>Ga0116231_10005704_pt1 | contig 24352 bp, 16 predicted proteins | sample S1TSphgellanicum_2_FD_89695 | JGI IMG/M metagenome (GOLD analysis project Ga0116231, IMG submission 89695) | Host-associated microbial communities from peat moss isolated from Minnesota, USA - S1T2_Fd - Sphagnum magellanicum MG | ecosystem: Host-associated > Plants > Peat moss > Unclassified...
CAAAACTATGGCCTATTAACACAATAGGATGATGCCATTCATACCTGCAAAAAACATATTCATTCGCTATGCTGATTTTTCAGGAAATATTTAATTGCCTTCTACATTTCATATTAGATATGTGTGACTGATATATGTCTTGGAGTGCACACCTCTGACATGATTCAAAAAAACCGTTACACACTCCAGCACTGCAGCTCTCCTCATGGCAATTTTAGAATTTAGAAAGTCCCTTTTCCACTTTCCAAACCAAGCTTTCTAACACCAATCTTAAAAACATAGCGCATTTTAACAGATAAGGATGATTCCATTCACCCTGGACAATACATTACTGTGCCCTGTTCATTTTTCAGGAAGCGTTGAAACATAAAGTTGGCTGATATACAATCACTGAGAAGCCTACAGATTTTCTATACAATTGAGAGATGACCCTATGGTCTGGTCACAAATCTTATATCTGAAGAATTTGGTTGCTTCGTATATTTGTAAGTGAAACCACTTCATTGGCCCAAGCGTGGAATTTTGATGATCAAAGAGAGGTGATTTGTACCTAGGATTGATGAGAGTCTGGAATAGGTTATCCGCAATCTCTGATACATGATCATGAGGGGAGGTTACTACATGTGCATTGTATGATACGGAGAAAATGCGCACAGCTTCCCCCAAATCAAATGGCAGCCATTCTTGAGGCCAACATACATCATCATGCCCTCGTTGTGTCCATGTGCTACTCCAGGCATCACTAGTGTCATTTGCAGTTAATTGGAGCCCATGGAACAACACCACATCCAATTCAGTCCTTTGGTTGCCTTCAGGAGGCGGCCATAGCTGATGCACTGGCCAATCACTCTGCTACCAAAATTCCACATTCAAAATATTGCACAGTAACCAAAGTCCAAATCACAGCACCAGTGAGTATCAAAAATTTGCTGAGAGGACAGGCCACCAATTCAATTATGAATGTAATAGAATGGGAAATTCAAATCAAAACGCTTCGAAATAAATTAGTATCACAGACTGGACCAATCTGCAAGGTGAAAGGAACTCACAGAACTAGCAGCCATGATGATCAAGATCGCTTATCGTAGTTATACATAAATCCTTGATATGGTAGCACTCATAGATACCATATGTCTTAGTAGTGTCATTCATTGGTAAACTGCCATTCAGCTCTGTTTTTAAGAGCTGAGAGCAATCCAAAAATCCTCACTGCTTGGATAAGTGGTTCTTATAACACATAAGAGGAGGGGTGTTGCTCTCTGAATTGATAGGCAAAAAAAGCATGTTGGAAGCTGCCATACAAATGGTGGGTTTGCTCTCATGCATCCATTTTGCTTTCATTCACACAAGAAGGGGAGAAAATCCCTGACAAACTTGTGCTATTACAAATAGCATACCCTGTTGCACATTGTTGAACTCTTCTCTGAACTCCCAATCAAGCAATAGAGAGTCAATTTGTAGACTCTATCACCTAGCCACATATACAAAGACAGTACCACTCTAAAAGTCAGACTCTGCAGGCACATTACTTGGAAAAAACCTGAAGGCCCGTGAGAAAACAATAGATATATTTTATTCAGCTGGTTTTTGGCCCTTAAGTGATTGGATCTGCTGACATGATTAGTAGACAGTTGTTGACTCTTAAACAAAGAATTACTCTCATGTGATCAAAAAGTTCACAATCCATCAGACCCTAAGCAAGACCCATGTTCAGCCAGAAATACCCAAAGAAAGAGAGTCCAGCACCCGGAAATCTTGCATCATCAGGAACAATATCTGAAATTCCTCAGTCTGAAAGCAGCATAAGAAAGAATAGCCACTGACAGATGACACGCTGAAAAGTTGCTATTGAATTTCAACACCACCCTAATATTTTCAAAAAAAAAATCATATGCTTAGTACCTCAAAAATTGGGCGGATAGAGGGAGGCTCAATTCAGCTCATACAGAGGCAATCTCCAGAAAAGCCTTCAAAATGGTTCGAGGTCCTGAGCAACAACAGGTAGGACTCCTTCGTTCAGGAATGTGATTTCAGGAACTCTCAAAACTAAAACTGCAAGTGACATTGGAAAGCAACTTATTGAATTGATCCATCATCTGATTCCAAGTGTTCAGCAATCAATCAATGCACAACCAACAAGAAAGCATGATGGTAGGAGTCGATCTAGCACAATACCACCAATTATGGTTTTGTAGATGCTCTAGAAAATAAAGTTACTTGCAAGCTGGTAGCATACCAGGGAGATGGTCATCGGCTACGAGAATGCAGACTCCAGAGTAGCCAGAGTCGAAAACTAACAGCAAACCTTCAAGACACCGAGCGTTGGGAGCTATCGACGCTGGAGTAAATCGTTCATTTCTCACGGGAGACAGGAAAACCATCGAACGTAGCAACATACCTACCGTGTGAATTTTCCATGGATGTTCCCCGTCCAGGAACGACACAACACCGAGACACACACGACTGATCTTCTGTACTCTCCACACCACATTGGACAGTACAGTTCAGTGAAGCTACATGAAGCTCGACCACTGGTTCTATTATAACCTCCCAGGGGACACACTGGTCGAAAACAGCAAGACGCACAGGACCTCTTCAAACTTCAACAAACCCCCAACTTATGTGAATTGTACACGGAGATTTATAATATGCAACAGCAATCTTCACATGTCCAAAACAAGCTGCACGACGTGGAGGGCAATCCAGCGCGAAAAAGGAAGTGACAGAGAGTGGCCGGAGCGAAGAAAGATGTCAGAAGAGGAAAGCGAAACCAAAAAAGTCTACAATCTACAGCTACCACCGAGACAAGAAGCAATTTCTTTCTTGCTGCGCAAGGGAGAAAGCTACATCTAACAGTACCTCTTGGGGAGGTGCAAAACACTGTCAGGTCTTGAAATCTCTAAAGTGTAAAATTTGGTGATAAAATTAGTCGAAATTGCTTGAGAAAAAACACAAATTTCCCAAATTTTTATTAAAAAGGGGACAATTCGCCTGAAAAACGCTCGTGCTTACTGCGCAGGTAGTCTTCCTCGCTACAGCGCAGTAATGTTCTCAACTGTGTATTTTTGTCAATTTTGTGATATCAAAAATTTGGCGAATTTTTTTATCGCAATTTGGATGAGAAAATTTACATGGTACAACCTGAAGGTCTTGTGTCTGCTGGGGAAAAATTGAAGGTTTGCCACCTTCTAAAAGGCTCGTATGGAGTTAAACAATCCTCCAAAGTCTGGAACTGCAAGTTAAATGACTTACCTACTCAATTTAACCTTGATCCCTTCAAAGTTCACCTTTGCATGTATTTGACAAAAGAAACACCACCAAAAATACATACCAAGTTTGAAAAGGTTCAACTGAAATAAAATGTTTACATTGATTGGAGAGGATGTCCACCTTGACTAATTTTTGACATGAACTACTTATTAGGTATCCCTTTTTTAGAGTGTGGGTATCTATTGTGATTCACCTTAATTCGTTGTGTGGACCCCCATTTTTATTTTTATTTATTTTTGGATGATCATCTTTAATTATTACAAAAAAAAAAATTGAAGATTCCCCAATACAAAAATGTTCACTCCAAACATAAAAACATATAAAGTCCCAATAATGGGACACCTTTGAAGGTTTCAACAAGGTTCAATTCTTCTTCTTCTTCTTTTTTGTGATGATCGTCTTGAATCATAAAAAAAAACCTTGCAAATTCCCCAATACAAAAGTACTCACTCCAACCATATATATATATAAAGTTTCAATATTGGCTCAGCTTTGTAGGTTTCAACATGACAAAATTAGGAAAAGCATATGGGCAAAGTGAGGAACATGTTGAGAACTTGAGGAATATGTTGGGAAGCCGTTTAGGACTTGATGTCCTTTCGTCTAATGGACTCTCTGGTCCCAAATGGACGTAAAATTGTAAACAGTAAACAGATGAGAAAATAATGGGAAGTTGGTGGGAACACATTAGGAACAACAAAAATCCAACACCCCCCACCCTCCCAAAGAGGAAAAAAAAACTGGGAGTATTGAGTGCATGCTACAATTCCTCATTGGCTGAGCAGCAGAATTTGTATTCCTACATGTGTTCATGACCTATTTTGGCCCAGGCTAATGGCAGGGGCATGAATTGTGGGAACCATCGATTGGGTAAATTATGGTTGAAGTGAATACTTTTCAAGGTGATTTTCTTTTGCATGGTCAGATAGTGTGATTTGACGAAGAAACGTCAAATCCCAAACGACCTTGCAACATCTGCAGGTTCAGCCTGGCCCAAGTTGCAGTTGTTGCAAGGTCGTTTGCCGGGGGCGGATGGGGAGGGGGAGGCTTGAAGATCGCAGCAGGATCTATGAAGCAGAAAGTTGGAACAACACGCTTGCTCATCTACAACATCCAGCCTTTGGGGTATCACACTGGTTTCGTGTATGCGACAGGCGGCTGTAGCAGCAGATGCCAATAGATCGGCTCCCCGCAAATGGCTCAAGCCCAACAGACAAGAGGAACGCCAGAGGAGTGTCGTCTGGATGTCAATAATACACTCCAAGTAGACATTGAAGAACCATCAGAAGGAGCAGTAGCTGGAGCAAGAACCGCACAGGCACCCAATGGTACACACCAAGCAGACATTGACGAATCAGCTGAAGCAGCAGTTGGAGCGGGAATCACACAGGCAGCCAACTCTCCAGACGGAGCTCAAGCGAGAGTGGGAGAGGGCGTACAAGGAACTTTTGATGGTACCTTCAATTTTTTCCCAAAGCTGGATTTTGCTAGGAGCCCGAGTCTGGGTTTTGCTGGGAGCCCGAGTTTGGGTAGAAAACACAACTGGTGAAGAGATAGCCAATGATGTGGAGAGGGCGCCGCCGGATAACATGTCCGATGCTCAGAGGGAGATTCGGACTTTGTTGGGAATTAGGGGGTTGAAGCAAACACAAATCAATATGTGCCAAGTAGCATTGGAAGAATGGCAGAGTATCGGACAATATTACACCAAACCAGTTAACGAAACGCAGGCGGAAGTTCGCAGCGTCAGGAACGAGCTTTATCAGCTGTTACTGAGTTTCAGAGCGTTTCAGGGTTTGCTTATCACGGCAGTGGCGCAATCGAGTCTTTTGCAGTGCCCACAATGTTGGTTTCCCGTTAGTGCTCTCTGCGTTAGCCACGGCGGGCGTTGCAATTGGAATGGCCCCAAAGAACATGCTCATTGGATACTTGAAGAGAATGAAACTCGTGGAAGATCCTGTACGAAAGGTAGGGTATCTCTATATATACTGTCTTGTCAACATGAGAACTGATCCCTAAGAAAAATCATCACAAATTGTGAAGCATTCGAGTGTGTGTTTTTTTTTTCTGTGTGTACAAAATCCTCGCTAAGTTGTGCACTGTTGACTCTTGAACTGCAACAAATGCTATTCTCAGGCATATCTCAATAAGGTCCTCAGACTCAAAAGTGAAGGAACAAATTTTGACTTCCGAAAGAGTTTGCGACAGGAAGAAGAAGAAGCATATTGGAAGTACCAGAGGCCAGATATTAGAGTGAATAGAACCTGGTCACATTTCTTTTCCTATGAAACAGGGCTTGTTGTAAGCCTCATTCCGTTCAGTGGACTATGTATGGCTGCTATGTGCCAGATCTTATGTGACCCAGGTCGATCTTATTTGAGCACCTGACATGCTGTACATCACATCACCAACAATTTGTTTGGTAATGTCCTCTCCTTTCATTTTGTGGGCAAGTTTCTTGGGTATACCTTTTGCATTTACCTGGTGCAATTACAAAAGTTCTCCTTTTGGGTAGGCGCCTTGGCATGATAGGTGTTGCCTTAATTTGTGTTGATGATTAATATACTTGATGTCATGACTTGATGATCTTACACCATTTGTGATTATCATTTTGGAATGAAATCTCAATTATGTTTGAATTGGAAACTCTGTGGCACTTAGAGATGTCATTTCAAGATGCCATCACTGTTGTACAAGCTTTTTCCTTGATTTGCTGTCTTTGAACTATGCTTGTTTTAGACATTGACAGTGTGTATGAGAACATCTGGTATTACTTCACTTTGTTATAGCCTTGTGGAGGGCATTGACATCATTCAACAAACTTATGTAGAAAGTGTCACTTGAACTTGCAAACACACTCTTTAGTGCTGTGTGAATCCTGTACAACAACACAAGAACTTGTAAAGACTTTCATGTCGTATGTCAAAGGCAAGGAACTTTTAGTTATTGATGTCTGAACAATAGAAATATGTCTCTATCAAATGATGTATTCTTTGAGGAGAATTGTGATAAAAATAGAAGTGAATACTGGGTGGAAGTGCTGGAGATAGAAAGGATGAAAAAGTTCTAAGACCTGGGATCTGAAATTCTGCTTTGTTAGTTTTGTATACCAGAGGACATTGATAGTGCAACTAGCTTGTAACATAAGTTTGGCTAGAACAGCGAAGTGTAGTGACATTCAACACATGTGGTAGGGTGGTAAATTGTGAGTTCACATGCATGTGTAAACTTTTCATTGCAAATTGATATTGTAATAGATGTGAATTGTGGTTTAAGTTTTAAGCTTGTTTGGCTATGACAGTTCTTATCATGGTGTTTTGAAAGTGTTGGAGAGTGCTCAAATTTTGTAAAAGGGGCCATGGGAGGGTAAAGGGAATGTGGTTGACAGAGGGTTTTGTAGCTTTCTGGAAAACAAGCAACTTAACCTTGGATTTTCAAAGCTCACTGATGTCGTGTCCTCAGAATTCATTAAGATATTTACACAATTATATTTTTATTTTATATATTTACTTTGGCTTGTGTACAGATATTTTATATGAAATATTGATTCATATTAAGTGATTACATCTGCAAGTAGGTTTGCTCAGCCTTTGATTGATCTAAAGATTAATCCTAAGCAACCAACCATCCTTTCAGATTGTTCTCCACACAAAGTATTTTTAAAATATTTTTGTCTACAACATAGCTTGGTATAAGCTTGTTTAGATGCTATGTATACCCCAGTAAATAGGTCTAGTCTAAACCCCAAAAACCATTTTTATGAAGATATAGCCAAATCTGGCTATAAACCATATTCAAAGTACAAATCTTTAATCAATGTTCTATATTTGGCTACACACAAAAAACCAAATATAAATCTAGCAATTTTTATTATATTATATATAGTTTTAATGATTGAGAGCTTCCACAAAATAATAATAATAATAAATTTGCCAATAAAAAAAGGTTGCTCCCTATACTACCTTGAGGATATACAAAGTTTGCAACCATAGTATATTTCTGAAGGGGAGCTTTCCCATTTGTAAAATCTTGTTAAAAATAGTAAAAATAATAAAAGTCAGTTGTCAAAGGGCCTTCTGAGTGTAATACTGCCCGATCAGTGGACTTATGAGTGCAATGCCCTTGGCCCACAAGACGTGTTAGAAATGGACCAAACTTCCCCACAATTGTGCAAAAAACATGAAGGCAAAACAACATCATGTCTTCGAATGCAGAACATAGCATATTAGACCAGGATTTTGAGGATGATTCTCCACCTTGAACTACTTGGGGAAAAAATTCATCATAGGTCTATCCTTTTGAAAATGTTGAATCTTACTAGAAACTATACTAATTTTTTATTCTTTGGGTTGCCTCACCTATGATCTGCATTTGAATGACTTGATCTTTGAAACATGAGGCACATGGGGCGTTAAGCTTTTTGGGTGTCTCTACTTTTGTGCCACATGCATCACTACTTAACATTTCTTTTACCAACCCATGAAAAATTATTGAACTTTGGTACCCAATTCTTTCCTTCACCCTTGATCTTGGAATAGACCTTGCACTTGATTACATGGATCATGCCATTGCCCTATACAGTTTTTGCCCAAGTGAATTTAGTTGCCCATACATCTTAGAACTTTCTATGATGATTAATTTGGGCTTCTTGTTGTTTTGTTTTGTGCTTTCATATAAGGAATCATGCAAAGGAACATCAATCTCCCACAAAGTTGTATTTGGGCTTAAAATTGACAAACCTCACTTATTAAAATGGATCCATGTAATGATAAAAACACAAATGGAGACATGCGAATGGAATTATTCTAGAATGCATTGCTAGTTTCTATATTCATGTTTGGAGCTCCATCACTCATAAAATATTTATATTAATTGCTTGGAGTTTAAGGGGAGGCCACCTAAAGGCTATTTGAACAATCTAGATTGGTAGCACAAAAACTTTCAAAATTTATCACTTATTGTTCTCCCTACGATCACACAAAAAAGTAGGAAGTTTTAAGCCTAGAAACCAAATTTTTAAAATGGTAAAATGTAAATCATATTATTAAAAAAATTAGAACATAGTTTCACTATTCCATGAAACCAATTAACAATGTCCACACAAAAGAACATGCTTTAAAAATGCAAAATATTACCATTATTACAAAAGATGGATGGAAAGATAATGAGGATAGATAAATTACTTGCATTTTTGGACCTTTAGTGCACAACAATATTCTTTTTCAAAAAAATTCAAAACCTTTGAATAGAAATTGATCAAATTGAGCCCAATAGTATGTATATGTACTTTAGGGTCTTAATTGAAATCCTTGATTCAATATGACCACAAGTATTTCCACCATTTTAAATCACAAATATATATGGTGGCATGGAGATCAAGTTGCTTACCTTTTGAGTTCAAATGGAATAAGTTTATTTAATTTTGGCATAATTAGATGTTGCACAAACTAGCCAATCCCACCTATTATGTCATCCATTTAGGATTTAAAATTTATCCAAGGGTCAAAACACATTCAAAGTAGCCATAAAGGTCGTCAAATGTCAAAATTTGTCAAAAAAAATTAGAGATTTCTTTATTTTTCCATTTGAAACCATGGTAATTATAGCATATTATTCCTTTTTAACACATATGAGTGTTAAAAAACTCAAATTAAAAATTCATTTGATTCAATTTTAAGTTTCTATTTAGTTATGAACTTTTGAAAATGAAAATTTTGTCATTAAAAAATGACATTTTTACAAGGGACTTTCAAAAGACTCATATAATAAAAATAAGTTGACAATAATAACCTATTAAACATACTAAAAAAACATTCACAATTTCAAAATGTGAAATTCTACAACTTTAAAAATTCAAAGTATGTACATTTGAAATTTGAAATTTTCAAATCTTTAAGTATACCTCACCACATATATATGGGGTATAATTTAAATGATGTATTGAACAATGTTATAATTTATAGTACATTAAATTGAACTTTAAGAAATGAATAGTTTTTGGTACACTATGAAAAAATAATGTGATATGCAATTGAGTTTTTGAGTTGTAGTGACCATTTGTAACTCATTGCAACTCAACATATTTTTATGGGTGTGAGTGCTATCAAACAAGTCGCATGAGTTGCAATGGATGCAACTCACTATATGTGAAACCTAAACTACATACCTACCTACCTACATAGGTAGGTATGTAAATAGGTAGGACCTACCCACTTACATACCTATTCACCTACCTAGGTAGGCAAGTAGGTCATGGTAGGAAAGTAAAAAGGTAGTAGGTAGAAAGGTCTAGGCAAGTAAGTAAGAAGGTAGAAAAGTAGGTGAATAGGAATGTTGAAAGGTAGGCAAATAGGTAGGTAGAAAGCTAGGTGAGCTACAAAGTAGCAATGTAATTGTTTTTTTTAAATATGATTTGCCTTTAAGGCTAAGTTTTTTGAACTCATTCCAAATTGGTACATGTATTTCTTGAGCACACAAAAAAATATACCTTGCTTATATAGTTTGTGAAATGGGATTCAAGGACGAAAACATATGGGTTTAATCTTTTAGGTACACATTATTAATTGCAAATTCAGTTGCAATTAGAAAAATAATTTTCCACATTTTTTGTGTTTACTTTTAATTTTGTAAATTGTACATTTAATTAGGTAATTATATGACAATTATATACATGAATTAATTATCAATAATCAATTATCTGATATAGTCATTTGAATTAGTTTTTCGAATTAATAAATTAAATTCAAATAATTAATCATCTAGATTCTTAAAATTAATTAATTGATTATTTGATAGTTAATTAATTGATTTAATTATCTGAGCTAATTATCTGAATTAATTATTTTAATCCAGAATATTAGTCATTTATTATTTTAATTTCAAAATTTTATGAATTATCTGAATTCACTAACAAATTAATTATTTGAAGTAGACCAATTAATTCAAATTAATAGATAATTACCTAGTATAATTAATTAATTCGTGGAAATTATGTTAATTAATTTTTAATTAATTTTTAATAAACTATTTTCAATAATATATTATTATATATGAATTTTGGTAAGAAAATAGTTGTCAAATAATTAATTATCTAAATTTTTGAATTGATAATTAATTGCTTGAAATATTTTTTCATCAATCAATCTAATTTTGAACATTAGTTAGGGTCTTAATTTTTTATAAATGAATTCTTTGGTTCAATTAACAAATTATTTTTTTTAATTAGATTGATTAATTCAAACTAACTATTGCATATACATTAATATGAAATAGTTATAAAAAAATCAAAACATTATTTTTAAAATTTTTTTAAATTATTAACTTATTAACAATTGAACAATAGTTGCAATCTAGTGGAAAATCAACACTTCTAAAATGGCACATCTAGTTGCATGAATGGGAATCATAATTAACAAATAGTTGCAAATGTCATATCTAATGTGTAGTGGAAATGCATACATGTGGCATGATCATATGTGTCGACAATTGTACATTAATCGCAACATAGTTGTTGATTGGATGTTACATTTACATTAGTTGTAATGTAATTGCCACATGTAACTAAAATGCAACTTGCCAAAAATTCGAACAATGTGATTTGACTACATTCATATGTACAATGCGTACATATAGGTGTCCCATTTGAAACTAAGTTATAACTGCAGTACAACTCCTTGATTTTTTAAAGTGGGATTATATTTATTAATTACTCATATTTCCATGCTTTAGTTGTAATGTAATCATATATTAGTTGTTTTGGAGCTCTAGTTGCGGTTGGTGTAATTTTAGTTGACAAGATTTCTCATAATGGTATGATTTGAAATTGTCATCATTTTTCAAAATGAAACATACATTTTTACAAATTCATATTTATTAAAAATGTATTAAGAAAAAAATGTAATTTATTGGGGCAATTTTTATCATATTTCAAACAGGTTGCAAAAAATGTCATTCAAAAATTCATTCATATGAAAAAGTCATTTTGGGGGAAAATGACACATTACAGTCATAATATGAAGTAATGCTTGTGGCTCCTTTAAGTGCCTTATAATCCTCACAAACACATTAGGTCCAAGATTTATAACTATGGAAAAGTTATATTCCAAACTTTTCTCTTTAATAAAACAAAAAAAGTTACACAAATTAGTTCATTATAACAAATATTCATCATGACGGCCTAATCATGCAAGTTTCATTGTGTGTGAATTTGAATCACCTAATTTTCAACAAACCAAATTACATATTTGCCATTACTTAATGTCAAATTTCCATTTTAATGTAATATATATATGTGATGAGGAATACCACATATTGTACATTGTAAAGGATGAAACCAAAACTTTACCTCACATGTGTGTGTCATGAGTTGCAACTTTTTATGTGCAAAAAATAACATTATGTTGTAGTAAAATTAGAGTGTCAATCACAAATCATAACACCGGAAGTATTGCAAGCACTAAATGCACAAACAAGGGAATGTAGCTAGTTCCCCTTCAAGACAAGTTAGTTGCAACAAGTTTGTCAAATTCATGGTGTGCCTTGGGCCTTATTATACAAAGTAAGTTGTTGAGGAAGTAATGCTTATGAAAGGGGCATATGAAGGCGACAATCGCAAGGACTAAAAAAACATGCAATTATGTGACATTGTAAAAGGTACCTTACCTAATTCATATGAAGCAACACAGGAGCACCGCATTGCTAAACTCCAATGGGAGTTAGTTAAAGCAAAAGTCGTTCATGCAATTGAAGCGTTGTAAGTTATAGTTCATCTCTTGTTTTGGAACATTTGTCTTTGCATACTAATTGCTATGTCAAATCTTGTTTTCACAACCAACTTTTTGTTCACTTAAAGAGACAAAATCCAAAGACATTAAATGAGCACAAAACTTGCACAAAACTATTGCACCTTATTCACAAATCATTAAGATTTATACAATTCAAAGATTTGTGACAATCTTTTCATGATTTGTTAGAGCAAATTAAAAACTTTACAATATTTTTTTCATTATTCCTTTGAACAAACCTAAGCACAATTGTGGTCTCTTCATTATTTGCCTAAACAACATCAATGATGCCTAATGAAGAAGATGGGAGTGTAGATGGTGAAATTCTAGTGACAAATAATCGGAACTAGTATATGAGGGATTTTTTAAATCCTTCATATGGTTGTCCATGGACCATTCCAAAAACAATTTCAAAAATAACTACCTCATTTTCAAGCCTAACTACTTCATTTCTTTTTTAATAATTGCTTCCTTTTCCTATTACTTTTTTTAATAACTATCTCTCACTTTTCCTAATAACTATCTCCATTTTATAATTACCTTACTATTTTCCCTTATCCACCAACATGGATATGAAAAGACAAATTGACATATGTCTTTTCATGTTTATGAAATGCATATTATTTAAATTAAATTTGACATTGACATGTATAATGATGAATTATTGAAAACCATATGAAAATGTAAGAAAAAAAATATAGTTGATTGTCACTAGTAATGTGCAGCAACATGGAGCACAAAACAAACTTCCTTCTTGAGTTAGAAATAAAAAGTTTTAATTTTATGTTTATTTTTGAATCATTATCCACAATTTCAACCAAAGGTGGGTATTCACTTATTCTTTCAATTTCAAACTTATTGATATATGCCAAAATGTAAAGCATCATTTAATGACCAATGACCACAAAATTGATTCAACACAACAAACAAACACAATAGTCCATAATAATTGAGACGTATGTCAAAGGAGGAAGAACACATCCAAAAATCCTTGCATAAGTCTACATCTTGTAGCATAGAACAATAACTCCCTAAATTACAAAGCCTCTTGAAACATGATGACTCATCTAACATCATTTCAAAAGCCATGTTGGGAGCTTTGGGTCCAAGTGTTAGTTCTTAGACCTACAATTGTCAACAACTTTGTTACAATAAAAAAAGGAACACATGCAAGTTTGAACTAATCAAATTGGGTTCAATTTGTCTAATAGGACCCACTTTGACCAAGGATTTCACTAACCTTCAAACCAAAACATTCTATAGAATATATTTAAAATCATGATTTACAAATTGACTTTTAAATTGTTTTAATCCTTATGATCTAAAAAGATGTTGCATTGTACTATAATGTAAAGGTGTACATACAATTTTTTTCATAAAAATAAATTTTTTTTCACATCATTTGAAATCTTTCAAAAAAAATTTAAACATAAAAAAACATTGGTTAAATTGTTTCTTAAATGTTTTTGTGTATTAAAGATTCATTGGATTCATTTCAAAATCTTCCAAATGTTCTCACAATATCTTATACAAGTTCATTCAAAACTTTCAATGTCAATTTAGATCATCATTTATCACAATGAAAAGTAAGCAATAGTGATTTACCAAAATGATTCTTGTTAGTCAAATTTGACCCGTTGTCAACTACATTCTAGAAATGATGAATAAGAAAAAATAATGTAAGTGTAAAGCTTTTGCAAATAAAAAGTTTGGGCTTGCCAACATTTTCAATTTGATCCATTAAACATCAAACAAAAAAAACATGATGTGCATTATTTGGCCATAAGACAAAACTTTCAAATTTTGATCCATTAAATATTAAACATAAAACAAATAGCTTGCTTCATTGAACTCACAAGAATGAACTTGCCAAGTTCTTCAAGTGGTGTACGCTAAGGAAGTGTGCATGCAACATGGGACTACAAGCACGAGAACCATGGTCCCTCCAAGGCATGCTAATTAAAGGAAATGAAGGTAGCTACATCTTACCATGAATCAAAAATGATTCATGGCTGATACAAGTGTGTAAACATTTTGTTGTTAAGGTGTCATTCAACTTTGGTCTTTATTATTCTTTGCAAAACCTAATTTTGATTTGCATTGGATAGGATGTGTTAGAAATCATTTGCCTCACCTTGAATACTCATGCCATGTATAAAACCCAACACAATAATCAGCATTTCGAACCACATCCACTTATCATCAAGCACATTCCATGAGTGATGAAGAGAATAACGAGGTGTCTGAAGCATGGCATGTAACTAATTAGTTTTGGGACATTATGGACATGTTTTTGTAATATTTGGTTCAATGACATTTTGTAACTTTTTTGACAATGAAGTTTTTGTAAATTTTTTCCCCATTACACTTTTGCAACAATTTTGTGATGATAGATTAAAGTTATTGCAAATGCACCTTGGTTTTTAAGTTCAATTTGTAATGAACATGAAAGTCATACATCACACCCTAGGTATTTTCATTAGAGTTTATGCCATAAAATGTGGGTATTGAAATTGTCATTAAGTCTAAATCATATTTTCATTTTGTGCAATACTTACATGTGAAATGCAACTTATCTTGTATCCCAAATGATAAATGTTATTTAAATGAAAAATGTGAACTTATTTGTAATACAAACATCTTATCCCAAATATTTCATTGTGTGCAATCAAACTAAAAGTGCAATACCCACAATTGGTCCAAAATCTTTCATTGTGTGGAATGAAACCAAAAGTGCAATACTCACATTTGATCCAAAATCTTTCACTATGTGTACTAGGACCATAACTACAATACCCACATATGTTTTAATATCCTTCACTATGTGTAATTGGGCCAAAATTATACTATTTACAACTTTCAAAAAAATTAGTGCACCAAATAAGTGGTTTAATAATGTTTTGACCTATGGTTAAGAATCACTAAATAGAAATTTGACCTACTTCAATATTGAACATATCAAATATTGAATAAATTTCATTATTCTATATTAATAATTGAGTCATTCATGTAAATATTGATCAAATTGAAAGAATGAGTTATTAATAATATGATATTTGCATCACATGATAACCTTCATTTTATGGGAAATAAACATGTTTGATACATGTATATATGTTCCCTAAAGTTCACTACATACTTTTACCATTCGTGCAATACCCATTTATAAGCATGCATACCATATATATGATCATTTTTATGGGAAACCAAACAAGCAATATTTGCATTTGGGTTTGATTGCCAAGAAACAAACCAAAAACCATGTCAAATCATGTCAAATTTTCACAATCATTGTTATATATGGATGTGTGGTGCCCATTTAATGACATGTAAACCATGGGATGTTGTGTTTAATGAAAAATATGGATGTTGGGAATTCTAAATTGAATTAGTACATGTTATAATATTGAGTTTCAGTTTGAATTTAAGACTTGCAAGGTTGAGTACGTAGGCACTAATTGAAATAATCCTACATTCACAAAGGGCCCCTTAATTTTCAATTTACAATTTGTTTAGTCAATTTTTTTGGTACTAATTGGGGATTATAAAAAACACTTAAAAAGCACCCAAAAGCTAATAAATGTACAACTTGATATTTTTCAAAATTCAAAGTTTGCCTAAACTTCATGAGTCCTTTGTCACATGTAAATGTGGTGCAATGCACATGGTGTCTAAAACACAGTCTCTTATTTTAACATAAGAAAATCAAACATGACATCTTATCAATGTTTTTACATGATTTAACTAATAATAAAATATGCCACCAAACTTTATAAATTTTTTTAAAAAATTGTTTGTCCAAAAATGATAACCACGTGATTAATTAATTGCTTATTATTAAGTTTTGGCTGAGTGTGATCGATTTGCAAAAAAGCCTAGTCCAAAATTCCATGTGAGCATGATGCACCAATTGACTGAGTGCAATTAGGTTCCAAGGTGTGTGAGCAACAAAGGTAGAATAGAGTTCATATTACAACCTTGTGGATGTTGTTACAATGGCTCGTTTATTTTTCAACTATCATGATAACCTTAAAAGTGCATTGTCATTGTCCAATGCAATTTGACGGCCTAGGAGGTGCATTTTGAAAATTTGCATCTTCCCTTGCAATGATTGTGGCATGTGCATTGTAATGTTAGGAATGCCCATGTGTCTAAGTTCTTCATATTCAAATTGTTGCATTGCTTGAGATGTTCTAAAACAAATGTGCATGTAAGAGTGGGCATGTGTGCATTGTAGATGTTTTTGCCTCGAAACAAACACTGTCAAGAGCAATCATGTGCCCCAAAGTCAATATTCAATGTGGTGCACTCCAACAAATGAGTGTTTCTACTCTAGAATTGCATAATACATGAGTAGTTCGATTGACCTTGGATTATTTATTGTTTACCAGGACCAATAAAGACCTCAAAGCCCAAGCATGGGCTATGAACTTCACACAATGATCTATTGCCAAAACTAGGAAACAAGAGGAATTCAAAAAGATAGAACTTTTTGGTGTCAAATTGTTGCACACAGTAAAATTTATCACAATCTTCTAGAAGAGGTCTACTCAAAGCTACAAGTGTTCTTTCTTCTTTTAAGACTATTACATCAACAACATATAGATATTGTATCATAAGGCTCAAATTTTGCCTAACCTAATTATTTCATGTTTGAATCCAAATTGTTCCTTACTTCAAATTATCACTTATATGAACTCTTATTATCACGCACAATATTGTAGCGGTCAACACAATGGGTCAATTCCTTAGCTTAGCTATAATCTCCAAATTTTTATAGTTGTGTCTTCAAGCCACATTAGTTTTCCAACATAATACGAGCACTTTAGTTTTCAAAACCAAAAGCTTTGAATCAAAGGATGGTACATGCTCTAACTTTTGGATTCGTCATCTATAGTTCTTTTATGGATGATCCTAGAAACCTTGGTATCATCTTTTTTTCCTACATTTGTTCACTTTTAAAAGCTAGCCCTAGCATGGGACTTATTGCAAGCTTTGTATGTGTTCTCCTTGAAGGTCTGTGAACTTGTCTCAAATGGTTTATCCATGAATGCCAAATGTGGTTGCAACTAGGTGAACAAATTTTAGAAGTCCAAGCAAGAGGTTCAACACATGCTAGATGCCATTCTATCAAATAAACTTGGTATAAATGCTTACTGTCACCTTTTGGAGGAGTCCTCTTTCACATGAACCAGTAGGGTTGGTTGTAAGCAAGGTCAATTTTTCACAAAAAATTATATATGTCAAGAATTATAATAGAACTTCATTAGAGCTTGATTATGTTTCTAGGGTAAAAACCATGTTTGCATGCTTATGTGGAACAAAACATTTATCTAATGCATGATCTATAATATTTTATAAATTGGTTTAGTCAATTTGTGTGTGCATCCAAAACTTATGGACTAAAGTTTTTCATTTTTTTGATAAGTTGGGATTGTGGAAAATAACCACTTTTGTTTGCAATTGGTTGTATTTTTTTCTAGAAATCTTGAACTAATCAATCCATGGATTTTAAGTCATTTTGTGTAGTGCTTCAATGGTGAATATGCTACACAACAAGCATTGATGTAGGTTTGTAAACAAAACACCGCATGTAAGTGCAATTTCAATTTCCATGAAGTGGTCCCTTCTAAACCCAAAAATTTCAGTGTATGATTTTCTTTGCTTTTGTACATACCTAGTTTGTAAGGAGGCCGAGATTTGGAATCTTAATTAAGGTGGTTCTGATTTTTTTCTATAACATAGTTTGATTTATTTGTAAATGCATGTGGTGTTGATGGACAATTTGGAGATGGAGGCATGCAATTCATGATTTCATGGCCATGTCAACTTCATGTTCAACTCTACATGCAACAATTAAACCAATAGCCAACTGTCCAAATGCCACAGTTTACCTTATGCACCACATGCCACAAATTTCAATCAACCATGGTTTGGTATGTTCAATCAATATTCCATGTCTCTTTATTTCAAGTGTTATGACTAAGCTTAGTATTGACCACATCTATCCCAACATTCATGTTGGTCCAAGCCTAGTCCTTTGCAATTCCATCATACTACCCTAGTACAATCCATTTTCCTCATTAAAGTCCTTGAGTTAGCACCTTGAGTTTTTAATTCAATGCACATTATAATCCACTTTCTACATAAATCCTTGACTTGCATTGTAGTCATTCTTTCATCAAATCTCACCAACTTGGGTTGGTTTAACACATACATTTCCTTGGCAATATACATAGTCTTAATCTAGCAACACCTTGGCTGCTTATCAAAAAAACTAGTGTCACTCCATCAACAGCTTCTACTTATCAGTTGTATTAAAAGTCATTTTTCTTCCTATGTAAATGTACCAAGCACTTTATGTCTTTTTCTTAGCGTAGTGGCTTCTTTTGCACCACCTAGTGTCACTCCATTAATAGTTGTCACTCCTTTTGTGAAATATTGATTATGCTTCCTAGAATAGACCCAACATGTAGGTTTTTTTTCTTAACACTATGGTTGCTTTTGCACCACCCAATGTCATTCCATCAATAGTCTTCACTCCTTTTCTAGTATTGATTGTGTTTCTTAAAATAGACCCAACACCCAAGTCCTTTTCTTAGCACTACATGGGCTCTTTTGCACCACCTAATGTCATTCCATCAGTAATCTTCACTTCTTTTCCAATATTGATTGTGCTTCTTAGAATAGACCCAACATCCAGGTCCTTTTTTAACACAATGATTTTTTTTGCACCACCCAATGTCATTCCATTAATAGTTTTCACTCCTATTCCAATGTCGATTATGCTTCCTACGAGTCAATCTAACACCTAATTAAGGTCCTTTGCTAGCTTTATGGCTTCATTTGCATCACTTAGTGTCGTTCCATTAATAGTCTTCACTTTTGTTCCAATGTTGATTATGCTTCCTACAAGTCTACCTAACACCTAAGGTCCTTTGCTAGCTTTATGGCTTCATTTGCATCACCTAGTGTCATTCCATTAATAGTCTTCTTTTTTTCTAGTACAAATTGTGTCCTAGAATCTACTTAACGTTCAATGTCCTTTTCTTACCATTGTGGCTTCCTTACTAGCAATTCATGTCATATCATTAGTAATCTAACCTCCTTTTCTAATATTTAATGTGCCTCCTACAAGTCTGACCAACACCTAAGGTCCTTAGGGTTTTCACATAGCTTGTTGTAGCATATCTTGATTCCATACAAAAGAATGTTCCATGCATGTGGTTCTTTGACCTATCATTCCTATTAAACATGTCTTGATACTATACAATTTGTGGTGTGTGCTTAAGTATAGATCATTATCCAACATGCATAGAGAAAAAGATATTTTCAAAAGGGCTTGGTAGCACGCTGATGGTGAGGCTATGAATGTCACAATGGATTTGAACAACGAGCTTGAAGCTCAACTAGATTTGGAAGGAAGTCCAATTAGTCCACACGTAGATGGACCAAATTTAGGTTCAACAAATGTTCAAGCTCAAGCACAATTGAAGAGAAAAAAAATGCAAGATTATAAAAGGGCATGAAGTGCATGGTTGGTTGTAACAAATGAACTAGCTTTGATCAAGAACTGGTTTTGAAGGTCTTTTGTATGTGTTTTGCATATCATACATTGATGTAGATCCTCTTCATACAATATTGCAAGTTCTTTTCAATAGATTTTATTAGTGCTTTATAGTTCACAATTGAAATTGGTCCTTCATTAGTACTGTGTGAGTGTTCCATTAGTCCTTTGATGGTCCCTCCTTACTGCTTTACTAGTCCTGTGCACACCCTTTCTAGTTGTTTTTAAAGTCTTCTATAGGTCGTACATGCATGAGCTTACATATGTGCTTTCTAAGCAAACAATTGTTGTAGGTCCTTTTCATATATAATGTAAATTTGTTTGTAACAACAATACAATTCTTTTATAATTGCTACAAAGGGTCTTTTGATGACCTCCTTTGCAATTATATCTTATTTGTAGTCCTTGCACACCTTTTAAAAAGAATATGAAAGGACCACCTACATGTTTTTTACATCAATTGTTGTAGGTATTTTCCATATGCATCGTGCTAAGGTCATTTTGTCATGATATTATCGGTCCTTCTTAGGACCTTTATACGTTCTTGAAAAGTCAAAGGTTGTATATCAATCTTATGCTTGTCTTTTGCAATTGTGTTGTTGGGGTCCATTGTGTACATGGTTTTAATCTATGATTGATTATAGTAATATTTATGTTGTAGTAAAGGCTAAAGCAAGTTTAAGTAAGAAGTGCGGCTCAAGGTCCTTATCTAATGGGTCAACAAATACTCCAAAGTGCAACACCATTTTTACTACTAGGGGGGAGATCTGATCAATTTCAATGGTGTCCAGAGGTTGTGCTTTACAGCTTGTTAATAGTTTATCTAGTCACGATCTAGACTTCCAATAGAAGGTCCTTGAAAAAATGCTTCAACATAAGCTAGTGAAGCCAATGCTACCCACTTCTTTGTCCAACATTGGGGAGACAAAGAATAATCACTTGATTGTTCAAAGTATAAAATCTAGTGTATCTATTCATCTTGCAAATGGACGCTCGAGCAAACATTGTGCTACTAAGGAACTATTGGGGACTTTGGCCTCCACAAAATTTGCAAGTGGTAGAAAGGTTGCAAAAAACCTTGGCTTGGATCGACGATGTATTTATCAACAATTGCAATGACGTCTCCTCATTGATGATGTTGTGCTAAATTTCTAATTTGGGACCAAAAGGTGGGAGGGGTTGAACACATTTTCCCCAAAAATAAAAGTGTTTATTTTGGATTGGTGGACCAATGAAACAACCATGTCCCTTGATCGTAAAAAGATTTGCAAGAAGAGGGTTGGGGTCAAGTAAATCATAGTACACCCCACTCATCTCTTGCAAGTTTCCCAAGTGAGTGATGTATTATTTGAAGTCTACTTTTAGTTGTTGATTGGAATGTTACAAAATGGGCCCTAAATGTTGATGGATTGAATGGAAATAAAGCTTCCGTGTGCTTTGGTTTAAGGTTTACGTAGTACATTAATCTACTTGTGAGTTTAATTAAATCTAATCACAAGCTTGACCCCATGCACTTGACTTTAATTTTTATAATTTATGTGTTGTAGCTAGAGTTTTTCACTACGTTCAAGGAAAAACATTATCATCTCACAGTTTAGCTCACAACATTTTCCAATCTGAAGCACCAAAAGGAGTGGAGCACATGTTGTTGCAAATACCACACTAAACTTGTGGAGCTCAGAATTGGGCTCAATAACATGTGTTCCAAAAATGGAAAGGTGCGTGCGAATTGTAATTATCAATGTGTGGGTGTTTGATGCCCAATAGGTGGAGAAGTTGGAAAATGTTGTGCTTATCAAATGACTTTCCAGGATTGACTGCATTATGGAACTCAATTCTATGTCCCAAACCAAAAAGGGATGATTGGCATAAGCATGCTTGTTTAATGGGTGAATGCAATTTGTGAAAAATCAAAACCTTGAAGATCTACCCTATTGAACAAGTTGAAAATACCCGAATATTGCAGTGGCAAAGATATGTAAAGATAGTTGTTGGACAAAAGGACAATGGGGATGCTTGCAAAGTCACTCAACTCCAATATATGGATACTTCCACCCTAGAGTTTTTGGATTACCTACACCCCAAGTTGGAAGACTTTGTGACCCACAATTTCATAGCAAAATGGCAAGATAAGGTAGAACTCTCATACTTAATTATTCCTTCCATGCCATTTTTAGAGGTCCTTTGCAAGTGTTTTGTATGCGCTTTGCTCTATGTGTGTCATCTATCATATAAATTTAACCTATTCTATAGGTGGTCCTTTTGTATGTTAGGACTACTCATAGCCTTTACAAAGGCTTTGAAAATCCATAGTCATTATTATTTTTAGACCTATATAGGTTATATATATGTTTTTTGTAAGTAACATCTTTTAAATCCTTTGCACATGTATTAAAGGTCCTTTTTCTAGCCATGGACAAGTCCTTTGCATGTCTTTATTAAACGCTTTGTATAAATATATGTGCCTTACATTGAAAGGGTGTTGCATGTCTTTTTTAGTCATGGACAAGTCCTTTGCAAATCTTTTTGCTAGTCCTAGATAGGTCATTTGTAAGTCCTTGTGAAGTGACTTTTCGTCCTTCTACTCTCGGTTCTATGAAATGATTATACTTGGAGGTACATATGCTATTGGTGAACGAAAAATGCAAAGTATATTTCTAGATATTGAATTGCATTTGCAGTTGAAAACAAATAGTTTTCCTCCTATGCACCATTTATGATTTGGAATTGATAGATATATTTTCAAAGTTCAAACTCTCCAAGTCTTAGAATTTATGCTAAACTATCACCCACCTAAACCAACTTCTAAAGAATCAACATAATGCTTAACTTGACAACATACCTCTAATCATTCAAAACATTATTGCCATCACATATGTTATCTAAATCTAACTTGCATTAGTTCATTGAAAAGTTAAATACAAGGTGCACCTACACAAATTTCAAGCATTGCATCTAAATCAGTAAAAAGTTGTGCCATAAAACTCGAAAGGGTTTTATGAAAACAAAAAGTTCAACTTGACAATAGACCTCCAGTCATTTAAAACGTTGTTGCCATCACATAATCTATTCAAATCTAACTTGCATTAGTTCATTGGAAATCTAACTATAAGGCGCATTTACTTGCCAAATCTCAAACTTTGCACCTAAATATTTAAAAAATTATGTTACAAAACCCAAGAGGTCCTATGAAATTTTTTAAAGATTTCAAGCTCCAAATCTACCCCTATTCATTTCCATTTTTCAAAGGTACTATTATCATTTAATCTATTATCCTTCTTTCCAATATCTACTAAGACTAATCACTCTTCTTCTCCGGAAGTTATAAGAACAAGTTTTCCAAGATTCAAATTGGAAATTGCGTTTGAAAAGAGAAAAACAAATGATCCAAAATTGTGCCTTTAAAGATAAGAGGAAAGGAAGAGGTGAAGGAAGACCACAACTTGGTGGCCAATGGAAGGTTCCAAACTTGGTGGCCTTGAAATGAATCCAATGCTTGAAGGTCAATGGGGAGGCATCTTGCTTGGTGGCCAATGGAAAGTTCTAAGCTTAATGGCCCTTGGAATGTCCCATGTTTGGTTGTTTTTGGAAGGAGAAGGAGAGGCATTGTTTTCACATCCTTTCACTTTTCATCCCATAAGATTTTACTTAAACATTTTTTCCATTGATTTTAAAGTTTTGTTTTACCATGGTTTTAAATCATTATTTCATGTTTTTCCTTCCTTTTCTTTACTTGTAAATTACAATTATGTATCTCAAAGTACCAAGTTTTCCACACACTCATCACCAAGTTGATTTTGATCAAAGATTTTTTCCTTTCCTTGAATTCATGGTGTTGTGCATGATTACATTTTATGGACCTCAAACCACATAAATGAATGAACAACCACCTTGAGAGTCATCCCTAGATTTGACACTGACCTAACACCTTTGTGATGAAAATCCGGAATTGCGGGAGGTGCACCCACTAGAAGAAAAACATGTATTTTCGAATGCTCTTTGTGACTAAATTTTAGTCACAAGAGACATTTTGCAACTATAATCCTTTTAGTCGCCTAAAATAAGTCGCATGTGATAAACTAATCGCAAATGACAAAGAGTATTGTATGAAAGAAAAAGTCAACAAATACATTTCATCCTTTGACTCCATTGTATACGTATTATCACATGCGACTAATATGCAACTATTTTGGTCACAATTGAAAGCAAATCATGTGCTGTCACGTGTTTTAATATATGATGATGATGATTATTATTATTTTGAAATAATCTAAGACGTTCAATTCAAATACTTGGATCTTAGATTATGACACATGGCCCAATGTAAATATGCCACGTGGCATTAAAAAAATAATTTAATAAAAATATGAATATTAAGTTGGTAGGTACATAAATAGGTGCTTACAATCCTTACCTACCTACCTACCTACCTACTTAGGTAAAAAAATAAATAGGTAGGTTTTACCTTCCTAGGCTAAATACCTAACTCATATAGGTAGGTACTTAAGTAGGTAGGTACATAGGCTGACCTAGATGGGTAGGTCAAACTAGGTACTTACCTAGCTAAATAGATAAGTAGGTTGGGGAGGTATGTACTTTAAAATTGTGCATTATTTGTTTTTTTGTTTTGGGTTGAGCCTTTTGATTAGCTCATCCCATGTGCATAAACTTTTTAATGTGAAATTGCATAGGCACACCCCTTTGTTTATATAGTGTTCAAAATAGGAATGGA
>Ga0116231_10005705_pt1 | contig 24350 bp, 19 predicted proteins | sample S1TSphgellanicum_2_FD_89695 | JGI IMG/M metagenome (GOLD analysis project Ga0116231, IMG submission 89695) | Host-associated microbial communities from peat moss isolated from Minnesota, USA - S1T2_Fd - Sphagnum magellanicum MG | ecosystem: Host-associated > Plants > Peat moss > Unclassified...
CAAGGGATAACGTGGTTGAAGGAGAGTCAAAAGCGAGTAGGGAATACAGGGGTGGCCCATTGCCCATTGTTTGACTGCTAATCTCATGTGCAATGCCTACGTTATCAGTGGCTAGTCTTCCAGACCTGACTTTGAGCAATTCAAGGGGGACTTATATCCTCTCGTTTTGTACTTCCAGTTCCTGGCTGTCCCTATTGGTGCTTTCACTAATAAAGTGTTTTGCTGGTTTAAATTGTTTATTGAAACATTTTGGAAATTTACAAGTAGGGTTTTTATTTCAATTTGGTGATGTTGTGACTCTGTGGATGAACCATAGGTGGAATTAGCTAAAATTTAGCTTTAGGTCAGAGAGGAAAGTAGAAATTTTTTAAGACTCCTCCTATACGTTGGCGTCCTGTTGGAAGCTATTGTTTAAATATGGTAAATTTTTTTATTTCACAAAAATCTGACGACTTTGGTGCATTGTTTTCACAAAAGCCCTTGGTATATATGAGTCACACTGGACACTTTTTATGGGGAAAAACTTGTTGGTGTTCACAACTTGTTAGATTCCTTTGTTTGGTTCTCGCAGTAATGAAATTTTGCAGGTTCATTGGAACATTTTGCAAATTCAGAATTTCTCATTTTTTGGCTGTGAAAAGTTTTGAATCATCAGACTTAGTTTTTGTTTGTGTTTTGGAAGGTTGGAACTTGTAACGGGCAGGTAGGTGCCATATTTTTGGAATTCCCCCAGCCTAAAGACCCAAGTAGTGTGCTGTTGTGCCTCTTCAGGTCTCTCAAAATATCAAGAAAAGCTGTTGTGTTCCAAATTTATTTATTTTTTAAATCAAGAAAATGTAAACTTTTAGGGCTTTCTAAATTACATCCCTTTCGTGTTCATTGTTGCCATTCAATAATGTCCATGCAACTTTTTTGGAAGGATGGTTTTATTTTTGCAATTCGCTGGAGAATGAAGCTTAATGGAAGGTGCCAAGGTAGGGGCAATCCCAAAGTAAAGAGGGCCTTAGTACCAGTGGTAGCCGAGCTCAGCCCTGCTGATTTTATGCCTATTCCCTCTTACACCTAGTAAAGGTCGATTCACACATGGTGTTAGGGACCCTAGTGGTAAAGGACCATAACACCTTTTTAGTCATTAAAAATTTCTACATCCTACAATCAACTATGATGGTACCTACCATAATTTGAGGTTGTTCACAGACAAACATAACACACATTAGTTTAGGGCAAAATGGTCATTACCATAGCACAATCATGTTTAGACAAGAGGTTGCCAAGTTTCATGTGGAACTTGCCTTGTACATTGGGAGTGTCATCATTTTCATCATAGCATTTGCAAAGTTTCTCCACAACACACACATGGTGACTTCACCCAATACCATCATTGTATACTACAATAGGCGATCCAACAAGTGAGAAAGAGCAACATTCATTTTGGACCATCATTTATTTATTTTTTGCTATTGTTCAAAGCATGAAATGTTTCAAAAGAGTTTCTTGCATTTGGAATTTCAAAGTCCCTCGCTACCCATTATCCATGCTATGAAATTTGATATAATTTTTTTGGTCAAGAAAAGTAGCATTTAGGATTTCATAAGAATTTCCCAAAATCGTGGAAAAACTTGTCTAAAATCACAAAGAATCAAGTCATGCTTTTGTCTTCGAACATGGATTCCTTGTGCTTGTTTCTTTACACAACAATAAACCATGCAAACCCATGGATTTCATCACATTTTGAAACCTTGAACAATATTTTGTTTTGTTTTGTTTGTATTTTATGGGGGTAGACTAATTTATATGGTGCTTGAGTAAAGGGTCCATCCATAACAAAATTGTGAACCAACGACATCAACTGCCAACAAACACAAAAAATGGTAGTAGTAATCATGGTGAGAAGCTCAAAAATGCAAGTGTGACAATTGGTAGACACAATGGCGTACCACATGGGTCCAATCTTGACATTGGATGTTAGAATCTATATAATTTGGTATGGAAATCCAATCCATTGTAGATAATTTATTTTTGTTGATTTCCTTTACTCACCAAAAAATATTCTTTTTTTTGATGTTGTTTGATATTGGAGGAGTAAAATGAAAACATGACAATTTTTCAATCTAGGTGGTGGTGTAAGTGTAAAATGATTTTGGGGAACATTATTTGGGAACACAAGAACTTTTTTAATTTAATGAACATTGGTTTAGAATGTTGACATTGACCTAAAGAACCTTTTTATGGCCTATTAACTAATGTTACCATTTTAATTCGGTGTTAAGTTATCATGCTTGTAACATTTTTTCAACATTCTTAAATAACACCAACTATCACATAAACAACCATGTCATATTTGATGTTAGCAAACATTTTATATGTGAATTTTACAAAATTTGAAAAGTCCTTATGATTGAATTATGGATGATTTATCATCAAATGTGAATCCACCTTTAAGTGTAACACCCCTCTCACTTTTAAGGAGTAGGTGAAGAATCTCTCTTTTTTATGCCTTGTGATTCATTAGGTTCACAATAACTTGCAACTTGTCCTTTATGATGAATAAAACTCACAAATAGGATACATTTTTGAAAATGTAGGTCTAAAATCATATAGTCCTTCATTGTGGGAATGTCCCTACTTGGATGTTTTATCTACACAAAGTAAGGCAAAAATTTCTTATTTTATTTCAAAATACCTTGCAAATTTTCACAAAAGATGAATTCATCAATTGAAAAGACCTTCCATTATTTGCATGCAAACTTCCACCATTTAGGTTTAAACCCTTGCCACATTTTTAGAATTTTTTTGGCACAATGAAAAAAATTATTATGAAAAGAAAGGAGAACAACAACCCCCACCATAAACCTTGCCATAATTTATGTTAAGGAGAAATTGTTTCCATGGGTCCCTCTTAATTTGTGAGCTTACACCCTTGGCATTGCAACCTTTAAATTAAAGGAAAGTAGGCTTTCTCCTATACCATAAAGCAATCACAAAAAAATTCTTGGTGTATTTGGAAAATATTCTAGATTCATGAATACCCTTCTTAAAAAAGAAACTACTATTTAAGAGTGGTCCAAGGAAATTATCCCCACTTATTGGTGTAAGATCCCTCTCTTTCTGAATTAAAGCATAGGTGTAAGAACTATCCCTTATGCTTCATGACTTATTTAAATTTAAGTTCATGAAAAATTTCACCTCATGTTTTACAATGGATAAGGCTCGCAAATGGGAAACATTAATGTGGGGTGGACTTGACTATTGCTTTGTCTTAGGCCTGATTTTGATGAAAATGCCTATGAATTTCCAAAAATGCCATGAAAGTGAACAAACAAAACTTGAAAGTTTGATTTGGGCTTAGGGCAAACACTAAAAGATTCCATGTATTGGGACTTGAAGGCATGGAATCTTGACTTGGGCTTGAAAGCAAATACAACCAAAAAAAAAATATCTAGTAGGGTCCCAAAAAGCCTATTGTCCACCTTGTTTTGGGATTGGAACCACTTATTGTCATTTTGTCTTGGTGCCCTATGCCTTAAGTCACCATGTCTTGAACTCCAAGCCATCGTGTCCTAGGCCCAAATAGCTTAAATGGGTACACATTACATCACAAATTTAGTATACAATGAATTAATGATGAAAATCATGCGAAGGTTGTTCATTCATAGGTTCATACATTTTATGCATGAATATCATGTGTGGAAAACATGTTTGACACACATATAAATGTGGCGACAAATGAAATATGAACTTATGAATGAATGAATGTCACACAAATTTTGCATCTTCTCATAAATCTATGACTCAAATGTATTTTCAATGCACAATATCAGTGTGAAAGACATTTGCATTATGAATGAACAAATTTTGCACAATTTTGATTATTAAGTCATGAGATGTTATGTTTGTAATGTAGGTACACTAGGTAGGTGAGAAAATAACCTAGATAAGTAGATAGTTGGTTGCATGGGTGGGTAAGTGGGTAGGTAGCTTAAGTAGATATGTGGGTCAATATTTTAAGTAGGCATGTAAATAAATAGGTAGGTGCACTAGGTTAGGGAGTAAACACATTAAGTTAATGAATAGATAGCTTAAATAGGTACATGACTAGGTACATTAAGTAGGTTGATAGGTAATAAAATAATTCGACCCCCTCACCTTGCCTTCCCCCCACCCCCAACAATAAAAATAAGGAAAAAAAATTGTTTGGATAGGGAAGGAATGAATTTTAAACATTCATGGGCACCTTATGAAAAGTTTAATTTTGGGCAATTTGACTTTAAGCTACTTAAGTGCCAAAATAAGGTGTCATGGAGTCTATGACATTATGGCTTCAAGCCCACTCTATCAAGACAAAATGATCATAGGATGCCTAAACTTGAAGACAAGGTGAACCTATGCTACTTAAGACCCCAAGCAAAAAAAATTCTATTGTTTATTCTCAAGCCCAAGATATAAAATCTTTTAGTGTTTGCCCCAAGCCCAAACCAAATTTCAATTTCTAACTCCCCAATTCATGACTTTTTAAGAATTGCTTAAATGCCCCCACCCTAGGGCTTTACCCTACACTTTTACAACTTTCACCTTAGCCTTAGGAGCAATTGGAGCAACCTTTCATTTTTTTTAAATGATGTTTTTTTTTTCCTTCATCACAATTAATTGAAACAAATGGTTGTAGACTTGAATGTATATTAACAAAACCTACAATCATGTACAAAGATATATAACAAAATCAATAATCCAAAAATGTTTCCCTTGCGGTTATAATGGTTCTTCCACACACTTTAAGCATTATAATTAAATACAACTTGGATAGTGAATGAGATAAATAAATAGGTCATTTTTTTGCCATTCAATTATAAATCATTGTTTCTTGGGTGGTAGTAATTCAACATTGATGTAAGTTCCACATATTATAAAACTTTTCATTTCAAACCAACAACCCACCCAAATTTGGAACATATTATTTTAAGTACAATCTAAACTCACCCCACACATCCAAAAGATTTTTTCCAACCAAGTCAACATCACTAAATGTTACAAAGGATGGCAAGAAAATGTATACATTAGAAAGTAAATGGTTGAACACAACACATTTCTTTTGGGAAGTGGTTGTCAATTGCTTTAGCTTTTCTTAGGATCATACCTTTATGTGCATGTCATGTTTCCCTAAGGACAAAACCTTATGACATGCCAATTTCATCACCCATGATATTGTCTAGAGAGACTTTCATAACTATATCATTCATTCACAATATCATCAACCACTATTACATTTTGAAATCTTTCAAACTTCCTCCCTTCATCTACTACCTCTCGCTTTCTAAACTAAGAAAAAAGTACACAACAAAAAGTTGAAAACAAACTAGAAAAACATACCTCCCCAAGTATGATAATCAATGTCATTAAGATGAGGATGGCACCCCATTTATTTACAAGTGCATTAAAAAACATAAGGAATGCATGATTAGAGACTAACATTAACAAGGATATAAATGTAAAATACAACATTCCCAAGCTATATTGAAACCAATGGTTGGACAAATTGATTGAATGATTTCTTTTAATCAATCAAGAGCAAAATGTTTTATTTATTTTTATCATCCCTTCTCTTCTTTCCCCTCCCACTACAACACACACGCAAACAAATAACATAGAAACAAAAAACAAAAAGGAATTTAAATGTAATTTTAATTGTTCATGTTTGTTTTTTTCTTCTCACTTATTTATTAGTTTAATTTTGTACTTGCATGTTCTTGGCATGTGCACACATTCTTTCTATATCTAATGCAAAACATGATCATGCATTAATGTTACTTCCATGTTTTAAGGCATGATTAATAATGCATGGAATGAAACCTCTTTGTTGCTTACCTCATCTCCAATGCTTCCAAAAACATCTATAACCAAGAAATGTGTTACATCATTTTTTTGCCAAACAACATATTTACTCAAATCTCACCCCTTCATGATTATTTCAAAGGTCAAAAGATGTCGCAACCCCACTTTGGGGCCAAGTGTGAGAAGGCAACTCACACTCCTAAAAGTGGGAAAATGGAGTCCTCCGGGACTCCCAAAAATTCAGAAGACAATTTGAGGGGTCAAATCTCCTCGCCTTGGTGCGTTCTATATATCAATGGTAAGCTCTTGAAGTGTAAATGTCCAAAATGGGCTCGCATTGCCCATTTGGACATTTGCAGCCCAAGTTATGGGCAAAAGAAGGGCCAGGAGTCAAACTGCCAGTTTGACTCCCGACCACTAAAAGTCGGGAATCGACCTCTTCCCGACGTCGCCTTAAGGAGTGCGACACAATGTTGGAAAGCTCTCGACGAGAGGTACAACTTTGGTTTAGAGCTCGTCTCGATCCGAGTTTTGGGCGAGGAGCTATGATCGTCCAAAGTCTCGGGACTCCATCCCGGGACAGTTTCGGGACTCCAACTTGGGAGTCCCGGGAAAAAAGAGCCATTTGGATGTAGCCTCGGCAGAGAGCTGCAGAGTATACTATATGGGGGAAGGTGGTGGCTTCCCCCGAGTCCGGGCCGTGGTGAATCAAGTAGTCCAAGTTGCTCGTGGCTTGTCCCAACACCCAAGGGTGTTCCCGAATGTGAACTAACCCTTTTGTGGTTGATTTTGGATGCAGATTCGTGTTTGATCTTCTAATCCATCTTCCTAGTCTAATCCTGGGACTTCTAGCACGCCCCTCTACCCCTCTTTAGTGCTGAAAGTCAGGAGCGCCCCTCAAGTCCCACTTTTCCGCAACTACACATAGTTGGACCCTCAAGTGGGTTCAACCCGGGACTTGGGAGTGCGTCAAAAGATAACACACAACATGAAAAACTAATCTTATCACAAAACATGAGCAAAAATTTCCTTAGTTCATTCCATGGTTGAAATAACAAAGTGCAAGATTGAAAAATGACAATTCAAGAGCTCCATGTTGCCACCATGGTTACTCTTGCTTATTTTGACAAGTCACAACTTTAATAAACAAGATAATGAGACCTTGCAAATAAGTTATGTGTGATTCATGCTCATGAATTAAACTAATGTTGATGCGAAAATCCATCAAAAACCAAAGGTCACAAAGAAGACAAGGTTAGGGATGAATTGCAATGATTTTTTAAATGTTTTCATTCATATCAAGGTCATAACTTGCATGTTTGTAAATGTTTTTTGGGGCAAGGTTAAATATGAATTTGTCATGAGTATTAGTTATGTTTAGTTAAATCACAATTAGTTTAGTGATAAGTTGGGTTAACATAGTTAACTATGTTTTAGGGGGGAAAAAACAAAGGGGTTGGGGGGGGTGCGATGCTGATGGGAGGAGTTGAGCTCCATTGCCATCACCATTTCTAGGTGAAAGTTTTCAAACCTCCCCTAGACCTATGAAGTTTAACGGTCATTGGGAGGCTTAGGTGTTTTAGGGAAGGTTTTGGATAAGAGGTTTAAGCAGTCCAATTCGAACTTTTCTTTTTATTTTTCATTTTTTGGGTAATTTTCAAAGTTAAGGGACAAGTTTAGCATAATCTAAACCTACCATGTCAACATTCTGATTTGAGTTTTTATATATAAATAAATTGGGGATATATATATATATAATTTTCCAATTTTCATCCACATTGAGGCACTTTCATCCAAGTGACCAATTTTTTATCCATATTCAAAATTTGAAAGCATGTAACAGTTTAAGTAAAGCACAAGTTTTGTTGGCTTGATGGACCCTCGTGTTAAGGCCACAAAGGATTCCACTCATTCTAATTTTTCCAATGAATCCTAAACCACCATGGAACAGATTGACTAAGCCCCAAACATTATCTAATCATTACATTCATCAAGTTTGACAAATTTTGTTGTCACCAAGCCCACATTCATTCGTGGATGTTAGTAATGGGCCATTTAGATTATCCACCTACATAGTTCAAAACATCCATTTGCACAAACTTGCTAATCTAAGCCCTAATATGTTGGCTTGGATCAACGAACTAATGTAGGTGGATGTTGTTGTTTTCGATTCACAAGCCCATGAGTTTTGATGGATGTGGATTAACCTTGCACCACTAGAGGTGATCCAACAAACATATAAATTCATCCCAAGGTCACCCACATGTTTAGTGGATGACATATTTGATTTGGGATGTTAATCATGTTCGATTCACCATGATGACCAGTCACCATTGGCTATGGTCAATAAGGTTGGCCTTCCACAAGTTGCCCTACCTACTTTTTTTGAACTTTCCACATTCTCATGCATTTTGCAATGGTGGCTAAAGTATGATTTAGGACTCCAATACATCTAATATGGAAGAGCTTAGTGTAGTTGAAAGGGGTTATGGGCTTTTGCATTGGCACCACAAATGTGCTTAATATTTATAAAAGAGTTTGTAAATAGATTCTAAGGCAAGTTATGGCCATTAACTACTTCACATGGATTATGTTGGATGTTTTGCCTAAACTTGAAAAAATTGGGCAAATAAAAGGGACAAGAGGTTCACATCATATTGGAAGATGATACTCCAATTTTTAAACAACCTGATAGGTTTATTGAGGTGGAAAAGGTTTTAGTACAGGCTTGAATTACAAAAAATTTGGAAGTTGGTTTGGTGGAATTATGTAGGGGTGAGAATGCCTCACCAATAATGATGCTAACCAAAAAGGATATTTTTGGCAATTGCATCGAACATCACATGTGTGGGGATTACCATTTGGTGAATAAGTGGACTTGTTTAAACAAATATGTCATTCCTTTACCATAGGGGATATTTGATGCCCTTGGATAGGCTAAGGTTTTTAACATTTGGACCTACACTTTGGTTACCATTAGTTGCCATTAAAAGAAGGTGACAAGGTTAAGATAACATTTTGGGGGATTCATTTTCATAGGAAAGATTATTTATACCAATGGAGGTTTAATTTCCTATTTGATTTTAAGTTTGTGCTCTTACAAAATTCCAAAAAAATTATGGATCGAATGTTGGCATGTTTTAGTCATGCTGATTCTTATATTGATGATATCATTATCTTCAATTTAATTTCAAAGGAACATATATATGCAACATTTGCAAAAGATGTTTGATCAATTTAAGGAACATAATTGTAAATTTTGTCTTAGCAAGTGTCAATTTTTCCACTTTCAAGTGGAATACCTAGGTCATATGATGTATCCAAGTGGGTTGGGGGTTCAGAAGGCCATAATTAAAGCCATTTTACAAGTTCCCCAACCAACAAATGTTAGCTAGTTACAAGCATTCCATGGCTTATGTAATTATTATCAAAAGGTTGTTAAGAGATTTAACATCATTGTTCATTTTTTGTTGATTGATAGGGATTGACTAAGAATATACATGGGGTGAAACACAAAAATAGGCCTTTTAAGAGTTGAAGGCCAAATTAGCATCTACCCTATTTGAAATGACCCATATGAGGACGACTTAATCGTTGCAACTACATAATGATTAGAACACTTTAGGGTTGAGAGCCATGCTCACCCAATTGGATGATGATGAGCAAAAGTTTGTGATGGCATATGTCAGTCGGTCCAATAACAAGATAGAAGCCAAGTATAACTTGTATGAAGGGGAATGCCTTGTTGTTTGGGTTGTTTTATTATTCATGTGTTATATTTATGATATCTCATTCACTTTGGTTATCAATTATTAACCATTCGAGCTTTTGACAGAGTCAAATTAGCTCATAAGAAAGTAGTTAGGTGGGCATTTATCTTGAAGGAATGATTTTGACATAGTTCACAAGGTTGGTAAAGTTAATTACGATGCCAATGGGTTGAGTTAAAACCCAAGTTTCAACAAAGAGGATACCATACCTGGACTTGTTGGCATCGGGATACAAATTTGGAGGTGATAATGGGATGGCATGCCTTTACATACCTATGTATTTTGTTGGGGCATTTTGGTGATGTACCCCAAACTAACATGGGCAATGGGGAATTTCATGATGTGGGGATGGAATTAAAATGTGATGGTGCCCTAGACATACATGATGATGTAAATGTTATTACATATTTGCAAGCTAGTGAAGTTCAGGTGGGATTAACATTCAAATAGCATGACCAAATTGTTCATAAGGCCAAGTGGTTTAAGTGGGAAAGTAATACCTTTCTTTGGGTATGGATAGATGAACAAATGTAAGTGGTGTTTTACCCAAAGAAACATGAAGGTCTTATGTGGTATGTTCATGGAGAGTTTGACCATTTTGGGGTTAGTTGGACTTATAATTTGCTCCATGCATAATAGTGGTGGCCAGGGATGCAATTACAACTCCAACAGTTTAGTTTTTGATGTATGGTGTGTAACTGAGTTCGAACATCATTCAATGCACCTACACCCCATTTACAACCATTACCCATCATGGGGCTTGGATACTAATGGAATTTAGATTTTGCTAATCCACTAAATTTGACACCTTGACATAACCAATATGTTTTGGTTATGATCAAACATTTTGCCAAGTGGTTGGAGTTGGTGCCATTATTAGATCGTAATAATGAAAGGACAACATATGCATTTTTTAACATGGTACTTAGTAGGCTTGGAGTTTTAGCTAAAGTTTCATTTAATCAAGGTACAAAATTCCATCGAGAATTTCAAAAGTTAGTGAATCATCTTTTATTAATCATTGCATTATTTTATAAGATCATCTTGAGGCAAACAAGTTAATTGAGTGGATGGTGTAGATGGTCAAGCAGGGTTTGTGAAAGTATGGGCTCCCAAAAGGTCATATTTGAGATTGGGATCTATCACTACCATGGTTAGATATGGAGTATAGGGTGAATGCAAGCTATGGTGGCTCATTTTTGGTAAATATAGCACTCACAAAAATCCCTGGCAAGTTTTTATAAATTATCCATATGGATATGGTTTTAAATTATAAGATTTTGTTAGTGTAATCTTTTATTACTAAAGTTTCATGCACTTATGAATTTTTTTAAAACTAGGTCAAAATTCATATTGAAAAATGTTGTTGTTAATTGGTATGATGAAATCACTTTGAAATTTTTAAAAGAAAAATCCATAAAGTTCATAAAAATAAAAGCCCCTTTAGATATTCTAATTATGTACCCATTAGGCATAGAAATTTTAACAAAAAATATATATCATTTCAAAAGCACTTTTGAAAACAAGGTCCAATTCTAACCCTTCAAAAGTTCATAACTACCATTTGGTTAAAGTTTCACCAAAAACGATTTCACACTTAACTTTATGATTTCATTTTTCAACCCATGTTTAGTCATTATAAAAAATATGAAGTGGAATTCAATGTGAATTCTTGAATTTTTTAACAATCTAATCAATTGACCAATCCGTATTTTAAATTTCAAAAGTTCATTGTTGATAATGAATGCATTATTTTCTAAAAATAATTGTGCAAATGTCTTCATAATCAGTTTTTTAGTTTAAAATGAATGATCATTTAATGTATTTAAGATTAAATTATTCACTATAAGTATTTAAACACAAAACACCTTGTAAAAATTGTTATTATGACTCCAAAAGTGAGCCACCATAACTTGCACTCACCTTATAGGTTTAGTCATTAAGCCTCCCTTGCATCTTTCTCACCATACTTTTTATTATTTGGTTGTGAACTTAAATTATTAGCTTTGATTTGGCAAGATGTGATGATTGTCATCAATTTGGATGATCCAAATGTGTGATTTCAAACATGTGAGTAACTATCAACTTTGTTCCAACATGTAATGCCCATAGCTATGGAAAATTTGGTTATTGTTCAACATTGATATATATTTTCATATGTCAACATTTGAAGAGGTGGATATGAAGGCGAAGCTATAGAACAACTAAACTTTTTCAAGTATCTAGGTGTTGAACTGCACGGCACAAAAGGTATGCAAGCGGCAATACAGCAATTAGCAATGTCAGGGAAAAAAGCAGTTTTTGCATTGCGGCACAGATGCGTAGAGCTGCGCATCTTTGACCCAACATTACAATGCCAGCTATTTGATGCACTAGTCAAACTAGTGTTTAGCTATGGGTGTGAAGTATGGTCAGACCACATGGCACGTGAACAATTAGAGGTGGTTCATCGGGCTTTTCTGAAGTCATCGTTGGCAGTTAGCACCACAACATCCAGTTACATCGTGTTGGCAGAGTTTGGCAGGTTTCCCTTAGAAATATTTTGGTGGCAACAGACCATGCGCTTTCTCTCACGTGTTCATTCTGAGGTAGACTCAGATCGCATGCTCAGGCTAGCTTATGATGTACAGCTGTAGTTGTTTGCAGCTAGGCGAAAAGTCTTACTTGGGAACCAAAGTGCTGTGGGTAGAAAGAGTCGATTGCCTGCTTGCTAGTTAGCACAAGTAGATGAACAACTATCGACGTACAATTTGTGCATCGATAGTGATCAACTGCCACCATGTGCTCGCTTCAAGCAGTTGGCTGAAAGGCAATACATTGTACACCATCAAGTGGCTGCAGCTGACTCCAACAGGGTGAGAGCCTATCTGGGGTTGAATAACTCAGCATATTATGGGTACAAAGAATACATCTCCAAGGTAGACAATGCACAGCTTAGGAGAAGCTTGGCACGTTTTCGTTGTGCGAATCACAAGCTGCAGATTGAGCTAGGAAGGCAAGTCAAGCCAGTGAAGCTGCTAGTGCAGCAGCGTTACTGCAAATTGTGCAACTTGGGTGCGGTTGAGGATGACGACCACTTCTTATTGGTTTGCCCTGCCTATCAAAGTGTTTGAGAGAGGTTTAGAGGTTCATTGCCACTAACTGCCATCACACCTTTGGTTGAATTGCTGAGCTGTCAGCAGCAAGGCATCCTTGCTAGATTCTTAGTGCAATGTCAGATGATTAGATCTGAATTGCTTCATCAGACTTAACATCAATTGGGCTCTGGCCTGGGCGTTGTTTGGCCCACTTAATGACGCTAAATTGTAAGTAAGTAAGTAAGTAAGATATCGAATTCAAATTGGGAGATTATGTTTACTTGTAATAGACAACATTAATTACTTTGGATGTGATTACATATGTATTAGTTTGCAAGTGCATAAGGTTTGGTCTTCTGGTGTGTTATTGTTGGATGGCCTAGATGGTCAAACATGGAAGGATCATGTGCATAATTGCATGTTATGTCATCTTCCCAATGTGGATGGCGTAATTGACCCCATCTTTGGTAGTTGTTCCTAATGGACTTTGTTGTATGTTGTGTGAATAGTCTACAGGGGTTGCCACTATGTTGGTGTGTGATCAATGTTCAAGGGGTTGGCATATGGGATGCCTCACATTGCCCTTGGACATAATACTAGATAGCAAATGGTTTTGTCCTTAGTGCACTAAGTAGATTGAGGTTCCTCAGGTCACATCATAAAACTAGCATTATTATTTTTTTCATGGTGATGCACATTTGGCTAAGGATTTGAAAGGATTGTATTTAGGCGACTAATGATGGGGCTTTCGTTTACACCCAACCTACTAATCCTTTTACTTTGGAACCAAAATGTACATTAATGATGGATTTCCATAAGGCATTTCATATAATGTTATTTGGCTTAAGGGGACCTTAACACCATATAGGGGGGTAGTTTTGATATGGTGTACCAATTAAGGTTTTATTTGTTATATGATTGCATGTTTTGTAACAAGGATAATGTTAGGCATTGACATAAGAGTGCACAACAATTGTTAGGAATATTAATTTAACTATTTACTTAAGTCATAATTAGTTTTATATTAAGTTAGGTTAACATAATTAACTATATTTAAACTCAAAATTGATTCAAGTATGAACACAATCCAAGTTATTTTGATGTTTGGGTATATTAACCCAAATTTTGTGATTTCAAATCACTTTTGGTGATTTGAACTTTTAGAACATAATGTTTTTGTTTTTGTAAGTTTTTGTGTTTATGTAGCTTTCTTTGCACATGGACTTTGTGTTTGCATTGTTTTATGTTTTGGGCTTGGATTCTTGCTTATTGTAGGTGAATTCTTTTTGGTTTGGATATGGTGTACCAATTAGGGTTTTCTTTGTTATGTGATTGCATGTTTGGTGACAATGATGATGGTAGGCATTGACATAGGAATGCACAACAAATTGTTGTGAATTTTGAAACATTTTCACTCACATCAAGGTCACAATTCACATGCTTGTGGGGGTAATTTGGGGTAATGTTAAAAATGTTTTATTTTCATCCATGTAAAGGATGAATTATGAAATCTTCATCAAAGTAGCAAAAGGTTATGAAATCATTGGGCCAACGAAAGTTTAAGGTGGTACTTTGTGTTAACTAGAAGTTATTAATGTAATGGATGTTGAAAGTTATGAATTTATCTTATAACTTAACAACTAATCAAAACATTGAGATTCTCATGAAAGGTGGTCATCTACAAATATTTAAATTAAGGCCCCATTTGTTTTAATGTTCAAATTAAGTTTTTGTCAACTTGGTGTGGAACAAGAAAAAAGGCTATAATATAATGTATTCATTGGTGCTTACAATTAATTGTGCAGGTGCATTTTTATTTTTATTTTTGGGATGGGCATCCTCGAAAAACACTCACATTATAAACATTCCCAAAATACTAAATTATGTTGATTTCTCCTTTGGTTTAACAAAATTCTTAAAATTTAAGATTCAAAGTTTGTGTTTTCAAGTTGTTCATCACATAATTTTTGTTGTCATGTATCTATGTCTTTACTATCTATTAAAAAAATTACCATGCCTCTTTCCCCTACCCACATATATGGGAAACCTTCACAATTATTTGTCAAATATCTTTTCAAAATTTTTACCTCTTTCACATACCTAAGTTTTGAAATTTTGTTTTTCATATTGAGGCTTAAAATTTGAATTTAAAGATCTATTTAACTATTACAGTACATTCCATTATATATATATATAAAGCCTCCACCTTCTTTTCCATTATTTAAAACTTTTTCTTGTACAAGTGAATCTAAATGATCATAAAAGTAAAAATTAATTTAACTTTACTTTCAAAATGATTTTGGATTTTTGAAAAAATTTATTAAAGACTAATTCACATTTTTCATTATTTGTGCATTGAAAATAATAGTGTCTTCACCTTACACAATTAATTATAAATATTACATTACGATGTCCACCATCTTAGGCATGGATTTTCTTTCAAAAAAAAATTTCCAATTTTGTGTGGCAGCTAAAGTTGCAATCATCCACAAGATGATTTAGCTAGATTTGGTTACATACTAGATATGGAAGTAGAAAACAAACATAATCCTTTTATATTCTTGGCTACCAACTTGAGCTTATTAGAAAAATATGACAATTTGGAATTTTTTCTTTGAAATTTAGTTAATTTGGGCCACTTTTTTCATGGAAAATCCTTTGTATAGGTTGAAATCATATTTTTCATGTCAAAATTTGGCAACCTAAAACCCTAATAATAGGTGTTTAAGAACAATTATATATATATAAATAATGAAAGTAAGAGCTAATACAAGTGGAATCATTATATTTGGATATTTAAATAAGAAATATATGATTATAGAATTTTTAAATTGACACAATATATAGCCTTGGATTAATCGAGAACTTTTTCCCCAAGCCATGGGGTTCCAGGTACCTTGCAAGGGTCAAATAATAATATAATTTTAAGTTTCTGATTTGGCACTTTTTGAAAATTTGAAAATTTTTATTATGAAAATTTGGACATATAAGGAATATAGATAATAAAAGTATTAAGCATTTCACAAGTTTCTCATTGTTGCTTTGCTTAGACCAATCACAGTTTATGTTACATTGGACAGGGTGTGGGTACAAAGTCTGGCTGCCTTATTATTATTATTATTACATTTTGAATGAATTTTCTTAATTTTTGGCGTAAAGTCCTATTTTTCTGAAAAATTCGGCAGATTAAAAAATAATATAATTTGTGCCGAAGAAGCCACCAAGGTACTATGGTATCTAGTGGCAAAACTGCGTCAATTTTCTGGCGAAAATTCCCTTTTTCTCAAAAATAATTCTCCAAAATGACCCTAATTTTGGCGAGAGTTTTGGCTCACCAGTCTGTCTACTGGCTACAATTTTAATGATCCTGTTCAAAAGTTTCGCCACTCAAGGCGAAATCCGTCTGAATCGGTCTGGAGAAACTCGCCAGTATTGTTGCTACAATACAAAAATGAAAAAAAAGACTGACCACTACCATCTCTCCACGTGTAGTAGACCAGAAAGCCCACCCAGAAATGGCCAACAAGAACAACCAAAAACAGCCATTCCGACATCATTCATCCATCCGTCCGTCCGTCCATCCATCCGGACATCCATCCTCATCCAACGGCTGCTAAGCCAACTACGGCACCAACGGACTGTTTGTCCGGACGTTTTGAAATATTCAAAAAAGGGCATCGTACGTACTGGATCGCTCTCAGGCTCGAATCCCGACAAAGGAACCTCAGAAAAACTCGGGTCGGGTTCGCCCCCACCCCTCATTACGCCGGTCTTCTCCTCCTCCTCGCCACCCTGCTGTCCCATGGCCCGCTGCGTCGCGCTGCTGCTGCTGCTGCTGTTGCTGCTGCTGCTCCTGACACCACCCCTCCTGGTCTCTTCTCTTCTCACTCTCAGGTGAACGTTACTCTGCAGTCTTGTTGTTGTTGTTGTTCCCATTTTGTGTTACCTGAAAGTGAGTCATAGACATATATGTGTTCTTCCATGAGCTCTCTTGGGAAAAAAAGGTAGGTAGCTGCTGTAAGTTCAGAGCTTGCTTGCTTTTGGAGAGATTGAGAATTGTTGTGTTGGATTGCTCAGAACCTTTCAGCTCTGTTTGAAAATGATGGGTTTTCTCTCGTTCCTTCCAGGAGCTTCTCTCAGGTGTCCATATGCTATCGATAAGTCTGGTAGACAAGTTTTTTCCAAGCTTCCCGCAAGGCTGAGTCGGAGCAGCTGAGTACAACAACCATGGAGCTGCTGCTGCTGAGCACTAGTATTCTTAGCTCAAAGGTTGAATTCCGAGAGTCTTTTCTAGGCTGAAGCAAGCAAGCTCCAACCCATCTCGTGCTAGTAGTGCTACTAGCACCATGACTGCTGATTGTAGTGTCTATGACAGTAATATACCCGTGAGGGGAACAACAATCCAGCAACCTCCTGTGGCGGCGGAAATGTCTTCTTGTGCAAGAAGAAAGCAGGTGCCACATGCAAAAGATAGTCCAAGACCTGCACAGAAAGGCAAGCATGTGAGGTGGGAGAACCAGCAGCAGCTGGAGCTGAAGACTGGTGATGTGGGAGCAGACGAAGAAGAAGAAGAGGAGGAGGAGAGAGTGGATGATGATGATGATAATTCTGCAGGAAGAAGAGCTGTGATGAAGCAAGGGAGGAAACCTTGTTTGAAGGGCAAGCTGCATTGGCTGTTTGAGCAGGACAGATTGTACTGGGAAGTACCCATCAAGGAAAAGGCAGGAGGAGGAGGAGGAGGAGCAGGATCATCATCACCTCCTCCTCATGATGATGATGATGCTGCATCTACTCGTGGTGATACTGCTGCTGCTGCAGCTGCACTACTGCCCAAGGAGCTGCTGCTAAAGAAGAAGAAGAATGCGAGTGTGTTGACAAGGATCATCAGTCCCAGTGGTAAGGTACCATGGAGTCCAGTAGAGCATCTCTCTGACTCTGTCAACATTGGGGAAGATGGTGATCTGCAATCTGATTGCAGCAGCAGCTATGGTAATGAGGATGATGATGATGATGGCGAAGACAATTCCAGCAGCAACTTTGATCTGGAGATGTCACATCTTGAAATGGATGCACCTGAAATTGAAGTGTTTGTAACAAGCACGCCACAAGCCCCAGGTACCATCTCTGTCTTGGCTGATGAGTCAAGTGAAAGCACTGATGCTTCAGGGTTTGGGGCCTCTTCTGTGGATCATGAGGGATCAACATGCTTTGAGACAAGGAATGTAAAGAAAGAGCAGGCATGGCAGAGGCAAGCAGCGGTCTTGAAGGCCAGGTATGAGATACTGAAGATGGAGAAAGAGCTTGCACAGCAGAGATGGAAAGAAGGGTGTGAACAGATGACACAAGCTGTGGAGATGGCACACAGCCTTCGTGCTGCTGTGGAGTCAATACTGGAACCAATGCAGAAGAAAAGAGTTGCGGTCTCAGAAGATTCACCACCACCTAACACCCCATCATCTTGCATGGCTGAGGAAGAGAAGAAAAGACAGTCAGTTGAAGGGCTTCTTGTGGAGAGGCTTGAAAGGAAACAACAGAGATGCTCAAATAACCAAAGTGGCCAACAAAAGCTGGACTCCAGAGCTGAGCTTCTTCAGCTTGAGAACAGAGCAATGGCTTTGCAAAACAGGACTGACATCCTGCTGCAACACAAATCCCAACTCATGAACAAGGATTCTTCAAGCTTCAACAGCATGAAAGGATATTGTGAGCAGCAGAAATCTCAACACACGAGAAAGGGGATGATGAGATCTGCCTCCATTTCTTCCATTTCAATGGTATGTCTGCATCAGCATTCTCTTCCTGCTCCTAAGATTGGAGTTTCCTTCTCTGTGTTTTTATGCTCCATGAGGTTCTTCTGGCCGTGAATGTGATGAGCTCATCATCCTCACTGTTGTTCAGAAAACAATTGAGGAGGAGAATGGGGTTTTAGCACTCAATGAAGCTCCACTGAATTCCATGTCCACAAAGGCACCAAAATCCAAGAAAGCCATTGACAACCTGCTCAAGCAAAAGGTATGTGTGCTGGACACCCATTGCTTGGCTGTAGAGTGAGCACCTGTAGAGCATATGTTACTGTTTTGTTCCTGGTAGCAGCTTTCTTCCTTTCTCTGTTTCTTGTGATCCCTGATTACCATGACTGCAAAACAGGAGGATGAGTGCATTTTGGAGGAAGCTCAAGCCAAGGAGGTGCAGACCAAAGAAACAGTTCGCAAGATTCTTGCGCAAGTGAGTTGTGCTTTTTGTTGTGGAGATTTCTCTGCAATCTCATAGAAAACTGTGTTATACTGCAAGTGTTGAGTAACATGTGAGATTTTGTATGATTTATTTGAGCAGATACAGGTGGAGGCTGAGCAGTGGACACAAGTGCAGGATGTGCTAAAGCATGTGTGCACAGAGATGGCAACATTGCAGCAAGCCCGTCAAGGGTGGGAGAAGCGTGCACTCAATGCTGAATCTCAGGCTGCAGCCTGGCAGCTCAAGGTAATTTGTAGTGTAATTTGTAGCTGCTGCCTCTTGCTGCTTCAAATTTTCCAATTCTCAACTGTACAATGAGAAGTTCTTCTTCACCCCAGAAGAAGGCAGCCAACTCAGGTCAATTGCATTTGGTCTTTTGCTTTGAAACCAGGGAGATGAATGGCGGGTGAAGGCACAAACAGCCCAGCAGAGGATCAAGGAAGTGGAATTACAGATGGTGCAGCTTCAAGAAACAGTTCAAGAAGTAAACTTTCGCCATGCTCGAGAACAGAACCAGTGGCTAGACATTGGCAGCAGTGGGGGTGGCCCCACAAGCATCATTGGTTATACATTGGCCTTAGAGCCAATCTCAAACATGAGCAGCAGCGACAGTTGTGGATGCAGCAGCAGCATGCCAACTGAATTTGAAACCTGCAGGAGCTGTGGCAAGTTACGGTGCATAAAGGTTGAGGAGAGACATGATTTGCATATTCATCCACACAATTCCGAACAACGCTCAACAGGAGGACCAGTGCCAAGACCTCCCAGTCCATGTAAGCAACATCATGCAGTTGCACATGGCAGTGTGCCCAGATTTCTGAGTCCATGTGTGCGACAACCAACCACTACTGGGTCAGTGCCCAGATTTCCAAGTCCATGTGTGCGACACGCAACCGCTGGGTCAGTGCCGAGAGTTCCAAGTCCATGTGTGCAACATGCAACCACCAGGTCAGTGCTGAGAGCTCCAATTCCATACAGATCTACAAGTCAAGAGACTTGTGAGCTTGGTAACGTGAGGCAAAAGTACCACAATCCCAAGCAGCACCAGCACCAGAAGTTGATGCCAGTTGCTGACAATCCAAGACAAGCAGCAAAACCTGGTTCTAACCAGAATCAGCCAAGAGCCAAAAGTGAAGAGGAGAGATCTTTATCTCAAGAAGAAGAGTTGCAGCAAACACCCACAACACGAAACCAGCCAAACTCACCTCAAGATCATATTGTAAAACCCAGGAATGAACAACAGAACATGAAAGGAAGTGCCAAGAGTTTTGCAGGGATGCAAAGAAAGGGAGGTGCAATTCGGGGTCAAAGCCCTATGCGAAAGCTTGGCAATTCTTCTTCAACTGGCAGCCTTCAAGGGTCATCATCACATTCAGCATCCAACTTCAATGCTCTTCAGCGAGCACCTCTGAAAGAGAAGAGTGCAAATATCATCATTTCAGGCAGGCGGCACTGAGTGAAAAATAAAATCATACATGCTTCTTCATTAGCATGAATTTTATAAAAAAAACCACTTCTTTGTTGCATTCTGATTTTCCACTGATTATATGTTGCATTTTTCTTTTTCAATTCAGTAGTGCATATGTATACAAAAAGCCCATCATATTTACAAACACTTGAAGCTGCTTTGAACACACATCTTGTGTTCTTTGTAAATAATTGTAGCTGAAAGTTATATAATAATTGTATATGTCTTTGGGTTTGAATCTTTGTGGAGATGCGCCTTCACATCTCCCAGAAACTGCAAACCTTGTTAGCAAAAGAAGTAATAACATCAATTGCTCAAATGTGGTGTTTTTCCAGTTTGTTTCCAATTCTCTACCAGAGCTTTTTAACCCTACAAACCTTTAAACCCTAGACCAAACACACACTTAGAATTAGGTTGGAATTTTAGAGTAGTTTATTATAGTGATGAACCCATTTCTTTTGTTTTCATTTACTTGAAGAATGATTGCTTTGTCAAGTATAATTCTCCTATTGTAATTGTGGATTTGGGATTAGTATATGTCTTTTTTCCCTACTATGGCGATTATGTACATGGTCTTCTAAATAAGTAAGTACTCCACCTTGATGAATCTCAAAGTAAAAAACCAAATGTCTCAAAGAAACCAAGTATATTGTTATTGTGGGTTTCAAGTTTGGCTTAGGTGATAAGATTGTCAAGCACTGTCAAGCTCTCACCTCTAGGCCTATGTGAGTAATGCTTCTTGGATTTTGCAAATCTTGGGATGTGGTATTCTATTGAATTTGTAGAGATGGCTTTGGTGGATGAACTTGAAGCACCATTTTGGTATTCTGAGTGTGTGTCCTTCATACCTTTCTATCACATACTGTAGTACCTTTACCATTTTGGCAACAAATTGATGAATAATTAATTAAATTTAAAATCTTAACTTTGGCACCTAGTTTTTTAATTCTGAAATTTTTGGCAGGTGGTTATACAAAATAATAAACAAGGTCTTGTCAATGTTATGAATATATTATTGGGTTTGTATCTGGCAGCCTTGATTGAATTTTTGACATTTAATATTGTTTGTTTTTTGAAAAAATCGACAAAAGTGAAAATAATATAATTTGTGCCAAACTTAAAAAGGTACTACAATATTTGCTACAACCAAGAGCAAAATAGTAAATATTCAAATAAATGGCAAGTGAATTGGGGTGACAAGGAATTTGTTGATTCTCTTGGGGGGCTACTGCAAAAGACATAATAACAACAACATATATTTTTTCAACTTATTTTCTTACATCCTTGCTATGACCAAGAAGGTGTCCTTAGTCCAAAATCCACCAAACGCCTTATAATTTCACGAGAAACTTTTCCTTTCATTAAACATTATCATTTCAGAATTTTTTATTTTTTAATTTTGTTTTGCTGATCTTTTGAAGAATCATTCATTATTTGTGTTGATATTTTAACAAATTTGAAAGTTCAATTGTGAAGTTTTGAATCACAAACCTTCCATGAGAAAACCTAAAATCTGAAGCAATCTAAAAACATTAGACTATTTCACGACCAATTTAACAAAATACTGAAGCCTTTCATCTGTCTAACCAAAAGCATAGCATGAAACTGATGAAAACATTTACAATATTAATGAATTTATTCTTTATGTGCCGAAAATTGCAAAATAAAAAACTCAAGCGCTCAATTAGAATCTTCAAATTCTATTAATTATTTGACATATAATGTTGAACTCGAAAAGGTACCATGGTATGTAAGAAATTTTGAGGTTCAACACCTCTAGAACGCATTTGGATTAGAGCAGTAAATATTCATTTTGAGTTTTCATTTGAATTTTTTTTGTTTTTAAATATAAACTATAGCCAATTGGAGTGATGTGCTTTGTAGAAGGGGTATTAATCGAGGCAAAAAATGGTGGTGGCCATGTCAAGGAATAGAATATGCATGCAACGAATGAGACAATTTAACATACACTCAACAATATTCTTTTTTTTTTTCATTGGGGGGAAGGGGTTTGAAGATGGAATTTTTTAATTCTTGTGTTCCCATCATGTTTTCAAATTCTCAATGGGTTTCTTGAGTTCTCAATGTGTTCCCAATAAAACCTCACTTTATCCCATATACTTTGCCCAAAGTTCCCCCCTTTTCACCTATCTAGGTGAGCCAAATGTTCCATCCTCACAAAGAAACTACTATTTTGGGGAGCCTTCCAAATTTCAATTTTTTTTTTGGGTGGTGGGCCAATCAAAATGGCCCATTGCTCCCAAAAAACAAAAAACAAAACTTGGCAAGCAAACCATTTAATGAATAGGAGTCAACACTTTTACACACACACACACACATCCCAAAGAGTTGCCACTTGCACCTAAGTATCATAGGAACTTTTCAAGTTCAGCATTCAGTAGACAATTATTTTATTTTTGAAAAATCCATTTGGGCAGTTAAAAAATAATTTATGGAAATTTGACATTATATATAGGCAACTTCTTTGGCAAGGTTTTTAGACTTTGAACCTAAAATATAATGAGACATTTTATTAATTTCCTCTTTTTTTTTGAAAAAATGAGAAAAAATAATGTTTCACCAATCATAAGATATAGAAATGTTGTCAATTATTGGATACTAACTTTGTAATGGTGGATCGGCTTGAAGAAAAAAGCTTTTGAGTTTGTATCATTTAAAATATTTTTCCTTCCTTGTTGTTTACTTAAATTTTGATATTTCAAACAATTTTTTTCAATTAACATTTTCAAATATAATTCAATTATTTTCAAACCTGAAATTTTATTATAGTAGTCACAAAAAATAAGGAACATAATTTCTCACTTATATTCCAAGCTTACATTTGCAACAAGGGAAATTACAAACTCCCAAGGACATCTTATCCTAGGCCCCTCGTTTTGGGAATGCCCCCACATTGGAATGCCACGGGGGATACTAGGTATGTGTTAAAATTCTAAACTACTTATGTCAAACAAGGATTGTTTTGAATATTAGGTGAGGGAATTTTCATTTTCCTTTCTATTGTCACATATTTTCTAATGTGTATATATTTCAGCCATCTTATATTTGATTATAATTTTTAATTTGCATCCAATTTCAATCCCTAAATTCATTCATATTTTTAGTCTTAATAAATTGGAGTTAGAGAGCATATCAAGATTGATTTTTTCAAAAGTGAATGACTTGCATAATGAACTAGGACATGCAAGAATAGTTGCTTCAATGTCTTTTAGTAATCTTCATCACTATAGGTAGGGTTAGCAAATTTTGTGGCCACTGCAATTTTCATTACAAATTTAAACATATAAGATTTTTGGATTAAACAATAGTTATTGTCAATACAAGTTGTAATTAGAGATATTAATTTTGGCCAATGCAAGTTTAATCTTTAACTAGTTTTTAACACACAAATGGAACAATAGTCCTATTGAGTTAAAAACTTAACTTGACAACAATTCCTATGACCTTGTAATATAACATGCTTAACACCTCACCTAATCACAATAAAATATAAATGGATTATTCTTAACCCATTATGTATGTTGAACATGAAAACTTATTATGATATTGTTAACTTTGCACATCATGTTAATGTCATTGATGATTCCTTTTGACCCAATACCATTATCTCATTGACCTTGTGAAACAATTCACAAAAATATATGAACTTGATAATCAATTGTTCAATACACCATATTTGATTTATGAGCAAGAGATGGAAACAAGAGAGAATCATATGAATCAAAATATACTTATCATCTTAGGACAACATTAAACAAAAAAAAAATTCAAAGAAATAATCAACAATCAAATAAGACTTCCATTAATAATAGGCAAAGATACAAGATTTAATAAACAAATGGAAAACAATAGAAGAGTTCAAATTAAAAACTCTCAAGTTACTAACAAAACCTACAAATAATTAATATTTAAAATTAAATGTCCATATATATCTCCCCCCCCCCCCCCCCC
>Ga0116231_10005706_pt1 | contig 24349 bp, 27 predicted proteins | sample S1TSphgellanicum_2_FD_89695 | JGI IMG/M metagenome (GOLD analysis project Ga0116231, IMG submission 89695) | Host-associated microbial communities from peat moss isolated from Minnesota, USA - S1T2_Fd - Sphagnum magellanicum MG | ecosystem: Host-associated > Plants > Peat moss > Unclassified...
ATAAAACGGGAAAAAAAAAAAAAAAACAACCCCAATTTTTTTTTTTTTATTTTCAAATATATTACATTTAAAAAAAATTAAAAAAAAAAAAAAAAAAAATAAAAAAAATATAAATAAAATAAAAATTTTTTTTGTTTTTTTTTTTTTTTTTTTCCCGTTTTATTAACAAATATTCTTAAATAAAAAATTGTGTCAATTTCTTGTAAATGCTTATTTTGAAAATAATGAAGATTCCTATTTTGATTATTTATTTATTTACTTGTTCCTTGGTTTAATATGATAATTAAAAAAAAAATTGGCCTTGTGATCTTGATTTAGGAGAAAAGGAAGTATAATGGAGAAAAAGGAGAAAAATTTGCACACTTGTTTTTTTTGGTTTTAGTGTGTTTGGTGTGTTTTCTCCCACGAGAACAACCAAGCGGGTACTAACTTACCCGCCGGGTCAGTCCAGCCAAGCAGTGTTAGCTTACCCGCCAGTCGACCCAGCGACCCCAACAGGCGGTGTTAACTTACCCGCCGGGCCACCCAACGACCAGGTGTTAACCTACCCGCCGGGCGAGTCGCGAACCCCACGGGGCGCTGATACTTCCCCGCCGCGCGACTCCACGGTTACAAGGAGCGGTGCGTCAACTTACCCGCCGGGTGGAATGCGCGAATACTGCCACCTGTGTCTCAACTTACCCGCCGGGCGACTGCGCGAATACTGCCACCTGTGTCTCAACTTACCCGCCGGGTGACTGCGCGAATACTGCCACCTGTGTCTCAACTTGCCCGCCGGGCGAGTCCGCGAATGCAAGCGGCGGTGCGTCAACTTACCCGCCGGGTGAACTCGCGAACACAGCCGCCGGCCCCCAAATACCCGCCGGGTGACTGCGCGAGTACGAAGCCGGCCGGCGCTGAGTGAACTTACCCGCCGGGTGACCCTGCGAATTCGCAGCTGGCGTGCCAGCTCCGCCGGCCGCTGCAGCCCGAAGATGTGAGGGGCGGGCAGGTCCGTATGAGGGGGCAGAAATGAAAAGCTCTCATACCCCTTTCGTTTGTATTTTTCACTCTCTCTTTTGCTGCAGTGCATGTGCGCTTTGGAAAACCCATTTTTGCAGCAGCACCAAAAACAGACACACACAGACAGACAGAAACGCAGAAACGCAGACAAGGAACCGTGGCACACACAGTGCAGGACGGAAGGAAGGCGAAGCCCCGGGACTTGGTGTGGGTTGTGGAGGCAGGAAATCGAGGGAAGACGCCGGGGATCATAGAACCAGAAACAGGAGGAAAAAGAAAAAAACAGAAGGGCGATTGCGATGCACCACTATAGCATATGTGTTTGGCGCAGTGCATGAGAAGAGTGGGGGAAAGGGAAAGGAAGGAAGGAAGGCTGGCTGGCTGGAGTAGGAAAACAAAGATTAGGGTAATAAGGTAGGTAGGTTAGGTGGGTAGGGAAGGATTAGGAGGGGAGAGATGGAGGGGCCTGCGACATCCACCACGGGAGGAAGTGCGTCTGCCAATAGCAGCACCATGGGGACGACCACGTCTACCGGGAGTGTCACCTCCAACATCCCCTCCATGTCCTCGGATGCTATAATCCAAGTATGTTTTGTTTTTTTTTGGGGTTGTAGATTCTGGGTGGTGCTGGAACATCTTTTCTGTCTGTTGCTCCTGTTGTGAGATTTTGCTTCTGGAGCCGATTTTTGGCATAAGGATTTGATTTCCTTTGTATATGTATGGATGCTGCTGGAGGGAATGTTCTAGAGGAAAAAATGCTAGAGGAATTTACTCCATTTCAGGAATTGGGTCTTGTAGAGTTTCATTTTGTGCATGTGTTTGTGATGTGTTGTTATGGTCTGTGGATGATTCTGCCAATGTGAGTTCTGTAACTTTCTCTTTTTTTGTGTTGGAGATTTCTCAGGAGTTGACTGTTAGTAGTGAGAATCTGTTGACAGAGGCAGCAGGGCACATGGATGAGTAGGTTTTTGGAAATGGGGGAAAAAAAAGAAAAAGAAGAAGAAAAAGAAGTGTGTGTATGTGTGCACTCCTTGATCGATTCCTATTAGCCTTTTTCCATATGAAGCAATTTATTGTGCTTTGATCATTGCTAGTGAGAAATTGCGAAAGAAATAGCATGACTTTAGCATGAGTTCAAGTCGGTGTTGCAACATCTTCGGCTCTTTTAGGCCATGGTTGGGTACTTGTCAGAAGTTGGGGGAGATGGCATGACATGTTGATGATATGGTGTTATATGGGATGACCTGAAGCATTGGAAGAAAGTCCAGAGATGTAGATGGAGCAACTGAACTTCTGAGTGAGGGAACCAAAGTCTGACTGGGTGGTCTGGAAAGGCCCAACAATGAAGAAATGCAGAACTTTTGTGGTGTCACATCGCAGAATGAATTTTGTGGGCTGTTGGGAATTGGATTCTGGAGGCCTGTTGTTGTTGTTGGAGGGATTTGTTGTATTTGGCTGTTGCTTTGAAAGAATTGAAAGAGGACCATTTATGTAATATGTTGCAGTCATAATTGCAAGCAGAGAAGAGAACAACAGATAAGATATTAGATACAGTGGTTGGTTTGTTTGAGTGATTGGGTGTTGTTGAAATTAGGCTTTCTGGAAGGAGCCAGATGGTAGTGACAATCATCATCCTTAGATGAATATGAGGAGTCTTGCATGTCCTTTCAAAGTTGTCTTGATTTTGTGTATGGAGTTGTTGGGACTTTAGAAAGAACAACATGAACTGCAGACACTACTAACTATGAGTGTCATTGGAAGAAGTACCTATCGAAGTGGAGATTTTGAGTTTGAATGTCTCATTCAAAACATCAGGGGGTGCCAAAAATCTTTGCTCTGTGGTTATCATGTGCACATGAACTTGTTTTAACAAGGAAAAAACAATTATTGTTTCTGTGTGTACATGGAACAGACAGTGCTCATTTTGATTGATGGGTGTGTGTGTATGTATGTGTTTGCAGAGGTTGGTCAAGTGCGGTGTACCTCCAGAATATTTGGAGAGAGGCCAGGCAGGGGTTGTGGTGTATGTGAAGGAGCATAGGGCACAACTGCAAGCAGTTATTGCTGCATTGTTACCGGGAGTTGATGAGGTACCACCTGGCATGGCAGAAGGAGCAGATGAGACTACTCAAAGATCTGGCTTACGAAAGGAATTCCAAAATCAGTGTCGGGATGCACTCAAGTGGGTGCAGTGGGCAATGTTTGAGGGGGAGCCCCAGGCAGTGCTAGCGGATGCACGTCAACAGAATGGTGGTACAAGAGGAGTGTGTGGGGCAGTCTGGGGGAGCAATGACATTGCATATCGGTGTCGCACATGCGAGCATGATCCCACTTGTGCCATTTGTGTTCCTTGCTTCCAACATGGCAATCATGCAACACATGACTATTCGATGATTCGTACAGGTGGAGGTTGCTGTGACTGTGGAGATATCACTGCATGGAAACAGTCTGGGTTCTGCTCACGACACTGTGGTCCCGGACAGGTGGCATCTCTGACTCCCTCTGTTGTAGCAATAGCCACACCAGTGCTGGAAGCCCTCCTCTCTTGCTGGGCATCTCGACTGGAAAATGCAGATCTTGTAGCAGATGGCAAGCCCAAGAAGTGGAGTATGCAGACAAAGGAGGAGAAGGTGGCAACACAGCTTTCAGTGGCTTGCATTGACATGCTCCTTGAGTTTTGCAACTGCAGTGAAAGTATGCTGGCCTTCACTGCTGATGTGGTGGGAAAGAAGAGCACTGGCATTCTAGATATATTAATGAGAACGGAGTACTTCTTGCCAAAGGCAGTTGTTACATCCTTGCATGAACTTTTGTACAAACTCTTGGGGGATAGCAATTTCAAGCATACGTTTGCCCAGATATTTATATCCCACTATCCAAAGTTTCTGCGTGATTCAGTGGCAGAAGAGACTGCAGCAGCACCCGGGGGTGCACCCAATAGCAAGAACCGGGAACAAGCCATACTTGGCAGCTTCTCTGTACAGATTTTCACAGTTCCTACCCTCACACCTAAATTGGTGACAGAGTCACGGCTCTTGGATATGCTTCTTGAGACTTTGAAAGAGTTTTTCTGCTCCTGTGTTGGAGACGATGGCCGACTCATGGTATGTTGTTTCTTAAGATCCACATGAGTGAGTGTGTAGTCTGTGTAGTCTGTGCACATAAATTTTGTAGTGCCTGTGCATAGTGAATGTCTCATAAGGTCCACTAGCTTTTGATTCCAACAAGGAATTTGTTGCTGAAAGTGCATTGGGGAGACCTCTTTGGCTTGTAATGGGTAGGAACTTCAATCTACTGGTGACCCATTCAGATCATAGATGATTGTTTCATCTTTTTCTGTCTGAAGGTGAAGAGTGTGTGGATTTTGGGTTTGTATTTTCACTGCAGGTGAGTAAGACTCCGATTGTGAATCGACTTTACTTTCGAGTGCTAGAAGACATTCGATATGTGATGAGCCACTTGGAAGTGGCGCAGCATGTTGCACAGGATCGCCTTGAGCTGGCAAGGACTTGGCTTCACTTGCTTGCATTTGTGCAAGGTATGTATCCACAGCGGCGAATTACAAACATGCACGTGGAAGAAGAGAGTGAAGAGTGGGGTTCAGCTTATCTCCTGGAGGTGCACATGGCCCCCATCCATCCTCTCTTTGTTGCAGGCGCAGCTGCATCAGGCAATGCTGAGGTGAGCATTGATAAGATACCTGAACATAAGTCTCAGAATGACTTAGGCACAGCTGGTTGTGAAAAATCAAACTGTGACCTTGATGCTAGCAAGCCTGCTAAAGTGGGGTGCAGTGATGGTGAAGCAGCAGCAGCTGTTGCTTGTAGCAGCAGCAGTGGCAGGACTGAGTCAGATGTGGAGATGTATGATGCGACTTCTCTGGTGGGTGTAAGTTGTTGTGAGGTCAATGTGAAGGTGGGAGACAGGAGAAAGGCCGCAGAAGGGTCCACAACAGGAATGACAATGTCAGGACCATTGACGTGGCTTATTTCTGAATGTACGCAAGTCCTGGCCACCTGGCTGGCTTTGGATTCCTCAAGGGAGATAGCCAAGTCAGGTCAGGTGGGCATTGATATCAGTCAAGGTTCAGGGTTGCGAAGGGGGGTGCAATGGCGGGGCAGAGGATGGGACAGAGGAATGAATCAAAATGTTGTGGAGCCACCACCTGCTGCTCCTGCTGCTGCAGGTGAAGGAGAGGGGGGGGTTACTCAAGGAAGAGGGAGGACAATAAGAGAATGGTTGCGTCGTGGCAGGCACTTCTCAGTCCTTGAGCCTCGAGCTCTTTCTGAAGTTGTCCAAGAACGATCTGTTCCTGTAACAACTGCTAGTACAAACCAGGCTGCAGATATGGATGTTGACGTCTTACGTCCAGGGGTTGGCAAAGGGGTTTTGGCAGGGGAAAAAGTGCGACCAGAATGGTGGATGGGTGTTGATGTGGATGTTTCTGGGGCTGGATTTGGGCAGCTGTTTGAGGATGATGAATGGCCTGTAATTGATTTTGATGTGAGCAGACAGGAAGTATCTTACCATATTCCATTGCACCGAATGCTCGGACTGCTGCTGCACAAAGTTCTTGAACTTTATTCTGCCCAATCAGCTGGGCTTCTTATCAGGGGGGAAGGATTATCTGCAGCCAACAGTGGCTTATTACAAGGAAGTAGGAGGCTGTTGGCAGAGCTTTTTCCAGCACGGTTTCAAGTGCCTGGGTTTGCCGCAGCCTTGATGGAGCATCCGTTGCGTCTGCAAGTGTTGTGTGCCCAGGTGCAGGCTGGTATGTGGCGTCGCAATGGCCACTCTACCAGTGGCCTCTGTGACCTCTACCATACTGTGCATTGGTGGGTACTCTGGATGCCTTCTATTCTTGTGAAAGCAATCTTTAACAAATCCCCCAGGTCAGGAAAGAGGAAAAGATATAGTAGCTTTCCCCCCCCTGTCCTATCTACAACTGGAACCCTAATCTGCCCTACAGCTGGGAGGAGAGTTTGAGGTGCACTATAGCATTTTGGGACTGATGGGTCTGGAGACTATTGCCCTGACAGGTAATTGTGTATATTGATAGCATTAGATGATCTTCTGAGAACCCATCACCATAGCTTTACCCTAAAGATGAGCATGGAGCTAGACTGGTTGCAATAATAGTCATGCATGACTTAGGCACTTCTTGTTGATGGCAGGTGTGAAGATAGTCTGGAGCTGGATTTGTTTCTGCTGCAGTGCTGCTCAGTGATGGCACCTCCAGAAGAATTTGTTGAGCGAATCCAAACTCGTTTTGGACTGACAGCCTACTTTGATCTCACCCTTTCGAGTCCTAATGAGTAAGAATATATGACCAAAACTGCATGTATTTTTCATTTCTGTATGTTGCATCCTAATGGGTTTCTATGCATTGAGGAGAAGTCTGGTTGTTGGCTGCAAGAAAAAATTTGGGGCAGTGCTGCTTTGGCAGGAGGAGATTTAAGTCTTAAGAGTGAGCTTGCAATACATATTGGGGATTCATTACAGTTTTTGATTGTGGTTAATTCTGTGGGGGGGGGGTGTGCAGATACGAGCCCATATTAGCTCAGGAATTTCTAGCTCTGCTCATACGGTTAGTGTCTGAACGGGGATTTTGTGGATTGACAACGGTAGAGGCTTTGCGACGGGAGTTGGTACAGAGGTTGGCTGTTGGGGATGCCACCCACAGCTCATTGCTGAAGGCTCTTCCTCCACGCCTGCAGGACAACAAACATGTGCAAGAGTGTTTGGATGCTGTTGCAGCATTCCGTAGTCCTTCTGGCATGCAACAGGTTGTTTTGTCACATGTTTTTTGCTCATTACATATGATAAGCTTGTGTGGAATCAATGTATGCTGGTCAGAAAAGGACACAAGTTTCCTGCAGGAAAGTATTTTATATTTGTAGTTGAGGGATGGGTTGTTACTATTATAGAATCTGTGGCAGTTTGCTTATTCCTTGGCTCTTGGTGGACTGTTGTAGATCTGACTGCACCTGTTGGGTGATGTTGTGAACAGGGTAAGTATGTGTTGCGAGAAGAGTGCTGGCAAGAGCTGGATCTTTATCATCCACGATGGAGCCCACGAGAGCTGCAGTCTGCAGAGGAGCGTTACTTGCAAGCATGCAATGCTCCTGCTGTGTTTGTACAATTGCCTCGTTGGAAACAGCCATTTGTGCAGCTACAGGCCATGGGACAGTTTGTGATCTCTAGAAGAGTCCATGACATTCTGCGCTCTGTCTTCTTTCATGCCACCTATGCTGAGAACTTGTCAAACTCACGGGCATCTGAAGGAATGCTCTTCACAGCACTCCATTTGCTGGCTTTAGCTTTGGATGTGTGTGCAGCAGCTGCTCAAAACAAGGTGGGCCCTAGCTGTCCTGTTGTTGAGTCCACTGAACCTGGAGCTTCTTCTAGTGGGCTTACCTCATCCAATCTCAGGTCTTCATCACCTCTCCTCAAAAGTGGGAATTTTATTGGTGTGCAGGAAAGGCCACCACTTCTTGTGCATGCTGTCGAGAGGGTGTTTGTGCGGTGGGCAGATGATACTATGATGCTTGAGCGGCAGAGTCTGCTGTCTCTGCTGGTTTTACTTCTGCGCAAGTTCAGTACAGGGAATGCGTCACGGCTGACTGTGGGTGAAGCTGGACGTTATAATGTTGCAGACTTGATCAGAAGTTTGCTGGTATGGTTTACTCAATTGAGTAGAGAATGCATGTATGAGATTGAGTCACTTGCTCCGGACATTATTCACAGGCTTTCAGGTAGTGGAACTTCCAGGGCTAGTGCATCTGGCAACACTGAGAACAAGGATGAGGCTTCAGTCATTGATATGGAGAAACGACGAGTGATTGCTCGAGAACGTCAAGCTGCTGTTATGGTGGGTCACCACTTCACATACATAAAATGGCAGGCAGAATTGTTGCACAACCTCTTCCCATTGCTGCAGCATGTTCATGTGGGTGATCTGTAGTGTGGAATGTAAATGAGCTGAATTCCTCTTGATAATTGGTTTGTAGGCAAAAATGAAAGCTGCACAGGAAAAGTTTATTGCCAATTATCAGCCAACAGAAGAGAGCAGTGGTCAAGGGAAAGGAGATGAGGCTGAAGCAAAACGACCTAAAGATTCTGGAATAGTGAATGATTTGATGTCTGAAGATTCCCATGCAACTGCGTGTTCACTGTGTCGCGATTCAACATCTGCGAGCCCGATATGTTTTTTGATCCTTGTGCAGGTATTTATTTTTGCTGTCTTAAATGCGGATCAAGCTGGAACATGAGAAGGCACTCCAGTAAAGTTGATTGCAATGGTGTCCAACATGTGTTGGGTCTTCCTTTTTTAAACCAACTGTTGCATCCTTTTTCATGATATTCGGGCAGAAGTACTGTGAACCTGTTGTTTAGGTAATAAGTTCTGTGCAGCAATGTGCCTCTCTGCAACATTCCCTGTCTTCTTCAGTCGTGTTTATACCATTCTGTGGACTTATGGGTCAGGTTAGCACAACTGCTATCATACTTGATTATATGCTAAATCGGTTGCTGATCTCTGTCTGTTACCTTACAGAAATCAAAGCTGCTTGACATTGCTGAGAAAGCCACCCCATCATGGCAGCGAAGCTCAGTGCCAGCTTTTATGGAAAGGGAGGACGAAGCACCGGGGACTAGTACTGCAGCTGGGACAGGGGCAGAAGGGGCAAGTAGGGACATGCACACCACAGCTGAGCTGTTGCACTGGATCCAGGATGCTTTAGGAAATGCTCAAACTCGGGCACGCCTGCTGGAAGGTGAGGACCTTCTCGAGCTCATCCGCAATGGGCTTCCACCAGGCATTCGGAACACAGTTGGATTGGTTCCAGAAGCTGCTACTGCAGATGTAGGAGCAATGGGGCATCCTGCAGACACTGAGTCGGAGGAGGTTGAGTCCAGCAGCGAAATCACAGAAGCAGAGAACAGTAGTGAGACCAGAACTGCTGAAGGTCCATGTTCTGTCTCTGCCTAGGCAACCTATTTCATGGATTATGCTGGTGTTTGTTTGTATCTATGGCAGGAAGGTGGCAATAGTTATGAATTAGGCACTTGTGTTCAGGGCTCAATAGTGTACTGGTCTGACGTTTTGCTGTCTGTTCCAGTTGGCTCAATTGTAAACTGGTGGGAGGACAACCATGGTGAGTGGGAGCAAGAAGAGAGCAGTACAAGCAGAGGTTCTGCAGTTGCAAGTGTGTTGGCTGAGTATGTGACAGCTGTGTCTCGCATTCCTTTGGAAGTGCAGCGACCAGTAGGGGGTGAGTCTAATCGGCAGGGAGATACTGAACCAGGAAGAGGAGAGGCACGTCCAGCACGTATCCGGAGGATCCCTGCACGCACTTCCCAATCTATTACAGAGTCTACCATATTGCATACGAATGGAATGAGCGACAGTGTTGGTGTCTATCTGTCAGCTTGTGGGCACGCTGTTCATCAGGAGTGCCTTGACCGTTACTTTTCATCACTTCTCCAAAGGTATTTTGGGTGGGTTGGATTTGCTTCTGGTTGATGGAAAGATGACCGGGAATTTATATTTATGTTTGGAAACTTTGCATAACTTTTGTAGTTTTTCCAGGCATCATAATATACATAACAGGCACTAGGATCTCTTAAGCAAGTTTTGATATTCCCTGTTATCTCTTGTTCACTTCTACATTGGCTTGTGTATTGCTGTACCCATTGGGTTGTATTCAGGTACTACAGCAGGGCCCTGTTTGAGGGCGTGCAAATTGTGGACCCAGACATGGTATGAATACATGATGCTGTTGGAGTTATTGAGTCGATCTGTTTGAGATGGGTTTGGTCAACATTGAGATGTCTTTCTTGTGACTGCATTCTTGTAGCATCTCGTCACAAGTTGCGCTTTTCAGCTGTACCTTGCAGCCTCCTGGATGTTAAAGGTGTTTAGAATTTTTTGGCAGGGGGAATTTCTATGCCCAGTTTGTCGGCGGCTTGCAAATTCCATTCTGCCAGTTTTGCCTGGCCATACAGGATTGAATATCCTATTCAAACCTCCAAACATCCCCCAACTATCTGGAGCAAGCACAACTGGTGATGCAGGGTGTTTGCAGCTGGAGCATGGTTTGCGTCTTCTGATTAAGGCAGAGGAATTGGTGTCGAAGCCTGGGTTCCGCAAGGTGGTTGATCCACAGCTGCCTGATTCTGTGAAGGGAGTTCTTGAAGCTCTGGCGATGCGATTGTGTGGTCTGTTCTATCCAAAGCAGGACCACTTCAGTAGCCTTTTCCATGGTCGTGTGCCCCAGGGGTTACTTCTGTGGGATGTTTTCCGCTATTCACTCATGTCTGCAGAGTTGGCTGCTCGTAGTCACAAGGTTGGTGTGGGGATAGCCAGTGGCCTTGTGGCTTTGGGTGAGGTGGGTGATGCTACCAGGGGATCTGTCTTGCCTCTGCTGCTGCATGTGGCCAAAGCCACTCAAAGTCAAAGCAGGCAGGCAGTCCTCCTCCGGGCAAGGGGCATGCAGTTGCTAGTGGACTCCATTGCTCATGGCATATCCACAGACATGTGTGCTGAGAAACCCTTGCATGGTGAGTTTTCCTTAATGTAAGGTTTATGTAGTGTGTGGAAACTATGGCTGTCATGTGATATTAACTCTTTTGCCATCTGTTTCTCAGTTCCTTGATTGGTTCTGTTCATATGATTTTGCTCTATAGGTTTGCAGTTCTCTTGCCACCTAATTTGCAAATCTCAGGACGGAGCTTTTGATTTGGGTGGTAACGTTTTCCATGAGTGCAGGAGATGTAGTACATGATGCTGATATCTAATGGCATGAGATTTTCTTGTGGTCAAATTGTGCTGGTGGTGCAGGCAATTTCTCTTCACTCTTGCAATATTTAGAGAAGAGTCAGGATTCGGCAGATGTGCAGTTTTGGAAACGACTGGCAGATCCAGTGCTGATTCATGACCCCTTTTGTTCATTTATTTGGCTCCTTTTTTGCCTGCCCTTGCCTTTCCCTGCCAATGGTGCTCCATTCACAGCACTTGTACATCTCTTCTATCTGGTGTGTGTGACCCAGGTATTTATCCCATCCCAAGAATCATTCCTTTTTATCTTGCTATCGAAGCTGTGTATGCTGCAACACTTCAATCTTTTTCTGATTTTCCTCTGTTGGGTCCTTGCATCAAGTGGTTGACCTTGCTGTTCAGAAACCATGCACTGCTGGCTGTTGTTCCATCCCTAAATCCTAAACTGTAAACCCTTGAGGCTTTCTCCATCAGCAAATGACTGTGATTTGGGTGGAGGTCTTTCAGATTATTGCACAGGCTGGCACATCGTTGATTTCAGATGCTGAATTGGCACCATCTTCACGCTCATTTATGACAGCTGTTAATTCAGCTGTAGCTGGAACTGTGGTGGCACAATCCTCCTTGGATGAGAATGCAGCTGCCATGCCTGCTGGACCCCCATTGGTTGTTGTTCGTCGACTCACACTGGTTTTCCTCCGAAGGTGTAGTCTGTTACAGAATCTGATGTCTGGATCAACACAAGTTCTTCCAGTTGCCCGGGCCCACTCATGGGAGATTCCTGAGGGACATGTGAATTTGCTAGGAGCTAGCTCTTCAGCTTCAGATGTGCGTGATTCAGAGAGCCAGGTATTGCTGGAGATGGAGGAGTTGGAACAGCTGGAGCGTGCATTTTCTATTCCTCCCTTACCAGATCTGCTTGAGCAGCACAGTGTACATGACCTTGTGCTAAGCTGGTGCCAGCATGTAAAGACTGATGCAGGGATGCACCTCCCTCGTCAAAGTCCCCATCTGACCACTGCAGCACCTTTCCAAATGATGCAGCTTCCGAATCTGTTTCAGGATCTTCTGCAACGGTGCATTCTATCACCTCTCAACTGATTTGAGAGTTTGCTTGCCAACTTTTGTTGTATGTCTTGCTAGATTGGAAGTGTGCAGAAAGGAGATCTATATCTTGTGTGTTTGAAGTCGTGATGATTTTGTGCAAGCAGAACTCATTGTCAAATGTTTAGTCAGTGCAGGTGACCTTTATTCTGAGATGTGGAATTTAACAGATGTTGAATGACAATTTGGTGCAGTTATGTGAAAGAGCGGTGCCCACGTTGTAACACTGTACCAGAGCGGCCAGCATTGTGCCTCTTGTGTGGAGCTCTTTGTTGTGCAGTTAGTCAACGTCTTTGTTGCAGGTAGCTTCACCATTTCCTCTTAAGTTGCATGTCACACTCTAGATATCTGTGAAAAGATGTAGCCAGAGAGGGTGTTTGGGTTGTCAGGCCACCAGGACAGTTAGGAACCACATCACTGACAAAAGGGTAAAAGTACAGTTTTGCATCAAGTGATCAGGTAGCAGAGTCATAATTAGTCTTTGCATGGTTGTATATTTGACATGCACTCTACCCCAACTGCCTTCTTGGCCATGGTACATTAGCTGGCTCATGATCTTTTTGCCATGTCTTTTCCCTTCAGTAAATTTGTCAAGACCCAACCCTCATTTGTTTGAGCTGTGATTTCTCTCCATGCTTGTGTTTCGCCAGTGTTTCGTATGTCAAACAAAAAGTTAAAATTCTGAAGGCTCTGTTCTTCATTTGGCACAGCATAAATGGACAAGGGGAATGTTACAGGCATGCCATGACATGTGGGGCAGGCATCGGTATCTTCTTGATGTTGAAGGTATGTCATGCTGTTCAAGTTGTGTCTATGAAATGCTTGAAGTTCTTTGCCAAAAAAAAACTGTGGATTATCAGATTATGTCAGCCAATGGGAAGTTACATCTATTGCTGGCAGCTCAAGATCTTGAACAAAAAAGACAGCTGGTTGTCCTTATTGAGCTGAATTGTGGAATGGAATATGTCTTGCTTGGAAGGTTGTACTCACATGGCTTTCCCTGTGGTTGGTAACGAGTGGATCTGATCCCAGTTTGGCCATGACAAAAATCAGCATGTTTGAGGGTTACTAGCTTGGTTCAGATTGTGTTATCCTCAGAATCTTTTTTTTGTCACAGCGAACAACTATTCTGCTACAGCGATGTGAGAGGCAAGCTATGTGGCCTTCACCTTATCTGGATGCCTATGGAGAGGAGGTAACTGCTGCCTATACATCTACTGAGAAACCTCTTTCCATGAATCCTGAAGAGTATTGTATCTAGTTTTGAGCAGCTCATCTTCCTTACTGGTATGTACTTGGTAGTTCTTTGTAGACAATGGCTACAGTCAACATGAACTTGTTTTAAGCCTGAAGACCTGAAGGGTTTGAAGATGGGTCTTTGTCAGGAACTTGTACAGTTTTCTGCAAGCATAGTTTTTAGATGTGTCATCATCTGGCATGCAGGACATTGACTTGCGGAGAGGGAAGCCGTTGTTTTTATGTCAGGAGCGCTATGCTTCACTCACTGCCATGGTACTTTGTCTCTGTTTCTTTTTCGGTGGTCTCATTGCTCAAACCTTTATGCTCTAGGATTGTTGCATTGTTTCATAAGCTGTCATTGGGTTCTCAGAGATGAAACTGGAAGGTTGGGAGAATGTTCCAATTATGAATGAATGCAAGCCGTAAAATTGAGTTATTCATCTGCTGCATGTCTCCTGGCTGCTTACCTTGTTCTGCATGTGCTGAAGAAGATAGGGATCTAACAAGTAATCCGAAAACAAGGAAAACCACCTCATAATTTGATTCACCACGTTTCCCTTCTGTAGCTTTTCTGTTGGAGTTGAAGAGGTTGGGTTGGTGCTGTAGGTTGCATCCCATGGGCTGGATTACAGCTCTCCAGTGTTGTCCCATACAACTCGAGATACAGTGTTTTAGAGTATCATGGAGATACAGTATTTCAGAGTTATCCTGGAGCTCACTGGAGGAGAATTCTTGTCTCCACCAGGATACATAGAGGTACTAACTATACTGCAAGGCTGTTAATTTGTTTCAGAGTTTCTTTTCCTGCGGGGAGTTTTTGGGTTGATTAAAGTTTCATTGGTATCTTTGCAGTTATCTTTTTGTGATTTGTTTCAGATGGGTTTTTTAACTATTGGGTCTGAGTGGGGGAGTAGGGCAATTTTGCACCCGGGATTGTGTGGAGATCCTTTGGGAGTTGGTCTAAAAGAGTCATTTTGATGTCATCATAAATTAAAGCCATATGGAACTAAGATGAAGATGACAATGATGCAGGTGGCTGTCTATAGAGCCAACAATGGATGGATGGTAACAAGAGAAGATGGTGCCTGGCATCAAGTAGTTGATTAGCAGCACAGTTCTCCAGAACAGCCTGATGATTTGAGTTTGGCAGCAATAGTGAATTCAGTGCTGCAAACACCTGACTCAGAGCAGGGCACTTTGTAAAAGAGTAGGCATTCAGTAGTAGAGAGAGAGAGAGGTCTTGGTTGTTCATTTTGATTACAAAATTGGCATAAAAAAGAGTGGCAACATTTGTTCAATAATCAAGAGGGTGAGAAGCATTTCAGGCAGGTGCAGAGTAATGTGGATTTTTCACTTTTGGGGTTGAGAAAGGCACAGCCAACCACACGACTGCTAAGTTGCACTTTTATGTGGTGGTCACACCGGAAATTGTTGATGCAGGCTAATTTTGTAACTAGTGAAGTTTCTACACATTGTCAGCATTTTAGGTGCTATTAAATTTCAGTAGAGAAGATGATCTGCTGTTTCTTTCTTCAATTGGGCTTGAAAGTTGACAATGCAGCAATACCAGCATGCTGCGTTTTGAGCTATGTATTAGACTATCAATTATTTGCCATTCTCAAAGCATTGCAGGAATTTCAGATTAATTGATTTAAGGTCTTGTACATTCACCACAATATAGGTGCCTTATTGGTTATTTGCCCATGTGTACCACACAGGTTCACAAGAAGGTTTTTTGCAACCATTTGCTGCTCACACAGCATGGGTGTTGTGCCCTTCAAGAATCCCTAAGAATTCAAGAAGTTTGGAGTACACAGATTGTGCTCAAACAAGAGCTCAGCTTGAAGCTTGAAGATCACTAAACCATACACGAGGAAACATGTCATATAGATTACTACTGCAGATTCTTGAGGTTCAGTGTTCACACATGGACTACCAAGCTCAAGCTATGCTATGTCTGTTCTAAGGGCAACAGGTCTCCCAAAAATCAGAAGTCCTATTGTAGCACATGTAACAGTTATGACTGAATAGGTTCTGGAGAGATGGAAGTCTGCAAAGCTCTGCATTTCACATCTCCATATCTGGAGGTAGCATGTCACTATCACATGCAACACAGCAGTCAAGATGAGAGAGTACAAAGGGATGTGAAATCATGTGACAGCACATGAATAATGAAAGGCTTCGCACCAAAAATTCACATAGCTTTTGGACAACCTGTATAAAATCAAGAGGCACACCTCAGGCAGTTGAGGGTGTCTTCATCAACAAAATATAAGGACCAGGACTCCTGCCAAAACAGTGGTCCTCAATGCAAGCCCTTCAAGCATTCTAGGCAAGAACTATCATTGACTCAAGAAGGAATAGGCTGCAAACAGAGTTTACTCACACCTAATCAACTTCTGGTAGCCTAGAGTAAACAAGTACAAGAAGCTGGGCAGTTTCTGCCAAGATCCTTTTTCTCACAGCAAAGAGTTCAGCAGCCTACTGTTTTACTTGGCCATCATCATCTTCACAAACTCTTCATAATTAATCTGACCATCCCCATCAACATCTGCCTCACGTATCATCTCATCGACTTCGTCATCTGTGAGCTTCTCCCCTAGATTTGTCATAACATGCCGAAGCTCTGCTGCTGAAATGAAGCCATTTTGATCCTTATCAAACACGCGGAAAGCTTCTTTCAATTCCTCTTCTGAATCAGTATCCTTCATTTTCCGTGCCATCAGGTTCAGAAATTCTGCAAAGTCAATGGTGCCATTTCCATCTGCATCTACTTCATTAATCATGTCCTGGAGCTCTGCTTCTGTAGGGTTTTGCCCCAAAGAGCGCATTACAGTTCCCAGTTCCTTTGTCGTGATACTTCCTGCACAATTGAAAACAGAACTCCTGTAAGGCTTCCCCTCCCACAAAAAACCTGCAGATGGTCTACATTGATTCTGCAAAAACCTTCATCAATAGCTGCAAACATGTTTGAAACACATTAACCCAGAAAATGAAGGCACCAACAGAAAGCAAGACCACAGCATCAAGACAAAACAAAAGTAAAAGAGAAAAAAAGAGATGGAAATGGAGATTGTTCTCCATTACTCTTTCTCTGAGGACATCAACACAAATCTTTCTCCATCATCCCTGGAGACCATATTGTGGAGATATATCTTTCTCAGAAGTTTAATGTCTTTGTGATCCACTTAAAATGTTGAACTATTGCCAAACTAAGGCCAAAACTTAATTGCATATCCTTTTGATTAAAAATAAAGGATTTTTTTTGCTAGGAAAAAAACCGACTGTCATTCAGTCTTGATGTGAAGATCAAAATTCGTTTACTGTGAGTAAAAGAGCATGAAGACAGATCCAAGTGAAGTATAGAAATGTCACTGCTTGAGATATACTTGATTCACTGTACTTGGAAGGCCATTGTTAGTGCAACAAAAAAACATCTTATGGTGTCCAAGATTTTGCCTACTAAGAGTTGCTGCATTCACATATAACCGCAAACACTTGTTGAGTAGCTGTTTACTTGTTTACGACCGTGTCATTCCTTAAGCTCTTAATACAAAAATAAATTTCGCAGTAACTCCATATCCACTCCAAAGAACAATCCAAACCAAACAAAAGCAGGGTTTATCAAATGCGTTCACGTCAAAAAAAAATCTTTCATCTGTCCCAGGCAATTCTCTTATTCTGCTCTTGCCGACATGCTCAAAGCATCCGTATTAATTTACGTTGAGAATACTATTCCACAACTGTATTGAAAACCACCCGTACATTCTAGCAAATATGTCATCATCGTACCATAGTGAAACACCAAAAAAAAAACCTTCACTGCTAATTGTCTGTCACCCCTCTTCCAGGCCCAAAAAAAAAGAAAGGAAAAATAGAGAAAAAAAACAGCGAGAAAAAAAATTGATAGAAGGGGAAGAAAGACATGGAAAAAACCCCGCCACCTTCTTCTTCTACCACCAGACACTACTACTACTACTACTACTACTACTAGTACTCCCTTCCAATAACTAACTATACAAAATGCTAACGACCGAAGAAAAAGAGGAAGAAAAGATTAATAGAAATTCCACCATGACTTATCACTTATCTCTTGTTTCGTGGAAGAAAAAAAAAACAACGATAACAACAGCAACAAAAACACAAACAAAATCTTCGATGAAGCAAGCAAGCATCGTCATCAGCAAGGATATAAGAAAAAAAACAAACGTACCATCACCATCCTTATCAAAGAGACTGAAGGCCTCTTTGAACTCTGCAATCTGGTCCTCGGTTAACTGCTCCACCATGTTGTCAGGCCTTGAGTCCCTGTCCTCTGTGTCCCTTCTCCTCCGCCACGCTGTGGATCACAACTCCCCCGCGCGCGCGCGAACACGACACAAGACAGAGAGGAAGAGCGAGAAGAGAGTTTCAGGGGCAAAAGAGAGTTTCACGCGCTTTTGAAAGTCCTTGATGACAAGGGGCTTGCGTCACGGGAAAAACGCGTCGCATGGGACCCACTCACTCGTCGCCGTATTTTTCGGCGCGGCTTTTGGTCCTCTCCAAGATGAAAAGAGTTTCGGATTCTCATCCGTAAAGTCTTGTGGGACCAGATTGTAATGTGGCTTGTAAGTGAATCATTTGTGCATTTTATGGATGATAAAATCCAAACCATTCGTAGATCACTTTTACCTGTTTGGAGATTCTTTTGCCACTTAAGGTCGGTCGTTGGCTTCCATGCGACCCGTTAAGACTTGGCTAAAAGTTTCTTCTTATGCGGTAGTTTTTTTAGTTTTTTCAGTTTTTAAAAATTAATTAATTAAATTAATTAAATTTTTGTTTATTTAATTTATTCCTTACTTTATAGAGGATCATGCAGTGTTTTTCTTTGGATAAATTTAGCCAGTTGGCTAATTTATTTATTTATTTATTTTTGGGGTTTTCTAGTCATCAAATTTCGAAAATAGATGATTTTATTTTATTTTTGGGAAAACTTGCCAGATTCCTCTATTGGCTGCTAGCATGTAGCCAAAAATGCAAAGGATGCTTGAACTTTTTAACTTTCATATATTTTTATAGCCAATTTTGGCTAAACTATTTATGGAGAAATTTAAAAAAAAAAAAACACTGGATCATCATGGCACCACTTACACCTTACATGGTAATTTTCTTTTTCATCTCTTAGTTACCAAGGATGGTAGTTTGTGTGTAGGGTAAATTGCTGAGGGCTGGGTTGTTCCCAAAATAACGGGTCTTGGCAGGAGGCTGACCGAGGGTCCGTTATTTCGAGAATGCCTTGGCCGAGGGGGCCACGGTGAACCAGCACCCAACAGCGCATCATCCACTGGATGTCCGTTATTACTCAGTTGTGGATGAACCTCAACTGAGTTAATATTTGGTTTCACCTTGGTAACCAATTCAGTAGGAAATAGGTCTCTCATTTATAGGTAGATAGGTAGTAAAATAAGTAACTACTAAGTAACTATATAGATGGTTTATAGTTTATACAAAGGAAAGGGCTTTTTTTTTTTAACTACCTACTAACAACCTGCTTCTGGGTTGTTAATTAGTAGGTAGATAGAAAAAAACAAAAAAAAATGCAACTGAGCTAACCACGATGGTTAGCTAGGGAACTGAAACCCAACAGAAAATTGTTTATTGATCATTTACCATTCGTCATTCATGGTGCACTGGTGGGTGCTGGTTCACTATGGCCAGCCCGACGGCATTTGCATGCTGCAAAGTCGACCACTATTTTTTAATTTTTCATCCTATAGATGATATCTTGTAGATGTATTTAAAACATGTTTATAAAAATATATATGTTTGTGTGCATGGATGTGTCTATATATGTATGTATCTATGTTTATGTATATATGAATGTATGTATGTTTTCATATATAAGTGTGCATTGGTACATGTATATGTATATAAAAACCACCCACAAAGTTTCGATCATATTTGAATTTTATGTTAAAAACCAATATAAATAAGAACAAGAATTTCAATAAAAAACATGTCTCTCCACTGATAATCATTTATAATTAAAAAAAAGAGATAGCAAAAAGTTTTCATTAATGTGGGCCTTACGCAATAGAGAACAGGCCAGCTAGGTCCAATTTGGGACCCTAGCAAGCCCTTATGTGTGCCCCATAAGGCAAGCATTTGGGCACACTACATAGCTAGGCTCTTATCTGTTTTATGGGAACGTGCCTTCTATTATTTCCCATAACTTTTCTCTCTTAAATATTTTGATTATGATATTCTAAAACTAAAAAATGAACAAGTAACCAAAAAGGACCACCGATCAATGCACTGATGTTTTTTGGGTGAAATTTCGCAACCCGATGACAAGTACAAATGTTTTTTTGTGTGAAAAAATGGGCCACTATAGCCACATTATGAGAGATTTTTTCGAAGTCAGCATATTTAGACAATAGGTTGTAGCCAGTGTTTTTTTTATTGGCAAAAATTTTTGCAAAAAATTCGACTTGAAAAAAAGTGATTTTGACCAATACAAAGGCATTTTCATGGGAAAAATGGTCCAAATTTGCCAAATTTCAAAAAGAAAAAAAATTAAAATCACCAAATTTCTACAATAAATTCTAGTAGGTAGCTAAGAATATAGAAGGACCCTGGTTTTTTTTCTATTTTCATGTCTGGCATGTAGCCAGAATTGGCTAAAATAGTTTCTGAATGGTCGCCACCTTGGCTATATCACAAAGTCCTTCAAAAGTCCAGCATGTTGCCAAACTATAGCATGCTCCCTAAACATTTCTGCTTTCCTCTGTGATGTGTAGCCAAATTTGGTTAAGTCCTCTTGTGGATGATGTACAACCGTTTTACATCATTTTATGACAAAGAGGGTTATGAACATCCATGAATGTGCATATGATGAAGTGCTTGAAAATCAGCTTTACAGATGAAAATGGTCATGCTTTGTTGGTCAATTATGATGATCTTGCATTTAAATATGTAGTTTCTCACCTTATATTGTCACATTTTTCATTTTTTTTTGGTGGGATTGGGAAATTATTAGAGAATATGGGTGGAGCTCCACTTATGGGTAGAGCTCCACTTATGCATATTAAAAATTGAAGGAAGAAAAGTAAAAAATATCGATTTGGCTCAAGAAAATGGTTTTGCTCTTTGCATATTTGCAAAGTTTGTTGAGGTTGGTAAAAGGTGCAACAAAATTATGCACATGCTAGAAAAGAGTGTAATAAATATGATCTTCCTCGTTTGTTGTTAGATAGTAGTCTCCCACCTTGCAATCTTTGTGTCAGTTTTATATTAGAGTTTCCTCTAGCTTTGCCCTGCAATCTCATTACAACTTCCACCAAAGTTGTTGCCTTTTGTTTCACTTTGCTTGTGTGTCACTTTGTAGATGTGTGTTAAAAAGGCATTGTGAGGTTTTGTATGTGCAAAACTAGGATCATGTTTTGGTTTTTTGAGGTACGTGAATAAGTGGTGATGGTAGAATACATTGCAAGTTTAGAACATTCTTCCAAATAATTCCTTTCATTTGAACAATGCGTTTTTTTGTCTAATAAAATCCAAAAAGTTGGAAACAAACCTTGGAAACAAGGAATTGGGAAGAGGGGTGGGATTTTTGCCAAAATAAAATGCTAGGAACTTGATGCAAATGTCTATTTTTTTGGAAGAGACTCAACAAAATTGGTTGATTTTGGCTATGGAAGGGATTTCAAGACTTTGTTTAAGGCCATTGGTAGAAAAAAAATTATCGTTAGATTCCTATGCTTGGAAAAATTCAACGACCAAAATTAGAGTTTAACAATAGGAAGATGTTGGCTCCTTCCATAAGCTTATTTAATGGTTTTGAGGATGGTGATGAAGTAACCAACAAATGGCACCCATATTTCAAAGGGACCTTTCATTGTACTAAATCCAATGGCTCTAAAAAAAGTGGCAAGGTTCACTACAAAAATCCTAACACAAACCCAACCCCCTTTCCCATTCTCCCTCACACCCCTCTCAAAGCTCACTTTGAGAACCTACTCTCACCAATTTATCGGGCATTTGAAGATCCAATAAGGAGAAGCAACAATGGCCCCTTGCCTATTTTCTCTCATATTGTGGTGCTTGTTTCTTGTGCCCATTTTTTGATAAAGGGGAGTAAGTTCGGAGCTTGGAAGACCTTTCTTCAAGTTTTTGAAGTTCCAACTCCTCCATCCAAGGTTCAAGGGAGCTCCATCCGAAGCACCTATTTAGATAAGGATTAGGTTGCTCGATTATAACAATAGTGATCCAAGTTGGGTCTGCAAGGATTGTGACATTTAGTTCTTTAAATTAACCTCCTTCCATTCATTTGTCAAAGGAGGTTCAAAAGGACATGAAACTCCCTAAGTTCACCCTCATAGGAACAAATTGAAAACATTCTTAAGAGGTGTTTCTTTCCTTTTTCCATACTTTTATTTTACCTACTTCCAATTGCTTAAAGGTGGAAGGAAATGGGCGAAGGGAATGTTTTGGGGAGAATTGAAAGGGGGAAGGAAAATACTTCTGTTTTGGCCTTTAAAAACAATAGAAGGCAGAGTAGAAAGACCTTGTTACATGTCGGTGGTGATGACAAGCCAAAGTTTTTAATTGTTGTTACGGAAATGGGAAGAGGGGGAGGGGACTTGGGGTTGTTAGGTCCATGTGGTAAAGAAGTTACTAAACTTGCCACTTTGAGGATGGAGGAAATGCAAAAAAAAAAAATGCCATCCCATACTTCGAAAATACAAGGATTCATGCATTCCTTAGTTGTAAGCTCTGACAACATATGCATGATCTTGAAATTGTGTTGTAAAAGTTTGAGGAAGAATTTTGCCAAGGTTTTACATATTTAAGGGAGAGAGAATCAAAGACAACTACATCAAGGACTAAAAATCAAAGACATGTATGGTGATGTAAAAGAAAGTATGGTTGCAAGCAAAAGGTCAATTCCATATTTAACAGGAAATTATTTAAGAATCCCATGTGTTAATTATTGTTTAATTTGAAAAGAAAATAAATATCTTTAGATTTGCTCTCTATTGAAGAATTCTTGTTTGACATTTTAATAACTTTGGTAGCTTGTAACTATAATATTTCTTTTGTATTTATTGACCACATTTGGTTTGCGTGTATTCAACCTTGTCATTACACCCCTCTTGTATCAACCACATTTGTTGCATGCATGTAGAAAGGCACATTTTTATAGTGAACTTAAATGAGTTGATGCCCCATGCTCATAAATGCATTGTGGACATGCTTGATGACATTCATATTTATGTCCATCATCATGTTTTTGAAATGGTTGCAAAACAATTGCAAGAATTCCATAATCAAAATACTTATGAAAAGGCCTTGTAATTGTTCGTGGGTTCTAGATACATCATTTGCAATGATGCACTTGTTCAATGATGCAAGTAATTTTTATGTTTGTTAAAATGTGCAAAGCTACCTTAGGGATGATGGTTAGAGCCCCTTTTGGCACCCTAAGACCACAAAAGGAAGGACATGGGTTTTCAAACCCACTAGTGTGTAAGTGAAATTCCTACCTACAAAATACAAAAATGGCCTTGTCTTGTAAGTTACCTAACATGGAGTTAAATTCCCAGGTAGCTTAGGAAATGAGTAGGTAGTTTAAAAAATGTCTAGGTAGTTTAGAATTTGGGCTACTTAAAACAAATTGATGGGCCCACCTGTAAAAAAATGGCCTTTCACGAATTTCTTTTGTTTATAGATTATAAAGGTCCAACTACTTTATTGAGAGTTGCACATGCCCTTTTAAACCATTGTTTTATTCTTAGAATATTCTTGGAATCTTTTTAATACATCCTTCAAAAAAATATTAAAAATCTTTAAAGTTTTTATAACACTATTATGTTAAGGTGTATATTAAAAAATATCCAAAAATATGTCATTAAAAAATATTTTCAAATTGTGTTTTCAATGTCAAAACTACTTTAAGTTGTTTTTATGCAACTTTAAGACAATGGTTACGAGAGGTTAAAAGTCCTTATACGTATTTTCATTCATTAGATTGATTCCAAATTTTTATGACATGTAGATAATGTATTCACAATAACATTTTATAAAAAATTATTCTATTTATATGCACCCATAACTAGGTAGTGTAAGCCTTTTACGTAGGTATCCTAGGGGACCTAGGTTTACTCGGTAGACCTATTAACCATGTAGGTAACCTACTAACCTAGGTTTACTATAAATACGTAGCCTAGGCGCACTAAGTACAAAATAACATAGACCATTTAAGCCTAATAAGTAGGTAGCCTATTTTATTAGCTAGGTAAGTAGCCTAAACCACCTAGGCCTACTAAGTAGTTAACCTAACCTAGGCTATCGAGGTTTATGTGGTATTTACATACATAGTGTAGGTCACTTAAGCCAACAAGGTAGGTAGCATAACCTAGGCCACTTAAGCCTATTAAGTATGTAGTTTAACTTAGGCCACCTTAGCTTATAAGCTGGTAGGTTGCCTAGGCTAACTTAAGCTACTTAGGCCACCTAGGCCTACTAGGTAGATATGTAGATTATCTAGGTTAGGCCACCTAGCCTAACTTATTAATTAGGTAGTGTAAGCTTAAACGTACTTAATAGGCTAGGTTATCTATTTAATATGTTTAAGTTAGGTCTATTAATAGGTTAGTAGGCACTCACATAACTTACTAAATAACATTTAAGGCATAGGTAGCTTATTAAATAGGTATAAACATAATCTTAATAGGTAGGTTATAAGGCTTTGTACACTATAACCTACATGTTATGTAAGTACATGCATTTATTAATAAATATTTTTTACCTACGTAGGCCAACCTACTTATAACCTATCTATTTATGTAAATAACACATAAAATTACTCAAGTTCATTTAATGTAATATGTTGAAAAAAATTCATGGAAAATTGATTATAAATATGTTGGTTCAAAATCATGTTCATTACAATTATATTGTCCAAAAATATCACCTTGTGAAGTGGTGATGTAATAGTTAAAGATTTGACTCTTCAATGTGGAGGTGAAGAATTCAAGCCCCTACATTTGTAACCTAGGCTACCTTGGTTACTTAAGTTACTTAATTAGGTAACTTAGGTTGCAAAACCTACCACCACTACAGTTGATGGTTTTTTAAGATGTTCAAATTGACTAACTTGTCATTTTGATTAATGGACATGTACATTTTGACTAAAGGTTAAGGGCTTGAATGACACATGTATTTGTTGATTGATCAACTTGACTA
>Ga0116231_10005707_pt1 | contig 24348 bp, 16 predicted proteins | sample S1TSphgellanicum_2_FD_89695 | JGI IMG/M metagenome (GOLD analysis project Ga0116231, IMG submission 89695) | Host-associated microbial communities from peat moss isolated from Minnesota, USA - S1T2_Fd - Sphagnum magellanicum MG | ecosystem: Host-associated > Plants > Peat moss > Unclassified...
ATTCCGGCGGGGTGCCCGACCATGAGCGAGCCCCCAATTCCGATGGAGTAGTTCCGGACGACCGGGCTGCCAATACTTGCCGCAATCTGCTTGCTGCTTACGAATTCGAAAGCAGCGCCGAGTTCGTCCCCGATCGCGCCGCCGACAAGCGAACCGAGAAATCGTTCTTCCACATCCGCTTTTGATGAATGAGCCGGCAATCGGCGATCGTGGGCGATAACCGCCGAAACGGAACGCACATGCGCCTCTTGCTCAGCGGTTTCTATCGTGTTCGGTCGCGCAGATCTCACGGCGTGAATGGCGTCGTGAGGCGTGACGCCCAATTCTACGAGTAAGCGCGCCGCAATCATCCCGGTTCGGCCGAGACGTTCTTCCGCGCCGCGGCCACCGAATACGCACCAGACCCCGTTGCCGACCAAGAGCCGGTCGCGCAGGATGCTCGAACCAAACGCAAGCGTGCTCTTAAACATGCAAGCCCCGCATTTGAAAGGCAGCCCTCAACCGCAATTAGTCTCGCAACGGCGTCGCAGCTTCCGTAAAGCACGCTCGAAGTCGTCGCTTCAGAAAAGCACCATTTGCCAGGGCAAACTTTATTGCTGGAATCGGCATGGAGGTGTACGCGATGAGTTGGCGGAGCTTGCTATCCCGAATTTGCGGTACCCAGTAATGACCATGTCGAGCGTAAGACCATTTTGATCCATTTGGGAAATGTATAGCTGGATGATCGCCACCCTCCGTCCGATGTGTCGCGCCTAGGTACCGAAAATTTCGCTCAACATCGGCCACCGTAACGGGCAGGTTATCGGAATTTGCCGGAACGTCGTACTCATAGATCGGCGATAAAACCTGGACTTCATCTGGGCCAATCAGCGGAAACGCTCTCGTATACTCTCCCCCGTAACGGTTCTTTGCTAGACCCGCAAATGCGTGATCACATGCAACGCCGGCGCAACGGCAGTAGAGGTCACCGGGACAGCACGCTCCGTGCTGAGCCAGCAGCGCCCCGGCATCACTTGCCCAAAACTCGCCATTCCCCGCAGCACCAATCTGCACTCCCAATGGCACTGGATGCTCTTCGCCGGCAACCGCCGCGCGAAACCTGATCGCCCCCGCGCCGCGTAAAAACAGTCGACTGAATGACGCTCTTATTTCGCGCTGCAGTGAAGGCATCTCCGAATAGCCTGCGGGTGGATACTCCTCGACCATCTGCAAAAAGTCCGAGGTTAGCGCGATAACCACTCTCCCGTCATCTACCAATGCAAGTAGAACGCCAAGCGCAACGGACGCCCGCTGCAGCTCTTCGGGATGGCGTGGAAACGTTTGGTCGATTAGCACCGGTGATGGAATAACCAAAGCAGGAGTCGGCATAGTTACCTTGATCTGTCCTCAGTCAACGGCTTACGCAGGTTCCTCGATTGCGCTCGCATCAAACGAGAGCCAATCTGAAGGCTCTCTCCAAAGAACTCCAAAGGCCAATCGGGAACAGATCCATCGGGAAGAATGCTTAAATCTATCGTATTAGTCCGAGCCCCTCCGGTTGATAGAAAATATAGCTTAATGCGATTGGGAAGCGTTCCAGACAAATCCTCAGCGCAAAGCACGCGAAGCATATTTACAAGATGCTCGCTGTGCGTCTCGATTATAAACTGGCGACTATCAGACGCCATCGTAGCGAAGAAATGCGCGAGTCGCACCTGGAGTGCCGGATTAAGATGCAATTCCGGTTGCTCAATCAGGAAGATCGCATTCTTGAAAAGCAGCGCCTTTGCAATAATCGGCAAAACCTGGCTGTACCCGAAGCCGGAGTCTGACAAACTATAGTTGCCACTTCCGTCCACCGACGCGATGGATAGTTGCACAAGGACATCCTCGCGCGAACTTACGGTGAGTTCGCGTCCTTTAGGCCTATTATCTGAGACGCCAGTACGCAAGAAATGGATCCAGTAATCCAGCGCTTGCGCCAGCGACTCTTCGCGAGCTACGCCTGCTACGTCGCAATGTTGGACCAAGTGATCGGCGCGGTCGCGAACTACGAAGGGAACCTGTTCGCCCGTCGGATCGTCAAGGGCAACCGCATCAAAACTCGCAACATAATAGCGCTTTGCAGGAGCACGTAGCGGCGCAACATGCCTCACCTGACGAAGATTCCTTGCTAAGTCTTGTTGCATTTCAAGCATCGCGAATGGCGGCGGGACGCGAAGCTCGATCTGAGACGATTTTTTCGACTTTGACCGTCTTGTTACAGTCATTGATGACACGCTCATACCTTGAATACTACACTCAAACGTGAGGCTTTCACTTTTCTTGAAGTCGCCAAGAGCCGGATGGCGAAAACCCCAGGCAGCTACTTCTTCTCGCGCGAATGCCTTGGGAAGCGCAACGGTATAATACACTTCACCAGAGCCACGCACATTCGCGACAATATCCCAACTGAGTAGGTGCTCGTTTTTGATTCGGGCAACATATCTGATTCGCCTGAGATATGTCATGGGCTCAGCTGGCTGCGAATCAGGCACTAAGCCCACCTCTTCATCGTCCGGCGATATAGCTGCCCCCCTACTTGATCCCAAGAAGCCAATATCTATATCGCAGTCCAGAGAATAATCTGTTGATCCTGAACCAGAGTAGTCACGTCCTAGAAGCATTTCTGCGAGATCTGTAGGAATGCGATCCCGCACCGTTAGCCCTAGACACATTCCATCGCTTCTATGGCCTTTCGTGACGGCAGTCGAGTATTTGCCAAAATCAATAAACTCGCCCGCAAATGGTGGCTTCCCTGTTGAAGTCCCACGAACCGATATCTGCTTCAAAAGCAGCAGAGCTTTCAAAATCGTCGATTTACCTGCGCTATTTGTACCGCATAGCACAGTCAAGTTATTCAGCGCAAACGGAATCGGAGATCCGTTAGAGTCTGCTCGAAATAAGCGTACATTTCCAAGGCGTATTTCGCTGATCATTACTCACCAAGAAGAGTGACCTTGTGAAAATACCGGGGTGGTTGCGTCGGACCTGCCACGTGCAATGCTATGATCCTCAAACGATCATCTGAATGTGGCGTCCCAATGACGATGTCAGTGGACGCAGTCAATACAGAGAATCACTACGGCATAATCGCCATTGCGCTCAACTCCCAATTGCCCCTTCAAGTGCGCTGCTAGATCGTGCCCCACGGCGCGGGCCGTCGTCGAGAAGAACCAACGTGATTCTTCCATCTTGTGATTGACGTGCGAATTCAACACTTAGATTTGGTCCGTCGCAGCGCCAAGGTGCCGAGCCCTGAAGTGGCAAGCATCGAGGGTCCCAAATAAGCGAACCCCACCCGAGGCAAGCGATCTTCACGGCAGCGCCTGAAATATGCCGCAATCGATGAGAGAAAATACGTGAGTATGAAGCTTCTGAGGAACAGGTCCTCCTTCGATCAGCACACCGATTTCGATGTTTAGGTTGATCGCGTGCTCGGTTAGATTTGCACTTGTAATGAGCGCAAACCGGCCGTCCGCAATAACCGCCTTGGCATGAAGTAAGCCTCCTGTTGGCCGCCGGTCACTCGGCCACGAATAGAACTGTACTCCGGGCGTGCCGGCGAGCTCATCGCCGAAGCCGCCGCCGAACTGCCGGTATTTGCCTCCGCTGTCGGTTTCAGATTCAAGAATTAGCTTGATATGTACGCCTCTCGTTACGGCGCGTTGAAGGGCCGCCAGGGCATCGGGAATTCGAAAAGCCGCGAACGATACAAAGACAAGTTCGGCTTTCGCGAGTTCGATGAGTTCGAGAAGCACGGCCGCGCTTCGCCGGAGCGGGACCGACGGGCTGTCTGGTCCACTCCAGACCAGGTCCACGCTTTGGCCGCTTGTTATATACTCTGCGGCTGCGGCAGCGCACTCGACGCCGAACGCTACGGCATGGGCCGCCAGCACGGGTTCGACGGAGCGCAGTTCTATCAGTGCTCGAACGATTACATCCGCCGCCTCGTCAGAGGGAATCGCAGCCATGATGTGATGCCGCGTTATTGCGTCGAGCGACGCGGCTTCTCGTAGCAATCTCGTGAGCCGTCGGATGAATTCCGGCGTCAGCCGCGCCACCAAGTCGCGAACGATGATCGCGGACTTGCGGGTGTTACTGGGAGTCAAAGTACGCTATGCCGGAGCTCGTAAGCGTTTCTAGCAAGACCGCGCGATCCAGCAAGCGGTTATTACACTCGCAGCTCGTCTCTGGCAAGAACAGGCAGCTGTGGCACGCAGCGCCGTGTTGCGTGCGGTCTTCGGGGGTCGGAACGTGTTCGGCGCAGAGCGGGTCTGAGCTGCAAAGTTCCGCACGATGTAGGGCCGCCCTCATGACGCGCTCAAGAGTCGCCGATTTTGCCATCGAGACAAGTCCGCCTAGCGTCCCTTCGGAGTCAGCGGCGGCCGTATAGACAAGGATTCCCGCCATTGGCTCAGCTTCGCCGCCTGGGCTCTGCGCATAGATCCGCTCGCGCACAGACGCCGCCCCGTAGCCGCATTCTAACGCCAGTTCGTTGATCAGCAAATGCGCAAGCGAGTGCAAGAGCACGTAGCGTGCCCCGCGCCACGCGTCCTTTCCGCCTCGCCCAATGGCGGCATCACGGAGTGCCGCGATTCGTGGTGTGGTGGAGACGCGAGTTTCCCAGGCTTGCACAACCTCCTCGCGCAGTTGTAGAAAGATGCCCTCGCCGCGTACGTCGGCCGCCGGCACCCAGTAGGGGGTCCCCATTGTCAGCGGGACCATCTCTGCCCCTGCTGCTTCTGCTATGACTCCGGAGTCCGGCGCTTCAATGCGAGCAAACCCGATCAAAGCCGTCGTTTCGCGCAAGCGCGACACCGCTGCGATCTGCTCCAGGAGCGCGATAAACGCCGGCGGCGCAGGTTCGCGATCGAGCGTGAAGTCCAGTTCCTGATAAAGTCTGGATGCGTCGATGAAGCGCTGCCATTCCGGGAGCTTCAAGTCACCGGCATGCTGCTCGCCGCTCGAATTTCGTCGATGCTCGATCGCAGCCCAGACTTTCCCGGGATCGAACGGCTTCAAGGCAGATAAAGCCGGATTGAACGTCAGTGCGGCTTGCAGTGACGCGACGTCGCTAATTGGAAGGGACGCCAGATCCGGCCAAAGTGTTTCGACTTCTCGGTCGACATCGTTTAGTGTCTCGACCGGGATCGCAAGGGCGCTGCGTGTGATCCCGAACCAGGTGTTTGATGCACCCAACAGTAGCGTCTGGGCTGGTCGATCACACGTTTCAAACGCACGGAGGTGTGGGTGTCGCCCCCGACACTTCGGTCGCTGAGGTGCGTCACGTTCGAACGCGCCGCTCATCATATTTCCTCTGCCGCAAGCTTTGCAGCGAACAACAACGTCTGTAGAGCGTGTCCCGCTGCCGAGCTCGATCAGTTCCAGGTTGCCGCCCCCGGCTGGGCAGGCGGCGAAGTTGTGAGCGTACTCGATCCAGGGGAACTCGTCGAGGTGACCCTTATCGCACGCAGTTACGAAACGGGCCGGAACGACCAAAGGCGCGCGCGCTCGGCCTTGGCAGTTCTCGTGGACGAAACGCGTCATCTCCGGCCGGTACAACGACGATTCTAGCTTAAAGAGTCCGCCATCGATCGACGAGAGTAGATTACACCCGGTGCACCGCATCCAGCGTGGGAAGGGAAGCACGGGCACGCCCATGCTGGCCCACGGGTCCTTAGGATTGTTCGTGCTTTCCCGCCAAGGCATTGCGACGAGACGCTCAACTTGCGCGCCCAGCACGGCCTGGACCGCCGCGAGCAGGCGCGGTTCCACAATGTCGATCTCGGGGCGATCCCACGCCTGAAGTCCCGCGACGATGACAGCAAGGTTAGGTAGATCGACCAGCGCACCAACACCGTAGGTGTAGAGCAGCTGGCTTGGACGGATCGCACCAACACGCTCTTTGCTTGTAGTTGCCGGTACGCTCACGGTATCGAGGTGTCCTCAGTTGGATCAAGAGCTTCGAGCGTAGGTGCCGCAGCCTGATTCGGACGCAGCGTGGTGAGCACCCAGGGTTGATCGTCGCCTGCACTGGCGTCACTTGTGGAGAGCAGCAGGTTCACGGTGTGCTCGGTCTCCCGCAGCGAGTTCGGGACGGTCCAGCGCGTCCACTTGTAGGGTTGCGGCGTATGCAACAGGGCCGCGGTCCCTTTCTCGCGCCCGCCGTAACTAAGGGGGGCGCTATTCTTAATAGCCGATCGTTGCAAGCCAAGCCAGACGTCGAGAAGTTCGTCGATCTTTGAACGCAGTTCGGCCGATCGAGCCGGATCGCCGACGATACCGTCCATTCTGTCGACAATTGCATCAAGCGTATGCCGCAAATTTGGAAGAGTTAAGGGAGTCGTTTGCGCTCCTGTTTCGGGATTGGTCGTTGCGCCGAGCGAGTCGCATGCGTGCTCCTGCCGAATTAAGCTAATCGCGAGCGCCGTAAGTCCGCGGTCGAGCGCACGGCGAGAGAAAGGCGTGACTGACAACGCCTCGACGTAGCGATAGATCGTGGCGTGATCGTACTCGAATCGCTCGTAATGTGAGAGGTCGCGAGGGCGCGACCAATTATAGAGCGTAAACACGATGCCCGGTCCTTTGGCATCGCGGCCAACCCGGCTCGTAGCCTGAATGTATTCCGCCGTCGACTTCGGTTGTCCGACGGTCAGCATGACCCCGAGGCGTGGGACGTCGACGCCGACGGAAATCATATTCGTCGCAAGGACCACGTCGAACGGACCGCTAGTTGTCGATCGCTTCGCACCTGGTACATGTGTGAGAAAGAGGCGATCGAGTAGCTTTGGGATTTGGTCGGAGCGTATGCGGCTCGTAAGCTCGCCGATAGCCAAGTAGCGTGGACGATTACCGAGACCCCGTCGAGCGACTTTCGGTAGTCTCTGTTGGACGTCGTCGTCGAGGAGGCGCCGCATGCCCGCGAGTTCACGCAACGAGCTGAAATAGCCAACCAGCGTCATATATGGATCCGCCGCCGGGCCGTATTTCTCGAACAGCAACTGTGCCGCCGCGAGGATCGACATCACGAGCCGGGCCTCGGCCGCCTTCAGCCGATGGCCGCGGGCGCAGACGCCGACATAGCGCCGATCGGGGTTCTGCGGACTCGACTCTTTCTGTTCAGAAAAAAAGTTATCGGTAACGTCGAGAACAGGTGGCGGAAAGACATGCAATCGGCGGTGGAAAATTGCGTTCGCCTGGACCGATGCGCGCCGAATTGTTGCTGTAGAGGCCACGACTTTCGGGCGCACTGTAACGTCTCCGATTCGCATCGACGCTAGGCGATCAACGACCGTCTCGTAGAGACCGACCATAGTACCCAACGGACCCGAGATCAAGTGCAGTTCATCTTGGATGATCAAGTCCGGCGGCCGAAGTCGCCCGCATGCAAGGGTTTTTGCTGCGGGAGCGCCGTTACGTGCCGGATGCGAATCCGATTCTACATGGCCGCTTATTCGATCGAGATCGCGAGAGCGGAAGCCGTGGCGCTCGCAGCGTGTATACGTGCGCCCGAAAAGTAAGTGCAATGGCCCACGCCAAGGCAACTGCGCGAATTTATCAACCGTGGCGATGATGAATGCCGGCAGAAGTCGATAGATGTCTTCGTCGACCGTGACAACCGGAATTCCCTCGCCCGTCGAGCGCACGTCGGTGAACGGACAGCGGCCGAACGGGTCGGAGCACATCGTAAGCGTTCGCCAACGAGCCTCGTCGTACTTGACGTTCGCTCCGATGGTGAGAGGACTCCCGCACCACGGGCATGCGGTTAGTTGCAACGGACTAGCGTATCCGCCCGTAGACCCATCGCGTTGATGGGCAGTTTCGATGGCGGCTCGCGCATCCCGTGCAAAGTTCGGTGTTGTCGAGGCCCCTATCCAAAGGCCAAGTCGAAATGGCGTCGTACCCCATCGCGCATCTTTCAGGAGGCGTTCGCGACGAACAACCTCACATGCGCAGACGAGCGCAGCCGCACGTTGGAACTGCTGCGAAGTCAGCAGGCGCAGCGTATAACGCATAAAGACTGCTACGCCCTCGGCGCCGTCAAGGTCACCATCGTCACTTGCGATCTTCCCCTGCAACCGCCGAATCGCGAAGGTGTACGCGACGAGACCCAGGTACGCTTCTGTCTTACCGCCGCCGGTGGGGAAGAATAGAAGGTCGGCCGCCGCACTATCTCCTGTCCGATCGGCGTGTTGCGGATCGGTGAGCGCCGGAAGGTTCAGCAAGAGAAAAGCGATCTGGAAGACGCGCCAGCTTCGGTTCCTTGGAATGTCCACGACCTTAAGCGCTTCCGCAAGTCCAACCTCGCTTTGCGTCCGCTCCATCTCGGAGCGGCGATAGGCTATCGCCAGGCTTTGAACACGCTGACGCCACATCGTTTCATTGGCAAAGCGAAACGACTCAGCGGCGTTAGGATCCCGCGAGAGCAGCTCGATGCCACGCTCGACACGCGACGCGACCTCTTGCGCGGCGGCGATAGCATTGTGAGCTGTAGCCGTATGTTCGGAGAGCCGCGACGCAGGGGCAAGAATACGCTTTTCCTGATCAGTAAGCCAGATCCGATAAGCGGTAACGACGGGGCTCAGGATGCGTGGAAACTCCGCATCTGGAACCATCGCCAGCGTCTTCATGTCGCATTCGAGGTCTGCAAGCGGTGGCTTCCCAACAATGTCCGGCTGCGTCGTCCCCGGAACGCGAAATGTCGGAACGTTCTCCGTCGTCAATACCACGGCTCGCGTTGGATCATTTCCGCTGCGCTCCGCGTGCACGGCGGTGCCGTGACCGACGGCAAACTCCGGCTCATTTCTATAGAGCATTGCCAATTGTGCCAGCTCTGCCTCGTCGCTCTCTTCCGCACCGAGAAGCGAAGAACGCTCCAGGAAGATCTCCGAGCGATCCGTCGCGCTCAAGGACAGTGCGGCTTGGAAGAGCCACTGCTGATCTATATTTTCCTGAGTCGGGATCTGCTCGTTTACCAGAAACAAAGTGACGAGCCAATGCGTCTTGTGGAGCCGTGCCTTCCCGCGAATCACGACGTCCGGATGCTCGACCGGGACAGGAACAAACGGACCTAGGATTCCTTCACGCAGTGTTACTGTCATTTTTCCCGAACGGGGATAACGTTGCCAGACGGTAAGCTTTTCCTTTTCCTTATCGCGCTGATCAACGAAGAAGCCTGACAGGGACTCAAGTTCTTCCCGCAGTTTGCGCTCTTTACGGTAGTGCCCCCACTCGGCTTGCACGCTGATCGAATCGGTGGCGCCGTCGACCGCAAAACTTAGCCCTAGCGAAGATGGGAAGTAACCCGACTCGCCTATGCGCGGGCTGCCCTCGCCATCACCCTCGGACTCGCCACTCACTTGCCCGTCGTCATCAACTTGCGCCGGGTCGACTCGCACCTCACGAGGTGCGAGCATCCCCACCAGGTAGCGATCGCGCACCGGATCATTTGGCAGTACTTCGTCAAGTCCGAAAGCGGGCCCATGAATATCACCAATGACGAGGCGTTCAAACTCCTCGCGAATGTCCCAGGGCGTGGCAACGGCGTAAACCGGTTCAACGACCGTCTTGGCGGCAGTCTTCGGGTTGCCAGATTTAGAACTCGAGCCGCGCTTGGCCATCATCCTCAAACGCCATTCTGGAGGGTACGGGGCCGTCCTTCGCGAGGCGGCGCTGAGCGCGACTGCGCCGGCCGTTTCCCGCCGCGAGCCCGTCCGAGATAGCCTTTCCTTCAACTTCCTCGCGGTGGCGATCGTGGTTTAGTTTGAGGAGCTGTTCGAAGATCGCGTCACGAGCCTCCTCACACATTTCCCACCGGAGTCCGTCGCGAGTCTGATAGAACCCATAATTCAAGTTACGATCGTCCCATCCGAAGGCGCCCAATACGGAGCGATCGATCTCTTCTATAAGGTGGCGCAGTGAAACAATTTGTTCATCGAGGCGTTGGGGAGAGTTTACAGCATTCATCAATTCAGTGAGCCCGGAATTGTGCTCAGTAGACCATCTGACGCTAATCTCGTTGAAGCGTTGAGCCGCGGAGATTCCGCTCTCCATGACGACTGCACTAGGTAGTGGAAAGGTAGCCACTGCCTTCGTAATTGAGATCTTAAGAATCGCTGTTCCAACATGCCGCCCCGAGTACCGCTCTAACCAAGATCGAAATGGCGAACTCAAACAAATTGGTAGCAAGGCCGAAGTGTCGCCGCCAATCAACACCACCTGATTCGTATATATCCATTCGGATGGTGCCAACATGCAGATCGGATATTTTGTAGTTTTCGGGTAAGCAATAAACGTCGCGCCGTAACGCAGTCGACGCATCAGGTTGGCCCGATGATTCCAAAACTGCCACCAGCGATCATAAAGGCCGGGATAACTGGCAAGCTCCTTGTGCCCGCGAGTGGGCTTAACTTCTTCGATTAGGAATTGATATGCTCTCGGCCATCGGCGTTCGATTTCTTCGAGGTTCCGATCCAAAATGTCCAACGCCCAGCGTTCCGTCGTTGCTAGGGCGCGTGAGGCGATATCGTCGCCAGTCACGTATGGCCGCAGTAGCGAGTCCGGCTCGGAGTTTAAAGCGCCATACCACGGGCTTGCCGGCGTAAGGACGAATGCAAGGCCGTTACTATTATTAACGCCTTCAAAGCTTAAGATGCCAGTTCTTAACTTGTGCGGTTCGCTGACGTGCTTTTCGTCTTCTGGCTCAAGCCGAGGCCCTATCCGCGCGCATCGATGGCCGTCCGCGTCTTTAGGACCTGCCCAAGTTCCCTTGAAAAAACAAACAACGGCAACGACAACTGCAGCGTTGCCGGGCCAAGGCAAATTTTTGCGCGATAGAAAGATATCGCCCGCTTTAACGATCTGAGCGAGCCCAACGGATATGGCACTGCCGTGGGCGATATTATTTGCGGCAAGTAACGCGCAGCTGCCCCCGTGGCGCAACAATGGGACAACTCTCCGATGAAAAGCGACGCAGAGGTCAATCTTTCCCGGACTTACACCAATCACTAGCTGCACAATGCCTTGCAACGCGTCGCCGAAAGATGCTTTCCAACGTCGATTGCCTAAAAATGGCGGGTTGCCAATGATTGCATCGAAGCCGCCACACGCGAATACCTCTGGAAAGGCAAGTGGCCAATGGAATGTCAACCTCGGGGCGCTGTCTGCCGATCGACCGGAGTTTAATACTTGCCCATTTCGCAAGCATATCTTCTCGAGTACACATGCTCTATCGCTCTCGGGCGACGAGGTATCAAGTGCTTGGGTTACTAGGGTTCCAAATTTAAAATACTCTGCATCGCGTTGCTTCACGCTTCCAGTTATAGTAACCAGAGCCGTTGCGATAACGCCATCAGCGAGAAGATTGGCGCCCTCCAGCAAGAGATCCGCTTCGTCGTTTAGCCGTCGCTTCTCGTCGGCGTCACGAATAGCAATCGTTGGAATCGATGCGAGCTCCTCACGGATCCGGATCGCCTTATCGACCAGCGGTTGTACTGAGCTCATGACATTGAATAAGGACGAGTGGACTCGCTCGCCATCCGCTGGGCTAAAATGAAGGAAGCGGAGTTGTTCAAGCGAGGTAATTCCAAGAAGTGAATCGCCGCAGCGGATCGCGTGATCGAGGAAGCTGAATGGACGCTCGCGCGCCATGGTAACGAGCCATAGCGACAGTTTTGCCATTTCGACGGCCATCGCGTCTCGATCGACGCCGTACAGGCAACGATCTACGACTGCACGACGTGCTTCCAGTGTTAGGTCCTCACGATCGCTCTGTGCTCGCGCCGGATTCTCAGTTATCCATGCCTCTACCACCGCATCACCTAGGTAGCGGCAGGCGGAAACGAGAAAGGCGCCCGATCCTACGGTAGGGTCACAGATTTTCAGATCGAGAAGTTCGCTTGACGGCCGAAGACGCCACTGTTCCGGTTCGACGCCCTCTCGTGGGCCGGGCGAATAGACAAGGGGCTCCAGAGCGTAGCGTACCAGCTCTTCAGCGAGATCTCGGGGGGTGTACTCCGTGCCGGTGCTGCGTCGTTGGCGCGTCTGCTTTACCACGAGACTCTGCGGCGGAAATACGATGGGTAGGTCGTGTAAATCGCGGCGAAGCGCGTGGAAGAACGGCGATACGCGACCCGCTAGTGAAGCATCGTTATCGCAACTCGTGTTAATTAGTCGCCGCGCATCGGGATCACGCCCCAGCGCGATCGCCCGCCCGCGCTCGATTAGTTGGGCGATTGCACCTTCGCTTTTTCCGGTAAAATCGTGCAAGAACGAGACCAGCGGTTGCTGCCCTTCTCGCGCTTTCTGCTCTAGGTCCGAAAGCGGAATCTCGGCTTCGTCACCACTCTTCCCAATAAGTCCAACGTAGACGTCGTCTACGCGGACAGCGCCATGATCGAGCAGTCCCTCATAGACTTGACCAATCTGTTCGACATCAAGGGCGCGAAACGAGAGACGGCGCCGTTCACGCGAACCGCCCTCGCGTATCGGGAGCGTTTGCAAGGCCTCTAGGATTGCCCGGACGGTCAAATCGTCAATCGGCAGTGGCCGCGACGCGGCTTCGGACCAACCTTCGTCCGCCGTGCGGCCCTCCAAGAACCGGAAGCGGTCGGGATCAAATAGGCGGCCACCGTAGGGCGGAATCCGGAGCCGGTCGTGCTCTAGACCGGCGTAGACCGCCCGGAACAGTGCCAGAAGCCGGAACCACGCCGCACTCCGTCGTTCGAGCGGCTCGTCGCCCTCGACGATCGCCTGCGCGTCGAGCTGTTCCCGCAACGTCGACGCCGCGTAGGAGTCGGCGTAGAACGGGTCGTCTATCGGTAAAAGATCGCGTTCTTCAGCAAAGAGCAGAAAGACGAGCCGCATCATTACGGTCGCCGCGGCTTCATATACACGCTGCGGGGCTATCCCGGCAAGAAGTGCCCCGTTGGACTCCAGGTCCGCCCGGGAAAGGGCTGCGATAAGGAGCTCTACCGCCTGACGGACTTGGAACCCGAGCCGGTCGGTGACGTCGCTCTCTGCCCGCGCAGACTCTTCAAAGAGCGATTCGACTTGGTCGCCTTCGCGAACGGCGAAGAAGCGCGACGCGTGCAAGAGGCTGGTGAAACTCTGTAAGAGATTGCGCTCGCGGCTCTCCGTAAAGAGGCCGGTCTCCCAAATGGCGTGTCCACCCGGCCCTTGATTGGGAATCCAGACCAGCAAAATACGCTCGCCGTCGGTGAGCAGGCCGATGCGAACGGCATGGGCCCGGCAGAGGAGCGCGAGCCGATCGAGGGGCGAGGCGTTCCAACGTTCGCCGGTGAGCCTACGATCGAGCGGCGTACCGTGTGGGTAGCGGACGATGAGAGCGCGTGCCTTATCCGTTTCTGGATCAACGAGTGCCCCATCCGCCCGCAAGACGACATTCCGCCCAGGCACGGCGTGGCTGTAGATTGCGGCATCGTCGCCGGTGCGGTACGTTGATCCCCATGCAAGTACGTCTCGAAGAAGCCATTCGAGCCACGCGTCCCATTGATCGTCACCAGGAGTTGCGCCGCGTTGCGCGCTGGGGAAATGCTCGGAAAGTAACGAGCGAACCGAGAGAGGCACGACGTCCAGGCCGCTAGAGAAAGCACGATTGAGAACCGGAAGCGAGAGGAATTGCCCTTCCGGCTCGACGAGCCGGAGCCAATCAGCGTGCAGTTCCGAAACAGGGCGGCTCATGTCCGCCCCCGCTCGAAGATACCGAGATTGCTCTGGCGGTACCGCTCTGGAACCAAGAGCGTCACGGCGGCCGGAAAGACGGCTTGGTGCGGATCGCGATAGCGCTGCCGTAACCGCTCGCTGTCGAGTGCGATTTCGTTGGGGATCTCATCGAGCCGGCGCCGTAACGCGTCAATGTCGTGCTCGACCTGTCTCTTCTCGCGTTCGGTCTCGCCGAAAATCGAAAGTTGCTCGGCGTGCCCTTGCCCGGCGGCATCAAGTTCGCGGCGAATCGCCTCGGCCAATTGGGTCATCACGGTCTGGAGCGAGCCGATCTCAACCTCAACCCTCTCGTTGAGCAGACGCATGACGCCCCCTCGTAACTCGCCGGCGCGCGCTTGCACGGCGGAAAAGATGGCTTCTTGGAGACGAGGCCATGCTTCTGTTATTTCGTCTTGGTGGTGTCGAGGTAAAAGCTCGTCGCCGACGGCCATGGCAGCCGCCTTTACTTCGCCGACGTTCAGGCGAGCGAAGCCGGCACGGCCGCCCAGGCGACCGCCGGCGGTAAAGAGCTGCTCGTGTAAGCGGAAGCCGTCGCCGCCCATAACGACAATGCGCGAATCGACGAGCACAACCGGACTATCCAGATCAGCGTCACGCACGAGGCGTCCGGTCACGCGGGCAATCTTCGCGTCGCTCGAGCGTGCCCAGATTTCCGCGCGCAAGAGCCGCATCGACTGCGCCACGAGACGGGATCCGAGGTGATTTAGTACGACGTCCTCACGGCCGTCGGCGGCCGCGTTATCGAAGGTAATCGGGAGCCGCTGACCGGTGAGTGGGTGAATCAGATTTGCGGCGGCACTCGCCCAGGAGCGTGTCAGGTCGCCGACGGCATAGGCCGCGACGGGCTCGCCGTGTCTTGATTTCGAAGGTAGCTGAACGAGCGTGAGGGGTGGCTGGCGGCCCAGCTCCAAGCCGACGTCGACGACGCGCTTGATCGCCGCTGGCGAGATGCCCAACTCTTGCTTTGAGGCCAACAGCCGTGCATGCATCTCCTCGACCCGCTTGCGTAGCTCACGTTCAGCCCGGAGCGCGGCTACCGAGCCTTCGGACGTCGCGACTACTGCGGCGAGATTAGCAGGCCGCCCCAGCATAGCCCGCTCCACCTGGCTTGCCAAGACGGCTCCCGCCTTGCCGAGGTCCGCACGGATCGTCTCCAGTTTGTGGGCAGCACGATAGAGAAAGTCGAGGTCGCCTTCGAGTGAGCCCGGCTTCTGTTCGAAGCCGCTACCGACGAAGTGGTAAATCAATACCTCCGGGCTTGGTTGCCCGTGGCGATCGATGCGGCCATTGCGCTGCTCGAGACGGTTCGGATTGAAGGGGATCTCCACATGGATCATACGTCGGCAGTGGCGCTGGAGATCGATGCCTTCACTCGCCGTGTCGGTTGCGAGAAGAATACGCACTGGATCGTTGGCAGGATCACTTTGGAACGCAGCTTTGATGCGCTCGCGCTCATCAGGATTCATCCCGCCGTAGAGTAGGCGGAGTCGTTCGCCACCAAGGCCGGCTGCAGCCAACAATTCCTGCAGATACGTCTGCGTGGCACGATATTCGGTAAAGACGATGACCCGCTCGTCGTTCCAGACTCGCTTGCCGTCGGAACCGGTCGCCGTACACCAATCTTTGAGCTTGGCGATGAGGGCACGCGCCTTCTCGTCGGCCCGCCCGCGGGCGTTTTGCGCCCAGCGCTGCATCGATTCGAGCAACTGTTGCTGCGCCGTCGTCACCAATTCGCTTGCGCGAGCCGCCGCGAGTAGCGCATCGTGTGTTGCTTCGTCGAGTTCCTCGTCGTCCTCGAAGTCCGCATCTGCCTCATCGTAGTAGTCGCGTAGATCGCCGTCCCCACTGCTTCGCGCTCCACTGTGCGCGAGTGTCTTGATATGCTGATCGAGCGTGTGCGCAAAGGCCGCCGGCGACGAGAACAGGCGTTTCTTCAACAATAGCGTGATCAAGTTAGCGGCCGTCCCAGCACGCGTCGAGCTCGACGCGCGGCGTGACTCTGTATAGGCTTGCAGGTCGGCGTGGACGCGCCGCTCCTCATCCGGATAGACGACTTCGATCTTGTCGATAACGCGTTTCGGGAAACGAGGCGTGCCCTCGCGCGGTTCGAGCTCGCGCAGATCGTCTTTCATGCGCCTTACGACCGCAGAGCGCAATGCGGCAGGGTCGGGTTTCACGCCCCTCGCGAAGCGCTGCGGATCGAGCAGTTCGAGGAGCGCGGAAAAGGAGCTCTCGTATCCGTTGTGCGGCGTCGCGGAGACGAAGAGCCGGTGCTCTGCGTACGGCCCGAGGTAGCGTAAGAGTTCAGTGCGCTGCGAATCGACGGCGTATTTTCCGGAACCGGCCGGGGCGCACTGATGGACCTCGTCGACGATGAGCAGATCGATCTTACGCGGATACGTGTGGCGCTCGGCCGGTAGAAATTCACGCAGTAGGCGCATCGGCCTGTCCATCTTGAGCCAGTCGAAGCTCACGATGAGGCGCGGGAAATGCGCGAAGATATTCGCACGCACGCCCCGCTCTCGGCGTAGCAGGCGTACTGCGTCGGCGTCGATGATGCGAAACTCGAGGCCGAACTTATCGCGCATTTCCTGTTGCCATTTCAAGCAGAGGGACGGCGGACACAGTACGAATACCGTTCGCACGCGGTGACGAAGGATCAGCTCCTGGATGACGAGACCGGCTTCGATCGTTTTCCCGAGACCGACGTCATCTGCGATGAGCAGGTTCGCGCGAGCCATCGCGAGCGCGCGAACGACCGGGTCAAGCTGATAATCCTCGATCGTGATCCCTGAGCGAAATGGGGCCTGTAGCGCTTCCGAGTCGGCCGACTGCACAGCGCCCCAGCGCACGGCATCGAGAAACGTCTTTAGCCGAGCGGGTTCGTCGAAATTACCAGCAACGGGCACCGGCAGATTCGCCGTCTCCAAGATGCGCGTTCCCGGCTCGATCTCCCAGATGACACTGAGCTCGTCGCCGAGACCATCATCCTCCACCGACGCGAGATGGACGAGGTGCGAAGGGACAGTCGAGGCGGCCATGACGTCCGGGGGCAGCGTACTCCGCGCGACCGACTTGACGATCCAGTGCCGGTCGCGAACCGACACGAGTTGCCCCTGCTCCGGGGCTGCGATGTAGGCGCCAGAACGGTCAAGTAGCATTGGCTAGCGTCTTACCTTGCCAACTCTGAAACGCATAATCCCAGGTTTAGAAACCAAGTGCTACAAGCCGTTCACCCCGGCCCTCCGGATCCCTATTACCTACGACCCTCCCGTCACGCCTGCAGTATTGATGCTGGCATCTCCACAGTAGGTAGCGTTTGCCCTTTGTTCAGATAAACGGGCATACTTTCTGACACGATGCCGCATTCGATCTCGGGACATGTCCGCCGGGCTATCCGGACCTCTGGCGACCGGATCTTCACAACCCGAGACATTCTGAACGCTGCCCCGGAGGCGACCCGAGAGCTGGTGGACCAGGTCATTTCACGAATGGTCCGCAGTGGGGAACTCAAAATTGAAAGACGTCGCGCTCTTTATGACAGCAGATCAAGGTACCACTGACGCAGAGAGTGCCTTCGTGGAGGCGCATAGTTTGCTCGAAGTCTTAGCGCCTTCGCCGCCGCTGCCGCCTCAGCCGGTTGAGCCTGCATGCCCCACGCATGGAGCAGGTCGAGGATATCTTCCAGCACGACGCCGATATTTGGCGCCGCACGACGAGCTGCTGCGTCGTCCGAGAGTGCGATCAGGCCTCGCCGGGAAGCAATAGCGAGTGTTTCGGCTTCTCCATCGTCCATTTGCGCTGACAATTGCACCGCGACGATCTTTTCCTCGTCTGCCAAACTCACGGGACTAATCGTTACTTTTTCGCGTGCGAACAGTGCGGCATCGATCGTCAGTCGGCTTGAACGATCGTCGTCGGCGTAAATGTACAAGGTCTCCGCAATCACCTTAGGTGCGAGCAGCAGTCGGCGGTCACCCAGGATCTTGGACGCGTTACCTGTGGCGAGAACATTGAGCAGCGAACACGCGTCGCAAACGACATCGATCAGTTCGAGACCTCGATCCGGGTGTCCAGACCCGGGATAGTATCATCGCTACCCTGCGCGCCCGCCTCCGGCACAGCGAGAAGGAGCTCTCGCGCAGTCAATCGATCTGTGCGCAGATATGCGGCAACATCTCCTTCGGAAATGAGGCCCACGCCGTACAGCCGGGCAACGAGGAATACATAGCGGAAAGGAAGGCGCTCGACGGGAGGCCGAGCGCCGAAACCCAGCGCGTCCTCGGCTTTCCGCGGTTTAAAGCCACGCTGGTTCAGCATTTGGTAGGTGCCACGATTGATGCGACCGAGCTCTTCGAGTCGCAAGGTTACGGCTTGAAACGAGACCTCAAAGAATTGGGCTAGCATGAGCAGATGGGCGACTTTCATCTCCCCGCCGGCGTCGTTTAGCATTTCGGAGAAACGGCGGGATAGACCATTTGACGGCATCAAGAACCGCGCTGCAAACGCATCAGCGAACGTCTCCCGCCGTGAACGACGTCCGACACCTTCCACTAGGTCAGTTGTAACTTCTGGTTCGTACCGCTCGGTGAGATAGTGAGAATACTCGTGGCACAGCGTCCATCGAACACGGCGGGGATCGTGCGCTGCATTGAACCCAACGAGGGGCCCATATTCATTGCTATAGGCGAAGAGACCGGCGATCCGAGTCTTACGCAACTCCTCCAGGCCAAAAATGCGGATCCCCGCATCTTCTTCGAAGACCACCCGGAGATCGGGTAGCGGGCCGTCACCTAGACCGAGACGGAGTCTCTCGGTCGCGGCGAGCTCATCGGCCGCGCGCTCAACATTGCGAACCTTGTCGAGCGGATAGGTTGCGGGTTCTCTTCGAGCGATGCGATCACGAGCCAGAATCTCAAGCGTCAGATAGCGCCGGCCGAAGTCTTCTAGCGCAGCGAGCGCGGCCTCCGATTCATCTGCCCCGCGTAGGCCGCGAAACCGGACGGAGACAGCTGCGTCAGGTGCCGCAAGGCTGAGTAGCTCGCGCACGCCAGCGCGTAGTTCTCCGGCAATCGCGTGCAGATGCAACTCCGTCGGGAGTCGTTGCCCCGACTCGATCGCGATGTAGGTCGGACGCGAAACGCCGACAGCCTTCGCCACCGCGTCCTGGGTTAGGCCAACCTTTTTGCGCGCGTGCGCGATGTTCGCCCCGAGGCGTGCGGGATCGATGTCACCCTGCATGGGCGAGTGATTCGTAGGCCGTGACCTCCTGAACATGTTGGTGAAGCAGCGCGATCGTGCTGGCTATGACGTGCATACGGTCGTCCTTGTCAACGTCGTCTAGTGCGGTGCGCAATGAAGCGTGGGCGTCGATAAGGGCTGGCCACGGATCGTTCGAGGAAAGATGCTTCCCAAGGAGGCGCGCGTGAAACGTATGCACGGCATCCGGAGCATACGGCATGGCCTTTAGTGGGCGGGAGCTGTATCGAACATCGTGTTCGGTCAAACCGGCGGTTGCGAGCGCATACTTCCGAACCAAACACGAGCTACAGCGGCCGCAGTTGTCGTTCGAATCAAAACGGTCGGGCCGATCGCACGAGGAAGTCGCCCCAATTAGCGGGCGAGCGAAGACCGGAAGAGCGCCACACATCTCACCCTTCGTGCGGAACCGATTCGGGTATTCAATGCCGTCCCTCACGCCGAGGAGCCGCAAGCCGATGCGCGCCCACAACTTCCTGTTGGACGGATGCAACACTTGCGAAGAATGGTGGCGCATTTGGAGGCCCGGTACAGGGAGGTTGAGGATCCCCATTCCGTTTTCACAGACCGCTACGTCGGGCGAACCATAGCCAGCTGCGACAGTGAGTCCCGCGGCCATGGCAAGCATCGTCCGCGTTCGCTGCGAGCGTTCTTGAATGTCAGGCGGACGATCGAGATGGGCGTCCGCCTGATGAAATGAGACGACTCCTGGATATGCCCGTTGAAGCGCCTCGCGGACTTGCCGAATACGAGCGGCGCGGCGATCGTTGGTAATGATCGACACGAGCGCAATGCGCTCGTGTTTGCGGGCCTCCACCAATTGAAACGCTCCGCAGAGACTATCCAAGCCGTCGCTCAAAAGCGCGATCGACGTCGGTCTTGCCTCCACGAGCTGAAGGTGAGCAGCGCGATCGTCGATGTGTCCTTCACCACGGCCGCGCTCGCGCAGGACGATGGTCAGTTCATCGCCCGTTGATTGCCAGACGAGGCGCTCGATGTCGTTCTTTGCCATATTCCACGCAGCGAGCATCGTCACGGGGAAATGCAATTCGAAGACCCGTTTCCAACATTTAGCGGAGCGCGGTGAGAGCCGGTCGACGGTATAGAGGGCGAGGAAGAACTCGAACACTTCTGCCAGATGCGGAGCTCGGGCGAATTTCGTAAACGGTCGCATGGCGGCGGTCGTGTAGGTGACGGACTGTCGCTCGACGCGCCCCGCGATTTCGACGACCATGCCGTCGCTTACGACGCGGGCATCGGCACGAACGGGTTTCATGGGGCGCTTCGAGCGACGACGATTTCGAGCAGGTCGCCGGTTTGTAAGCGCGCCCGCGCCGGTGGGGCCGCGACGCCGATCCCACACGGGGCGGCCAAGAGTCGTTCATAGCGCTCGACAATGTCGGAGCGAACGGCGTCAAATTTGCGCTGGCAGTCCTGATTGTCGCGAAACTCTTTCTGCAGCGCGAGTCGCGTCTGAACTGACTCCACTCCCAACTCGGCGAGGCGTCGAAAAAACGCTTGCGGCGTTCCCTGCCGTTCGCAAGCATGGCGCACGGCGTCAGCGATATGTTGGGTGCCGATCGACTCGGTAGACGCACCATCCACACGCTCTTGTAAGGCGTCGCGACCGAGCAGGCTACCGCTGTGCTCCAGGTCCCGTGCTATGCCTGAGCAGCAACCATCGAGGTTCTTAACCATCCGCCGCAGCTCGCGGTGGATATAGTCCGCAACGGCTTGGGCACCAGCTTCCGCGTCATGCCCGCAGAGGATGGCGCTGACGCCGTGAAACGCCTTCCCGAGTACGGTGGCATAGAGGTCTTGGTCGGTCACCGGATCATTCTATCGACCATCGGTAACAATGTCAATTTATTATTTGCCTAACTGGATTCAGAAGGCTACATTGTCAAATCCCGGCACGGGAAACAGCCCGAGCGCGCCACGCATGGGTCGAGGATCCAAAAGCGGTTGGACGTCTCCTAGGATGAGGCACCAGGGACCGGTTGCCCATGAACTGAGTGGGGGCGGAACCTGCTCGGCTTGGACGCAGTCGAGGATGATCGCGGTCGCGAGCAGCGCCCCTGTTACGGCCGGCGGTCGCGGTGTCGGGACGGCGCGGATGACGTCTTCAAGGGCCGACATGCCGTCGTGATCGACTTTGAGGCCGGCGTGAATGTAGATGGGCCCACGGTAACTCGTATACCAAGTCCGGTTCTCGACACGTTTGCCTGCATAGAGGATAGCCCATGCCCACGGTTGGCGGATTGAGAGCGCACGGGTGGGTTGCGGCAGCAACACGTCGGAAGCGGTCATAAACGAACGTATGTTCGGCCGAGCCTTCGAGCGCCTGAGCGGCTAGCGCGTCGGTTAAACAATTCTTGGACGGTCGCGTCTAGCAAGCCAGAATGAGGCGGAATCCCTTGATAAATAAGGGCCGAAATTGGCAGCGCCAGCGGGAGTCGAATCTGAGTCCGGGCCACCAGGCCACCCCTGCCAAGGCACGGACAACCGTGCTCAGCACGGGGCGAAGGAAGGGCAAGACCCAAGTTAACAGGCCGAGGCGTGCGCAGAAGTGGTGGGTACGTGCCACGTAGGTGCCACGCCTGCCGTCGCGCCGTCGAACACGGCCTCGGCGCTCGCGGCAACACTAGCGGCCTCTACGGATCGGCCGGCTAGGGCGCCTCGCAGCGTCGCCAACAATCCCGCGAGACGCACGCTGGATACCGCAGTTTTCTGGGGTAGCAGCGAGCTCAGCCTAGTCGTCGCTGTCGGGATCGGGGACCGAAGGATCGTCGTCGATCATGTTTCCGTGGTCGTCCATCGTATACGATTTGAACTTCTCGCCCCGCGCTTCGCGTTCGATCAGTTCTTCCTCAAACGCATCGAGCGGTTGCGAATGGTCGGCTAGACGCTCGTACGCGTCCGCTGCTTTCTCGTCGATCTCTCTCATTGTATTCGGTGGTAGTGCCTCAATCCAGCGAACGGCCTGCCGAATCGAAGATCAGCATTTCATCTTGGTTCTGATTCTCCAAGCCCTCTTTGATGGCTGCGAGCCTTGCTTCTCGCGCCTCTTCGAGAGTAGCGCACTGAGCGACGGTATAAAGAGACTTCAGACCATCCCCGCCGTATTCGTCAACGCCAACCACGGCAAACCCCTCCTTGGGGGTATGCGCGATCTTCTCCGCAATAATTCGTTCAAACAAGCGCCCTGCTCGTGCCTTTCTCGGCAATGCGTCGAGTGCATTACACCGCATATCATTCCAACCGGGTGCAAGCATTGCCGATTGCGCTCACATAATGATTTTACCACGATTGCCGAGAGGCACTCTAGGAGTGATGTAGGCAATTCTTTCGGGCGTGCTACAAAATGCGCCGGGCCCGAAGATCGTAGCAAGAGCGGTGCGTTGAATCACCAGGGCTCATCGGAGATTGCGGCACGCGCATCTTTACCTGCCGAGTTTCGCCGCGAATCATTCCCTCGGTCCCACAACGGTGCCACGCAGCACCTTCACCAAAGAAAAAACCCCGAATTGCCGAGGTTTTCTTGGTAGCGCCAACGGGAGTCGAACCCGTCTCTCCGCCTTGAAAGGGCAGCGTCCTAACCGATAGACTATGGCGCCTCGTGGGCTTGGGATTCCGGGTCTGCGGATCGGGCCGAGAGCCCGACCTCGATGAACACACCGCGCGAGGCGGGGGATTCAAGTGGGCCCGGCTGGATTCGAACCAGCGCGCAACCAGTTATGAGCCGGCCGCTCTACCGCTGAGCTACAGGCCCGGACCCGCATCGGTGCGCCGGAGATGGGGGTTCGTCCTGCCGCCGCCACAAAATCACACCGGCGTGGACATCGACCGCTACTTCTCCCGCATCGCCTATACCGGCGATCGCCGCCCGAGCCTCGCGACGCTCGTCGCCCTCCAACGCGCCCACCTCGAAGCCGTCCCCTTCGAGAACCTCCATGTGATCGCGCGCCGCCCGCTCGCGCTCGACGAGCCCGCGCTCTTCGCGAAGATCGTCGAGGGCCGGCGCGGCGGCATCTGCTACGAACTCAACGGCCTCTTCGCCGCCCTCTTGCGCGCGCTCGGCTTCGCCCCGGACCTGGTGAGCGCGACCGTCTGCCGCCCGGACGGCACGTGGACGGCGCCCTTCGATCATCTCGCGCTCGTCGTCCCGATCGCGGGGCAGCGTTGGCTCACCGACGTCGGCTTCGGCCGCGGCTTCGGCGCGCCGATCGCCCTCCCGGACGGCACCGTCGACGACTACCGTCTCACGCCCGCCGGCGACGAGTTCGTCCTCGCCCTTCGCGAGCCTCAGGGCGGGGCCGCGTGGATGCCGCAGTATCGGTTCGCCGATCGCGCGCACCCCTTCGCCGCCTTCCACGACCGCGCACGCTGGCACCAAACCGCGTCCGAGGCCCCCTTCACCCAGACCCTCGTCTGCACGCTGGCCCAACCCGGCGGCCGCGTCACCCTCTCCGGCGACACCCTCACCCGCACCCTCGCCGGCACGAAAACCATCACGCCCGCCGGGTCGGCGGACGAGCGGCGCACGATTCTGCGCGACGTCTTCGGGATCATGGAGCCAACGCTCGAGTAGCCGTCGCCGCGGGCTTCGCTATGCCGCTGATTTTCGGCGAGGACGCTCCAGCAATTAGGAGCAAAAGCGACGCTTCCCGGACGGCCCGACGATGCTCTTGCTCTCGATCATCCGCCATGAGCCCGAGGCCGGCGCCCGCGTCGTAAGCCGCTATCACACGCCCCGCGAAGACGAATAAGGGCTGGTCGCGAGCCGAAGCCGGATCGTACACCGCCTGGAATAATCGGCTCGATCCGGGGCACCGACGCGATTGCTGAGGCGCGCCGGGTGGCGCCTCAGCCATTCCCAAACGGTTGCCTGGCGGCGTGCGGGCGCGCTGCCAGGCCGGGCTTCCCGACCGCGATTCGCGGATTTCCGCTTGCGTCGAACAGCTGTGGGCAATGACATCGCTCGATCGCCGCACGTTCCTTGCATCCACCGCGGCCATCGCCGCGATCGGCGCTCAGGCCGCGCCCGTTGCGGCGCCCGCTTCATCGGGGCCCGTCTTCATCGCAACGTCGGGTTTTGCTAAAGCCGACGATCGCGCCGGCGCCGCATCGGCTACCGGCAACGGAGATGCGATACCAACTACTGCGCGAGCTTCGACATCGTGCAGAAGATGCGCGAAGGCGTGCACCCGCAAGAAGCCGCCGAGGACTGCATGCGCTCGATGGCCGCCACCCGCCCCAACATCCGCGACGACCAACACTGCGTGATCGCCATCAACCCGCGCGGCGAAATCGGCGCCGCCTCGA
>Ga0116231_10005708_pt1 | contig 24348 bp, 26 predicted proteins | sample S1TSphgellanicum_2_FD_89695 | JGI IMG/M metagenome (GOLD analysis project Ga0116231, IMG submission 89695) | Host-associated microbial communities from peat moss isolated from Minnesota, USA - S1T2_Fd - Sphagnum magellanicum MG | ecosystem: Host-associated > Plants > Peat moss > Unclassified...
ACCTCTTCTTCTTCATCTTATTCTTCTTCTTCTTTTTGCTCTTTTTCTTGCAATTGTTTTTATTTTTTTGTTAATGGGAATTTTGTTTTTTTTTTTTTGTTTTTGATGGAAATTGATGTTTGGGGGTTTTGTTGTGTTTTGCTTTCTGATTTGTGAGTCTATAGATAAAGCTGCAATTGGAGATAGTGAATGGGGCAAAAGTGAAGCATGTTCTTGTGGAGGTAGCTCGTAGTCATCGAGCTTCCAAACTCATTCTTGGCACCAAACGGCATTTCCCCATTGGGTCAGTCCTCCTCCTCCTCCTCCTCCTCCTCCTCCACCTCTTCTTCATTCTTTCTTTCTTCCACTCTTGAATTTCTAACTGCATTTCCCCAACCAAGAAGAAAGAGAAGGAAAATCCTACAACTATTTTCAACCCATAGTCTGAAAACTCGCCTATTTAATGAAAGAACCCTAAAGTCTCTTGTTATATCTCGTTCCTTCTTACACAAAAGTATGTAATGTATAAATTATCCCCAACAATCAACCTGCACCGCATCTTCAATAATCTTTGATACCCAATTTGCATATTCAAAATTAGGTTTTGAAAAAAATGCAATTCATATCTCCAAAAAGAAAATGTTGGGTTTCTTTGTTTTGTTGGAATTTTTTTTTTGTTTTTTGGGTAAACAGGCATACCACGTCATTAGGAAGGTATTGTTTGAAGCGGTTGCCATGCACATGCATGGTTGTGATTGTGGAGCACGGGAAAATAATCCTTGACAGAAAGGGGCGATTACAAGCACAAGTGGCTGGTGACCATCTTCCCAACCAACCCATCTATTGGATTGAACTCTTTTTCATGAGACTTTTTAACATAGTTTTCCTCATGTATTACATTTGCATGATTTTCTGGCTGTTTTTCAATACTGAGAGACGAGAGGGCTGGTTGTTCTTCAATGCAGCAGGATCAGGTGTTCTGAGTGTGTTACAGAGGACAATACAGAGCTTTGGACGGAGCAAGAAAGTAGCAAGTGGTGGTCCAGATGATGTACCTGAATACCCTCAGCGTCTCAGCGTCTCAGTATACTTATCTCTTGCTGGATCACCAAATGCCCTTGGTTTCAATCAGGATGATGAGGATGGTGATGAAATTGATTATAGTAGTGGTGGTGAGTTTATGGAGGAGAGAACCTCGTTGGGTTGCAGTGGTGGTGCCTTTACAGCACTCCGTCGAGGAGGAGGAGGAGGGTCTTTTGTGGATGAATATGTGAAGAAAATTTCAAGCTTTCGGAACACAAAGCCTACTACTACTTCTACTACCACAACACATGTGATAGCAGATAGAGCAGATATGTACCTCATTGATGACCTCAATGAGAATCCACTTGTGTACCCATCTGCATCTTCTTGTATGATTGAAATCACACCACAAGAGAGCTTTTCATGTTCAGTTCTGAGTGATGAGAATATGCAGAGTGGTGCAATGATCACCTTGGGTTGGCCTTTGATGCACCACTCACTTGGGTTTCAAGTAAAACAGCAAGTGGAGTATTTGGAAGATGGGAAAATTCCAGTTGTGAATTGGGCATTGCAATTACCACAAGAGGAGTGCTTGTCACTCAAGAGTAATAATAGCAAACTCTTTCTGGCAGAAGAATTGGTCGATTCAGAGTGTGAGAAACTGATGGAAGGTTTCATGACACCCGGAGCTTCATTTGTCACTCATGAGTTTCAGAAAGAGCTCATTTCTCGGTGTCCATCTCAATTGAGTGTGAATGGTGACGAATTCTACTCAGCAAGAATCCGATTCTCGATTAATACGCATGCTACAACAAGCAGCAGCACACGTGGGAGCCGAAGATTTGATGTTGATAGATCCTCACTTCTGCAGCAGAAAGTGGAAACTCTCTCTGTTGATCAACTGTATGTCAAATTCTCTTTTGAGGAGCTTGAGGTTGCTACTGCCAGTTTTTCTCCAAGTAAGAAAATACCCAAATACCTGTCTGTTACCATGGAATTCAATCTGCAATTCATGTTGAGTGTTTGTTGGAAAAGATGATGATTCCAAATACGAATTGTCTGGAAAAAGGGTTTAGGGTTTATTAGGGTTTAGTTCCTGATAAATATTTTTTGTTTTTTTTTTGCGAATTTGCAGCAAATGTTGTAGGTAGAGGAGGTGGAAGTGAAGTGTATAGAGGTGAGCTTCAAGATGGAAGGCTTGTTGCTATTAAATGCCTAACCCAGAGCGGACCACAAGCTGAAGAAGAGCTTCTAACAGATATCGAGATCAACACATGTTTGTCACACTCCAATATTGTTTCTCTTATTGGCTACTGCATTGACCCTGCACACTTGATCCTTGTCTACGATTTCTTGCCACAAGGAACTTTGGATGATCACCTTCATGGTATGGAAAACTGCCAGAAATCCTAAAACCCGAACTAAATCTCCTTGAAACAATTAGCCATCAAAGACAGGGTTTAAGACAGATTGAAAACAGGAGGTTTAATATAAGCTGAAATGTGTTAGATTAATGCAATGGACATCAGTTGATAAAACTATGAAACACAAGAAATTTTTGGTATAAGGGTTTAGGGTTAATTAAGATGCAATATTAAGATGAGTTGCATAATTAAGATGTAATCCGAAGGTTAATTGTTCAGATGATAGTTTAATACCAATCTACAACCTGTTGATTTTACGTTCATTTACATTTGTGACACTTTCTTCTTCAAGTTTTAAAATTTTGTGCTCCTAAATCTATCCATTATTGTGCAGGAGGGGAGAAATTGTTGGAATGGGAAGTGCGATACAAGGTGGCAATAGGTGTATGTAAGGCATTGCAGTATCTTCATGATGAGATTCCTCGACCCGTAATTCATATGGATGTGAAGGCCTCCAACATTCTTCTATCCCGTGACTTTCAACCTCAGGTTCCATCCTACATTCATTCAATATCGCAAAAAACTATTGGGGGTTTTTTTTTTGGGTGCTACACTTTCCTCCAAAACTTTGATCCAATGAAGGTTGAAAGAAAGACTTCGAATCCACGTGGGTAGTCTTGGATGTAACCCTAAACCCACTTTATTTAGTAAGGGTCAGTTTAACACTAATTTCTTTGTGTTGCTATGTTGTCACAAATTCAAAGATGATGTGCTAGTAACTTCTTAATGGTGTGTGGATTGTGTGTGTGTGTGTGTGTGTGTGTGTGTGTGCAGTTGTCGGATTTTGGGCTTGCAAAATGGGCTCCCAAAAGCTCATTGTATATCCGCTGCAACGATGTGGTTGGCACATTTGGGTAATAATTCTTTAATCCTCCAATCATACTATAAAATGTGTTCTTTGTATTTTGCAGACTTGCAATTGAACAGGTTTTGAATAAGCCTTGCCTAAGCACCACACAAAGCTCAGATTTTAGGAGTGACTAGTGTTTTCAGTTTATGTACAGTAAGAATGCATCTCTGATCGTCATCTTTAATGTACCCATCTCTTCAGATGAGTCTGGATGCTTGTTTGCAGATGAACTAAAATCCATGTGGTTTTTTTTTTTTGGGGCCCATTTTCAATGTGTTCACAAAAGGTACTTGGCCCCGGAGTACTTCATGTATGGGAGAGTGAATGACAAGACAGATGTGTATTCATTTGGCGTTGTTCTTCTTGAGCTCATCACAGGCCGTACACCCATTGATACCACAAGGCCAAAAGGCCAAGAAAATCTAGTCATTTGGGTATGCGCCATTTTTATCCAAATGTAGACAAAATCAGAAAAATCATGCACCAATATTATGCTCCAAATTCTGCAATTTTCTTGCTCTTCCTAGTCTTCCTATCATTTGTTCCTAATTAGTTTTGCTTTGTTTATATGATTACACACCATCACACAATGTTACTAATTAAGCAAGTCTTTCATTTTGGTTAATCGGTCTCTAATCTTGATAATTAGTCATCTCCCACTTGGTTGTTTTAAACAGGCAAGGTCTCTGTTGGAAGAAAGAAACTTGGAGAAGCTTGTTGATCCACGGTTGGGCAATGAATACAATGTTTCACAAATGCAAACAATGATCTCAGTGTCTGCCTTGTGTGTGACCCAATCTGCACAACGCCGACCTCACATTAATCAGGTGTGCCTCCTCAGTTTCCTCAATTTCTCTACTGAATCATAATCCTGATTGTCAAAGCTTAAAACACTCAATCATAATCTGATTATCAAAGCTTAAGTAGGGAATCATAATCCTGACTATCAAAGCTTAGAAGCACTGAATCATGTGCCTCCTGATTATTGAAGCTTAAGAAGCATGGATCATAATCGTGATGAATTAAAGCTTTTTTTTTCTCAAATGTGTTTTGTGATGATCAAACTTGCACACCACACAGGTGTTGAAGATGCTACTAGGTGAAGAAGAACATGATGGTGGTGGAGTGTCAGTAGAGTTTGATGAGGAAGATGGGAGCAATTGTGAGGGGACACCGAATTACATGCACAGTAATTCCAACAAGGTGGATCTTCAAACACATCTTGCTCTTGCCATGCTTGGCGTGGATGATGACAATGATGACGCAGCTTCTGAAAGTAGTGTTGATTACAGTAGCACAGATTTGTGTAGTAAATACCTGGAAGACTATTTGGCTGGTAGGTTTAGTCGCTCAGTCAGTTTTAATGACCCACCATTGACAAACACCACCGACAACTGACTGAAGTAGTTGATTCAGATGACGGGTGTGCTATTTTTTTTCTTAGCTAGATTTTGGTGTAAAATATTTTGTTCCCTTTCTTTCTTTTGTATCTCGAAACTCAGAGATTCAACTTTTCTGCCGCTCTGAATCACAGATGCTGAAGTGATCAGAGAAAGAGCTGGAGCTTTTGACAAAAAACTGAGAATGACCCATTTGTTTTTCATTCACAGCTTGATTAGTACTGATCAAGAGTTTATGTATATGGGTCTTGATTAGATTAAGCATGTGATAAACTCATTTGACTTCAATGACTTCTTCACGTGGGTGTATATATATAAGAAATGTGTTTTGTGTATTTGAGTAACTACTTGCTTGAAACTTTTTGCTTAGGACGGAACATTTTGCTGAGGAAAATCTTATGTGCTGAGTTTCTATTACATTTACAAAAGCAAACAAGGAGTGAGTCAAGTTGTCAGGGAAGAAGACTCAAATCATATTAGTAGTGAGCACTCTCAGTGCACATCAAATGGAAAAATCAAGCATCTTGTTGTGAATTGGCTCAATCCCTGCATTTGGGTTTTGGCACAATTGCATGGACTGGATGTGTGGGGTTTCTCATGTTGAAATGAAAACAAATGGATGTCCTGGGAAGAAGTCCAAGCTTTGATTTCAAGCAGGTCTTGGAAAGTGCTTCTTTCCAAGTACTTACATCACTGGCAGAAGAAGAAGAAGAGGTGGTGAAGAGAAGGGGAAAAACCCCAAAAAAAAAGAGTTTTATGCCGTCAAAGGTGGGGGGGCTTTCTTTCTTGCAAGATGCATGGAGGCGCGAGGAGAACCCATCTTACCGCTTCCAACAGCAACGACACTCCTCCGAATTCGCCTCATCACATCCACACATGGAGGATGTTGCTTGCATCAGGAGCTTCAATTCTCTCCTCCCCCCTACCCAATTCCTGATTTCCATCGGTCTGCAACAACACTCATTCAGCAGCAGCAGCAGGAGCATTCTGTGGGAGCTCTGAGATTGAGATGATGATGAATGGGTAGTCATGAAAACGTTCAGGAACAAGAGTCAGCTGTACTACAATAGCTCCAGAGGAGAAGGAGGAGGAAAGCAGGGAGAAATTAGGAGCAAGAGGAAGGAGGAGGAGAAGCGCAGGAAGAGGAGGAAGAGAAAGGGAAGGGAGAAGGGGAAGGGCAGCAGCAGCAGCAGCAGAGAAAAGAGAGCAGTAGCGGAAGCAGAGAGACTCAAAAGGCGACTCCTTGAGAGCAAGCGACTGGAAGAGCTTCAGAGGAAACAGCTGTTGCGACTGTGGCTCAAGGCGAAGAAGAAGAAGAAGAGGGGCAAGTGTAGACTTGCTGTTGTTGTAGCAGATCATAAGAGGAGACGCCATCGCCATTGTCTCCTCCTTCACCGCCCACGCAGCCATCATCGGCCACCACCCACTTTGTCCTTCAACAAAACCTTCATGGTCACCTCTCGCTTTCCTCCTCCAAATCCCCATCAGTCCGTGGGTGCAATCTGCATGCTTGCTTGCACTCTCGGAAACCCATTCCAGCAACATCATCGGAGATCACCAGCATCATCATCGTCTTCTTCTTCTTCTTCTTCTTCTTCTTCTTGTAATCTATCTGCATTGCTCTTTGGTTTCTACCATTGCAATTGCAGATTTTCTTCTTCTTTGCACATAGCACCATTTTCTTTCTTTCTTTCTTTCTTCCTTCTTGTAATTGCAGATTTGTTCTTCTTCTTGGTGCAATTAATTGTGCATTTTTTTCTTTCTTGCAAATTGCTTTACTTGTGGTTTCAACATTTGCAATTGCAGATGATTTCTTCTTCTTCTTCTTCTTCTTCTTTGAGCATTGCTTGTGGGTTTCAACATTTGCAATTGCAGCAGATTTCTTCTTCTTCTTTGAGCATTGCTTCTTCTGAATCCCTGTGAACTTGCACTCCAATTCGATCCCCATATCCGCAGGCAAATTTGCATTGCTTTTCAAGCATCAATCTTTTAGGTCAATTCTGATTCTCCTCGGATTGAAAAATGTGGAACAAGATCAGATGAGTATGCATGTCAAGCAAATGGTGTAATGGATTAGTGAGTAATTCCTTCCTTGCAAATGTGATTGTTTTTGTGTGTGGGAGGGATTTCAAACCTCACTCCTGACAATTGCAAGGTGGTGCTTCCCAAAATCATCAACCAGCAGTATGTAAGGGATCATCAGGTTTGGGAAGAAGGGATCAGCAGCAGCAGCAGCTTCTGGTTGTATACATGAAAAGCTTTAAAGAAGTTTTCCAACAGAGCAATTAGCAATCAGTTGAAGCACTTCTGCAATGTCCAGAGAGAAGAATCATGAGAAGAAGCTGGCACTTTGTGATCAGTATTGTAGCACATGTGGTAATCATCTGTCATACCTTTTGTGCAGTGGCATGTGTGTGTGTGTGCATGTGCAGAGAATCATGAAGAAACAACTCGGATCAGGTGGAGAAGTGAAGAGAAAGAAGTTGGCTGCAAAACGTGATATTCCTCTTGTTGATCTCTCTACCTGCAAATATGAAGTCCTACGAATTGCTCTTGAACGTAATGGTTGGGAGGAAGGTAGTGAAAACAACCGAAACTGCCACCTTGTTTGGACTGGTAAAAAACTCTCTCTCCCTCTGCTTTTTTCTTTCTGGCTGATGGGTAATTGATCGATCCATAGCATGCTCTCTGTCAGGGCTGTAAATGTGAAAACCTACTGACTGGGGGTTGGGGATTTGTGGGGGGTTATGAAAACCCAGATCTGTCAGTTGGTCCAGAGAGGTTACTGTCACTGAAACAAGGGCAGAAAATCAACCATTTCTATGGCATGCTCAAAATCTGCCGCAAGAAGTCACTGTTTCGTACCCTCACTACAATGCGCAAGTATGTATGTGCTTGCTTGTGTGGTGCTCAGTGTGTATTTTTTCGTGTTGACTACTTTGCCTCTTCCCATGTATGCGCTCTCTGGCAGGGCTACCTACTAATACATATAAAAATCATCAGGCTTGGAATCATGATATAAGTGATGAGGTGTGGGAACGGGTGATTGGATGTTCAGGTTGTTTCCATTGCACTACAAGTTCTTCCCACGTGCATTTGTGCTACCTGATCAGCTGTCTGACTTACTGGCATGTTTTAGTACCTCAAAAGTCCGGACTTATATTCTCAAGCCTGACATGGGCAGCCAGGTATGATATGCACTATCCCTATTATGCATAGATTGATGTGCACCAAACTGGTTTTTTATTTCACCTTGGCTTAGCACTGGGTTTGAGGTATAGATTTGGAAAAACCAAATGCTCAATGAGCACCAATCGTCTGGTTTGGGTAGCTTTGGGAAAACCAAACGCTCACTAACACCAAGCTTTTGTGCATTTTCCATTTGTAGAAAAACACTTTGAAAAGGTTTGTGTGCATCTATCCATCCATCCTAACATGGATGGATATGTTGGTGATGGGTGGGTGGGTGGGTGTGGGGGAAAACAGGGAAGAGGGGTGGTGTTGGTACAATGTGGGATTGATGTGAGACAAGCAATTGAAGGATATCCTGGATTGAACTTGTTAGCTCAGAAGTACCTCACCAATCCGATGCTCATAAATGGCTACAAGTTTGACCTGCGCATATATGTACTTATTCTCTCATGTGATCCTGTGCGCCTCTATCTCTACAGGTTTTCCCACTTTTAGTCTATCCTCAGCATCTATCATCAAATTGTGCTTAGTGATAATGACTTTCTCTATTATTATTATTATCTGACAAAAACAACAGCACTTCCAAAGGAGCTTATCTGCAAGTGCGAAATTAAATTTGTTGTTGTGAAGAAGAGATCATGACTCTGGTGGTGCCTTAGGTCTTTCAATTTCAGAAAATGTGAATTTGAAAACACAGGTTCAAATCCCATTGCCACATTGGATCAAAAGTGGCCCTTAGAATGGATTTCAGTATACATAGAATGACCGGTTGGAAATGGGTCATTTTCACTAGTTTGCACAAGTGGCTTTTATCTCTGATTGTTTCTGTCAAGAACACCTGATTGGAGTGTGAAACTCTTCTCCCAAAACACCCAATTCTAGAGACACCCGTTTTGCCAATTTTAGCTTGCAACAAAGACTGACATCAGGTTTTTATACAACAATCTTAAGAGGTGTTGCTGGAGGGAATTGGGAGGCATCAATACATATTACAGAACTAACCCACAGTTGAACTTTCCTTTTTGTAGGGAGGGAATAGTGCGGTTTTGCACTGAGCGGTACCAAAAGCCAAACCCAAGTAATCTGACTACAAGCTGTATGCACTTGACGAATTATGCACTCAACAAGTACAATGCCAACTTCCACTTTAATACTAGTGCAACTGAGACAAATAAGGTTGGTGGATGGGAATGTCTCTCTCTCTGGCTGGTGTGTGGATTTGTTTGTGCAAAAAATGTGAGTTTGGGAGTGCAATTTTTGTCAGTTTAGATCATGACAGGAAATGTCGCTTGGAGTGTTTATAGCTCATTTTTTTCTTTGCATTCCAAGCTTTTGCAGAAATTGGATCAATTCTAGTATATGTCACAACATTACACTGCAGGTTTGGGTTGTAATCTGTGGCAGGGACACAAGTGGGCATTGAGTTCTCTCTTCAAGACATTATCAATCCGAGGCTATGATGTGGCCAAATTGCACCACCAAATCAGCAAGATTGTGGTCATGACCATTCTTCCGATTGTGCCACTTCTTGTGCATAATTACAACACATATCTGAGCAAAGATGATCAAGGGCGCACATGTTTTGAGCTCCTGGGTATGGATGTGTTGATCGACCAAAAGTGCAAACCATGGCTCTTGGAGGTTAGTTGTTTTTCATCCTGTTCCAAAAATCTATACTAAGAATCTGAGCTTGGGCATCCTGATTCCTCATTGGTGTCAGTCCAGCAAGCAATTTCACATTGGCAGATCCACAGAAACATGTCAAGAAGCTGATGACCCAGGTCTATCTATAAGTATTCAAGAGTGTTTTGTAGTGACCACTCAGGCATATGTATGTATGTATGTATGGGTGTTATACATTTCGCAGGTGAATCATTCTCCATCATTCTCAATTGACACCCCCTTGGACTTGAAAGTGAAGGAAGCACTCATTACTGATACTTTGAAGCTCGTGGGCGTAAGCCCCTCCTATGTTCCATGTCTGAGATTACAGGTAAAACCATTGAGAATTCATTCATTGTGCATGGACATTTCCTCTATGTTAACAGGGTACCCATTGTTTGTGACTTTTTTCTCTTATCTGTGCACCATCTATCCATCTCCATGTTTTGTCATTGTGTCAACAGGAAAAGCTTAGTGTGAAGAAGCATTCATATGGGGGGTACCAAAAACCAGCAGTGGCAGCAGCAGCATCTGCCAAGCGTCCACAAGTCATACCTGAGAATGGGAAGTGCTCACCAGTTACATTTCAGCTGAACCATGATTTTGAGCAGCATGAAGCTGTGAACCTTGGGAAGTATGACCGGATTTTCCCATCTGATGAGGAAAGGTTACAAGAGCTCTATAATGTTTTTTTAGCTGGTGCCCAATCAGCGTTTGTGCATTCGTTTGATATGAAGGTCAAGGAAGGCATAAACAAAGTGCGCAATGATCGAGCTCAAGAGAATCTTGCTAATGAAGAAGATGAGAAACGGAAATTGAGAGCTTGTCAGGAGAGTCGGAAAAAGGCACAGTGTAGTGCGAGGATTGCTGCGTTAGCTGCATTATCAGCTCAGGCTAATGTGCACAAGATCTACAACAAGGCAAATGAATTGGAGCCGCTCTCAGATCGCAGAGTCAAAGCTGATAATGCTGCTGCCCATTGCATTAGTCGCTCATTCAGAAGCATGGAGGAAAGAAAACCAGACAGCAGCAGCAGCAGCAGGAGGAGGTTAAGGCACAATCGATCCAGGAAACATGAGAGATTTGATGTTTGTTGCAGACCTATCAGAGGAGAAGGTCCAACAATAATGAAATTGGACCTCACTCTGATTCATTGCAAGAACAATATGGAGGAAATGACGATGTTGGAGAAGGTTGAGAAGTGGGAACAATGCAATGTTTTTGGGCAACAAGAACTACTAGAATTAACAGTAAGTAGAGAGGAATCAGACATAGGATCTGGTGAGAGGGAGGAGGAAAGTGGTGGCAGTGGTGCAGCAACTTTGCATACGGACATGATTGTTGTTTCTCCAGGAAGCAGATCTTCAACAGATTGCCCAGTGATGCAGGTTGATGGAGGTGGTGGTGTATTGCAAATGCTCAGGAAGGCAGAAGGCCAGGTGATCGAAAGCTTTGCATCTCGACAACACAAGTGGATGATGATGATGCAGCAGGAGGCAAGGGATACAGATGGGAATGCACTAACTATAGAACAACAGCTCACACCTCTGGAAATAACCCAAAATGACAATCCACCATCATCATCAAGTATCATCAGAAGAACAAGGAAAAAGAGAGGACTCAGTGATCGATCCAACTGCCAACAAAGGAGTTCACAGAAAGGGATGATGATGATGGGTAGTCGGATTTGGAAACGGGGAAAATCACCATATTGCGCAGTGAAATACTGGGCAAGCAGACAAGGTGCGTCAGTCATCATTCTCTCCTTCCTTCCTGTGTTGTTGCAGAATCATGAAATGGGTTCTTCCAGAATCTAGTAGTTTTTATCTGATCCAAAACTGAGATTGAATTTGTCTCAAGCGAGTGAGCAATTTCAGTTTCTGAAATCTGGAGTTTGTAATGCTTTTTTTGTGTGGTGATGGACATTCACAATTTGTGATTCTTGTGTGTGATAGGGAACTTGTGGCGATCAGCAGAGAAAGCACTAAGCAAGACAAGTACAAACCGACCTGCACCTTTGAAAATTCCTGTGATGAGACAAGCAATTCTTGCGAAAGCATCGTCAGTAGCCAGCGATGGATCAAGGGGATCACCATACTGGGATCCACCCAAACCATTTGCAGCAGACGAAAAATCGTCATCATCACCCACCACCCACCGAAAGCCAAAACAGCAAGCAAAGAACTCAGCAACAACACAGAATCCCTTGTCTCCAAATGCCTCAAAAGCACTCTTATATGACCCTAAGCAAGAGCAAGGGACAAAACTTAAACGATGTTACCATGGTAGATTACCAAAGTTGGTACGAAATGAGAGTTGCTTCACAATCCCTGGGTACAATCTCCCCACCTCGATGGCTCAGATCGCTCGGTTCATGCCCAAGACACCCAAGAACCACGAACAGCTCTCAATTGTAAGGTGCCCATTATTCCAATCACCCAAGAATGAGTCTTCTTCAAGTGCACCCTCAACGCACAGAGTGGACAGTCATTTGCGATCCAGATCCCGCCTCAATAGCGACTACATCAGTAAAGCAAGGATCAAGCTCGAGCAGATTGATCAACAGTTGCAGAATTGGCCATGGATGTCCAAGCTTTCTACCAACCTCGACAAAGCCAGGATCTCAAATCCAAAGCCAACCAGGATCAAAGCTCGATAGCTAGAAAGAATGGGGCCACAAGGAGTGACACCAAGTTCACAAAGTGGAGGGCGCAAGGCAATTGGCCATGATGCTCTCTTGCTTGTAGACATGTATGTATTATTGAATTTATCCCGGATCTATCCCTCATGATTCAATAGATTAACATTGTCATGACAAGTGCTGGGAATTCCTCTCTCTCTCTCTCATCATCTCAAGATCTTGAATTGGGATTGTTGGGTGATGATGGTGCAATGGTATCTTTTTCGTAATGAGCGCATCTACTAGATGTGTTAAGATTCTTCCTTACAAAACTTACAATCCAAGGTATATTGAAACGAGTTCAAGATTAGTCATGTCAATTTGATTTTGAAGTTGGGTATTCTCGATCACATTAAAACCTTCACATTTTGTGACATTGTAAATGGAGGATGCCTTATATGACGCAATTGGGTGGTTGCAACAAGTGCACATTTCGAAATATGAAATGCTTGCAATACTTTTTTGAACTTTTACCATGATACCCAATTGGTACTTGCTTAATATCAAATTTTTAAGAATTAAAAATGACTTGTCAATTTTTACACCATGTAACACCCTCAACTATTGGCATCATCAAAATTAGGCCCGCTTCAACTTTGCCTCACACAAGCCTTTACTTCGGTACCATAACACCTTTTCAAGTTTGGCATCTCACGCCAAATAATTGTTTTATTTAGAAATTTTGATTTTGGCGCAAGAAATTTTTTTTTTTCAATTTTGACACAAGGGGGGAGATCAAGGATATTATTAATTTTAGACAAACCAATAAGCTCAAACCAAACTTCCTACAATCATATATTAAACATTGACATTAGCATGAATATGCTAAAAACCGTATGTTTAAACATATGTTAGAAACTAGTTGTCTAGAAAGCAATACTAACTATGGAGTTTGGTCATTCAAGATTGAACATGTTTTGAACAAGGCCTTTGGTAGTATGTGGTTAGAGGTCTTAGAAATTTCTCAACATTATAAGAAAAGAACATTAGACACCCAAAAAAAAATAAAATTTTTTATCAACGTATCAATCAAAGATGTTGTCATTCCCTTTCCCACTAAAAAAATTGACTATCTACCCACAAAAAAACCTGCCATTATATATTGGGACAACCAAAGTAAAATGAAGTTTAGCAAAATCATGTGAGCTCCACAACCATACAAAGTATTTTTCTATCCATTTACAATTTTGTCAACAAATAAATAGTTTGTAAACAATTATTATATGTTGTTTATGTATTGTTTATTGAATCAATTTGCTAATTAAGCCTCTAAGTCATCTCAAATTCTCCATATCTTGCCTTCATCTTCATCATCACACCTACCCACCCTAATCACATTGTTAGCATCCTTCCAACACTCTAAGCATGGATGGACCAACCACCTTGGATCCATTGCCTACCTTGTTTTAGTCCTTTGGACAAATGAACCGTCCTATTATGCTTTTTTTTCTTTTGTAATGTCAACTTGTTACCATTGCATTTTACCCCATTGCTTGGTTAAATTCTTGCAAATTGTGCCACCTTTTTAAAAAAAAAATTAAATCTTTGGGATATTGTTAAATCTAGAACAAATGGGCACTCTCCAATTGTGTATACACTCTCATTATGAGCTTGAAAATCAATTTTATTTTAATAATATGCATTTGCATCTATCCTTAGGATGGTGTTTTTTAGTGTTTTGCTTTTAGAATGCTCTTGTAAGTTATCAAGTTTTAAAATAAAGAACTCTTCCTTGCCTTTCAACTTTCCACATATTTTACACTACACTTTGCACATATTTTGCTAATTGCATCAATCTTTAACCCAATCTATGGAAGGCAAGTAGCCCAAGTGTCTAGCAACCCTATTATAATTTGGCAACATGCCAAAACCTACAATCTAAATTTGGTGATTTCAAAAAAAAATAAAAATCTCCTAATATGGTGATTTTGGGCCATTTTCAAAAAGAACTCTTTGTAAGATTCACAACCCCTTTTTTTGGGTTGCCAAGTGGAAAAAAAATCACCACATACAAAACATTGATTGAAAACCTCCAAATTTAAATTTATTTATTTTTTATTTCACTTTTCGTGGAAGTTTCACCAATAATAAAAAAAAATGTTTATTACCGACCATTTGTCATACATTATGCCTTCATGACTATAAGCCTTGCACCATCCATGGACAACAAACTTCCTTGGGTTGTTCTAGCAATGTTTTTATAACTTGACAAAATTGTTGCCAAATTTGGATGTGGGGAATTTGATCCCACAACTTGTTAGCTTCAAAAGAAAACGATTTTTTTTATTGATTTTATTGGACTTTGTAGTTAGGTTGTTGTCTTTTAAGTTGTACTAAATGTAGTTGAGGTAGCATTTAGTACCTTTGTTCTCATAATTTCCCAATCTAACTTTTACTATTTTAATTTTTTTTTTTTGGCTACTTGAACAAACATGTAAATTTTATGTCTAAGATATATAGTTTAAATATGTCTTTCAATTGGCTAATTAAAATGTTTTGTGAACAATTGAGTGGTTAGGGCTTGAGGAAATGGGCATTGTGCATATCAATAGGGTGTTGTGTTGCATGTGAGGAGGTTTAAGGAATGGGTTTTCACATGGCTCCTCTTGTATTGCCCAAAATTTTCAAGTTTAAACCACTTTCATCTTCTACATGAAACATCCACTTTTGAGCACACCACCTTTGCAACGGTGCTGGAAGATCCAATTTCATCCCAAAGCCTATAAATTAAATAAAAGAAAAAAAGATTAAGAAAATGTTATGCATTACGTCAAAAAAAAAAAAATCTACTTGCATCTATGACATGTAGCCAAATGTGGCTAAATCCTCTTGTGGATGATCATCATACATACCTCACAAAATTTCAAAAAAAAAAAAAAACCCTTCTTTTCAAATCACTATAAGTGAGAAAACATTAGTAAAAATCACCATGTTTCTATATTTGGTTTTAAGCATGAAGCCATGAATGTAAAAGGTTGATTAAAAAATTAGACCTCATATTTGGTTTTATAACCAAATTTGGCAAAATCTTCCTAGTGATGATCATCAATTTTTTTTACATCTTCCTATGGATGATTGCCACTTAAGCTACATAATTATTATTATTTTAATTTTAAAAATTATTTAAATTAAAATTTTTAAATAAAAAATTTATTTAAAAAAAATAAAAAAAATAAAAAATAAAAAATAAAAAGCTACCACTTCTAACACATAAAACAATGATTTTGTAACACACTTGCAGGTTTAACTGAAAAGCGCAAGGGCCGCACTTGGAATACAAGGGGCCAGTCGAAGGCCTCTCATATGTGTTAAGGTGTGCCTGTCGCTCTAGAGTAATAACGCACTATTATGCACCTTATTAGGCGCCCTCCAAATAAACTAAGACCTTTTGGGGAGTGCTTTGTGTGCTATAGGGTAAAGCCTAAGGCCATAGGCTTTACTAGGATAAGGGCTCATGTGAGGATAAGGGCTGATTGAGCATGGGCCCGATTTTGGTGCAAGCATGGGGGTCAAGGGCTTTACCAAGCATAAAGACCTGCATCGAATTTTATTTTCTTTTATTTTATTTTCTTTTCTTTTCTTGGGTTACCTGGAAAATAATATTATGGGAAATAAAAGAAAAATAAAATTGTTGGGCGTTTTGGAAAATGGAATGCCCACTGAAGTAGATATTCCAATTTGTAAAATGCCCCACAAATTGCGGAAGAAAAATTACACTTTGTGTAATGTGCTCTCCAATTACACTAGAAAACTAGGTGTGAAAAGGGCCTTTTTCGGTCTTTTCATGGCGCTCTCTCCCACGCCATTTCCTTCGTTGTTTCCTTCGTCCCTTTTGTTTCCGGGAAGGAGGTGCGCAGGGGTGAGCCCGTTTTTCGTCGCAACTGTAATAACGTGAATCTCTCTGGCTTATAATAAGCAACAAAAAAAAAGGGGGAAGAAAACAGCAAGCGGTAGTAGCAGAAGAAGAAGAAGAAGAAGAAGCGCAGTGTCAGTAGTTAACAGCAAGCAATAGTATAGTACTCATGTTGGTAACGAAGGACCGTTGATAATCGTTGCGCGTCTGGTTGTCGGGGACGGTTTCCGATGCCGAGTTCCACTGATGATGAAGACGCGCAGCAGCAACAGCAGTCGGGATGTAAGCGGCCGCATGCAAGTAGTGAGCTATGGGAGTTCGAATCGTTGATTGCGGCTGAACCTCCTAAGAGCAAAGTGGTTCTCGGCGTTGATGGAGGTGGAACGTGTACCGTATGTGTGTGCGTGGCAGCTCCTGTTGTTGTTCCACGGGATGGCTCTTTACCTCTGCTTTCTCGATGTGTGACTGCTTCTTCCAACCACAATAGCGTCGGTGGTAAGCTTTTTACACACTCTCTGTTGTGTTCTTTTGTCCCTCTGTTGTTGTTGTTGTTGTTGTTGTTGTTTTGTTTCCCCCCCCCCCTTGTGTTGTTGTTTTTCCTTCCTGTCTTGGATTCATCATATACCCTGGAATTGGATTTTATCCCGCCAGAGAGGAGAATCTTTTTCCACCTTCTACACATTTCCAAGTGTTGAATTTTGTCTTTTCATTGTTTCCTTCTGTGACATGAATGTTTGGAATCATGTCCAGACTCCAAACATCCCAAGTGCAAACCATTTTCATTGCTATTGATCATTTTCAGTAACTACAGCAATAATTGCACATTCTGGTCTATACTTTTCTTTCTCTGAGAGGGAATCATTGTTTATTGTAGCATGTGAGCATCAAGCCAGTGAATGGCCCAAGAGATTGGGTTCACTAGCCCAAGAGATCAGGACTCATACTCACCTTGCAAACTGGTTGTGAGTTCAATTCACCTCTAGGTCATGCTCCATGTTATATACTATGACCAACCAAGCTGCACTAGGGTTTCAAGCAGTACACTGGTCATTGGAATTGTGAAGCCCTAAATAGTGTGAAGAGCTAGCTACTCACTTAGTCATACTTTGCATTTCCCAAACTACCTATGCATCTCCCCCTTCTTTTTGTGGTTGTCGGTTGTAGCATGTGTGGACTCTTATGTGTTCTCAGCATTCTCTATTTCCCATAGAGTCTCTGTCTCGCTCATTTGGTCATGTGGACTAAAGGGAGTACTATTTGTTGTTGTAGATGCAGTGGCGAGAAGGGCCATTGAGGAATCAATGGCAGGTGCACTGATGAAGGCTCGCATTCCTCGCTCAGCGGTGCAAGCAGTCTGCCTTGCACTTGCAGGAGTTGATTCCCCATCAGATGGTGAAGCTTACCTTTCATGGATGAGGTGTAGTTTTCTCCACCCTTTCCCATAATCTTTATGGTTTTTCCTCTTTTGTTTATCATAAGTCATCACCTGAGTACCAGGCACTATGTTGTTGAAATGACCCATTCAACGATCCCAGGAAAAACCCAAATGGCCAAGTTCAACAAGAGGGCACCTGTGTGCAAAACCAACATGGGTAGGTAGGCAGGTAGTAGTGAATTCCTAGGGTTTCAGGACCACTCTCTCTAAGAAACTCAGTAAAATGGCCTTCTATCTTTAAGAGAAGAGGTACCTCCTCACCAAGGAGATTACTTCGATCAGACCTAGGTGATGGTTTGCCTCTGGTCTATCTCCCTGTTGAATCAACTCATCAGTGCAAAATTAGAGAGACTGCATACACATGGGATGTGGTGTGATGCTTGCAGGAAGATTTTCCCCAGTACTGTGGAGATGGCTGTGCACAATGATGGGGTTGCAGCACTTGCAAGTGGAACAGCTGGGAAGTTGTATGGCTGTGTGCTTATAGCCGGCACAGGCACTATTGCCCTAGGATTTGGGGAAGATGGGAAGTTTGCAAGGGCATCAGGGGTGGGACCAGCCCTTGGAGATCAGGGCAGGTCAGTTGAAGCATAATTTTTCATGTTGTTCAGTTACATATACATTGCAGCTTTGTAGATAGATATCTTCAAATGTTGGGGCTTTTGACTTCAAGGCAGTTGGGGGTCTTGGTATTGCAGTGGATTTGCAATTGCATCTCAGGCTTTGGCAGCAATCATGAGAGCAGATGATGGACGTGGTCCTGCAACATCTCTTACACCAGCAATTCTGAAGACACTTGGTCTTTCGTTACCTCAAGATCTGATTGGGTATGCCACTCAAGAGACTAGCTCCTGGAATACTCTGGCATATTGAAAAAGCTCATGCTTAGAATCCTTCTCCACTGTTGAATCTCAGTCCAGGCTCTGGCCAAATTAATTAATCCAGATAGTGCATGAAAAGGGCCCAAGGCTAAATTCCTTGTCAATAGCAAAAGCCACCCTGAAATCTTGTCCAACATTGGCCAGATCTTGCAGTTATCTCCAGAGCTTGGCTTCAGGAGATTGTTGAAAGCACAGAAGCTAGAATGCTAATTCTGTTTCCAACCTCCCTCTTTTGTAACAGAGATTCTCTTTGTCTCGTGACATTCTGGTGTAGTAGGATAGACTCAACAACCCAAGTACTTGCATGTTGTTACAAGGTCAAATCACACAAGGTGCATGTTAGGTCAAACCACGCGATCAGCCCAGTTAAGGGTGATCAACTTGTGATCCAGAGTCTGGGCACCTATGCTGTAATCTTCCTGTTAGCCTGGATTAGAGTCATCAATGTGTCCACGTCTACTGCCTAACACTAGAAAAGACAATTATTCATTACTGGTTGGAGTACAGGGTCATTATTTTCTTCTTCCAGCTTAGGGTTAGGGGTTGGGTTTACTATTATTATCTGACCCTACGTTGGACAGGTGGGTTTATGCAGATGCTGCCTGGGCTCGTGTGGCTTCTTTGTTGCCAGTAGTGAAGGCTTGTGCACGGGAGGGTGATACAGTAGCCAGAAAAGTCCTGGATGATGCTGTCTATGAGCTGTCTTGCAGCGTGAAAGCAGTTGTGACTCGGTTGAAGCTGAATGGCAATGGTATAATGCTCCTTCCCCACTCTATCTGTGCCGGAACATATGCTGCAGAGTACTGAGTGAGAAATGCACTTGTAAAAGAAGCTTAAGGTTGTTTTTAGCTCTTGTTTACTCAGCACTAAGCTCTTTGTCTATATGGGGTGTGTGGTTGTGCAGATGGAATGAAGACATTCCCCTTGGTGCTGGCTGGTGGTGTGTTGGAGAATGATGATGGATGGGATCTTTGCAAGCCCCTCATGGAGTGTGTAGCAGAAATGTTCCCTAGAGTTCAACCAATTCGCCCCACGGTGAATGTTTTTCCTTCTCTCAGATAGCCATTAGAACCACAGCTCAGAGTTGAGCAGGATCTATGCCAAAAGCTGGGAATTGCAATGTGGCAATAACCTCTTACTGTGTGGGATCAGGATTTTGCTTTGAAGTTCAGGGTTTCTGACTAGTTCTGGGCTTTTGATTTCATAGAAGAGGTGGTGTGAAAGGATTGTGAACATGCATGTGACTGTCACTGCTGTTTAAACTGCACTTCAATTTTTTATTTATTTTTGTCTGTTCTTTGGGATTGGGTCATCCCTTGATTAGTGCCACTTAGATTGACATAAAAGAATTGAGTATGGAGAAAGTTCTCAGGACTCATGAAGGAAATTGATTTGATATAAGAGATGGTGTTGATCATGGATGGCAGGTGGAGCCTGCAATTGGGGCAGCCATGCTTGCTTGGACACAATGCCAAACAAGCGTCACAGAGGAGAATTTCTAGTCAAAAGCATGATGACTAATCAGATCCTTTTGCAGATTCCTATTAGTTATGTCAAAATCTTAGAAAAATGTTGTCTGCATTCTTTTACCAACACCCAATGCATATATCAATGGTGGTTGTCTGGTCCCAAATAACAAACAGTCTTTTATATATTCATGATGGGATATACACACTGGACTTTTGTGGAGTGCCTTTCCCAAGGCTCTCATCATCATGCTCCCCACCTCGTAGCCACTTGAAATAGTAGAAAAATGCCTGAAAGTCCGTGGGTTATATCTTGTCTGGGAGTTTGGCAAGGATTTGCAAGGAATGACAGGATTTAGTCTGTGTTTCACTTTTCTTTCACAAAAGCAAAGGATACATGAATGGTCAATCCATGCTTTTTAAAGGTGTGTTGTCAAAGCATATACTTGACCACTCCTATTTGTTTAGTGCAGGTAACAATTCAGTCTCTGTTGTCGAGAGCTATCAATAAAGGTCATGACCCTAAACCCTTTCCATGACTAAAAGATTAATTTCATGTGATTCTTGTCAAGAAAACTGAGCAGGTGGAAATAATTCGCTCGTGATCAATTCCATGGGTGACATACCACGGAGACTGGCGACTGATGTGCCTTCTTCATCTGACACATGCGCCTTTGAAGACAACACCCAAGCTGGTCAGGTAAAGGGAGCTGCTGTCTGGAGAACATGTGTGACATATTAAAGATCTGGATGTGAGTGACTCTTCTCTAAAAATTTCAAGTCACTGCGCAACACTGTCAGCATCACAGGCGTGCTTATATTACAAGGAGTCCCTCCTACCAAACGCAATCAATAAGTTTGAAAGCTTAATTTCTATGATACTAAGGCCCACTTTAGACAAGGGTCCAGGGTCCAATTTCCTAGGAACCAATTTGGACTGATTTGAAGCAAATTGAATCCTTGAGTTGGACTGTATCGTGGTCCCTAGCCTGTTTCTTGGTTCTCCAAATCAGGAGCTCTCCTTTTAACACTGTTTTTTTGGTCCAAACCAATTGATTTTCCCTCCAAAACAGGTGCCATGGAGGTTTAGCCTCAATTTGCCACTTTTTGGTCTTGGACCCTCTCGTCTAAAGGCCTGAGGACCAATTTAAAGCTTTCGACCAATAAGATTGCTTGAATTCATTGGTCCCTGGACCTTGGACCCTTGTCCAAAGTTGCCCTAAGACATAATTGAATTAGAGGATGGAACTCAAAACTGAATTCTATGGACTGGAAGCAAGTTTACTAAGAGAATTGCAAGTAACTTGATGAGTTATATTGTCCATGGTTGTGTGGTGAAATTGTTCATGATAAATTAAAGTTCTTCACAAACACTGTAAAACCCAGGAGTAGAACCCTGGGTTTCACAAAAAACTGAGGATGACAATTGAAATGCAAGATGGTGCTGCCCGAAAAGAAAATAACACAGGAGCAAACTTAAATTTCCTCTTCAAGAGGTCCTTAAAGGATTACACAACCCCTCCTTAAGGGGTTAGCTAAAGATTTCCAGAGTTACAGGATACTTAAGAGTTACTTAGCAGCCTACGTAGCACAAGAGGGGGTTACATATTCTTACCTAGGGGGGGCTATCAAAAGCTTACATAAAAAGCTACAAAAGGCTTACCTAGAGAGCTACCAAGGACTACCTAAGGAGACCCCTAGGGGTCTACATAGGTTATGAGATACTTAAGGGCTACTTAGGGAGCTACCTAAGACATACCTAGAGATTATCTAGGGAGACACCTGAGGGCCTACCTAGGTTATGGTTCTACATAGAACTTACCTAGGGGCTACCTAGGGAGACACGTAAGGGCCTACATAAGTTATGAGATACCTAAGGACTACATAGGGCTTACTTAGGGGACTATCTAGGTAGACAACTAGGTGCTTGCCTAAGTCATGGGCTACCTAATGGCTACTTAGGAGGCAATATAGAACCTGCTTGTGGGATTAGCTGGAGATTTTTTAGGTTAGGGGATATCTAGAGGTGCTTTAAATGACTGCCTAGGCTCACTCATAGGGTAAGAGGGGGCTACATGGGGGGACTACCTATGGAGATACCTAGGGGCCTACTTAGGTGATGGGATAGCTAAGGGCTGTTTAAAGGCTACACCATGGGAGGTAGGTAGGGAGGTAGAGAGGTTCTAACCTAATATACCCCTTACCTAGGTGTTCCCCTAATCTATGTGTCCAGAACTTAGCTAAACCATAGTCTAGTTAAAAAGGATCACATTTGAGAGTTCATCCTTAGTTTTGAGGAGTGATCCTCACTTTGGTGGAAAGGGAGGATAAGTGAGTATAGTGAGGACAAAGTCAGGCCCAAAGTAAGGATTACTTTGAGGATAACTTTATTGTATGCTCAGTTTTTACACCTCCACGCCAACAACATGTGAGGATGCAGAAGAGGTTTTGAACTTGGGGGTGGAGTAACTTATATGTCATCCTTTGGCCACGGGAAGTGCTCCTGCCATGACTACAACTGCATGGGCTTGGAGGTAGACTCGTCCTACATCCTTGTCTACCCGAATAAGCATTTTACCTCCTCGCTCCGATGCCTGTTGTTACAATAGTCAGTCATTGGATTTGAATTGTACTTGTGATCTTCTATTGCTCATGCCACTACTGTATTATTCCAGTATTGGGTTTGCCAGAAAATGCAACTCTGTTGTACCTAGCAAGCAATCGGTGCCCAAATACTAAATTCAAAGGTGCATGCACATTGGTGGTGTGGACACTAGGGGAAATAAGTACTCACTTGGAATGCTTTCAATTCATTCTTGCCAAGTTTTGTGGCCCAGTATTGACCGATTGTGCAATGAGCACTTCCTGTAGCTGAATCCTGAAGACCCAATACACCCATGATCATTTTGTTATGCATTCAGAATTGATAAATACGTCATCATGCCATTTGGAAGCATGAAAAGAAAAGCATGTTAAGAATGGCATAAGGAGAAGAAATCCTGGTTCTTAGAACAAAGACAATACTGTATTGATTTTGATCCACACAAATAAAGCTATAAATCATACCTCAGGGATACCCATCTTAGGACAGAAAACACGTGAGATGACATCATGCTCACTATGCTCGGATGCACGTGCAGTTGCAAAAATAGAACCACGCCCATGAAAGTCAAGCATTTTGTGAAATTGTGGCTTCAAATTTTCCACATCTTCACTCGATGGTAACTCAACCTTTCACATTACAACATGCCAACAGACAAATAATGCCCATTAGATGGAGGTTTAGAGAAGGTGTAGAGGAAAAATTAGGAGTTAGGGTTTAGGGGGTTTACAAGGTAATCTCCCAAGGCAGTTTCACCAACCCAGTTCAGTGTAGCTCCATCCAAAGCCGCACTAAGAAGAGCACTGTCATTGCAGGGAATAGCAGGTACAAGAGGGAAGTCAAGCTCCACAACACCCTTGCCATTCAGGCGCTTCTTGTCAAGTACCTTCCAAGTTTTCTGCATTGATGATGGCAACTCGTCCTCACATTCTTTATAGCCAGAAACTTTTGATGCTATCAAAACTCCAGCTCTTGTGTGGAATCGGACAGTGTTCCCTGTAACGATCCCTGATGTGAATAGGAGATGTGCAGATGCCAATGTCGCATGCCCACAAAAATCAACCTGCCAAAATATCCACTCATCAATCATTTGGTCTTTTCTCCCATGAAGGCAACATCTTCTCACTCATGCATGTACCTAAACCCTATCCTTTGACTCAGAAGTTTTGGCAAGCATTTGGTGGAGGATTTGGTGAAGCATTTGCCAAAGAATTTGGCACCAAGACATTCACATACATAGGTATACTGCGAGGAAAAGATTTAGTACAAGTACCTCTGCTTTGGAGGTGAACCAGCGAAGATCATACTGTTCAGACTCTGCATTGGCATGCTGATGGACCAAGAAGGCAGTCATGGGTTGATTGAATTCCCGAGCAATCTGTTGCAGCCACTTATCATCTTTCTCATGAGGTAAATAGCAGACTGCAGCAGGATTGCCACCAGATGCATGATCCGTGAATGCATTTATCTGTGAATCACCCCAGGCAATCCCCATCACACAGAACATCAGCATCGAGAAGGCAACTCTCTTTTTATTTTATCATATTTCTTCAACATCTATAGCACAAGAAGTACTATCTGACTGCTGGATCATCAAAGTGGTCACAAAGAAATTGTATGTTCTTTGATGCTCTCCAGTTGATGAAGCTCAAGAACTATAAACCTAATTCTCTCACTGTTGATGATGATGCTCAAGAATTGCAACCCTGAGATATTCTTCTTGCTGTTTGAGAACACTCTGATTTTGTCTTTGCAATTTGTCAAGATCAACAACTCTTGGTATGCACCTACATTATCTCTTATCAAATTCGGTTTTGGCAAAAATTCCCTCTGCAATTTTTTTTTCTAGAGCTATGACATGACAAAGAATCAGGAGAGAGAGAGAGAGAGAGAGAGAGAGA
>Ga0116231_10005709_pt1 | contig 24346 bp, 23 predicted proteins | sample S1TSphgellanicum_2_FD_89695 | JGI IMG/M metagenome (GOLD analysis project Ga0116231, IMG submission 89695) | Host-associated microbial communities from peat moss isolated from Minnesota, USA - S1T2_Fd - Sphagnum magellanicum MG | ecosystem: Host-associated > Plants > Peat moss > Unclassified...
AACAACTGCCATGACTGGGAGTGATAACTGTCATCACTCAATGCAAAATCATATTCTTCTTCACCATCCTTCCCATGAAACTAGATTTCTCTACTTCACAATCTGACAAGGGAATCCGTAAGGGATTGGAGCTACTTGTGTAGTCAGCATGACATATGACATCCAATTGGAAACAGGAAGCTTGCACGTTTTAAGCTGCAAGTGTGTTTGCAACTGGTATGGTATAAATGAACTAACCAGACTTGAAGTGCAGATTGCTGGCAATTGCTTCATGATATTTACTGCGCTTAAGACCTGGGTGTTGGACACCATCATTGTACTTGATTCCACCAAATCAATTTGAAATCAGCACCAGAATGCAGAGCGGAGAAATTGACATTTAAGCAGCAATATCAGAAGAGTTGTCATCCCCATCATCTTGAGCAAGCATATGCTCAGGGTTGGGGCACCGATGTGCCTGCATTCTGGCATGTGGTTTACAGAAACATTCTGGCCATGGATTCGTGTAGAAAGACTCAGGTGGGACACGTCTTTGGAGGCCACTGAGCCAGCTTCCGCCCATGACTTCTCTCACTTTCATCTCAAACGCTTCCTTTTCTATCACCCCAGCCTCCCTGGCAAGAAAAAGTGGTGCTAAAGCTTTCCGGTCAGGCCTGATGGTTTTGCGGAATCCATAGTAGAGGCGATGCCCCATCAAATTGTTTGCAAAATTGCTTGGTCCATCATAAGTTGGTATGAAGACATCAGAGAGCAGACACACCATGTAATCCACTGCTGGACCTATTAAGCCTCTTCCTTCTGAGCTAAACTTTTGCAATTCTCTTGAGGTAGCCATTGATGTGTGGTTTTCAAGACGAGGGAATAGAGATCGCAGGGGCTGCAGTACACGCTCACCCCCAAATATTTCTCCTGCGGCAAGGTATAGGCGTGTTGATTTATCAAAGCCCAGGGAACGCAAAATCAAACCCACCTGCCTCAAACATGGGATTGGACTTGTCACCAAACACAGCAATAGATGCAGAAGACTTGAAAGGCTTGCAAAGGGGACATTCATTTCCAACATTGACCATGCTAAAAATTTGAGGTAGAAGGAAACTATCACTGCATCACAGTGGTGTGAAAGCAACAATGCAGGCAGAGGGTGATTACTCACTTCCTCTGGAGTGAGAGGGCATTTTCCAATCATGCGTCTCTCAGAAGAAATCAGTGTTTTCTCTGCAAAGTTTTCCTTGCGGTACTTAAGCAGAATTTCCTGCTCTTCAGGGGTGAAGATGTCCACACACCTGCAATGATGCCCACTCTTGTTGAAATTAGATGGATGATGACTGCCTGAAATGAACATCAGTGATAGACATGAAAAGTATGCAGAGATGAACTGTACTTCAATTCAAGGAAATTAGTCAAGAAGCTAAGACCACAGCAGGGTTACACTTACCCTGCAAAAGCAAGCATATCCATTTCAAAACGCAGGTGGATAGACAGAAAATGACCCCCAGATCGCAAGCGTGAAACAATACTGCTACTAAGGTTCATTACATCTTCTCGGAACCGCAAAGCATGGAAGTTAACACGGCAGCGCAGCCGCTGATACTCAGGGTTATCCAGGTCTTCAGCCAAGCGGTGTGCAAAGGGGGAAAGATACACTGCCCTATGCTCTCGCATTTTTTTCAGAGCTACAGATATGTACCAATCTGGTAATGCATTCCGTGGAGGAATCATCTGCAAACAGAAAAATCACTATGTAAGATGAAGCATCTCACTCAGACTGCAAAGTGGCTTCTGTCTGCAGGTGTCACATTTGGTGGTTAAGTCTCCAAAAAGACAATGTTAGCAGCTATCTGTGAATGTCAGAGGAAAAAATGTAAAGAGACTTTGTCCCAGAGAAGTTTCTCAGTGACAATAGGAAGTTCATGTCTAAAAGGTTTCAGAATAATCATCGTGAGAACTCCCTATGAACAGCCCCTGAATTTGATTGAAAACCAGTTTGAAACAAGAAGTGAAAGCAATCCTCCATAGGCCGTAACTCCCATCCTAGGTACTTTGGTGTCAAATGTGGCAAAGTCAACACAACAACCAAGAGGAATTTACTTTGGCACCTGGATAGGTTTCAATCTCCTTTTTCTCCTTCGATTCACCAGAAAATAAGGCAGTCTTTTTACAATTTTGACATCATTAGCAAGTGAGCTGATGAAGTGGTCAACGTCATAGATACCTGAAAAGCCACTACAATGAAATGCTCTCATCACTGCCCAAAACTGAATAGCATAATGTTCTGCCAAACCATGCTATTTAATATTGTGTATATCACAAACCCTGAACTATACATGTGCAACAGAATAATTGGAACAGACACACTTAGAAAAGTTAAATTGAAACCAGATACAAGAAGCATAAGATGACATACCTTCTATCATGCCAGAAGGAATTTGTATCCAGCTCTGGCACTACCAGTGTAGCATTCATGATCCTTGCAGCCAGAACAGCATTACATATCTGCACCAGGTGGCCAAAGAACTTCATCATTTAAGATACTTTCTGATACAACGGAGGACCTGTCTTCTGGATCAACTGACAATACAAAATAGTTCCATGCAACCCCAAGGCACTTTGAAACACGTTTGGCCCTCATGAAAGCCTGATTAGTCTAAGCAATCTGGATCCAGCCAGTTACTTGTACTCAGGGAAAAGAAAATGCAAATTACACAAAGCAAAGTGATATTTCAACAAGTTCCTGTTTAATATTCTTTTCTGTACAATTTTCACCAATAATGAAGCTTCACTTCAGTGTAAAAATCTCAGAGCAACTATTTGACTAGAAGATCACCACCTCCATCACTCACAACACCGTCACTTCATCTAACCTCTAGTTCCCAAGTTTCCTAAATTGAGCAAAAGTGCAAGCCACCTGGGTTAGATGCAAGGAAAGGAAAATGGATGCAGGGTGCACTATGTGTACGTAATTGGACATGACAACAGCAACGATGGGAAAGCAAAGACTTACAGCACTCCGCTGCTGGTTCAGTCCACCATTGCAACGAACAACCAGATATCCATTGCTCCTTTCAGGTGGTGCTGCAGGTTACACCCTGGTCATCAGAACAGGTGTGTTCTTCTTGCAATCTTACATAAAACCCTTGCTTGGGTAGACCTGGCTGATCTCAATCCATACAGAAGTCATAGGATAAGATAATTCTTGGACACTACAGAAAGGGTATTTTGACAAATGTCCAAATAATTGATGCAACAAAAAGATGACAAGAAAGCAAGGAATGTCCACTCTGGAAACTAGGAGATGGTTTGCCACTACTGACGTGGCCAATGAACAGTTCGGACAGCTGATGACGACCGCCATCCCACCAATGGAAAGCTGCTTCTCAGAGTGCTCACATTTAACTGCACACAAAAAGTACAGTTTTATGAATCTTCCACCGTCTAGAACTGTAACACATTGAAGGAGAAAAAGAAGAATGGCAAACATTAAGGATAGGACTGAACTGTCACACTACGAACCTGCAGCTGACCTTTGAAGCACTATTCTCTATGTAAGCAGAACTCACCAGTGTATGCTGATCTGCTTGTGCCAACCCAGCAGGCTGAGAGTCTGCTTCTACCTGTGTGCAATCTGAGAGTCAGAAGCAACTCTGCACTCCAATTATTGTGACCCTCATCCACAACAGTTTGGAAGAAATTGTCTTTGACAAAAGGCATCAACTAAATTGACCTCTGAATTAAGAGGCTGAGGACATATTGCTAATGTGGTGGCATCACTCTGTTTGACACTTTTTTCGTTCCTAGACCTGGGCACCCCATTTCTGTCACAGTAGATTTAAGATTTCTTACCAAAATGCCTCTGCTTTCTTTCTTGTAGTCTGTTGCTTCTTTGCTACTCTCAGTCATTAATTGCATTGTTTCCATTCTCCTTTCCCATGATACACAAAGTGTCTACTAAGTCACTAAGATGTAGGTTATCCCACTCTGTTTCTCTTTGCTCCTATTCTAAACCCTAAATGTACCTGTGCCAGATGAATGTGCTTTTTCTCCCTCATGTAAGAGAGGAGAGAAAGAGCACACAGGAGCAATACCACACATGGCAAATAGGTTCGGGTGACACATCCCATTTTAGCAGTCCATCGTGACTCTGCTCCTTCCAACTGCCTCCTCCCTTCATCTTTGTGTCGGACCTTCCATGACACCCCTCTATACACAGAACTCCCCAGCCATACAATTTGTCAGACAATTGTGGAAATCAGCATTCTTGAGTATCTAACTGAAAGAAAGCATTGAAGAAAATATTCCTAGGCTAAAATCCTAAACTACAGAGTAAAAGAAATCTCTTCTGCCTTGCATCTTAAATTCCTATTTCCAAGTTTTTCCCAACACTGATGCATCCAAACCAAATTGCATTCAGCCACTCAAATATTAGCATTTCTGGTGGAAGAAAAGAACAGATGTAGTACAACAACAATATGTCAATCAGCTTATGAACAAACTCAGTCTAGCACACGCATAGAATGAGAAGCTGGCCTGCTCATCAGCAAGATCTAAGATGTCTGCAAGAAACACAACGGATCAAAATCGCATCTTCTACTTACCAGTTCTCACTGATTCCTTCTAGAAGACCACTACCTATACCTGAGCTCAAAGATTCTCAACAGACCTAAAAGACAATCCAGAGGAGTTCAGTTGTTTTTTGACGGTAGCCAGAGACAGTTTTGTCCAGCATCAATAGTAGCTCTACCACCTCAACAATAAGAAACTGGAAAAAAATTAATGCATATTAAAAAAGGAAAGCGAGATCTCTGTTTCTCAAAACAACCGAAAGAGGAGAGACGACGATAGTGTAGCAACAGAAGTGAAGAAGCACAAATTTGCTTTTTTTTCCCTTTCCTTGCCGCAAGCTAATACCACTACCATGCTGAACCGCAACAAAATATTTCCAAAACTACTGCTAGACGAGCTTGAAACTGTTGTAGTATTACCATGACAAGATAAGAATACCGGATCTCCGTTTCTTTTCGAAAGTTGGATAGAGAGGAAGCCCGGAGGAGGCGACGGATTTGAAATGAGGAAAAGAACGGATGTCAATCAATAGTGTGGTTTGGGAGGGAGGAAATGAACCTGCGCATTGCCGGATGGAAAATCACGGGCCAGCAGTGCAGCAACCACACCAGAAAACCTATAAAAACGCAGTTTGTCGTTGGAAGTAGGCGAAAGAAACCGGATCGAAGCAGCAGCAAAGAACGTCAGCAACAAAAGCACACACCACGACCGCAGACAAACAGAAGAGAGACGAGAGCGTGCGTCGCGACACCTCAATTGAGATCCCACAGTTTGAAGGCATCTCATTTGAGATTCCATTCCCTGGAGTGAAACTCATTCGGGATCTCAAGTTCTTCTTAATAATGCTATATATTATGTGAGGTCCCGAATTCCTCAGGACTGATTGCGGGGCCTTGTCAAACGAATGACGAGTCAACACGTGGTAACACAGGAATGAGTTGTTGTCATCCCCCACGAGAAAAGGAATAAATTCCATTTAATTTATGTAGAATTTTAAACATTAATCTACACCTAGTGGATGAATGACTTTCATCCACTAACAAAAAGTTATCGTCCGTGAGGAGATAGTAATAATGTCAGTCCGTGGATATATCTCGGAGGGGATATCTCACCTAACAACTAACAACTTGGCAGATTTTTTATTTTTGGAATCCTTTTTTATTTTAGATAAGCTTGGGGTATCATTGGGGGGCAAAAAAAAAAAGAAAAAAAAAGAGGTAGGGTGCCTGGAAAAGAAAAATGCCATGCTAGTTTATTCCAAAAGCCTCACTAGCTCTCTAAGCACATGGCAACTTTGGTAGCTTGTCATTAGCTTGGAATTTAGTAGAGGGTGGGCCACCCATCTTCAAGCTAACACTTAAATTATGAACTTGTCATGGGCATAAGGTATCACAAAAATTATTAGCTTGGCTCCTAAAAGGATGGGGGGAGGGTAACTTAAGTGTAGTAATTTAACTGTTTCAATGGGTTTAGATTTCACATACAATTTTCAGAGTTTCTAGAGACAATATAGAATGAACTTCCAAAGACAATTTTCAACTTTTATCATCCCTTTCAAAGCTAGTGTATGTGTTTTTTTTTAAGTAATAAAGTTATGCATAAAGTAGTTGTTTAAGTTAAAAGGGGATTTTCCTTTGTACTCTATTTTGTGTTTTTGGTAGGTTTAGATCTCTTCTAAGCACCTTCATTAAAGGAATGCACTTGTTATGGTTTGTCAAAATTTGAAGTTTTCTTGACTTATCAAATTTGCCAATAGTGGTGGTGTTAATGTGATTGGTGTGGTTTGAGCCTCTCTAGGCAACCTAGCTTTTAAGCAATTTACTTAACCTGTCTCATTTCTAATGTGAGCTTTGCCTTGGCTTTTTGGTTCACATGATTAGAGGATTGGGACACATCTTCACAGCAAAATTATGGTATGTCAGGGTGAATTTTTCTTTAAGTGTATCACCAAGGATAAAAAGTGTCTATTGCTTATTGCAGTTATTTCTGTACTCATATTTTGATCCTCATCGTAACTAATGAATCAAAAAGTGTCAAATAATGTTAAATTTTAAATTACTATAATTTAAATTTTTATCATAATCATCTATAAATATGCATTACATAGTAAATAAAGATTAGAAAAAAAGTATAAAAAAAGGGTGATGTTCTATTGTGTGATTTTGATACACCTTACAAAATTTGAACTTGTCAACTCCCCCAAATCATATGTTTATTAAGATTGTGAGGCAAAAAGTGTGTGAAATATTTTATAGTTGTTGTTTCATGTTTCATTTTGAATTTGAATTGTCATATGATTAGATCATGATGCATCTACATGAGATTGTAGTAGATTTCATGTGTTATTATAGTGTGTGGCAATGTTATCTTCCAACCAAAAATACATGTGCTAGGTCATTTTGAACACAAAGATGTATAAAAAAATAAATTTTTGAAAGAAAAATTTGCTATCTTCGAAAATCAATCAAGACTCATTTGAGTACTAGACAAGCGCCTTGAGCCATGTCTATTGAGAGTGGTGCTTCATTGCAAAGTTGTAGCTCTAAAGCATGACATCTTTGGTGGCAATCTTTTGATAATTGCAATTATTTGGTGGCAGCCATGGTGTTTCAATGCATGTGAAATTTAGCCATTAGACTTTTGGATGGATAAACCTTGTTCATACGGCATTGCTTCCAAAACTTGAACACATTCAAATAATATCCATCATTGTTCACAAGGCATTGCTTTCAAAATTCAAACATGTTCTAATAATATCCATCATTGCTCACAAGGCGTTGCCTTCAAAACTCGAACATGTTTTAATAAATTGTTGTTTGAAATTGTGGCTTGTTGTGGTGCATATTCTACTTAGATGTGTCATTGATTTTAAATAGTTGCCCAAATGGAATGACAATTCCCTTTAATATTGGCCAAGTGTTGGGAAAAATTAGCAAAGTGATTTTTATTTAAACATCTTTGGTCCTCTTCCTTCCTTCTTCCATTGCTTATTATAAATTTGTGGGAAGAGAAATAATAATTGCTCATAGGACAAAAGGGAAAATTTGAGATCATAGCTTCTAAATGACAAATGCATTCACTTGTCTATGCAATCCCCATGCCATTTTCAAGGATCCTTTTTAAAGAGGGCACAACATCTTGATATATTTCTCCAATGTTACAATCTTGCATTTTATTTGTTGGTTTCAAGCCACCTACTATACATGAGTAGAGAAATGGCCTCACATCTCCTATTCTCTTTTGTATATGCTATTGTGTGAGAATATTTATGTATGAAAAGACCTGTGTATGAGAAGATATGTGTACAAGAAAACCTTTCACAATGGTTCTAATTTTGTTTCTTAATTTTGAACATCAACTTTCTGATGTAGGTGGTGGCAAATTGCTAACTACTAAAGACATATTGTTGTACATTTTTGAGTAACAACAAGAGTTGTGTGTGGAGACTTGTTGCACAATTAGATGAGTAAAGTTCAAGTCAAAAACAAAACCCTATGTGAGGAGGACAAAGCAAGAAAGAAAGAAGTAGGATGTATCTCCTTTTTTGCATGTTTGCAACTATATAATATACCTATTATGATACTTAGATCTAATACACCAATTGGTTTTTCAGCATGAATATGAAATTATTTGAATCAAAGTTGGAACAAACTATTGTTGTAATATTTGAGATTGTAAAAGCAATAAAGTAATCCAACTTGCAAATTTTATGTCAGGCATTGACAGCAGCTTGCTACAAGTACTGGAGGGGAGAAGATCTTGGAGGAGACGACGAGCTCACGGAGGTCAGTGCTCGAACCCCGTGCAATCACTCCCTCTTTTGGTTCCCCTCTTTTGCATGGGGTTTATGCTGCACTTGGAAAGGAGGACGAAAAAATAGTCGTTCTTTTCCGAGTTCTAATCGTTCCGGTGCCGTTCTTGTCTGCAGATTACATACTAGTCCGTCTGTCTTTCGTGCACGGAGCGCCCGGATTTTTCAGTCCAGAGAAAAACCGCATGCAGGATGGAGTCTGGAAGTAGATCCGACTCAGATGAGCTACTGCACCGCATCCGTGGCAATTTTCAAAACTCTTTCTCTCTCTGTCTCTCAAGTCATCTGATGTACTAGGAGACTGCCGCTGATTCCAATCTGCTTCTGATCATGAACTGAACCTGCTTGAATGAAGTTAGCGCTGATCTAGACTCCCGGTGGAAGCTGGGCAAAAGGTTCTTATTTTGGCTCTTTCCGAGTGATTGATTGTATGCACGTAATTGGAAGACTCTATTTGAGCGTTGTTCTGCGACTTGCGAGAGTTGCGCAGAGGATGATGATAATATGCGATCAGAAAGGTTTGCAGTTTCCAGCAATATCATAGGAGATTTCTCTGTTGCGCGTATATGTAGACTTTCTCGATTCAATTGGCCGATCGCAGCCTGTCACGAGAGAACATTTTAACTGATCGAGAAAAAACTGTGACTTCGTAGAGAAATCCCGACGTATGCTCCTTTGAATAGAGCCTGAGATCTTGGAACATGGAGGAAGTCTGCATTTGAAGCCGCATAAGGTTGAGCAGCCTTGAGCGTCGTGGCGAGAGTGACAGAATTCGCTCTTGTTGACTTCTTGTTCCCGTTCTATTTCAGAGCAAGGAGGGAGTGTATTGCCTATGCAAGAATCTGATGCATCATCGATCAACATGCACCAGTCCTGTAACGTTATTGATTCTTTCTTGTTGTCTGATGAACCGCAGAGTTTGTGTGCGAGCTTCTATACGCCATATCAGAAGGCAATCTGCCTGCTGTAAACATGGCGAGGTTCCAGATTCGCGAGGATCGTCCAGCAGAGATGGTGGCCGTAGAAAAACGGTAAGGCGCTGGAAGCAAGCGGGGACATGCTTTGCTCAATATTGATTGATTGATTGTTGTCTCTCTTTGTCAACTTCCATCTCTGCAGTTTGTAACGCGGATATGCGCTTTCTTTCTTTCCGTTTCTGGTTGCTTCTCAGTCTCCAGCTCTCGCTTGGAAGCCCTTCGTACTTAATCTTGACTTTGTTCTCCTTCCCTCCCAACATGAATCAACATCGCACGACGTTTTGACTGCACAAAAGCTCCACGATCTTTGAAGAGTCCGACAAACCAGAACACGTTGCGGTCAGTTCAAAAGGCGGAGCTTGCAGATTACGTAAGAGTTTCTTAGATCCAGCGTCACGATTCTTTTTTATGTGCAAAGTTCTGTATCTTCTTCGCCATGCAGATCCCCTGATTGTCTTCGGGACAGAGGAGAGGACAGAAAAAAAGAAGCATGATTTATTAGGACGTGAAACTTGATATCAGAAAGCGTATTTATGCTCATGATCTGGAATCAATGCCGACAGTTGCGATGCTGAGGGTATTGCAAATCGTACAACAGCTGCTGCAACAGAATCGACACGCGACAAAGCGAGATGTTTACTATAGCGACCCGGCTATTCTGAAGGGTGAGCTGGACTTGAAACTCATTCTTCTTTGGTGCATCATCATTCTGCACATAAAAAGCTTACATTTCTGTACATTTCTGTCCATTTCTGTACATTTGTTGTACTGAATAGTGAAACAAAGATCTGCTTGGAGAAGAGTTGCCAAATGATCCGTTCTGTATTCTCTTTGTGTCAAGCTTTTCTTCATAGTCTTCAGCAAAACCCATCAATCTCCATAATGCACATGTTGCTGAGGAAAGGAAGTTCAGTGAATCCGAGCAATCCTGATTCCTGGGGAATATGCATTGGACAACAAGCTAGCAAGTTCCTTGCAACAGTGGATCTTATCAAACCCCATGCCGTAAAAGGAGTGTTGATGATTGATTGCTTGCTTGACTCCAGGAAGGGTCAATCAAGCACTCAATGACATTTGCATCCATTTCCAATGCAGTCGGTCTTCTCTACATGTGGTAATGCAAGTTTCTATTGTTTTGACCTACCTGTGCATAATTCATGTGCCTTGTGAAGAGTTGATTATGGGATGCAACACTCTCCAATCTCTTTCAACTTGTCTTTTTCCAAAGCATCAAAGAGATGGTCCTGCACATCTCTAGACCACTGTGTGGTATTATCAGTCTTGAAGCTAAACCCTAAGTCCTCGCTAAGCTGGGCTTTAGTTTCTCAGTAACCTTTGCATAAGATACCACTGCTTGTGTGAAAGAGTTTTCTATAGGAAATCCAGAAGCTTTGGTACAACATAAAAGGTGATGAACCAGCCACATCTGGAGTGAGTCCGCATTAAAGTAGTGGCACCCTTCTGTGCCTGCTAAACCTTGCATTGCTCTGAGTGTGTTCTGAGTTCAGTCGCCTAATAGCATGTCTTGCAAGGGCTGTTGATCATGTTGTAATATGTACTGGTACAAGATGATGTCCATTGTTGGAGAGGACATATCTCCAGAGCTGTCAGCTGTAATTGGTGCATGAAAATCTTTTTGCTTGGATCTAATGACTTGAATTTCTGTTTTGTCTCAGGTGGCTGTCAGCAAAGGGTAAGTTGCCTATCGAATCTGACATGCATCCTCTGCATTCTAGTGTTTGGGACCAGCTCACCAATAGGAATTGCCTTACACAGACTATAAGGAAGCTCCTTTCTTATCCTGGGGGTCTATCATGTTAAATGCTTAATCCCCTTCCAGGTTTCACAAGAACTGAGAATTTCCACTAACAGTCTATTATGTCATATGTGATTCATCAAAGGTTGCTTGATTTCCCTTCAATTTGAAGAGAATCTGGACAATCCATTTGGACAGGATTCTAGCATCACTTCCCAATTGCTGTGCAAACATGATGAGTTCAATCAGATCTTGAGTACTTACTTTGCAAAATGTGTGGCTGACTGCAGATTAATCATGGGGCCTCTGTCTTATCAGGATGCAGGAAGGATCATAAACTGCTCCAAACACAATTGCAATTATGCTGTATGAGATGAACTCTAATATGTCTAATGATCTTTTGGCCATCCTCAGATGGCAGTGGCACTGGTGGATATAGAGTAGCATCAGCACTGCAAATCCATAAATCTAGATAAAGAACCTAAACAGCTTGAAGGATACAATGAGGAAATGTTAATGTCATTTGAGTAACAGTTCAATCCTCAATTTAGCATCTGCTCCTTTCTGTAAGCATGGGAATCTCACAAAATGCATAAATCTCCAGGGATTGCCTGTTCCTGTACACATTAGTCAAGTGAGCCGTATCCTTTCTACAACTTGGAATGGCCATTATTTGCTGATATTCAGATGTTGAAAATATCTGTGAGTTTGTGGACACCTTCTGTCAGGCAACTCTTCAACTTCTGGCTGTGGCCTTCACTGCAAGGGCTCTAGATATCTGCAGTGGTGCGGACTACATACTTCTTGTGGAGAAAGAAACAGGCAAGTGTGCAAAACCAGTATATGTTTCTTGCCAATAGTATTTTGGTGGAGTGAGAAATGCATTCTTGGTCATAGATGTAACCTGGCTATTTGAATTAGTCAGTTTCCTTTTGTTCCAAATTGTGACCGGCCATGTTCTCACCCTGTCTGCCACTCACATCTGCACCAGGTTGTCATGTCCTTTAGGAAGGGTCTTGATTGTCAAATGCCATTACCAGAGGGGATCTGAAGATATCTGTTGACCAACCTTGGGGTTCTGTTCTGTCCTTGCAGTTTTTCAGCGGCTTGTGAATGACAAATTCTGTGGAAAGAATCGCTGTATTCTTCTCACAGTGAGTTGTCACATATATCATCACCCATCCATGTTTTTGTGACTTTATCATCTTCAAACATTGGACCTCAGTCTTTCAGGCTGAAATCTTTGAGTCTGGTTGCAGGGCAAGGGCTACCCAGATGTAGCGACCAGAAGGTATGCTTACTAAGTCCATGATTGCACTACAACTTGAAGGACTAATGTGCCATCCAAACATGAAGTGGATGTTAAGTGTTCTGGGAGCTAGTGCTCAATGCTCAATATTATTCAGTTACCTTACATATTATCACAAATATCTGATTCAAAGTGTTAGCTTGTCTGGCAACCAGTTTCCTGCGTCGTCTCACTGATGAGCTGCATTTGCCAGTCTATGCTCTCATGGATGGGGACCCTTATGGCTTGGACATTCTATCTGTGTACCGTTTTGGCTCACTGGTACATACTTTCCAATTGCTCCATAAGATCATCAATAGGGTTACATATGAAGATCTCAGGTGTATGACACAGATAAGGAGATAACCTTCCTTCATTCCAATGTGCAAGACTCTGAAGCTGAATAGTTTAGGTGGTTGGTAGAAAGAAAGTGCTGTAATTGCACATACACATCCTGTATTGGAGAAAAATACCCATAGACAGAAAAATTGGAGAAGTTGGCACTGATAACATGATGATTACAGACAATGGCATACGATGCAGAGGTCTTGGCCGTCCCAGAAATCTTCTGGTTGGGTGTGCATCTCTCAGACTGCCTTGATTTCCGTATACCAGAAGAATGTCTCCTTCCATTGACAGAGAGAGGTAAATGCTCCAAGACTTCATAGTTTCCAGCATGAGAGATTCTGGTTTCTGTTTATTTAATTACTTTGATTAACCTTAGTCATGAGCACAATCCTGAGCCAAAATTGCTGTTGCAACAAAAATGTGTTCACTTTGTTCAAGGCTCCAGATGATGTTCGCAGTTCTTAAATTGCAATCAAGCACTTCCTAATTTACATGACCAAATGGATGTGGCTGCACAGATAAGAGGAAAGCTGATGCACTTTTGAGTCGGAGCTACCTGAAGCATTTGGCTCCTGGCTGGTGGTATGAACAATCTCTCACTTGTTTGTACACACATGCTCACAAATTATAACCATCTACAAGTGTGCATGCTCCCCTCATGTCATTGTTTAGAACACTGATTGCTTCTCTGTGACAGGTAGATACAGATTCCTTCAAGTTCCTTCAAATTCCTATAAACTTGTGTGGGACCTTGAATCTGATTGAGATGATGTTGCACTGATATCTTAGCATTTGGTCTGTAGGAATTACATTGTAGTTTGGGTATACAGACAACTGTTTGGTAGAGTGGAGTACCCACTGATAACTGAAAACCTGGCTGGGGTGTGTGTTTTCTGTGTTGTCTCAGGACAAAGCTTGCAGAGTTCCGCAGCCAAGCTGTGAAGCTAGAGATAGAAGCTGTATCTGCAGCTTCCTTCTCCCTTCTTGCAGATCATTACATCCAGTCCAAAATTCAAGGCAAAGGCTATGTGTAGTGGCATCTTTCTTGCTTTAGGAAAATGGTTTGTGTGCAAGTCTCTGACCATGGGTTTTTGCAAAATTTGCATGTAGGTAAACACAGTTGTGAGTAAAAAGTTCTTTCAAACTGCAACAAAACATATGATAATCACACAACCAAAGAGTTAGCATCAAAATCAAAAGTCCTTAGTCCATATCTGTGGGATGCAATGAGTGTCATGAATCTCTCTTTCACACACACACACTCATCCTTTTGTCTGTCTGTCTATGTGTGTCTCTCTCATTTCTAACACATCACATTACATAGTTGCCTGGCAAATAAGGATTAATGTAAGGACTCTTTTCCCAATTTTTGGGAAGTGCAGAAGCTGGGAAGCCAATAACATGAAAGGATTTTGCTTGCACATTCATGGAATTTAGAAAATGTCCATTTTTCCCTGCAATGATAAGAATAATTGCGTCACACACAATGGTTCTGGGTTTTTCTTCCTTTCTTCCCATGGCAAATGAAAAAATAGAAAGGTGCAACAAAGATGGGTGACCCCCAAAAATGGTAGTGCATTATTCTTTTTGTCTCTGTAGCTGTACTCCCACTGTTCTAAGCAGGATATAGAAACTTTGTTTGAATTTTTTCAGCAGGATGGCTGTTGCAATGAGATGGATTTGCATAAAAACATTGTGCTCAATAATGGCTCTTATATTTGGTGTGAGGAAATGGGTTTCTTGTTGGTTTGCTATATTTTTCTCAGGGCTCATTAATTTCTAATACCATCTTTGTTGCTGTACATATATATTGAATTATGATTATGGAATTCCCCTATTTAACCTCACATTGCTCAGAGAGAAAACAAAATTGCATTTTTTGGTGCATTTTCTTTGAGAAAGTTGTGAAGTTACGTTTTGGTCATCTTTTAACATGGTGGAAGCAGTTGAATTCCTCAGTTATAGTGGTGGATCCAGAGGTGACACACATCATTGAGCATGAGAAAGAATCAACAACACAGAAGGGTTCACATTTGCAACAAAAAACTTGCTTCCTGGCTTTGGTTTGTGGTAGTGCCCATGCTTGCAACTGCAATTTATGCCTTTTTTCATAAGTATGCAATCACTCACATCTGTGAATGTTCTGGAAGAGAGTATTGGCATCAAATTTAAGTGGGATTTGACAATAGTTTTTTGCAAAGAATTGGTACACATCTATTGCCCCAAAAGGTTGACAATTCAGATCTATCAAAAAAAATTCTTGTCTATTCTGAGATTTGAGCCATTTTAACTGGTGGTGAAGCAATGATGTGAATACCTTGGTATTAAACAGGCAACAAAATCCCTGATTTTATGGTGGATGTTTTCTCAGACAATCAACTGAGTGATTTGAAGCATTTGGTGAGATCCACTCATTTTCTTCCAACACATACATAACGATCATTAAACAGGTTGCTTGTTGTAATGCTTTCTTTAGTTTAAAAGGTTGGTTTGATCATGGTGGCTAACTTTCCCATGGCTTACTTCACTGCAGATGTAAGTTTGGTTGAGAGAACAAAAACAGTTAAGTAACATTCTCTTTGGGGAAATGCTCAAGTTTGCTACCTCCTCAATTCTTAACTTTTATGGTCAAAATGTGGCAAACTAATTCCAATCAGGTTTAAGCATTTTGGTAATTCATTTAAAGCTTTGAAGACAATATACCTGCAAATACATGTTTTTTGGAGCTTGAAGAACTTGAAAGTTCAAAAAACCATTCAAATCCCCACTTACTTAAGTCAGAGTTGCCCAGTATGCTTGGCAGTTGGCTTCTCCAAAAAAAAGTCTCCCATCATCAACCCACCACAGTGCCTTGCAGTTTCAACTCTCATATCTAGCACAATAACATCTTGGGTTTCATTGGACAGGCATCAAGCAAAGCAGCATTTGCAAAAATGTGGTGTAAAGGAAGAATGTGAAATGAGCCCATCAAAGGATTTGAAATTTAGCCACTAAGCTCAGATCCAAGACTAGTACAAATGTGAAATCACAGGCCAGCAACCTCATAGATCTCATAGATGCCCAAGACTTATGATTCTTTCTGTGTTTGTTACTTCACATCAATTACCACAGTTGCACCTTTTTTTTTTAAAGGTTTGCAGTTTGCAGAAACCTACAAACACTCTACTTTGAGCAAGAAGCAAATTCATTCACACAGAGAGGTTCCACAAATGGCTCAGCCACTGAAAGTACTTTGATTATCCACAGGGGGTGAGCTTTTTGTTGCCAGCCCCCCTTGGATGTTCATCCTTCCAGTCATCCCATGCCCGAGCTTTATACTCAGACTCTTCATCATCACTATCATCCTTCTTGGCTTCCCCCACCCATGATGATTTGGCTTCATCTGCTAACTTCTGGTTTGCTTCATTCCAGGTACGCATCATCTCCATCTCTGCCAGCCCAGCCTCTTCAATGCTCATACTTGGTAAACTGCAAGGGCAGAATTGAAATCATCAGCCAAAATGAGTTTCCAAGCACAAATTAAACACTAAAGAGCAATACCTCCCATAGACGTCCTAATTTCTCATATGTTAGTGATTGTCAAGAGTTTGCCAACACAACACAAGAGATAAAAAGATGGGCCCCAGCGAGCATTGACAAGGTACTGGAATGAATAAAACCCTGACAATAACCAAGAACACTATATTCAGAGACAATCAATAATTAAGCAACAGAGAGCACACATATAAACAAGCATGCAATTTGGAGGATATTGTCCAATCAGACACAAACCTGTGGCTAGGTTGGAACACTTGAGCAACAAGCCGTTCCCGTTCAGTAGACAGGCTGCCACTGACTACACTGGCAGGACCGAAAAGAAAGGGGGCACCATGTGAGTGCTTGTGGCCTTGGTCAATAGCAGCACGCCCCTCTATCACATCTTGTGCATATGTTGCACACGTGATTGGTTGAGCTGGCCCTAAAGTCCTGGCCTTTGATGCACCTTCCTTATGCCAGCTCTCTGCTCTAGATTGTCTCTCATCCAGAATCTCTCTTGTCAGCACCTCCTTGCCCTGAAGCATAGCAAAGACATTTCTTCTCAATAGGATTGTTCCTAAAACATTTGACATAAGATTATGAGCAAGGCCTTGGTGGGAATGTCAACTGTCCATACCAACATAACCCTGAGATATAAAATCCTGCTCATAAGGCAAAAAAAAACTACCATAGACAAACTGAACTCCATTGCTGTGTGAAAGCTGAAGTGGCACAAATTACCTCTTCATTGATTGCTTGGATAGCAGCTAACATCTCATACTCACGCTTAAGCATCTCAACTAGATCCAAAGCCTGGCAAAATGCACAAATGGACATTAAATCTGGTTGTTCAATCCACAGTGCCTCAGACATGTGTAAAGATACCTCACTCATAAAACATGAAGAAACTTGCCATACTGCAGGCACCTTGAAGACATGTTTGCAATCAATAGTCTTCACTTTTTCAGGCTCTGTGTGCACTAAGATATACGCTTCATTATAGTGGAAGTAGGGTCACACTAACCTTGCAAAGAGCCAATGAAATGTGCATGAACCATGCCTGCACCATCCTCACCACGGTCAGAATCTTCCATATCTGGATTGAGAAGACCCCTGATACCAGATAGCATGCATTTCAAGTTCAAAGCTTCTGAAAACCATTACTTACACAAAGAGTCACATATTTAAGCATAACAACATATGCTCTCTTTAAAAGATGATTGTCACAAGTCAACTCTCACTATCCTCACCATATGTTCTTTTCTGTCCCACCAATAACCCCTTTTACCCTCCCTCAAGACTGACAAATATATCTGAAATGCACCATTCACCTCTCTCTCTTCTTCATCGTCCTCATCCGGCAAATCCTCCTCACCGTGCTCAACAACTGTGGCTTTGGCTGCTGCCTGCATGGAGCGCCTACGCCTCTCCTTCCTCTCTTTAATGTCTTGCAGCTTCGATTCTGCTGCTCTTTGCCTCTTGAAGCGTGCCACCTTAAAACAATTAACAAACAGATAAGATCTCGATGACAAATTAACCTGGACCCAATGAACAAATGTGGTATTTGGATTACCCCTTTTAATCTCTCTTCTCACCACCACCCACATCCCATGGCATTTCCCATAGAATGGTTTCTGCATACTGCATGTTCTGTTGCATGTCTTTCCAGTTGCCACACTAAGGCTCTATGGTCCCAATTAATACCAATGACCAGATCAACCACAGAGATGGTATTGCATAATCCACTTTCTTCAGCTTTCTACCAAGGCAATGATTCCATGCTGAAACTAGGTTTCAAAAAATTCAAGGTGGAGTGATTCTAGAGATGTTACCTTCTCAGCTCTCCGTGCTTCTGGTGTGGGTGGGTCCTCACGGGACAGTGCTTGTGCTTCACTCTCTGAAAGAAGCTCTAAGCGCTCACATGACCTGATAAATGCCTGACCCAATTGTAGCCATTGAACTTCAGCTCATTGAAATGCATCTGAATTAAAGAAGGGCAGACTGAAAAATGGATCAATCTGAAATATTTGACAGCACAGGTCCACATGTCTTCTACATCACTCATGATTCTCTACCTGAAAGTGTTTTTCCATTGGGTACCATGATCTGACATAAAGGCTAGCATCAACAAATCCAAGGGTCTGAAGCTAATCCAGAAGACAGCCATACCAGTAATTGCACCTTGGCAACTTTCACTAACTCAGCTCGATCTTCAACTGGCAACTTTTCTGTGAGATATCCCAAGTAATATGGTACCTGTCAAGAGCATAATGTTTGAACTTTCAGCTCATCCTGACCTAGTCTGCTCCATAATTTCTTCTGATGCAGGTAGACCAAAATAGTAAAAGCAGCAGTGCAAGAGAAAGGAACTATCTGCTCAGATCTTCATGTGTCAATCAAGTATAAATAAGCCTTCTTGACAAAACATCTGAAGGATAAAGAAGAAAGATAGTTGACCAATGACTAGATGAATACAGTATGCAGATAGAATAAGGTGTGCCAACACATACAAGCAAGTATTTCAGGTCTGCACTGCTGATATCTTCCTTGTCCTCGTTGGCAGAGAAGAGAGCTAACGTTTCAATCTTATCTTGGGCTTCCTGAAGCATTCGGCAGGCTTTCCTTATCTCTGTCTGGCCCCAAGACAGACAGACCAACCTCAATTAAATGTTCAAAATGCCGTACACTCAACTGAGAGTCAACACAGCCAGAAACCCTGAAAACGAGAACCACCAAGTTGTTCAAGGCACCTGGTGCATTTGTATTGATTAGGTACTCCAACAGGGACTCTAATTGATTCTCAAGACAGTTTGATCAGAAGTCAGATGTTTGCAAGGCCAGGAAACATGGGAGGAGAGCCTTACAGGTTCAACTTGGGATGAAGAAGACAGCAAGTATATTTGCTGAGCTTGCTCAAACAGATGTGGAAGCGGCTGCGCCTCCAGAAGTTCTTCTGCCATGTCTGCCTCTCAAACCCCAAAATCTGACTCTTGTCTATACACAAACTGGATATACACACAGAGTGAGAGAACTACACAAAAGACAAAAATGTTGCATAATTGTGGGTTACAAGTAACATGAGATCACTGTAATCAGAGGCGCTTTGTCATTTGGATAGAAAACTGAAACCATAACATCAGATTCCAGAAGTTCTTCTGCCACGGCTGCCTCTCAAACACTAAAATCTGACTGTTATATATCCACAAACTGGATATGCATGCACATTGAGAGAACAAAATAAAAGACAAACATGTTACAAATTGTGAGTTACGAGTAACATGAGATCAAAGTAATCAAACTGAAACCCTAACATCAGATTCCAGAACCCACAATCAAACTGAAACCCTAACATTAGATTCCAGAACAACTTAGCGCAATCTTCACAGAACGAAATTCCTCAATCACTAATACCGTTCTTCACCTTCAGATGACGAGGAACTTCGTCCCAAATTTGCATCAAAAGTGGAGCAATACGTTCTTGTTCTCCACCCCTGGTGTACATGTGGTGACAACCGATGCAAAAACCACCAAAAGACGCGATTCCAGTAGGGGAAAGAAAAGAAGACCAGCAAGAAATCAAGAGTGAAGGTACCTTTTGCGATGCGAGAAAAGACGAGATTATTCGTCGCGACGCAGCAGAATCAAACGCAAAGCAGCAAACGCGATAACAGCAAATGCGCACACACAAGAAAGCAGTCTCGCACTACTCCGGCAGCAAACAAAAGACGAAGCCGTCTGAAACCGGCTCTATTTTATCCTTCTTCATACCGGGGGATTGTTGTCGGTTCTGCATTCAGAAAACGTGTGAACAGCACCCTTTGCCTTAGGTGGACAATTTCGGAGTGTCGTTCCTAAGAGGCGCTTGCGTGGCACACCCGAGATCTTGAAACTCGACACGCTTGGGGTCCCAATGGAGATCTCAGTCCGTTTGAGACCTCAAATCTTGTTTCTTGGTAGAAACCTAATACTTCCTTCTCTTGTAAGTTCAGATAAGGTGTGAACAGCACCCTTTGCCTTAGGTGGACAATTTCTGCATGTCGTTCCGGAGAGGAACCCTACGTGGCACACTCGAGATCTTGAAACACGGCACACTTGGAATCCCAATGGAGATCTTAGTCCGTTCGAGACCTCAAGTCTGGTTTCTTTCCAAAACTTTGAAACTTGGTTTTCTTTTTGGTTCAGATGACGTGTGAACAGCACCCTTTGTTTGTCTTAGGTGGACAATTTCCACGTGCGGTTCCTTAGAGGATACCTACATGACACATTTGAATTCTTGAAACTTGACATGCTTGGGGTCCCAATGGAGATCTCAGTCCGTTCGAGACCTCAAATCTGGTTTCTTGGTAAAACCCTTAAACCCTACCTTGCTTCTGTGGTGGGTTCAGATAACGTGTGAACAGCACCCTTTGTTCGCCTTGGGAGGACAATTTCCACGTCCCATTCCTTAGAGGACGCTTACGTGTCACATTCCAGATCTTGAAACTCGACAGGGCTGGGGTCCCAATGGAGATCTCAGTCCGGTTGAGATCTCGAATCGTGTTTCTTAGTAAAACCCTGAAACCCTACGAAACCCTAAAACTGGCTTCTTTGGAGAAGACGGAAGAGCTTTGTCTGGAGGTTCGTCTGCTGTTGCAGAAGAATTCCTGCGAGTTTTGATTCGGTAGTGGAGAAGAAGAAGCGAAATCAGTTTTAGTTGCAGAAGAAGAATTTTTCCCAGTTTGATTTTGGTAGTGGAGAAGAGGGAGAATTTTGACAGGAAGTTAATTGGGCGAGTAGCGATGGAGTCGGAAGGACGGAAGCCGAAGAAGAAATCAGCACCGGGACGAGGAGGCGTACTCACGGGCTTGAGCGACGAGGAAGCGCGATTGAGAGCCATATCGGAGATCGTGGGTGCGATGATCGAAGGATGCCGCAAAGGTGAGGATGTAGACCTGAATGTCCTCAAGGCGGATGCCTGTCGCCGGTACGGGCTGTCCCGAGCTCCCAAGCTGGTGGAGATGATTGCAGCTCTACCAGAATCCGAGAGGGATTTGGTACTGCCGAGGTTGCGAGCTAAGCCTGTGAGAACGGCTTCCGGAATTGCAGTGGTTGCCGTGATGTCGAAACCGCATCGTTGTCCTCATATTGCCACTACAGGAAATATATGTGTGTATTGTCCAGGCGGCCCTGATTCTGATTTCGAGTATAGTACACAATCTTACACTGGCTATGAGCCCACCAGCATGCGAGCAATTCGAGCGAGGTAAGTCCTTTGACATTGATGAATTTCTCCACGAGGTTACAAATTCTTTATCCAGGAGCGTACAAAATCCAGAATTCGGTTTCTAGGGTTTCTAGGTGTTTGGGAGCTGGAACAGGTGTTTGAGGCAGAATGAAAGTTGGCATATACAGTATAGTGAGGATGGTTGTCAGCATCACCGTGATTAGAAACGCACATCTTTCACATGTTTATGGTTGTGGTCTGGATCTTGCATTCTAGGGTTAACACGAGTCTAAGAGGAAAAACATCATTCATTAGCAAGACTCATGTTTCACATGTTTCTGTTTGCAGTCTGGATCTTAGATTCTAGGGTTTACACGATTCTAAGAGAAAAAAATCATTAATAGCAACACAGATGTTTCATGTATTTCTGTTTGTCATCTGGATCTAACATTCTAGGGTTTACAGAATTTGAAGATAAAAAATTTCATTCATTTTGTTGCCCCAGGTACAATCCATATGTGCAGGCACGAGGCCGCATTGATCAGCTCAAAAGGCTTGGTCACAGTGTTGACAAGGTTTTATTTCCTTTCTCAAGAAACACTCACTCACTCCCTCACCCCATGATTTGAACTTGAAGCACACACAAATTGATCGGTCATTTCTTTCTCCAGAATAGCCTGTATTGCAAACTGGAACATTATATTTCAACCAGATGGAAGTCTTTTGGACAACTAGGTGAGGACTGTCAGAACAGTAATCAGCATTTTCTGGGCCTGATGGCAACTGTGATTTAACTCCAAACAAGCCAGGGATTACTAGATCTATCTAGATGCGTTTTCTGGCAATACTTTTGTCTGGCAGGTTGGTCTAGAAGATTTGTTCTATCCAAACTATGGGTATAGAGAATTTTGCATGGATTCAGAACAAGTACCTACTTTGTATTGCTGGATGATTAGAGGATGTTGTAGTAAACTTTTGTATTTTGTTCAGCACTGTTGCCACTGCTGGCAGCATGGCTGTACGATGAAGGATGTGTTTGTACGTTGTTGATTTTGCTAAGTGTGATGTTTCTGCTAGTGATGTTTCATCTCAGAGAGTTTTCTTCAACAGTGTCGCTTTGGGGCAGGTGGAATTCATCCTAATGGGTGGAACATTTATGTCACTGCCAACGGATTACCGTGACTATTTCATTCGTAATCTTCATGATGCACTGTCTGGCCACAGTTCTCATGACGTACAGGAAGCAGTCCAGTATTCAGAACATGGTGCTGTCAAATGCATTGGCCTCACGATTGAGACGTAAATTTCATACCTCTTCCCTCATTGCTGATGTAAATGCACCAATGAATCCAATGCTAGTTTGGTTTGAAAATCGTTTCCAACAAACTGAGAGTTGGTGGAATTAAGTGTATCCTCTCACATTTCTGCTCCTAGACTTGCAGGCGACCTGATTACTGCCTAGCGCCACATCTCCGGCAGATGCTGACTTATGGTTGCACACGCCTAGAGATAGGTGTTCAAAGCACTTATGAGGATGTTGCTCGAGACACTAACCGTGGTCATACAGTCGCAGCTGTGGCTGACTGTTTCTGCCTTGCAAAAGATGCGGGATTCAAGGTATCATATTTGGTAGACCCAGATGTACTGGCCTTTTTTTTAATTAGATGTAAAAATCACAGCAAGATTTCAGGTTTCTCTTGTTTGGCTCAAATTTGAACCATTCTGACAATACCTTAAGGATGACATGTGCATTCTCTCATTAGAAAAGTTGATTTATCTGACCAAATCCAAGAGGTTTGCAGGTAGTTGCCCACTTGATGCCAAATCTTCCCAATGTGGACATGGAACGGGACATGGAATGTTTCCGTGAGTTTTTTGAAAGTCCTGTGTTCCGGGCAGATGGCCTGAAACTGTATCCCACCCTTGTTATCAGGGGCACTGGTCTTTATGAGCTTTGGAAAACAGGCAGGTAATAGAATTCCTCTCTCATATTTCCCTCTTCTCACATGGGACTATGATGGCTACTAGTTTGGTCTTGGGTTTTGCAGAAAATTCTAGTCGGCTGGTTTGAAGCTACACAAGCATAGAGTAAAACAGGACTATTTCTAGACAAGACTTGGCAATAGGGGCCCTTTAAAATCCTGTGACATCATGAAGGGACTGACAGAGCCTGGAAAGATGATTAGGCATGCTTCCATGTCAATCTCAGATTTCATTGGAAAATGCATTCTGACACGTGACTTGTATTTTCCAGGTACCGAAATTATCCACCTGAGCAGCTAGTGGATTTGATAGCACGAGCTCTTGCACTGGTGCCACCCTGGACACGAGTCTACCGTATTCAGAGAGACATTCCTATGCCACTTGTCACATCAGGAGTGGAGAAAGGAAATTTGCGGGAACTTGCATTGCAACGAATGGATGACTTGGGTCTTAAGTGCCGGGATGTTAGGACACGAGAGGCTGGAATTCAGGTCTGGCATTCAATTTTTTATGGATTATACCACTTTTTACAAACAAGCCCTTAAAGACTCTTGTTATTTTCTTTCTGCATCAGGATCACAAGCAATTAGTCCCTGAGGGTATGCTTAAAATAACTAATTGGTGATGAGTTTTGGGTACTGAAATGATCTCTGTGGGCCGGATGATAGGATATTCACCACAAAATAAGGCCTGAAGAAGTGGAACTGGTGAGGCGTGATTATGTGGCCAATGGAGGCTGGGAGACTTTTCTATCATATGAAGATACCTATCAGGTTGGTCCACTGTCCTTTGAATCTCAGTTTTCAGATGGGTCTTAACAGATTGAATTTTATTTTCAGCATGCAGGTTGTTCAGTGTAGGGTAAGGCCCTACTAGGATGAGGGCATTACCAGAGTAAGGGCCT
>Ga0116231_10005710_pt1 | contig 24344 bp, 16 predicted proteins | sample S1TSphgellanicum_2_FD_89695 | JGI IMG/M metagenome (GOLD analysis project Ga0116231, IMG submission 89695) | Host-associated microbial communities from peat moss isolated from Minnesota, USA - S1T2_Fd - Sphagnum magellanicum MG | ecosystem: Host-associated > Plants > Peat moss > Unclassified...
CAAACCACAAATAACCAAACTAATATAAGTAAAGAAAGTAATTCAACCTTGTGAAAGTAACCTAGTTACTTTCCTACTCTAGTAACTAATGAAACCTAACTAGTTGAGCTTGAATTCTCAACAAAAACTAGCTCCACAAAAGAATCCTTGATCTGCATTTGACCACATGATTGGTCATATTCCCTATCTTCAGCTTTCCTTGGCCTAGATGTAATATATTTCACTTGGGCCACCATGCTTGTGACTAGGGCCTCCAACCGTGTAAACCTAGCCTCCATGGTGTTAAGTTGGCCTTGAATTAGCTTGGTGGTTAGCCTTTTGTTGGTTACACCTTTCTTCTTCCAACCCTTCCCAAAACCTTGGCCCTTATTGGCATTGGTGTTCTATGATTGGCCTTGTTGTAATTCTAGGAAAAATGTGAAGCAAATATCAACATCATGCCCATATGCATGATAATGGGAACATGGTTGGCTAGGATTAAAATTGGAAGTTATGGCTTATGGTGGATTGGGACAATTATTTTTCTTACGAGGCCCACCACACCTCCAACATTTGTCTTCTCCACCTTGTTCCATTGAATAGGATGTGGAACCACCACTTGAGTCTGGTTTGGCCTTCTTGGCCTTGTGTGGTGTGGCCTTGGTGGGCTGACTTTGTGATTCTTGGTTTGATGGTGTTAGAGAATTTCATGGGTTTTTCTTGTTGAACCCAAGGGTGACCATTCATTCCTCCACCATGTTCATTTCAATCCTTTCCAACAACTAAAACACATTAGCCAAAGTCAGTTGGGTAAGCTGAAAAAAAATGGCATCCCACACCCAACGCTTAAGCTCCTTGTCAAGATCCCATACCAAAATTGAAATGCTTGGGCTTCTATGACACCTTGTGTCACCATGATCAACCTACGCATCCATGGATAGGCTTCTTGCAAGCTCTCATGGGGCTTACATTGGAAATCTTACAAACCCTTTGGTAATTTTGCCGCAACTCATGGAAAAACTCCACAACTAGGTTAAATATGGGCAATGTACCTCGTGTACTAGTGGATGCCCCTACACCACCACCCTTGATAGTTCCACCACTTTGGATGGCTCCATTACTAGTGGCACTTTCGTTCCCATTTGTTGAACTAATGTTAAGAGTTGTCGATGCACCACTTGGGGCCACAATTCTCATAGTGATAGAAACATAATTGGGAGACCAATGTACCCACCACTCCTCAATTTGAATCTCATGGGCACATTTGAATTCATGATGGTCACCCATAGGTGACCCCTCCAAATGTTGAAACAAACCCTTCCATGCCATGAAAGGTGTGAATGATTGGGGATTACGCATTTGTTGCATGTCACGCTAACTCTCAAACTTTTGGATGAAATCATCCAACTCAATGGTGCCAATCACCCCTAAATATCGATGGGGCCCTTTATTGGCTCCATACATATCCTCCATGTCCCACAACAGTGGTGGGGTGACAAAGCTTGGAGAAAAATCTATCTCAGAATCTAAAGAATCTCCCTTAGATGATGATGAAGGTGGTGTGGGTGGTTTGAATTGCACCCTTCGCCTAGTGAAACCATTAGTAACAATATCCCTATCCCTTGAATCTTGTGTCACCTTCGTGATGAACCCTAAACCCTAACTTGGGTATCTCCCCTAAAATCCAATCACAAAAGGATGATACACCTACAATGGCTCAAATTAAATCTACAAGGATGTCAAACCTATTGCAACGTAACTAGACCCCCATGCATAACATGAATTTAGGGTTGTTGCAAATGTATGGCTAGGGCACCTACACCCACAAAAACATATCACAAGGCCAACAAACTAAGGCACACTATGAACACAACAAGGTGCTTTACTGGTCATCAACCCAATCTCACCATAATAATAAGCAATGGGACATCCTTGTGATAAAATCTAGACATATCTGTAACTACACCTCCCAATACAACCTAAATCCTAACTAAAACCTAATCAACACATCTAAGAAAACCAACAATCAAGTAGGACCTATTCAATGATCAAGATTGGGTGGTAACCTTATCCCATGCCCAACCATTAACCTCATTAATCACAACCCTTAGGCTCATTGTGGCAATAATGGCACGTGTGGGAAGGCACATAGCTTTTCACCTAAAGTTTCACACTAAACAATAAGCACAAATTACCAAGAGGTCAATATGAGAACATGTGTTCACCCCCAGTTTATAACCAAATGGCACACACTTTGATAATCCCCTTACCCCCTAAAAGCATATGACAACCTGACCAACATGTTAATAGGCAACATGCGCAACCCAACGAACACGAGTGGAAATACACAACCATATAACACAAATCTCCATTTATGTAATTCTTGCATAGGAATCATGACAGGAATTCAAATCCTTCATGTTTGATGATGGCGTGGCACTCCACCACCTACGAGGTGCAAAAAATATGATTCACCAACACAATCCTAAACCGCCAAATGTTTGGTATGAAAAAGTTGGCCACACACCACTTAATGTCTTGGAATAAAACTCCAAAAATGCATGTCTCTGACTAAGCTAAAAACTCCCATGCTAGAAATGTTCTTCACTAGGGACTAACTGACACAAAAAACTTTTGATTCCACCTTTGTATGGGTGAGAACTGAATTCCCAAAGTTGAATGGTAAATAATTCCACAATTGCCAAATCAACCTCTAGCCTCCAAAACTTTTTGTCTCCAAAACTTTTACAGCTTTATTCACATGTGGTTCTCTTCTCCAAGAACTCAACGATGTAGACACTTTGTCGAGAAACTACAAATGTTGGCCTCATCAACGATCTCCAATGAACAGAAGGTTTTGTGGCTCATGTAGTGGAACAAGTCCAATGTGTTGAGGGAGGCTAAGAAATTCCCAGAATAAGGTTTTTCTAACTCTAGGTTGACAAGTGGCTCCATAAGGCCACCTTTTGGTCTCAGGTACCTCGTTATACAAATCTTGCATTCTTTCAATTACATATTTTTAGCCTAATTTCAAGGACTTACAATTGAGGTCTACTCCTATGTAACTTGAGGTTGAAGCTTAGAAGCTATATGCATTGATAATCACGAATCTTGCCTTTTTGTCAAAGATATAAGCTAACAACTTATTTTCCTTCTCGGAATACATCAATATCTAGGTCAAAGTTCATATCATAATGAATTTGAATCTATCGTAGGAACTATGGACCCAACGATGGATCACAGACTAGAAGATGTTTAGCAAAGCCTATTAGTTGCTCCTTCCTGATTTATTCCATGGCTTTCTCCATGAGCATTTGCATTTTGGATGCCAACCTCTAGCCTAGGTCCGGCACCTCTTCATAATATAACTTGACAACAACATCAACTACTGCAAAGAACTTTTTCTATATATAAAAAGCAAGAGGATTTTGAGTTCAAAAGACATGAATGTTCTATTTAAAAAAAGAATTCAAGTGAAGTTGAAAGATTATTATTATTACCTTGTACATGTATTCAAAAAATGCCTCCATTGTCAATGAATACCAAGTCTTATGAGATTTATTCTTGCACTTCTTATATAGGTTAGGGGATACAACATCCTTGAATTGCCATAGGGAAATTTTACCAATGCTTTGGATTTTAAAGAAATCATGCGCACAAGGTTGGGCTTGACATGATCCAACTCAATTGACCTACACATTAAACAGAAATAAAATGAACAAGGTGTGAGGGACATGTATATGGACATTCAAATGAGCTCAAGTTGCATGAAAAAAAAATGCTTACTTATTAAGGTTAATTGTGGCAATGAGAAGCTCCACAAATCTTTTTGTTGTGTCCAACAAAATGGAATCGATGCAAATGTGCCAATCTGTATCATTGGGGTGTACTCAAATGATGTATGGCATCCATGCTTAGAGACAGTGATTTTTGTCCCACACATGGAACATACGTCCTAAAAACCTAAAGAAATCTAAATCTCCTTTAAGAAAGACTTCAAATTCATCATTAGCAACTTTCAAATGTTGATGGAACCCTCTTCATAAGCGTCCACAAGAGATTTTTCCCCTTGCCAGTTTGTGGCAGACACAAAAAACTTTGTCACCCTCCTTATATCCCATATGGAAAGCCTATTCCATTTTCAGCACATCAATTTTCAAGGTTGGTCTCACCACGGGCATTGATATCATTTTGCAAAAGGGAATGTTCATTCAAGTTTTCTCTTTTGGCAAAATCTTATGTTTGTCCAAAACCTCCACAATCTTGAACTGGTGGTGGACTTGGACATTTTGGATTGTGTCATCAAATGTGCTTGGCTCCATGTCTTGAGCTATAGACTTTACAACCTACGTTTGCAACACATTGAAAATGAAACAGATTCCCACTTTGAAACCAAAATTCACAACAAGTTTGAAGCAAATGCAAGTTTGAAGAAATGAAATCAAACTACATGAATTGAAGTATATGAAGGATTTGGATTTACCACATCCAAGGGATTAACCTGTGCAATTCCCCTAGTCTGTCCTGGATTGAAACACAAAAAAGTTAATTCCAATGACATAGTCTGATTCCAATAGTTCTAAAGAGAAACATGAAATGATGAAAATCAATGTTCTTCTTCCTTACCTCTTCTTGAAGTATGGCCGAGGCTTCTTCTTGCTCAATGGGTTCATAAAATTATTTGACCCAAAAGGACAAAACCAAAAGATGTAAGAAGCTATGGAAATTGGAACATGAAAAAAAAGGGGTAAGGATGAACCAACCCACCTCTTCCTGGCTATTTAATGGAATGGTGTGGAGAGCCTGTAACAAAATACAAAGATGCAAATGAATAATATAGTAAAAATAGTAATTCAAAGTTTCATAGTAGAAAAAAGAACATTGATCAAGTCTATAAGGATTTTCAAGGGAGCTCCATCATCCATCGATGTTGAACCTTGGAGCTCCAAGAGCAAAGCTCTCCTGATCCACCAATGTTGAGTGCCAAAGATTGCATAGTCAAGAGGATTTTGCTTTCAAGCAAAGCTCAAAAAACAAAAGAATTAATTATCTTATCCCTCCAATGTTTGGCTCCAAACTTTGGAAGATCGAGAGCAAAAATCATTTGAAAATCCAAATCTTGGCACATAATTTTGAAACCTACGTCCCTTTTGATGCATAAAGAGAAAAAAGCCTCTAAGATTTCCAAACTTCAGCACTAAGCTTAAAGAAATTTGAGTGCAAGGAGGAGAAAATCCTTTCATCATTCCAAGGCTCAATGTTAAAGTTTGGAAAGCTGAGACCTTGGAGCTCCAAGAGTTGGAGAACTAAGGAAAAAAGACTCTTAGCCTTCCTAAGCTTGCAACCAAGCTTCAAACCATTGAAAGCAAGAAGCTCTCGACACTCAAGAACTCAGCCGTGGCTTGGGAAGGTTGAGAGAATTTTTCTTTCACCATTTCAAACTTTGGTGTCGAAGTTTGGAACATCGAAATCTTGAAAAAAAACTCTAACTACATACAAGAAGAAAACAAGAAATATGAAACATGAAACAAGAATCAATGCAAAAAACAAATCATGAAAGGACATAAAAACAAAGGAAAGAAGAAAAAGTTAGAAAGTTTACCTCCAAGTTTTCTTGTGTTTGCTTGCTTGTTCCTTCCACAATCTAAATGAATCAAAACACAAGATATATATTGTGGTGAAAGAAATTAGGGTTTCCTATAATCACTTCTTGAAATATCTTCCAAAAGTTTTGCAAAAGATCTAAAAGTTTTTGCAAGTCCATATACTTGACACTTTGCATATCTTTTGTTTTTGGCCGAAAACTATTCAATAATGCCATAGTTGGAGCTATAATTTTTTGGAGCTTGATCTATGGCCAAGTGCTTGAAAAAAAAATCTAAACTAAAAACAAATAGTTTTTGCAAGGAAAAACCAAATACTTGACACTATTGTATAATTTTTGTTTTCAACTAAAAACTATTAAAGAACATACCTCTTCCTCTCAGTTGAACAATGAGTTCTCTAATTGGTCCTCTGCAAATAAATTTCGTTGCATGTCATTGGTCACTTCAATTTTTTGGTGTAATGACATTCTTGTCTATTTTTTCCTTTACTTTGGATTTGTCCCCTTGAAGCTTGTTTTCTATATCTGACACCTTGGGCTCCTTGTGTTTTCTTCAAGGTTTGTGCACTCTTGCATTCGAAAAATTACAACACAATGAAAAGAAAATTCAACCATCTCTAGTGTAATTAGATGTCATCAATTACTCACTATAGATTTGAAAATTGTGAAAGCCCATTCAATAACTATTGGAGGTATAGGTCCTTATTCTTAATTGCATTTAATAGGTAATTGATTTGATATCCCTTGCCTACTTATTCCTTAATTGAAATTTTAGATCCCAAATTTTTTTGTTTTCCAAATAAACCAAATGTCTAAATTTAGAATACCATATAATTGGAACTTGTGAGTTAGTACAATATTAATTTCCTAAACAACTTTTCAATATTTAATTTGGTTAAGGATTAGGTAATTGCAATCTATAACACACTAATGGATATATATCACTTGGATGCCATTTTGTTTCATATTATTATCATTTAGCAATACCTTGGACCCTTGTAATTGTTTTTGGGACCTCATGGAAGGAATTATAAAAAAATTGGTTAGTGAGGTTTTAATTTCACTATATGTATCCTTTAAATGTCTCTAGTTTACAAATATATATCCTATCTAAATAAGTACATTTGGATTTGACTAATTTTCCATTAAATTATTTCTTTATTAATTTCCAAAATAGCTAATTTAATATATATCATTTCATTGATATCCTTCACCCTTCTCAAAATTACTGAAATTTTAATTTCTTCAATAGTTGAAATAAATCAATTTTTCAATATTTAAGTTGGGTACCAATTTGTTAAATTCAATCTTCTACACTTTAATATACATACATACATACATACATACATATATATATATATATATTGGATGCCATTTTGTTTCCTACAATTTTCAATAAATTTTTCTTATTGTTTTATGAACTGGAGCTTATAAGAAGATTCCAAAAATAGCTAGTTTATTGAAATTGTATTATCCATAAATATCCTATAAATGTGTCTATTTTACAAATATATAATTGTTCCAAATAATTAAATTTGGGTTAATTTGTGACTAAATTATTTACTTTTTAATTCCTAATAACTAATTTAGTGCATCTATTTTGAACTTTGTGTGGTTTATGAGGGTATAGAATAATCTTCATTTCAGTAATGTGTTTTATTTCTTTTAAAATTTCACCTTTCATTATTTTTTTATTCAGAAACCTTTTATATTCAAACTAATAGATATATAAACCCTTTGTAAAATATTTAGTATATATCATTGAAATTTAATTTGGTTGATAAGCTGTTATGGATGATTTTGTAAACATTTTCACATATCTATCCTTAACATGCTCATATCTACTTAATTACATCCATTTGAACTAAAGTCTACTATAGATGAGAATATATTTTTAAATAAATTCCAAAAATTAAAATCTAGTGTATATTTCTAGAATTTTGTTTATTTTATGGAATTGTTAGGCAAGATCTCCTAGACAATATTCCATCAATATTCATTACAAACCTCTAAAGTTTTTAAGATTGTTTTTTTCATTAATTAAGTTTTGTTTCTTTTAAAACTAAAAACTTATTTCTATGAATCATAATGTTTGTTTTCGATCCCATGTGGTTAAATTTGTATAGTGTAGTTTATTAAATATGTATCCCAAACTTGTTTCTTGATGTATTTGATTTTTCCTATTTTAACATATTACTATTTAGGTCATTTTTATTTTGACCCAATAAGTTTTCCCAAATAATTTTCTCCAATAAAATTTTTATTATACATGCATAATAATTTTTTTATTAATCTGGAGAAAATTTAAGATATGTGTTTAAAATTTATTTGCTAAATCATCAATTGAATTAGTGCTAATTAGACATCAGCAAATACCCATCTTTAATATTATCCTACATCTTCCTGAATTTAAAATTTCTAAAAAACCATCTCCTAATTAAGCAAGAATCAAAATTCCTTTCTTATGAATCACATTCCTACACATTGTTGGAAAAATCTTTGGATATTATTGAGAAAGGATTTCATGTTGGACTCTCAAGCATAAACAAATATTTTTTCTTTTATGTTATGTCTTATTTAATAAAGGCCCTACTATGTGTGTTGAGAATAATCCTTCTTCTAGAATACAACTATGTTATAAGGATACAAATTATGTTCTTGGGTTTTCCCATTTTTCCAAATTATATAACATCTCGTGATTATGAATGTTGCATATTGTGAGATATTGAATGAAAATTAGACTATTGCATTTACTATTCTTAATTTCATTATATTGGGAAAAGCAACAATGAATTGAAAGTGCATGGAAAGTTGTTGACCACTTGCAATATATGCTACTATGTTTTCCAAGGAAAGTAGTTATTTGTATTTGTCAGATTTCATTAGTTAGTTTGTTGGCAAATTGAATGAGTGCAATAGGCCCTCTCCACAAAAGGGTAATAGATTCCTTCGTTATCCCTATCGCAACTATAATAAAATGTACCTGACATGAGGTCCATTTATCTAATCATTTTTCGAAGTTTCCTTACATAATAGTCCATTTTCCTTTATTCGGTATTGTCAACCAATAGCAACAAGTTCCACTAACCTTTTTTATGTTCTACCATACTTTTCATCTTTTTCCCAAATTAGCTAAGTATCTTCCATCATCGAAAATTGAAGTATATTTTCCATTGAACATTCCTTTTGTTCTTTTTGGCATTTCCCACAAGGTTAACATACAATTTATATTTTTTTAACCAACGTCATTGTTTTCTATTTGTCATCTATTTTCATGTAGAACATTGTCATTTTTATAACGTTTCTACCTCATTCTTTGGTCTGTTTGATTTCTAGTAAAATGGTAATTTTTTATGCCGAGGGTAAAGTTGAGGTCACCATTCCTATTGATAATTTGGGAATCTTGCATGTCACAAAGAAATGTTTGTGTGCTATGTTTGGTTTCCATCTAGGAATTGTTCATGTGTCCAAGGACAAAATGTGTGATGATAACAACAATGTTATTAGATTCATTTATCAAGTTCCAGTCTTGGGTGATTTTGGTTTGGAATGGAAGCTGAATGCCGAAAGGTTTAGGATCATTGCAAAAGATCTTACGAAAAGCTTTCAAAATATTTTTTTGACACCGAAAACTGTGACATTTGTTACAAATGTCATTCTGCATCTTGTGGATATCAAGCAAGAGGTTGTCCCAAAATGTGTCGATCCTCAACTTTGTTCATAGATTTATGCAATTCATTCGATGAAGATGGAACACCTTCAATTTCTTTTTGCCCATTGACCTCTTCTCTGCACACAAGTCATTTTACTTCGATTTCTGTTTATTCCCAATATTCCATTCAAGACATTCCCTCTATGTTGAGTGTAGTAGATTGTCTCTAGGCAATGTCATTTGCTTCACATGCTAGCTTTGAGTTGAAAGATTTAAATTATGATAACTTTCACATTGAAAATGTGCATTCCGACCATATTTAATGGTGATGTTTTGTTTAAATCCCCCCCCAATTGTTAGTCCCGACGGTCACTCTAACCAGATGTAAAAAATGGATAAGAAACATGATGGCCATGCATGGTGCAAGGTTAAGACAACTAACATCAAGAATGATTTCAAGCTTACTTTTTGGAGAGTGCGTTGCTTAGGCCATTTGCAATGTCGGAATGATGGCTGCAATTTCTTTTTTCTTAACAAATGTAGAAATGAAACAACTTGGATTGGTGATGTTCGTGACCTTCAAGGAAGTTGTTTTGCTCCTAATCCACCATTTTGCAAAATCTGTAATAGCGCCCCCTTCTATGTTAATATGTGTGTAGCTTGCATGTATTACATCGTGCATAAGCAAGAGAATTTGATTTGAACAACTATTCATTTAAATACGCATGATCATCCAGTGATGGAAGGTCACTTTCAAAAAGTTTTCAATCAAGTTAAATTCATGGTCGAGGAGGAGGTGTCTCGCACACTAGGGGCTCCCGCATTAGCCATTGCGTTGGTTGCAAATAAAACCTTTCTTTTTTAACACCTATTGAACAAGGATGGAAAAGGGCCGGTGGAAGTTTTAAAAGGCAACAAACTACACCAAGTGATGGACAAGTTCATAGCATTATCTTCCCCCAATTTCCAAAATTTAATTGCATCCTTTAAGCATCAACCAGGGAACAAAAGGTATGTTTCTAATATTCTTGATCTTAAAACGAATAATGGTTATTGTTTTATTTAGGATAGTTGTTTTCCAAGGCAACATATTGGAGAAAAAGTGTTTTTATTCAAGATGTTTGTGCATGGAGATGGTAGTGGTTGTGATTTAGTCAAGCGGATGTAGCCTGAGGGTGACCTCCAAACCACTTGGATCATGTTTGATCATGTAAAGTGTGTCGAGGGTTGGACGACATTTGCTTGCCATGTGTATGATTCTTTCTACTGCAAGGTGATTATGATTGCAATATGTGATATGCAATTTGAAAGCACGGAAGCTCAATGTGTAATGTGGCAGAATCTAAACAAGATCATGGTGAATAATGGTGTTCCCAACCCAAACTTCAAAGGATTCATGGTTGATAGCACTCAAACCAATTGGAATACAATTCGAATTGCCTATGGTAGTGGAGATGCAAGTGAGCCAATGGTTGACAAAGAACTAACTTGTTTTTTTCATTGGAGTCAATCCATGGATAAACACACAAAACAACATATTAAGCTAGGGTTGCAAAAAAAATAGGACATTATGCTATGAATACAAAAATGCCATTTCTTTGGAAGATGCTAATGTTTGGTATGCAACAATCCGCTACTGGTGGTATTCCTCGAGTGTCATTGATGAAACTGGACTTCAAAAGTTGGAGAATTGGCTTAGTTTGGGCACTTTTATGTGAGACAATGGGGAGGATTTATAATACATGTACTATTTTCAACCCTCCCACACATCTTTTCTTTCACCCCACCTTCTTAACAAGTTCACATCTACATTCCTAATTATTTTAATATTGCATAACAAACATTTATTTTTTCTTGCAAAAATTCTCTCCTAAAGAGCTTATAGACATGCCCATGTGTAACCTTTCAGGATAGTGCACAATGTTTGGCAAAAGGGGAACCTATTTGTATGTTGTGACATCAGATGACTATGATCAAAATTGCAAACAATCAACGTTGTATTCTCATTTCAAGTAGGGTGGTTGACCATATCAAGGGCCTAATAAGAGTGAGTTGCTTTTGCATAAAGCAACCCAATATGGAAATCCGAAACAACTTGCAGACGCAATTCTGAAATATTCCCGGAGATTGGTTTACATAGTTAGAATCACACATATGGAAGGTGAAAAGGTCTTTGGCTCTTACAAATAGAAGGTGAACCTAGCCCTCAGATGAAAAGGGGATTCACATAAGCACGACCATGTGAATTTTTCTCATTTTTGTGTAAACCATATAATTGCCAAATTAGGTGTGGAAATTGAACCTAGGGTGGATGAAATTTAGGGAGATGTTGAGGTCCTTGAGGCTCTATGTGGAGATGGAATTTGGCATATAGAAAGATGCCCCCCTATGTTGCATGTTTAATGTTCCACATTGCAAAAATCCACTAGCATTCTTGTGCTGCTAGGATAATTGTCAACCCAACTTCTACTAGTGTCCTTGCCCTAACTTATTCAAGGTTGTGGTCTTAGTTCCCTGGTGCACCTTTAAAGTTGCACAAGTTCTAGTTCTGTGCAAATGATATGAATCATTGTGTTGGCGGTACGAAACGCAAGTATGCATTGGATAGACCAACTGTTCCAAAAATTTGGCATGTTCAAGCTAAAACTAATTTCACCCAAAATGAAATCAAGTCTCTTGAGGAAACAAGATTTGTTCTAAATAAATGATAATCGATGTTTCCTTGAAATCTATTCAAAGGGTAAAACTCCATTCCTATAAATAGGCCAGTGGATGAAATGTTGTGGCCAACATCATGTAATGGTAAGGTTGTTTATTGTACAGTGCCATTTGAAATGTCAAATCTACAATCGGTGGGAGGCTGGTCAACTTCTTGAAACGATTATAAACCCACCATTGGAGGTTCCCCTTACTGGATATGGACGTATATATAAATATTTATTTGGCCAAAATCCAAACAAGAAGCAATATGAAGTTACAATAGGAACTTCCCAACTTGCATTGGTCTGGATTTTGTAAAAACGATGTCCAGTTCGTTAGGTTGGTGAGGGAAGTGGGTGCCATGTAAACACATGTACTATGTTTTGCAACATGACATGTTTTGTGGGCAATCGAAAGTTTCATCCATTTTCCAACTTGAAGTTGTGATGAAATTTGTTGCTTGTTGACTCATGATGTAACTATTGTGTAGGTAGAAGTACACTTTTGAATTGTAATAAAAAAACAAATACAACAAACATTGGCAATTTTAGCACTCGTGATGATGCTATGTGTTTGGCTTTTAAACTAAAACTTGCAAGCAATGTTAACACTCTGGTTTTATAAACGTTTTGATAATTGTTCATTCAACATTTTGCATACATGAATGATGTTTCACTATTAAATAAAAATTAGTTATCAAACTAAGTTAAATGTTCACTAATTATTTAAAACATTATTGAAAGATTATGGGAAATAATTCTTAATTGTCAAACTCACCATTCAGTATATTTGGATGAATATTTTTGCCACGTTAATAGAATATTCTATTGATGTGGACAAAATATTTTTGTCTACCTAGACAATATTTGGCTTACATAGCAAAAATACTTTAAAAAAAATTTGTGTTATTCACAAAAGTTCTATTCACGTGTTTGTTGTTCACCATTCATGTTCACATAGTAGTTGCGTTGTTCAAGGAAGTAGGGGAAGTTGTAATTCCTGGTGGTATTTTTTCAGCTTACAGGAAACATGCATTTGTGTTTACACCAAAGAAGATGAAGATCACTTTGAAAAAAAACAAACTATGTGTACACCTTTAAGGAAAAGTGTTGTTGTTAGGTACATGTTTCTAATGGTAGCCATTGTCATTTTACTAGATGAGGGATAGTTAGTGGAAAGATGAGTTTCAAGATAACCAAGAATAGTTTTGAAACTATCACTCATGTTGTTGCAATAACAAATTCCTTTATGTTGAGTGCAAAAGATTAAACTTCCCATTGGATTTACAATTTCCTTTTGCATTGATGTTAGTGTTTTTTTAATCTCCTTTGAGCTTCTTCTCCTCCTCCTTTTTCCCATGTGTGTTATCTTATCTCCTTGCACTCGTAGAAATCAGCCAAAATGTAACCACTTCGTTTCTAACTACATGCGACTTATAGTCGTTTATGACTAAGTTTGGAAGTATTTACAACTATAAGATCAAATTTCAACTATTTTGGTCACTTTTACAACTATGATGCAACTATTGAAAAATTCATCCGATCAATTGGATGACTTTTAGGTTTATTTTCATCCATGAATATATTGATATGTCCCATTAGTTGCAATAGTCACCAAATTAGTCACATCCTAAAGGTATTCTACGGTGACATAGGGGTGTATTTTTATGTATGTATTAAAAGTATATTTACGATATATTACATATATCATAAATATATATTTGTGTGTATATTAATTATGTGTATGTATGTATATTGTTCATATAATGATTTAAAAAATTAATGTTTCAACTCTGAAATTTATTATTCAAATCTGAAAATTAATATTTCAGTTATGAAATGTACATATATTTGAATTTAAAAATTGATACTTGAATTTAAGTTTATGTGAACTTGAATTTTTTATTTGCATTCGGATTTTTCTATTTAATTAAAAATCATTATTTGAATCTAAACATTATTATTTGAATCTAAAATACAATATTTCAATTTGAAGTTTTAAATACAAATTCTTCAAATTGTTAAATTTATTCAAAAATACATGTTTGAGTATAAAATTAAAATTAAAATTATGAAACTTATATTTAAACATTAAAATCAATGTTTCAATTCCGAAAATTGCTTCTGGAATTCATTATATATATGTGTGTAATTTGAATATCAAAATTTATATTTCAATTCTAAAAACTACTATTTCAAATTTTTAAAGAATTAGTTGAATTTGAAATTTGATATTTGAATCTGAAATTTGCTTTTTCAATTCCTTAAAAAAAATTTAAATTCAAAAAGCTTATTTGATCTAAATTTTGACATTTGAATTCTAAATTTTTATTTTCGATTTTAACAATTAATATTTCAATTTCTAATTTTTAAATTAAAATTAAAAAACTTATTTGATTTGAAACTTGAAATTACAATTACAAATTATTATTTTGTATTCTCAAAATTAATATTTCAATTCAGAATTTTTTTAATTGAGTCTAAAAATGGAAATTTCAATTTTGAACATGAAAATTGACATTTCAATTCTGAAAATTTTAATCTAAATTCAAAGACTTATTTCATCTAAAAAATGATATTTGAATTCTGAATCTTTTTTTTGGAATCTAAAATTAATATTTCAATTCCAAAAATTATTGATTGAGTTTTGAGGCTTTTTTCTACTAATGTTATCCATAATGAATCACTTTTATAAATAATTTTAAATGATAATATTTATTACTTATAATTTACACTAAATAATAATTTTTGAAACATCAATTTTTGCATTATATATTTTATATTCTTACAGTAAAAGAAATTAATTACTGTAATTAATGATACATTACTTTAAAATCATTGTAATTATTTCAGATAAGAATTAATTATAGTATATGCATAATTATTTTTTAATTGAACATAGTTATTCACAATCTGTAATTTATAACTTTAAATCTGAATTAAAATTTTGGAAACATTATAATGTAGTTAAAATAATTATTGTAATGATTGTAATTTCAGGAATTATTATAAATTGATTTAAGTTTTTATTTAAAAAAATTTGTACTTACTTATCTATGATAAAGTTTTTTACAATAATAAATGCAATTATAGTAATTAATGTAACTATTTTAATATTACTATTTTTTAAAAATCTTGCAAGAATTTATTTTTAATAACTATTGTTCGTTCATTTGAAATATATTTTTAAATAATTATTTTTAAAAATTAAAGTCATTAAATTATTTTTACATTAACTATATTATCTATAATTCAACTAGAAATAAAAAGCAATAAACTATTTTAGTTATTTATTTATCTTTGAGTTATGTATTAACAACTTGTGAGAAACTAAATAGTTAGTTAGTTAAATATTAAGAAGTTATTATTTATTTGAGTAGTTGATAATGAATATTTAATATTTGTAGTGTATAGTTTATATTTTAATATATGTTAAATTTAATAATTATTAATTAAATGGTTATTTAATTATCTAGTGAACCATGTACTTGAATTATTTATAAATCTAAAAATTAAGACCAAAAGGCATGAGGAAAGTTTTGGAGTTATAATTTAGTTTGTGAAAAAGTTGCAACTTCAAAACTTATCCCATATTGTTTATTCTCCGTTCCTATTTTGAACACTATATAAACAAGGGGTGTGGTCATCAAATTTCGCATTAAGAAAATTGTGCACATGGGATGAGCTAATTAAAAGGTTTAACCCCAAAAAAAAAAAGTTATGCACAATTTTAAACTATCAATCTCCCCAACCTACTATCTATCTAATTAGGTAGGTACATAGTATGACCTACCCACCTAGGTCAACCTATGAACCTACCTACCTAAATACCTACTTATATGAGTAGGTATTTAGCTTAAGAAGATAGACTTACCTACCTACTTTTTTACCTAAATAGGTAGGTAGGTATGTAACTTAGGTTTGTAGGCACTTATTTATGTACCTACCTAGGCACCTACCAACCTAATAATAATATTTTGTATTAAATTCATTTAAGGTGTCACATGGCATATTTACATTCAACCACGTGTCATAATATATGATCATCCAAGCATTTGAAATAAACGTTCGAAATGATTTCAAAATAATAATAATAATAATAATAATAATTCAATATTAAAACACGTGGCAACACATCATTTGCCTCAATTATGACCAAAATAGTTGCATTGTAGTTGCATGTGACAATACATATATAATGGAACCAAAGGATGAACTTGTATTTGTTGACTTTTTCTTTCATCCAATGCCCCTTGTCGTTTGCAACTAATGTCTCATGCGATTTGTCCAAGGCAACTAATGAGATTTTAGTCACAAATGTCGTTTGTGACTAAATTTTAGTCGCAAAGACTAGTCGAAAATACTTGTTCTTCTTCTAATGTTGGGTGGTTTTTATGGTTTCTTCTTGCACTCTATTGTCAACACTAGGTGATATCATGGTTGAATGTTCCTATTTTCTTGGGGATTTTGTGATCAAAATTAAGTATATAGTGTTGTTTTCTTATAATTAAAATTAACTTGTAGTTAATTGATGAAGCTAGTGGGGTAGTTATAGAATAGACAATCCCAAGGGCAATTTTTATGGGGTACCTTTAAGTTTGGTATAATATGCATTGAAGTTTGATTGAAAATTTTAAAAGGGATTCATTTAATTAAACTATAACACAAAAAGAATCAAATTAAAAAATTTGAAAGTAAAATGCCATCATTTCATTACAAGGTGGACTTTTCAAGTGATACAAGATGGATGATCATAGCCTATAAAATGTGTTATGGACTTTTATTACATAGTAAACATGTTTTAATTGTTGATTTTTTTTCCTAGTATGATTATGAGGCTATTGTAATCCTAAAATAAAGGTTTCCAATCAAATTTAATATTTTAATTTATTAAGATTCTACAAGATTACTATTAGTTTAGAAAGTCCATAACTTATTGAAATGGAAAAATTAATAAATGTTGTTTTGTAAAAAGTGACATTACTACCCAACATAACATCTACCAATTATAAAATTTCAAAAGATCCATAATTTTGCTTCCAACTTTTTCCCTAGCTAATCAAATTGAAGCACATGTAATAATTTGAAAGTTTGTAAGTTTAAGGTTTAGGTATTATTCTTGCCTCCCACCTTCAAATGGACTAATTTGCATTCCCAAAACATCAAATATTCACATTCAAAATTTTGAAAAAGGAAAATTTTGGATTCCAAAATCTATTATTTTTGGTCCACCTTAACATGCAACGAATAGTGTACAAAATGGACACATGTCATAAAAATCATGACCTAAACTAATACATACTTACGTTAATATATTAAAAATATATACCTAGGCTATGTATAATAATCTTATAGTTTTAGTACTAAGGTTAAACTCACATCAATCAAGGTTAAACTAGCCACAATTAAACTAACTTTGACTAAATTAACCATGGCAAAATTAACTATGAGGCTAAATTAACATGACTAAATTAAATATGGCTAAATTAATTAGTAATTTAACCTTGTAGTTAATTTAACTATGGTTAGTTGACCCAAAATTAATTTACCATTTCAAATTGAAATTATTAATTATTTTAGAAAAAAATAGTTTATCTAACATTAATTTAGTCATGGTTAATTTAGCCATGTGTTAATTTAATCAAAATTAGTTTAACCCAAAAAAAATATTATTAATCATTATAGTTAATCACATGTAATGATTATATATATATATATACTTATAATTACTAATATTCTTATTTACTAATGACTTGAGTATTATTATTCAGTATTTATTATTATTATTATATATATTCATTTTTATTCTGCAATAATTATTACTTTAATATTATTGAATTGTTATTAATTTTGATACCTATGTCTAGTAGGTTACACATGCTAGCTTACAAATTTTTAGCTTAGGTTATGTGATAATATTATGGTATTACTAATTATTTTATGCAAGGTTCATTTTTTCACAATTCCAACCTTATCAAAACTTCAATATTTATTCACCAAATTAAAAGAAGGGGAACTTACTAGTTTTAAGATTAAAGAAAATCTTATCAAGAGGAGGATTGCTGTTATGGGGACTTGGGGTTAGATGTTCATAGCTAATTTTTAGAAAATGTAGATAGTTGAAGTTCTTTAATTGAAAACCATTACATATACTTGACCATTTTTCTCTAAAAACAATTTGCCAATAGACTTGGCTATTTAGGTTGGTGTAATTTAATGTTTTCAATTTTGTGGGTAGTAATCTATTGCATAAAAAAGGTCGTGGTTCAATGATTGAAGATTTGGACCTTCAAAATGGAGGTGAGGGGTTGAAAGTATTCACAGTTGCAACCAAATGAGGTCACTTAAGCTACCTTGCTAGGTTTACCTTGGCCTACCTACCCTCTTAACAAAAGTTGGTTTTTTATCTAGGCTCCCTAGGCTAGGTGTCTTAGGGTAATTTGCCTAACCTAAACTTCCTAAGGTTAGGATTCCTAGGCTTCCTCTAGGTTAAGCCACCTAGCTTACTATTTCTCTCCTAGTCTACCATGTGATGACATGTGATTGGGCATTGAAATGTTTGTTTCCTAAGCCTAAGGTGCCACATGGTAGCATATAAATGGTCCAAAATAATCTTAAATGTTAATGCCTAAGTTACCACGTGGCAATGCATGATTCAATAATACATTTTTCAATATCAATGGCTAGGTTGCCATGTGGCAAAATGGTATTAGATCTTAGGTCCATGCTTGCCATGTGGTTATAAGAAAAAACTCAAAAAAATTATAATTTAGTTTTCAAAATTAAATTTAAACCATTGGATATCTTTTATGACTATGCTAAGAAATTACTACAATCATGAAAACAAAAGTCACAATGGCATTTGTGATTGGGGGCATGGATATGACTTATGGCATTTATAACGTGAATGTTTGGATTACATAGTTATGTAGTCACATTTGACAACTACAAGTGCAATTATGTGTAGTCCTAAAAGCCATGTTTTGGCATAATGGAATTAATAGTTCTTTCAAAATTCAAAGAATCACCCAACATTAGTATGAATGCATTCACCTGAGCATTGACTAAAAACAAAAAGCTTTGATTAGCTTAATTCAACCAACCAAATAAATACAACATTCTTATATTTGATCTTCATATTTATATCAAGGTTAGTTGGGTACCTAGTTGGGCAAGTAAGAGTTTTTAGTTCCAATTTCAAGTAAAATGAATCGAACTAAAACCTACTTGCAAGTTCAAGAACCAGTTTTAAACCTTGAACATGGTTCCAACCACTATCTTTTAAAATCTATCATTGGATTTGTACCCTAAAAATTGTTGTTTGTGCAAATGCTAAAATATTTATTTTTGCCCCAACTTTTTTCATAGAATTTTTGGTCTAAATAATCTACAAGTTTAGGATTTAGGGTTTCTTTCTTGGGTCCAACCACACTATAAGGAGTCACATGTGCCCCCTTAGACCATTGTTTTTTTGTTGTTTTTTTAAAGAATACTATTAGAATTTTTTAAACATGTCTTTCCAAAAAATAATTAATTTCTCTTAAAACTATTATGTTAAGGTGTATATTAAAAAAAACCAAAATATGTCATTAAAAAATGTTGTCAAATTGTGCTTTTAATGTTAAAATTGCTTTTAAGTAGCTTTGAAGCAATGGTTACAAGTCCTTAAAAGTCTTTACACATATTTTTCTTTCATTAGATTGATTCCAAATTTCCATGATATATATGTAATGTATTCACAATAACATTTTATAAAAAGCTATTCTATTTATTATTTTATTTTATTTTTACAATCCAAAGTTCAAAAAATTAAGTAGTGGTTATGACTATTAATGGTACATGTTGGTATGATTGCACCCTCTTCTCATTGAGCCATCACCATTGCCATTGAAGTTTTGGCCTCTTTCTTCTTTTTCTTTATGTCACATTGTTTTTACTTTTTACTTTCTACATTTTCCTTCTCCTTCATTTGCTCTCTTTCTATGTCCTTTGCACTTAAGTTGATCTATTATTTACGGTGTTCATAAAGAAAGGTCATTTGTCGTGGTTGAGGTGAAAAGCTTTGAGCTTTAGGCTGCTACTTGGAGCTTGGGATGAAAGCTTTGAATTCAAGGTTGTTAGGGTTTCCATGGTCTCTCATCTCTCAACAAATGCTTCTAACATACCTTGATTGTGCTTAGAGGTTACAAGTTATGCCATGAAAACCTTATGTGCAAGTTTGTGTCCAATGTGCTTTGGATTTTACGCACCATTGTTTCTTTTTTTTGGTTGCACGTCACATGGTTTTTAGATTGGTTTTGGAGGTCTCTCTTTTGTTTTCAAATGCCATGATTCTAGAATGTGGCTTTTAAATAAGTTTCACATACTAAGACTTGTTATTCAAAACATTTATCTTCTTAAATTGAAGTGCAAGTTTGAATGAAAATGATGCCTATTACTTCCAATCTATGTTTTATTTGGTTTGTTGTTCATTCTAGTTGTTTATTAATTGTGTGTTTGCATGTAAGAAATAGTACAATGGAATCAAGAATTTCCACTTTCCCTTTCATAAACCAGAATTTTTTGTTTGATATTGAAAAAGATATATAAATAGTTTACATTTCAAATTCAAGTCATTAATGATTCACAAGAAGCATCTAATATTGAGGTAGATGCTTCTCAAAAGCTTTTCACTCCAAAGTTGTTGCAAATGAAGATGTGGTATCCCTTTCATCATTTTGTTGATTATTAAGGTTCTGTTGTTGTGAATGATGGTGTTTTTATCAAATTTCTTGTGACCTACAAATTATGAAATGTGTATTGTGCCATTCTATTGTGGTGAATGTTGATGTTCATAGTTTGGCCCATGGGAAAAATATGAAAAGGTTTATAAACTACAACAAATACCACAATATTAGTTTTTTGAAAAACCATGCTTCGGAGTTACATTCATCAAAATATATAAAGTGTGAATTGTTGGTGCATATGACCAAATTTGTTGGAAATCATTAAAAAATATCAAATAAAATGAAAAAAATCCCCCCTTCACAAATCACAAAGTTTTTTGGTAATCGAAGACCTTATAACAAATTAGATCCCACATAATTTAAAATTTAATTTTGTTCTTTGAATAGGGATATATTCATTGATTTTTTAAATTAAAATCTTCAGTTGAGGTGCATGAGTTGATAATGCATCTTGTCCATACCAATCCATGTGTTTGCAACTTGTGTCCAAATCAATCATTTTTATATTTATCATTTCAAATATATATCCTAAGAGGTAAGTGATGAAATAACTTGTAGTTGTATATTCAACTATAAAATGGGTTTAAATCATAGATGTGATTATGACTTGTGCCTAATATTATTGGTTTGGACAAAAATGAAAATGAAAAATGCTTTATATCATCCACAATTGGTGATGTCCACAATTAAATGAAAATTTAATTATTTTGTGATTAATTTAATGTGATTCACATATGATTCTACAACATGTAGTGTTTTGTTCAATTTGAATTATGATCGTATATCATAGTTGTACAAATGTACATGTGTTAATGGCAAGCTAATGCATGCAACATGTCATGTAAATTTAAGTAACTTAAATAACCTAGGCATCCCCTTTGTACTTAGAACAATATAATAACTTTTAAGTAGCCCATAAGTATTTTAGTAATTTAAGCAACCTTTAGGTAGTTCCTGTGTAGAATTTTGAATACCTTACACATTCCCTTGCATAGTTTTTAAATAGCCCCTAGGTAGACCTTTAGGTACTCGAAGTAGTTTAAGTAGCTTTTAGATAGCCTTTAAGTAGCCCCTAGGTAGGTCTTTAAGTACCCTAATTAGTTTAGATAATTTAGGTAACTTAGGCAACCCCCAAGTAGACCCATAGGTACTTTAGTAAGTCTAAATAGCTCTTAAATAGGCTTTTAAATAACTTTTAAGTAGGCCATTATGTAGTCTATGTAGCCTTTATTTAAGCTAGGTAGCCCTTGAGTAATTTCAAAAACCCTTAGGCAAGCCCTAGGTAGCCTTTAGGTACCTTAAGCAACCCCTGAGTAAGCCCCTAGGTAGTTTACATAATCTAGAAGGTAGGTTGACTAGGTCCTTTATGTAGGTTAGTAAAAAAATTTATTAAAATGTGATTCCATTTCATATTACACAAAAAAATTGGTTCAATGGTAAGCACTTTATCCTTCAATGTGAAGGTGAAAGGATCAAATCCTTATTATCGCAACTTATATGCTTTAATACAAACTAGGTAGTTTAGGTGCCTACTTTAGGCCAAGGTGTTTAGCTTAAACTACTTAAGTTCATTAGCTAGCCCATATTTTTAACCTAAGAAAATTAAGTTAAGTAAACTAGGCCGCTTAACCTAGGCACCTTAAGTTAATTAAGCTAAACAACCTAACTTAGGTAGGCTACATGGTGCCATTTGTTCAACTTAGAATTGCCACATGTCAACCTTTCAGTAGTCAAAAATTTAAGCATCCCTAAACTTTAGTTGTAAAATTAGTTACAAATGATTGCGCCACGTAGGCATATGTGACGACACATTTTAGTTGTAAATGATTATGCCAAGTTGAAATATGCGACTACACATTTTACTTATAATTGACCATGCCATGTATGCATATGTAACCACACATTTTTGTTGTAAATGACCATGCCATGTAAACTTGATGTTAGTTGGATGAAAAGTTGGTGTTAGTTGCACCTCAATATGAATACCATTTTGACTAGGTACGATGTAATGTCTTTTGTGACAAATTTCATGGGACTTATCCAAGGTGATGAGAGGAATTTGAAGACACATGTGGCATTTACAATTAAAAAATAATTGCAAAACCATTCGTTAATACACAAATTCCTTGCAATGGTTGTAAACAAAATCAAAGAGAAATATGTCATTTTTTTTCTTGTTTCATGCATTAGGGTGTAGTCATTCTATTAGGAGCCACTGTTGCCCACTTAGATGATTGCTTTTGGGGAAATATTCTTGGAATATTCTCAAAAAAATCTTGAAAAAAATCATTTTTAATCATTTTTTAAAAATTGTACTATTTTGTTAAGTTTTTGTTAAAATTTTGACAAAAAATGTCATTTTCAAAGTTTTCCAAGTCCATTTACAAGTTTTTTTATTGTTTAAAAACAATGGTTACATGGATATTACACTACTTTTGAACGTCAAAATGTTAATGAAATAATTTCATATTTTGGAAATTTGTAGAATGAGATATTAGATTTGATAATGTGCAAAAAATTTAACTTATTTTCAAGATAAAATTCTCTTAGAATTTCTTTGGCATAAACAACACAAAATTAAGTAGTGGTTATGATTGATTTTGGCTCCTATCAACATGACTGCACCCATTACTTGTACATTGTTTCCTTTGATCTTTAGATGTCCATGTTAGGCATGACACTTTCACCATTGTGGTTAGTCTTATTAATGATGTTTAAGAGCCCATTCATGTCTTAATGGGTATTTTTGAAATGCACAACATTGTAAATGTAGCCATCATAGCTCAAATTAGGGTGTTGTTGAACTCATTTGTCTTATTTAATAAGGTTATTGCATACGTGAAAGACAAGGGGTCTAGCCTAGCCACCTTAACTATTACTTTAACATCTATGGTATCTTGTTTTCCACTTCATGGTGAAAGCATGGATAGGTGGCTTGTTTGGATTATCACACTTGTATTTTTTCTAAATTAAATACAGACGTAAAATTTAAAGCCACATTCAAAATTAGCATTGTCAATTTTTGAATATTCATGTTGTCATAGACTTTAATGGAAATTATCATAAAAATTTTGGATGAATTTTAAGAAGATGATGGACTTGTAATGGACTTTTAAAAGGACAACATTACCTCTATCACACACAAAAAATGAAAAAATGTGAACTTAAAAACAAATTCGAAGTAATGTCAAAATGAAAATTAAAAAATAAAGCATCATCAAATGAAGAATTTATTAATGAAGTGCATTGAAACTTTCCTAATACATATGTTTTTAATTTTTAAAAGTTTTAAATGATGTGATTGTTATAAAATGTTATCCTTGAGAGTCCATTTCACATTAAACATTTTAACCTTTTGCATGGATTTTTTGATCAATCATATGTTTAAGGATATTCATAAGTTGGCTTATTAGTATTATGATTAAAAGCATGGGGGATAATTATAGGACTTATGGTTTGTTAATTGTTAAAACCGCAAAAAAACCACTGGTGTTAGATTATGGACTTTCAAACACCACTTTTGAGCCACCTAACCATGCTTTCATCCTTTAATTGGCATGCCCATTTGTTGGCTCTTGTTTTGGTCATGCCATGTCAAAAGCTACCGAATGTGTTATTAATGATGTGAAGGTTTGTTTTGGATTTACAAAAGTCAACTTGAAAGGTGCATAAACATCACTATA
>Ga0116231_10005711_pt1 | contig 24342 bp, 11 predicted proteins | sample S1TSphgellanicum_2_FD_89695 | JGI IMG/M metagenome (GOLD analysis project Ga0116231, IMG submission 89695) | Host-associated microbial communities from peat moss isolated from Minnesota, USA - S1T2_Fd - Sphagnum magellanicum MG | ecosystem: Host-associated > Plants > Peat moss > Unclassified...
AAAAAAAATAGAATGGAGTTGTAGAAAAAAGAAAAAAAAAAAAAAAAAAAAAAAAAAGGAGAAGGAAGGAAGAAAAAAAAAAAAAAAAAAAAAAAACCATCGCCATGAACTCTCAATTCACTCAAGCCTCCTCCCAAACCTACCAAGTTTGGCGGGTTGGGAAGTTCATGAGGTCCAGGGGAGGCTGGGGATAAGGAAGGTCAAGGGGTACAATTCAGACCTCCCTTTTTATTTTTCATTTCTTTTCAAAATTTTCGAACCTAAAGTGCAAGTTTAGCACCAATCCGAATCTACCAACATTTTTTTTATAAAAAATTCATCCATTTGAAGGAATTCATCCAAATTTTGGATGAAAATAATCATCCATTTCATTAGGGGTAACTAGTGGGTGAATTCGAATAAGGGTTAATGATCATGTTGTAGACTAATTAATGAACAACCCACCTATGAATGTACACTAGACGATTTGACCCTACAACTGAACAAATTTTTCCATTTTAATTCATTTTTATTCTCATTTTTTAATTTTCATTTTGAATTTCTTTGAAAATTTATACCTTTCACATACAGAGTCGGATTAACAAACCATCTATACCATTGAGTTTTTTGAAAGGATAATTACATGTGTGTGAAGCTACAAAAGTTTTGAAGATAAAAAGTTTTGAAGGCCAGAGGTTGATTTAACAATTGTGGAATTATTTACCATCCAACTTTGGGAGTTCAATCCTCACCCATACCAAGGCAAGATCGAGAACTTTCAATGGAATTAATTCCTAGTGAGGAACACTTTTAGCGTGGGAGTTTTTAGCTTAGTTGGAGATAAACACTTTTAAAGGTTTATTCCAGGGCATTAGGTGTTTGTAACCAATTTTTTGTACTAAACATTTGGCAATTCAACATTGTGTTGGTGAGTTATATTTTTTACATTTTACATGTGGTGGAATGTCACACCATTAACAAAAGCGGTGGATTTGAATTCTTGTCATGATTCATCACTATAAGAAAAAGCGACCTATTAGAAGACCAACTTGACCGAAGTGTCCACATTGACCAAAAGGTGTGTCCATTTTGACTAAAGGTTTGGGGCATGAAAACCACATATTACATTTTACTAGTACATTTGACTAAAGCAACCTTTTTGACCAAGTATCAAATCAAATATCTAGTCAAAATAGACAAATGTACATCAAAATGGCCATTACTTAATCAAATTAGCCGTATTGAATGGATAGGGTTTAGTCAATTTGACCATCTTGATTTGACCTTTAGTCAAATTGACCATACTCATTTGATGACTTAACCTACTTGTTAAGCCCAGGCTACCTACCTAACTTAACATAACTAATAGGTTAATTAGGCCTAGATTACCTATCTAGCCTAACATAATTAAGCTAATAGGTTATTTGTTAAGTAATAATCTAACTAATAACTTAGCTAAATAACCTAACCTAGACCTATTTAATAGGGTGTTTAAGACGTAGTTTAAGACTATTAAGTAGCCTATAACTAAGTAGTGTAAGCCTTCTAAATAGGTATCTTAAATGACCTAAATTTATTAAGTAGACCTATAAGCCATGTAGGTAGCCTATTAACCTAGGCCTACTATAGGTACATAAATTAAATTTAATAAGTAAATAACATAGGCCACCTAGGCCTAATAGATAGGTAGCCTATCCTACTAATTAAGCAAATAACTTGAACCACCTAGACCTAGTAGGTATAAAATAACTTAACTTAAGTTATCAAGGTTTATTTGGTAACTATGTACATAGCATAAGCCACCTAAACCTACAAGGTATGTAGTTTAATTTAAGCCTATTAAATACATATGTAGCCTAACTTAGACCACCTAAACCTACAAGGTAAGTAACCTAACTTAGGCAACCTAAGCCTACTAGATAAGTAACCTAACTTAGGCCACTTAAACCTACAAGGTAAGTAACCTAACTCAGGCAACCTAAGCCTACTAGGTAAGTAACGTAACCTAGGTAGCCTAAGTTAACCTAACCTAGGCCTCCTAGGCCTACTAGGTAGGTATGTAGCTAACATAGGCTAAGCCACCTAGGCTACTAGGTAGGTAGCCTAACTTAATATTAGGTAGGTAATTTAAACCTAGACCTATTTAATAAGCTAAACTACCCACCTAATATGCCTAGACTAGATCTATTAATTATAAGTTAATAGGTACCTACGTAACCTACTAAATAACATAAGCATAAATAGCTATAAGCATAGACCTAGACCTAGTAGGTACTTATAAGGCTTAATAAATTATAACCTACATGTTACCTAAGTACATGCATTTATTAATAAGTACCTCTTACCTACCTAAACTAACTTGCTTATAACCTACCTATTTATGTAAATAATGTAAAAGAATTCAAGTTCATTTAATGCAATATGTTGAAAACAATTCATGGAAATTTATACAATATGTTGGTCCAAAATCATGTTCATTACAATATGTTGCCCAAAAAAAATCATTTGATGCAGTGGTGGTGCAATGGTTAAGGACTTGTGTGAGGAATTCTTACACACCTTTCCACATGAAGATATGCATTCACAAAACTCATTTAGGGGTGGAACTACCATGTAATTGTATTTTAACAAATTAAGGTGGTTTAATAGAATATAATGAAATTCATTAAAGAATCTAATGCGTTGTGTCCACTTGGAGGATACCAAGACATTTTGAAAGAATCAAAACTCACCATGATGAAATGTGAAAAAACATTGTGTTGATGTTTAATCAATGTTCACGCTTAATAGTTGACCCCCCTTCATTCCATTCCTCATGATATTTTCATATAATCTTTTAATTTAACATGCATAGGGTTGTTGAAAATTTAATCTTTAAAGCAACAATGTTGCAAAATGTTATAAATCTTTATTTCTAAAATCAAAAGTTATGCTTCAAAACTAAAAGTTATTTTGACCATTTGAGAAAAAAAGATGACTTCAACCCTATCTACTTTTGGCAAGTGTAGCTCCCTTGTAGCAAACCCAATGAAGCAAAAATTTTGAGAGATCATTCTAAACCTTGTAAACTAAAATTGTATGAAATTCGAAACAAATCCAACGGTGAATCTAAGAAGAACAACTATTTTAATAAAGAATTTAAAGGCTTGTTCATGGAAATCACTTCATGAAATTCATTACGACTACTTGTTACACACAACTTCCTTCCATGTTCTTTTGTTTGCACACATTTTCTTCCATGAATAACACTTTTTCACACATAACAACTATATCTCCTCTCACACATTCATTTTCCTCTTCTTTCGAAGAAAAACATAAGATAAAAATAAACTCCCGTCACCAAGCTTTCCATGACCCCTCCTTGAACTTGTTCTCCTTATCTAATGGAAGTTGTGCAAATTCTTCCTTCCAATCAATGGCATCCTCATCCTTCATGAACCAATGAAAATTGAAAATGATTTGACCTTCCAATGGAGTTTAGGATGAGAATTCTTGTGCGCAATGAAACACTAAAAAAGTTCCATCCTCCAACCAAATAGGATGATAATCCTCATGACCAATGGAATTGGAGGATTCATCATTTTCCCTATCCTGGACATTTTAATTAGGTTCTTAAGCTCGATCATTAATAATTTCATCCGTTTGACTTTAACATCCTACTTTTTCATCTTAATTATTGAAAGTAATTAATTATTAGGATAATTTACTAATAATAATAAGCAAACATCCTTGAATTCCCATTTGACTAAATCAACTCAATGGTATTAATAACATTTCCATGTACCATTTACTTTTTTATATCCCATAGTCATTATTTATTATGTACTAATTAATTGTGTAATACATAGTACATTGGAATTAAAATTTTCATTACAAGATTCTCATGTATTTTTTAGATCCACCATCAAAATTAGGGTTTCACGAATCCATTAAAACTAGGATGTCAGGGTTTTCATGAACTTCCACCATCATTGCCACACATTATGCCTGCCCTAATTTTTAAAATAAAAGCATTGACCCCCTTTCGAATGTAAGTACCAAATTGTTCTTACTACCCTTTTGGTTTTTGTTGATGTAAGTGAAAATTCAATCATGGTGGATGATAGTGCTACGCCCTCAAATCCTCTAGTTACACCAATTAAAGAAAAAAAGCTTGAGAAAACACCAAATAACGTGAATGTTTCCCAATGGTCACACGAAAAATAACCGTCCAAGAGAATGGTGTGCACTCAAGTCGATTATTCAGCATGGGATTGTCAATTGTCTCCTAACCCACATGCCTTAGCAATTTACTTAAAATTTGTTCTTACTTATAGAGCCATGCCAAAAAGGTTTGAAGAGTGTTAGTGTGAAGATGACAATGTTTGTCTTCATTGTCAAATTTGGATTCTCGGTGATGGCCATTATTGTTGGCTATGAGGTCCAATTAACCCCCTTTCCATGGACCATCAAGCCGAATACCTAACTCGCACCATTCGTCGCATTCTAAATTTTTTGTAGTTGTGATATATCCCCTCTAAATTGTTTACTAAGTCGTAATTCACTTGAGGCTACTTAGGTGCAAATGATAGTATCCAAATTCAATTTCTATTCTATTTAGGAGTTTGATAAAAATGAAGATTGAATAAGGATGTATTAGGACTACATCCTAAAAATCTTACAAATACATCATTAGTGCCTAAAGATTATTCTACAAAATTAATTTAATATTGTAATGGCAAAATGTTAATGTTAATTATGGGCTTATATTCCTAATATATCAATAAAATCACATCTAATTCTACATCCATTTTCACCTCTTTGCAACATAAAAAAGATAATGCACTTTGGAAGGTTTACTAGGTTCTAAAATTAATTAATCACTACATCAATTTAAATGCATTTGAAAATAACCAAAAGATAATTTAACTATTAATAATTACTACTTTGAGGTTTATAAAAATTCAAATCATTAATACTAAAGAAAATTATGGAACTAAAACTCAACAATTTACTGAATTGTAATCCATGGCTCACAACTTGATTCCTCAATGTGAAGATGAAAAGTTCAAATTCCCACATTTACAACCTCGGCTACCTTGGCTACTTAGGTGACCTAATTAGGTAGCCTAGGTTGCAAAGCTTATGAAACCACCTAGCCTAGGTTACTTAGCCTAGCCTAGGGGGCTTGGCTTAGCCTAAGTGGCTTGGTTTAGCCTAGGTAGTTAAATTAAATGGCTTAGCCTAAGCCTAGGACATAAGGTTGGTACGTAAATAAATAAATAATTTTTGGCATTAATTATTAGGTTTATTAATTAAGTAGGTGGCTAAGGTAGGGTAAGGTAAGTAGGGTAATTAATAATTAATATTTTCATATTAAGTTTAAATAAAATAATTTAAATAATATATATAAGGTTGTTGCCCAAATTATTTTATTGTCACAATGGTTCAATAAAAAAAACTTGGTAAAAAAAACCCAATCAAAAAGACCAACCAAAAATACCTAGTCCAAATGGTTAGGTCCAAATTGATTTGTCCAAAATGGCACTTTGGTCAAGTTGGACATGGGGGCACAAAAACCATAAAAAAGGGTTTTTTGACCAAAATTCCCAATCAAAAAAGTTTTGTTTAAGGTTCATCACAAAGGTGACACAAAATTCAAGGGACAAGGACACTAGTACTAGTGGTTTCATTAGGTGGGGGGTGCGGTTCAAACCACCCACACCACTTTCATCATCATATGCAAGATTTTTTTTTGATTCAAAAATAGATTTTTCTCTAAGGTTTGTTACCCCACCATTATTGTGGAACATGGAAAAAATGTATGGAACCACCAAAGGGCCCCATCGATATTTGAACATGTTTGGCAACATTGAGTTCAATGATTCCAGCAATTTGATAGTTGGTGTGATATGCAACAAATGCATAATCCTTAGTTGTTCACACCTTTCATGGCATGGAAAGGTTTGTTTCAACATTTGGAAGGGTTGCTTATGGATGACTATCATGAGTTCAAATGCGCCCATGAGATTTATATCAAAAAGTGGTGGCTATATTGGTCTCCTAATTATGTTTCTATCATTAGAAGGATTATGGCCCCCAGGGTGCAATAACAACCCTTAACATTAGTTCGACAAATGAAAGCTGAAGTGCAAATGGTACTTGAACCATTGGAAGTGATGGAATTACCAGGGTGGTGGTGCAAGGTCATCCACTAGTATGTGGGGTCCATTGTTTACATTTAACCTAGTTGTGGAATTTTTCCATGAGTTACAGCAAAATTATCAAAGGTTTACAACTGAAAAGCTACTAAGTTTGCAAGATTTCCAACATAAACCCCATGAGAGCTTATAAGAAGCCTATGCACAAATGTGTAGATTAATCATGGTGACATAAGGTTCCACAAAAGCCCAAGCAGTTTAATTTTCATATGGGATTCTGGATAAGGAGCTTAGGCATCATGTGTAAAATGTCATTCTATTACAACCTACCCAACACACTTTGGCTAGTGTGTTTCAATCATCAGAAAGGATTGAGATGAACATGGCGGAGGAATGGGTGGTCACCTTTGGGTTCAACAAGGACAACCTAAAGAATTTTCCAACACCATTAGGTCAATAATCACGAAGTCAACCCACCAAGGCTATACCACCCATGACGCGCTCCCAAGTCCTTAGTTAGACTCAAGTTGGGTCTAGGTTACTCTCACAATGGAATTGTGAGGAACTTGGGGCACACTCCAAGCTTTCAACACTAGAAGGGCGTGCTGAAGCTCCAAAATGGGGCTAGGAAAAGTAACAAGCTATTCACTTACTCGAACCTGTATCAAACCAACACCAACCAACAAGTTGGTTAGTTTGTGTTACTGTGATCAACCTAAACATCACAAGAAAAAATCTTGTCCTTTTCCACCCCCACATATTGCGACTATTATTCGATTTGACTACATTTCAATTACATTTGGCCACATTAACACTATTAAAAAAAGGGTGTTTTGCAATTAGCCTTACAACTCATTTTTTGAGTTATAAAGGACACTTGCAACTCACTATATTTATACATTGTGAATGTTAATAGACAAATTGCATGAATTGCAAAGTTCCAATTCACTATATACAACTCATTACAACTCAATTGCAACTTAGTTTTAAAAACTTGTTTTCAACTACTATACAACTCCATTATAACTACACACATGATGTCATGTTGATGTCAATAATTGTCATCCATCTATTAAAATTTAACACATGGCATTATGAAGATTTTTAAACATAAAATATTTTTTTCGAAATATTGATCTCCGCCATCCATTATATTTGTTAATGATGGTTCAGGATTCTGACGCATGGCATAATAAAAAAATTGCTGCATGGCATATTAATTGTATTTTGAAATATATATATATATATATAGTACCTAGGTAGGTCATACATAACCATTGGTAGGTAAGTTGGTAGGTTTTAAGACCTACATACCTACATATTTACCTAAGACCTACTTACTTCCCTAGGGAGGTAAGTAAGTAGGGAAGCACAAAATTAAATGCACTAAAAAATAGCCATAAAATTTTATTTTTATTTTATGTTTTGCCTTTAGGTTAAATTTTTTTAAGTTCATCCCAAAATGGCACATGTATTTTAATGTGAGAACATAAGAGAACAAATTTTTTTTATATACTTTGTAACAGGGGATTTGAAGACAAAACATATGGGTTAAATTTTTTAATTGTTCATTAGTTGCAAATTGAATTGTAACTATAACATTTAAGCGCTCAAGGTAAGCTAGATCCAAAGGGAGCGTTCCATTGTTTTTAGTGTCTAAACAAAATTTGAACCCCCCATATTGGTGCATCTGGTGCACTAAAAATCATCAAAAATGAAATAAAATTGAAAAAATTATGGCCTTTCAAAGTAGAAGGCGTCAATAACTCAAAGAAAACAAACCACCAAATGTTACAAAGACAAGTTCCCAAAAACTAACAAAATTCCATGTATGTTGTTATGTTGTTATTAAAGTTCAAAAATGATTTGTAAAATTTCAAATGGCGTTCCTATAAACTTTAAATTGTTTTAAATGAATACAAATTTAAAAAGTTATGAGATTTGAAAGTAGGAGAGGTCCAAAGTAGAAAAAAATGAAAAAAAACGTGTTTCATAAGTTGGAAAGTTTATTTCTCCTCTTGTTTTTTTTCATTACTCATTTTAATTTACATTTTAAAAATGATTTAAAAACTTGAAGTAGTGCTCCCACAACATTTTAAATCACTCAAAAGGAAACAAATATGATGAAAATATAAATAACTAATGAATATGTATCCTTATTAAATTATAAGTAGTTGTATTATAGTCACCACATAGTTGAACAATAATACTTTAGTAGTGGTGCATTAATGGCCATACTAATTGTATCAATGGGAATCATAATCAAAAATTAATTGCAAATGTATCTCATATTGGTGGTGGAAATGTGAATACGTGGCATGATCACATGTATGTACATTGTACATTAGTTGCAACATAGTTGTTGCTTTAATGACACATTTATAATAGTTCTAAAGTAGTTGCCACATGCAACTACAATATAATTCTTTAAAAAATTGAACATGGTTGACTATATATGTATGTATGATGTGTATAAATTATCGTGTAAAAAACCCATTTTCAATTCATTTATAATTATACTACAACTAATTAATTTTTTGACATGACAATTTATTTATTAATACATTATATTTCTAAAGGGATAGTTGCATAGTAATTGTAATACCCAAGAGATAGTTGCACATATGAGTTTTTTTGAGTTTTAGTTGCACGGTATTATGGTTTTAATGGACACAATTTCTCATAGTGTAAGTTTGTAAATGTCTTATTACACTAATAGTCAATATTGTTCATAGTTGTTACGTTCATTACGTTGTTCCTTTATGAATATAATTTGGACCTTATTTAATTATTTAATAATTTCAAATTGGTGATGTGAAAATTGAGGTAGGTTTTAATTTGATTCAAACAATGCATTATAATGGGTTAATGATTTTTTTGACATTTCTTTAACTATCAACACGGTACATGAGTTGAACTACCAATTTTTAACATGTTGAAACCATTACTTAAAAGTTGCATTTTACACTTACCATAATTTATTAAAACACATGTAACAACTTTAAACCCCATTTATATTGGATTGAATTAGTGATTTTTTTCACATTTTTTCAATTATTAAAATTAACCCATTCACTTTTAATATATTAAAAACCATTACTCACAAATTACATTTTACATTTATTATAATATACTAAAACCCATGCAATTCAATATTTTGCATTTATGTTTGAATGGTTTGGTGAATTTTTTCACATTTTTTGAATTGTTAACATTTTTACATCAATTGAGCTTATTGAAAACATTATTCAAATGCTACATATTGCATTTACTAGTATATATTGAAACACACATAACAACTTAGTGCCTCACATTTATATTTGAATAGGTTAATGATTAGGTTAAAATGTTCATGCATGCAAATTTTAAAATGCATGTAGACCTTTAAATCATAAATTTTTTTTATTAAATTATTACACATTTATGTAAATTTAAATGTATTTTTTCCCTCAATTTGTTTTAAGCATCATGGAAAAGTTAATTAATATGAATGTTCATGGTGCCACACTAAAACAAATGCCAAAAATAATCCTTAATTTTTTCCCCATTTGTTTCTTGGTGTATGAAAACAAAATCCATGCTAAAATCAATGAATTAAAATAATTTTTTTAAGTATTACTATTATTATTATCAAAAATTAAATATATTTTATACTTCTTTATTTTATTTTAAACATGTTTTTCTTGTGGACAATTTTGATCAATTTAAAGGCATAACATTGTTAAAAAGGATTTTTTAATTTATTTTTTAAAATTAAAAATAAATATTATCAATGTTTTACAATAAAAATATAATAAGTAACTAGATATTGAAGGATTTAAACCAATTTCCAACTACACAACTTGTCAATAACCAAATGTGATAATTTTCTTGTGGATGATTATCATTTTCCCAACATTGCAAAAATAAATAAATAAATAAATAGTATCTATTCATATTGGGAAAAATAAAAACTTGCAAACACACACACACACAAACACATATATATATATATATATATATATATATTGAAATTTAAATTGTAAAAGACTGATGAATGCATTTTTGAATTTACAAAGATTTTAGGTCAATTTAAACAAAAGAAATTTTAATTATGACAAGCCATTTCAATTTATTTTACATTTTAAAATTTTTATTATTTTATTATTTTGAATGCACTATTGATTTTTAAGAAATTCTTAAAACCCATTGTAGAGTTATATCATTTAATAAATTTAAAATGGAAGTTTTTTTAGTATATATATATATATATATATATATATACTTGAAAAATACGTTATTAATGTATATAGTTTTTTTTATGTTTGAAAAATGGTGAAAATTCACCACCAAAAAAACCTTTGGTTACATCATTTATATATTTATTTTAAAATTTCAAAAAAGTTGGATAAGGTTTATGATGATATCAAAGATTGAACTTAAATATCTTCAAATAAATTTGATGTTGGAATTATTATAATTATTTTAAAAAATTTATTCATTAAGAGTAACTTTTTTTTTTTCAATTTTTTTATCCCAATTTTTTGGAAAGTTTTTTTATTGTTTACAAATCCTTTGAATTTGCACTATTTTTTTCCATTTTTTTCCATTTTTTTCCTAACAAGAATTGCCATGTTAAAAAAATTTGAAACAAAAAAACATGTTGATTGGGGGAGGGGGGTGTTCATTCAACTATTTAAACCCAAAATTTCACCAAATTAAATTGTGTTTCCTTTTACAAAGGAAACAAATGTAATATATATTCTTACATTATATATATATGTTGTGATTTTTTTCAAAGTTGTGTAATTAATCATTGGTATTAGTGTATAATTAATCTTATTAAAAAAATATGGTCTCGATAATTAAATGACTATATGTTTTAATTAATTAATGTTTCTTCTTATGATTAACTTCTGTTAATTTAAGGGGGCAACAACATCAAAAAATGATTTTTTCAAAAAAAAAATTTAGAAATTTTTAAAAATATATATTGTTATATTTTACAATAAAATATCATAAATAACCATAATAAATTGAAAGATTTAAACAAGTTTCCAAGTACACAACTTATCTATAACCAAATATGGCAAAAAAAATTATAAATGATTATCATTTTAATAACATTGTAAAAATAAATAAATAAATTTTTACCTCACCATATTAGGGGAAAAAATAACTTCCAATTCTTCAAAAAATGGACATATTTTATGTAATGATTTTTAAATAAAAGACTTAATAAATGCACTTTTGAATTCACATTGAATTTACAAAGAATTTAAGTCAATTTAAACAAAAAGATATTTGTTGATTTATTCATGATATGTTATTTTAGGTTTTTTTTTTTAACATGGTAAATTTTATATGTATATATATATATATATAGAATAAATTTCAAATTTATCTTTTCATTTATAACATTTGAATAAATTTTTCAAAAGAAAATGTATGTTAAAGTTTGAATTTCCCAAACAATTTCATGCCAAACACAATAAACTTCAATTTTTTCATCATTTTTAATAAAGTCTTGAAGTGGTTTGGTGGTCAAGACTGTGGTGTGATTCCATGAGGTCTTGGGTTCAATCCTTGATTCATGCATGCCTTATTGTATCTTGTACAAATGCAATTTACAAAAATATATATCATGGTGAATACACAAACATGTACATTGTGTTTAAATGGTGTCAAAACACTTTTGTTGACAAAATTGGGAAAAAAAAAACTTTAATTTTTTTCAAATTTTTCACAACATGTAAATTTGTCATGGCATGCCATGACAAATTTGTAATTTGTGATTTCATGATCCATATATATATATAATGTTATGCCATGTCATATTAATTTGGGACTTCATATATCCATGTCATAATTTTTAAATTAAAAATTATCTAGTGCAACATGTGACCATCCAAAATGACTAAAAAACATTTCACTAAAATTATCATAATCAACTAGTTTTTTTTACCAAAACCATACAAGTTGCATATTAATGAATTGTCTTTTTTCACTAAAAACCTAATGAATTTGGGTAATGGAAAAAAACAAGATTCATTATTGTGCATCCATGTACAGGCCTCCCATAAATTCTCATGGGACTTTAAATTTGTTTTCGTATTTTTTTACTTGTCATTTGTTACAAGTGTTGCTTGCAACTAAAATAGTCACAAATGACATTTGTAGTAACAAACGACAAGTCAAAAAAACTTTTTTTTTCTTCTAGTGGGGTTTACGCTAAAACTTTTATAAACTCCTCAACTTTTCAATTTAAACCCCTTGGTAATTTTGTTGGAACTTTTGGAAAAATTCCACAATTGGGTTAAGTGCGGGCAAAGGACCCCACGAATTAACATGGAAGGACTAATACCACCATTTTTTATGGCTCCACCATTTTCAATGTTTGTACTTCCACTAACAGTTTCATTCCCGCTTGTCACACTTTTACCATAATGCATTAGGAACTTCAACACAAATTAAATTATTTTTAATTTTGTCAAAATCAAATAAAATAATTATGTCGAATAATTCAAAATTTATGGTTAAATTCAAACCCTAGCCCTTTTTGTATAGTACAAATTAATGAGGATAGTCCAACAAGGAAGACAATTGAAAACTTTTTTAAGCAGAGGTAATTTTATTACATTTATTTTGTACTTGTTGAAATCTTCAAAATCAAAACTAAGTTGCCGAATTAAAATTCCCAAAATATATTAATTATTCAGCATGTTATTACCAAGCTTGCCAATGTATTAAGGTACCAAAAATTGTTATGTCAAACTTGAGGTGGAAAAAAATGTTGGGACCACATGTATTCCAAGTATAGTTGGGTGACCAATACAATCATCATTCTTCAATTTGAACATTTTACGCATGCATATAGTCATGATAATCATCCATAAGTAATTTTCCAAATGTTGGAATAAACCCTTCCATGCCATAAAAGGTATAAATACACTACACCAATATGCATCCAAATTCATTATGTGTTTCATTATATTTTGAATGAAATTGAACAAATTTACCATGGTGAAAATGGTCAACCCCTTAGTAAATGGGGACTAGTCGTTATGGACAAGTGAATTCATTAATAATTAACCAAATTCAGTAATAATTAAATTAATAATAATAAATTCATTAATAAATAAATTATCCATAATAAGTTCATTGGGCTATCTAACTTAAGTTAGGAACCTAACCCATTTAAATGATTAGCCCATCAACTTAAAGTGTAAGTGTGAAGGTTTGAACCTTTCACCTCCTCCCATTTCCATGTTTAAAAAACAAGCCCTTAACTATTAAAATATTATTAAAAATGATTTTTTTGTCATCATTTATTATTTTACACATTTTTTATTTAAAATTTTTAAAAAATAATTCTACCATAGACTATTCTATCATAAGCTATTGTTGACTATTTTAAATTATTTTACCATAGGTTATTTCTAGTGATAAATATTAAATGAATCACGTCCATTAATAACTAACTTCATTTATAATATTATATATCAAAAATTTCTTGAACATTATGTGTATTTTTATATATCATATATAAAATAAAAATAATTTAAATTAATAAATATTAGCCTTTGTAAAAAAATTGTTGTTAAACATAGGACAATATGACTATGATACATGTAACATTTTTATGATTTTAAGTCTGACAATTATTACGTGTTAAATATTGGGGTTTTTACATATCATGAATTTAAACCTTGAAGTTGTCATTCCATAAGCCTTTTATGTTACTTTGCCATAACATGTTATTCAATGGCATGACACATTCCCATTGATGTTTTTGAATTATTGATCATGTTACCCGATTATTTTCAACACTTAAAGCTCCCAATAACATCCCTCTGATGATAATTATGGAATTTAAATCACATCCATGTGCACACTCCCAAAGCCCTAAATCAAGTAATTTCAAAGATTCTTGTAATGTTTTTAAAATTAATCTTTCCAAGTATTCTTATTCATCTCCCCAACAATCCAATCGAGATAGTTAAAGATCTTTGTAATTTTTTGCAAATTAATCTTTCCAGTTATTCATATTTATGTCCCCAATGAATCCAATTGAAATAGATATTTGGTGTCAAACACAAATTGAAGTTAAAGAAGACACAAATAAAGTAAACAAATTACTCCATCATTGTTCCCACATTTTTTTTATTGGAGTTTTAAAATAAACCTAAAAATACTATTCACATAATTGAAGAAGCAAATGCTTTGGTTTCATTAAAAAATTACATGAAAATTATTTGAAATATCGTAGGCATCAATACCAAAGTTAATACATATTTTGTAGAAGTCTTGTAAAAAGCTAAAAATGCTAAGATGTGTATTGTGCAATTCATAGTTCATAGATGAAATTCATTCATTATAATTAACTTTTCATTCTAGACAAATAAATTTAATCCAATGCATGATTTGATGGATTAAACTCACAAATAATGTGACTTATGCTAGGCCTACCACCCAAACTTCATAAAACAATTATAACCTCCACCCTCCAACAACACTAAAAACAAAACTATAAGTAAAGGAAATCCAAATTTGTGGATCACTAAATGATTAACCTAACATTTTGGTTTATCATAACTTAAAGTTTGGATAATAAATGATAAATTCAAGCCATTTAATTGTGATCAATGCCACCAAAATCAAAGAAATTTTTTTAATTGAAACAACATATTTTCCATAAAATATGTCATTTCATCATAATTTGTTTGTGTTAGTGTAAGACATTAGGGTAATGGGACCTATCATTCCTATATATTCCTCTATTATCACACACCAATTCCCCACCTTATAGTCAAACACTTTTTTTTTATTTACTTGTAATTCTTGATGATAAAATGTCTCATATGGAATGTGACAATAAATGGTTTTTCAATTGGCATATTTTTGTTGATATTTGGAGTTTTGTGAATTTTTTTAATTTGTTAAATGCAACATTGTGTTTAACAAATTTCCTTAAATATAAATCTTTCCCTTCAAAAAAAAAGGTAAAAAAAAAAGTAAGAAAAAAACATTTCGAAACAAAATCACCCACCTTCTTGGGAAGTGGGTGGTTTGGTTTCAAAACATGCCCTCATTTTTTTAATTAATTATTATAATCAATAACATAGTGTCCAAATGTATTAGAATTTTTCAACAAGTCTTTATATATCTAAACAACTTGCATGGTGACACGTGCAACAAGAAGGGCATGCTTTGGGATAGAAAAACAACACAATATGCTTGGGGATGACCCTCATTGAGCTAGACGCATGATGTTTCGTTCATGGGAAAATTTGTAGGTTCAAAGCATTATGTGGATTTGACCAATTGACCATTTAAAATTGGAATCAAACTAAGGTGGGGACAAGGATGTGTGCACCATTGATTCCAAGAAAGGGATGGCTTCTTTCATCCTTGAAACTACATGATTCAATTGTTCAAAAGGCTGAAAATGTCTATCTTTAAAGTTATTTATCTTTGATAATTGGCCATTCTTGGGAAAACAATCCTTCCTTCCTTCTTTCCATTTTTCCTTGATCAAGGATATTACAGTTGTTTAGTGTTTAAAATTTGACCCATTCCAACTCTTGACAAGTTTGAATTATCATTCTTGTTTTGCATCTTTTAAAGGTAATCAAAGAGGATTATGTTGTAAAAAGAAAGAACTAAATAACTTTAGAAGCAAAAGGAAATTTTATTAAATTTTTTTGTGCAAATGTTGTTTTGATTTTTGTTCTTTAAAAAGAAAATCTTTAAAAAAAAAAACATACTAAAGTTGTAAATAAGATATTTAGAAACAATCAAAATAATAACAAAACTAGTTGATATTGAATTATGCTTTTATGTGCAAACTACATTCAAAAATAGTAGAATAATGTAAATATTATATATAATCTCTGATTCACACTAACTTATTATACCCTAAATTATTTAAGTTATTATACCTTGGGTTATTTTCGGCTACTATACCCTTGGTTATTTTAAGCTATTGTATCTTACATCATTTTTGGTTATTATAAGTTATTCTACCTTGGTTTGCTTTTAATTAATAAAATGGTTCCACCTTAATTTTTCATTCCCACTAATTTTTTTACATAAGGTGGAATAACCTATAATATTTTTAGATAACTTAAGTAGAATAATTTAAAATAAACTAAGGTGGAATAACATAAAATAATTAATAATAACAATTAATAACTTAAAGTACATTGGTATATAAAAATTGAAGGTGGAATAATCAAGAATAGTTGAAGATGGTGTAGGGTAAATTACATTACAATAACCTATAATAGCTTATAATAGCCTAGGGTATAATAACCTAAAATATTTAAAATAACATCATCAAAAGAAACATATTTACTATTGTTCATTATTTTAATTAATAATGAATTATGCTAATTAATGATGAAACATGATAATTACATAATGACTTTATAATGACATAATTTTAAGAAAGGTACAAGGATTAAAGTAAGGTGAATGTATTTCATTTTTAAGGTTTGGTAATGATTTAGGATAATAAATTACACTCCACTTTTAGATTAACATTTATGTATGTTACATCTCCAAAAGGGATGAATGCTTTAATATCTAAAAAATTATTGCATGGGTGCATTCAAAGCTTTTTATTTAGATTTGGGTACATCAAAACTTGAAAGTATTAAACCAAAGATTTAAAATCCAAAAAATTATTAATGGGAATTTATAAATACCAAGAGTTCATTTTGGCAAGTTGTGAAAAAATCATCATTGTTGACAACCAAGTTGGTATTTGTGCATGTCTATCTAATCAAAGATTAAAAAACGATCCCCATTTTGCTTAACATATACAAGGTAATAGATGGAACAACTTTTAACAATCCAACATCCATGATTATTGAATATAGAAGCTTAATGAGACAAATGTGACTAACAAACACCTATTTGTTTCAAAACAAATCAAATTATTGTTTTTTGAGGTTCCAAAAATACCATCACCATTTCGTTTGTGTAAAAATGTTTCATTGGTGAGGGGTGTGCACCGCATAGCACATTGCACAAACTTGCTTGTTCCATTTGTGAATTTGGTCTCGATTTCATGTGCAAGATTAAAAATTTGTTTTCATGTACGTGTAATTATTCCATCCATCTAGCCTTAAATGTCATTTTGAAGCAAATAAGTTACAAGATTTTCAAGAACTTTAAGACATGTTGGATTTTAATGTTATCACCCTCAAGATCATCTTGAATGAATAGTAAGTTGTGATTTTGGAAATGGCTAAAGAAACTACAACCATTGACATTGCCAAAACTACTTATAAATTTTTAATATATGTGATGTGAAGACATTGTAGGATATTTATTGTGTCCTACTTTTATTAGAGTTGGTGCAAGGATTGTCTAACTTTGCACAAAAGATGTCATCTACTTTCATTTGCAACTTTTTTTATGTTATCTAACTTTGTGAAGTAGATCTATGTATGATGTAAGGTGAAATTGAAAAGAGTTATTCATTTCAATACAAGTCAAAAATTTCCTTGATTTTTCATGATGAACATCTCAATTTCAATGCATTGCACATTTGCCCTAATGAAGAGAACTTGCCACCCAAATTGAATATGTTGCCTTCTTTTTAGAAGCAAGTTGTATATGTTGTTGTATGTCATCAATTTAATCACTAAGGTTATGGGCCTTATAAGCAAGGAGGTTTGGGTTGAAGTTATGGTAAAATAATAGTGTTTTAAAGTAGTTATAAGTCTAGCAAATAGTTGAATTATAAAATTAATTTCAAGCACTAAAGTTGTTGAATGCAACTAAGATATTCCATTTGGTTTGTTTTAAAGGTTGAAATTAAATTTTAAATACACATGGCAATTATTTGAGCACATTTTGGGTGCTCCAAGGCCTTGCATGGATTTTTGTTAAGTTTGATGGGTCATTGTCAAACCTTGCATTTTTTGAAAAAAATCATTTTTCACATTGATAATCATTGCCACGTTGCCATGTTGCTTCATTGGGATTATGACCCAATTCTACATGATATGGGATAGGTTTCGATTTGATGGGGTTTTGAACCACCGTCTTTTTAAATGGTATAAGTTGGTTAGTTGTGCATGTTTATGGTGTTGGGTAGCATATCCAAGATGAATGCACTTTTTAAACTTAAAGTCATCATCAAAACAAAGCTTTAAAATTGTTTAACTACTCATTTGGACCTTGGTGTCCATATGTATGTTCCAAAAATATACTAACAAAAAACTTTCCATTATGTGTGGTTTTTGCATGATAATTTGTAATTAAAATGAACATTAAGTGCACTATGGGGGGACATTGTGCTTTAATGTCAGGTTGCCAATGAGCTATTAGTAACTAAATGCATTAAAGATTACATGTTGAAAGTGCAAGTTCATTGTTGGTTAGATGTCCATCAATAATGTATCAAGTTTCACATGAATTTTACATGGTCATAATGAAAGAAAACATACATTTTCCAATTGAAGTGTGTTCTTCCTATGGTGATTTTTGTAAAATTGTTTGACATCCAATTTAGGTCCCATTGGTCGTTAATGGGGTTGCCATTGTTTCATGCTTCAAATGAAACTTGGATTCAATTTTGCTTATGCTTTACTTGCTATCTAATTAGGCTTTTGGGTTGTAAATAAGGCTCGAGTTAGAACATGCATGATCTTCTTAGGATCAAAGTTCAAATCCCTTTCAAATTAGGGAACTTAGTATTTTCATTCAAATTGTGGTAATGTGCAAGTTTGATTAAACCATTTAAAAAATAATAATTGGCATATGTGGTTTGTTCATTCAATAATGTGATTATTTTCCCCAACCTAATAGATTTTATTAAATGTTTACACAAAGATTGCAATGTTTGATTCCTTTATAAGGAATTTGTTTTGAAAACATAAGAATTGCTAGTAGAATTCATGTTTCTTTAGAGCTATTAAAAAGTTTGATGCCCTTGAAGTACCATAAATGTGCTTGAACTAATTTTCTTTTTGAAATCCATTTTTGGTCTAAGAGATGGTGAGATTCGAAGAAAATTCAAAGATTCAAGTAACAAGGGAAGATTCCAAGTATGGATATTTTATTCCATGATTTCATCCCTATTTGATTGCTTGAACTAGGTTATATGGACCTAAGGATTCTACACCAACATATATCCCATGGCATTATTTATGGATGGGAAATTCAAGTTCATAACAATTGATCTCAAGGTTTACAGATGTTGAAAAGTTTAAACTTTAAGGAAGAAATTCATTGAAATTGTAAACTATGGCTTTACACTCAAGTCATGGTTGGAATTGTCCATGTCAAAAAAGATAGAATTCTTAAAATATGTTGTACCTTTTGAATTGTTATTTTTATGGAACCATTTTTAGTATTTGTCAAAATATGTTGTAGACAATGACATCAAGATTTATTATTCATGCCAAAGTCTTGCATTGTCATGATAAAGTTAAAACCGGTGTTGAACAATTCTCATTTTTTCTGAAAACTACAAGTTTTGGTTTTTTAATGCCTTTATGTGAGAACTGGGTCGATTTTTGATTTAAAAAAAAAGTTGATGTTCAAGAGAACCAACTTGATTTTCAATATTTTTCAATATATATTATAATATGATTCTTAAGGTACTTGGTTTTCACTCATTGAGAATAGTCAATTTTCAAAACTAGTTTCACAAATTTGATTTTCAATATTTTTATAAAAATCATCAAAAATAAGGAATTAAAAAATAAATCCTACCTTTTGGAGTTTTTGTAAATTGACCTTGCTTTGACCCTATTCAGGGCCCTTCTTTCATCCCTTAACCCTCTTTCACGTTCTAAGCTCCTTGTTGTAAAATAATGAAAATTTCTTAAATATGGGTAGAAAATGTTGAAAATAAAAATTTAATGCACATGGTTTGAAAACATTTATAATTGCAATACAACTAGCATACATGCTAATGAATGATATTGATTAGTTGAAGGTGATAAAAAAAGACAAACATGATGAAATTTAGAGTTTGAGTTCCCATTGAACTCCATTTAAATCCATTGTATTTTTTCGTTAGGTTTTAGAAATCTCATCTTCTTTATGATTTTATGATTATTTTTTCTTTACTTTATGGAAAAATTTATTTCCAATTGGACTAAAAATTGGACCTGAGTTTAGCCCATATGGGAACCCATGTCTCAAGTTTTAAAAAAATATCATTGAGACCGGTTCTTATTCTTGGGAGAACTTAGGGGTTGATTTTTAACCTAATTTTCACCAAATGTAATACATGGCGATTCTCAATTTGAGAAGTACAATGAAAACCAAGATGAAAATTGAATCCCCTTGTGAAAACTATCCAACACTAGTTAAAACATTATTGTAGGCATTTTTTGACAATTTCATAAATATATGAAATCTTGCTTTGACTAATAATAAAAGATTAATGAAGATTTGAAACATATGATTTTCTTAAACTTCAATTTCATCACTGAATCTAGTGGAACAAAAATCAAGAAATACAATGTTATGACTTTACAAAACCCACATGGGTTTGTTGGGAAGGAGATATGTAATATGGTAGTAGTTGTATAAAGGTTAGAATTGAATAGTTAATAAGAAGAACCAAATACTTGGCAACATCAAACAAGCCATGGAAACATTTGCCAAACAATGACATGGTTTTTATCTTTAATGGGTTGACATGTTGGTATAATATCTTAGGTTTTTTATTTGAAATTGGCATATTTGTTTTGGAATATCCATTTATATTTAGTTCAACATGTCAAATTTGGTGATCTATGTACATAAGTTTATGTCATGCCATTAATTATTTAATTGTTGACTAACAATTAATTTCAAAAGGACAAGGTTGTTTGAACAATGAAGGTGATTCATTTGTCTTTGAACTAGTTGAGAAAACAAATAATGAAACATTCAAGAAAAAACTACATGATTCCATTAAAAATGTACATTGGTCTAATGTTATCATTGTTTGTTTTGTTTGCCAAAGGATTTGATTTTTTTTTCTTGTGGAATATTATATATATTAAACCTCACACCACAACTTTGGTTGGTTACATGGACTTAAAGGCTTTAGTCTTTTAATGAGAATACAAGATCAATGATCTTGCAACATAACCCATTTCTTTGCAAGGTGCATGTGTCATGGAAAACCCTTCTATTTAAGTTGTTTTCATTTTTAGTTGTTGCATAGTAATAAGGTCCAATTTGTGATTCCATTTAAAAGTAATCCATGATAATGTATGTATTTTTTAGTAGACACATTGTTATTTGATTAAAATTGTGAATTTTTTTGTCATATGAAGTTAATTTATTATTGTATGACATTTTGTTTTATTATGGTCCAAGTTTTTGGACATTTGTGGGTTTATATTTTACAATGATGTTGAACTTTTCTACATAGTAATTAAATTGCAAAAACATATTGAAATTCTTAATTTGTATACAAATCCCAAATTGAAGAAAAAAAAATGACATATTTTTAAGGTGCAACTAATTCAAGACACTAAACACCCCCCCTTGAGCTTTGTCCATAACAAAGAACAGTCTTAGTTTTGGAGTAGGATGGTTTTTCATTTGTTCTACGGAGTTTTTCCCCCCTCAAAAGGTAAAACATTTTTGACAAAACATTTAATGTTGTTTTAAATGCTTTGTTAACACCCCCACCAAAATTCAAGCCAAGGACTCCAAGGAATTATTGGGAATACCCACCATTAGCTTACTTTTGAGCATTTAATACAACAATTATTTTTTTAATTTCAGTTTTATGAAGTAATAGTCAATCACATAGAATAATCATGTACATGTTGTACTGTTGTTCACTTTTCACACTAAACAAAGTTTGACGGGGGATATTCAGTGTTTGGCCAACTAAATGAATATATGTAAATCTTTTATTTTATTTGTGTTATTGGTCAATAAAAAGTCATTCAATTTACTCCTAGGTGTTGTGTTTAATGTATTTTTCCCGACAAATTTTGTCAACAATGACAAAATTTGTTGGGAAAAATCTCATAAATGTTGTTTTTATATTGTAAAATTTTACTAATTTTACTAAAGTTTTGGAAATGTTTGCTAAATTTTTGATACCACAAAGGAAAAACAAGAAAACCTTATTTAGTGTGTTGGTAGTTTTTGGGCCAACAAAGGTGCATTTATAACTATATAACAATGATGAAGTCTAACTATTTGTTTAAAAAGGATTGTTAATGTTTTTGACAATAAAATTATTCATAAAGTAGGTCATAATGGGGACCAAAACCTTAGTTTAATCAACAGTGGTGATGAAACTAGGTATCCTTGTTTTACAAATGAAAATAAAGGTGACTTGAACTAAAATTTCCACCAAAATTGGTGGTTTAGGGAGTTTGGTCCTTTGTTGTTATTGTGTCATTGATTTTTGTCCTTTACTTGTGAGCTCACATTATGTTTTAATGTTGAATATTTCGTTTGCATGAACATAAATAATAGTATGGTTAGATGGAGTTGGAACTTTTTTGCTATCTTTTGTTTCTTAAAGGAATGAACTTTTTGTTTACTGAAATTTTGATGTTATTAAAGGATTTAATATTAAAAGTTTGATCACATGTTAGATTGCTACTCTTTTAAAAAATGATGACAAGAACTTCTATGCATTGCATAAGAAGAAATTGAGTGGGAGATTAGTTGGGAGTCAAGAAGAAATGAAGAAAAAACAAAAAAAAAGGTGTCAAGTGGGGGATCAACTAGAAGTTGAAAAAAAATGAAAAAAGATGAAAACATGGTGTTTGTGAATATGTGGAGGTTTAATGTGCTACTAGAAGTGGTATCATCATATTGTAACCTCCTTGTAGTAGCAAAGGGGCTTATGGTTGTTGTGAGTGGTTGTGGAATTTGGAGTTGTTATTTCATTATACTATGTGAAGACTATTGGAACTTGTGCTAAATTTGTGAGTTGGAAGGACAATTTCAAAGCATGGAAGTTTTTCTAAACAAGCCTTGAGGATAATTGAAAACAAAAAAATAAGGTAAAAAAATTTGCAAACCAAGTGTGGAATGGATGTTGCATTGGTTAAACTTGCTTTTGAGGCTTCCAACGAAACACAACATAGAAAAATTGTTCTTCTAAAGGGAGTTTGTAAAAATTTCGAGAGCACAGACATAGCTAGATAGGTTGCAAAGAAGATTAAGTTGGGGGTAGAACAATTATGGTGCCCAAGATAGTTGGTTGTTGCCTTAATCTACAATTGCAAAGGGATGAGAATGGGAGTAGCACATAAATTAAAAAGAAAATGAAATCAAATGAATTTTTTTGAAAAGATGAAAATTAAAATAATAACTTTTGAAAGTTGTAAGGCCCAACAAGCTTAGCTAGGCCTTCTGGATTTCAAAAGATACAATGAAAAATTCAAGCAAATGAAAATATCTGGTTTTGGGATTTTATCCCCAATGTGGTTTACTTTTTAAATAATAGAAAATTGAAGATGAAACAATAATGAAAGGTTGAGGGATGATTCTAAGGCCCATTTTAGATTAGGAATCGAAGCCAAAAAACCCGAGGGTCAATAATTGGGAATTTGAACACTTCTTGGTTTGTTGCATGGCCTTGATTTTTTAAGAAAATATTATTTGTTTGGGAATTAATGAGTTCATGTGTAAAGCCATTAAGGGCCAAAAACAAAAAAGGGTTAAAGCTTCAACCCCTAGTCATATGCTTTCATTCATTCTTTTTTGGATCATTTTTTTTTGCATCTTTGCTTTTTTTTCAAACTAAACCTAAAAGTTAGATTGCCATGAATGAACATAGACACAATTATTTTGTAATTCTTGTGTTTTTATGACTTTTTTATAATAAAAAAATAAAAAATTCCTTCCGTCATTCACAAACAAACACATAAGCTCAACAAAAGAAGCACATAAGCTGATCAAGAGGAGAGGAAAATGAAGAGAGATGAAATGAAACAAAAAAACAAAAAATATAGGGTTTGAATTTACTTTGATCATATAGTGTGGATTTCATCAAAACAATCTTATATATAAAAGCAACAGTGTGTCCGTCCGTCCGTCCGTCTGTCTGTCACGACAAAAACAACACGAGGTCCTGAAACGAGCGAGGTCCTCAAAACCTTCGAGGACCTGAACCGAAGTGTCTGTCTGTCTGTCACGACAAACACCGCAAGGCAGGGGCAGGGCAGGGCAGGGCAGGACAGCCCAGAATCTTTTTTTTGTTTTGTTTTTGTACTGACCAAGACTACCTTTTTTTTCTTTTAGCTACTGT
>Ga0116231_10005712_pt1 | contig 24338 bp, 21 predicted proteins | sample S1TSphgellanicum_2_FD_89695 | JGI IMG/M metagenome (GOLD analysis project Ga0116231, IMG submission 89695) | Host-associated microbial communities from peat moss isolated from Minnesota, USA - S1T2_Fd - Sphagnum magellanicum MG | ecosystem: Host-associated > Plants > Peat moss > Unclassified...
GTGGATTGACCATTTTCAAGGACCTAAAGGCCCTTGAAATTATATTACAGATACCACTTCTCCATTAACCCCAAAGGTTATCTAAAGAAGGAATCATGTAAGTTGTGACCCCATAATATAATAGGACTTTAACATGATTCCTATCTAATAAACCATAACAAAATTCTTATATAGTAAACCTTAATAGGATTACAAACCCCATAATATAATATTTGATATCCCAACATCATGGTCTATTGGTTGATGAGATAAATGCATCAAGAATCACCAATGCATCAATGCATCAAGTTTCAATATTTTGTTACAAGGCTGTTCATGTACAAGATATTGTAGGAATTGCCAAATTGATCTACCAAATTTGCAAAGACAACAAAATTAACAAACAAAGGGTGCATGGTGAAAAAAACCTCCAAAGGCTTCAATTTTACTTTCATTTATAAGTCCCTAATACAATTTTCTTTTACTTTCAATGGCTAATCTAATGCTAACCTAAATAACAAAAGCTCCTTGGAAACTTTCACCTTCAACACTCTTGTAATAAACAGTCTTTGGACAAGAGTCATCCAAACTTCCACATTTAGTGCACCCTTCTTGACCTTCATTGTAAACCTAGTTTCCACCACACATATTTTTCTCCCATTTCAAACATCTTGGCACATTGGAACACCACATGCACTTGGTAAAATGACAAATTCAAAGATATTAAAACAATAAGCACTGGCCAGTTGTGTTCTCTGCTGCCCACAAACATGTACTTCTAGCTTATATTTTATAATTGTTATTAATTTCACAATGTCAACAAAAACCTTGATTTGGATGGACAAAACATCATTTCTACTTATAGTTCATTTAACCAAAACACAAAAGGAAGAAAGTATGACCTAGTTGTAAATGACTTTTAAGGAACTCATAGAAGGGCAATCTAAAATAGTGGCAACACATGGAAAAAATCTCATTCGAAGTAAAACCTAACAAATATGTAAAGTGGTTTGCTTATCAAAGGTTTGGTTGACATACATTACTTCAATCTTACAATTTGTAACTATCAACCATCCTACTCATCTACCAATTGTCAATAGGCAACACCTTTGTGAATTATATCCAACACTTTTGTTGATAGTTCATATGTAGTTAATAAACCTCTTACAAAATGTGTTATAGGTGGCATAGAAAATTTGGATGCCATAATCAGATGAAAATACTCAAATGCAAGTGGTGAATTTTCCAATAGGTAAAGGACATGTTACTTGGACGTGATCTTTCATACCATAGCCCTTATATGATGTAATCTCTTTCAAACCATTGTTGCCCTTAAGCATATGTGAAATGCTCCTTGACCATATGGATAGGAGTATCAACGAACATAATCCAAAAGTTCTCAATTGAAGAACTTTGGCATAACATTGTTATATTGTCACCCACAACAACATCATCAACCATTTCCTCCCCCCCATTCCCATATTCCACTTCTGCAATTACATTATGCAAGATTTACCTAGCCTCAAGTTGATGGACAAATTTCAGCTTGGTCAAATGCCAAGGTTGGACATGGCTAGATTGTTCACATTCAAACTCTGCATCCCAATTTTCACATTTAGGATAATGGCATGAAAGGTTTCAAAATTCAACTAATGTAAAATCTCTAGAAGAAACATATTGAACTTGATCTGTTTTGTGGCTACCATGTATTATATGACATTCAAAAAGTTGTGATTTGTCCACATCATCTTTCTTTACTTCACAAAAATGATTAAGGACAGTCCTTTTAGTGTTGGGGTGGGCAACATATTGTCTTGTGGCCTTTTCTCTTAAAAAAGTAATTACATCAAACGCAGATTGGGGTTGCCTAGCATTATGCTTAATCTATTTTTTTTTAATCTCCCCTTTCAACAATGCATCAGCCCCATCCACTTCCCCCTTCCCATGACCAGTAGAAAAATAGTTCTAGATCATTTAACAACTAGAAGGTAGCTCCTCACACATAGACATATTATGATATCATGGCAAAAAATACCAACATCAAGCATTTTTAAATTGCCCATTGCATTCATCAAACCATACGACATGTCATGTCAGGAAACAACCTTTCTCCCTTAAGAATTCCCAATTCAACTTAAAAGCACGTTGAACATATAATGTATCATTTTTTTTTCATCCGAAATGTAGTAACACCTCTTTCAAAATACTGAACTTTAGATGTGTTGGATTAGGTGTAGGATTATGATGATACGTGATGTGCACTAGAATTGTAATTTGGAACAAGAACTAGTGCATGTCCTAGATCTCATTCTGCACCTTGAAAGCATAATTCTCCAAAAAATCAATACAAAAAACAATAGTGTTAGGTGGCAAAATTGGCACATATGCCTTAAATTCCTTCTCTTGCCACTTTGATGTAAAATTGTGTGTTAGAAACTTCTGTAATTTGGGTTTCAAGTAGTCTATCAACTCACATAGTTTTGTTTCACAGTACCTTACCCTTGAGACTTTCTTGTCACGACCTTCACTATTTTCCCAACAACAACATAATTTATCTTGCACCAAGTCACAAGTCTTTTTGAAGTCAATTCACATGGGCAATTCTAAAAGGTCTGGATCCCATAATTTTTACACTCAACAAGCATTCCTTTTGATGAAAAGTTGACATATAAGTCTTGGGACATAAAATGGATGAACATAAATCTATCAATCTCTTGAAACATTTGAGATGGACTTAACATTCTATTTCACCAATATCTTTTCCGCTTGGGTGACAAATTTATGCATAAGAACAATTGCACTGCCCATGGACCCCTTTTGTTCAACTTCTAATACCATTTAAACCTTCCTTCAACTCAATGATTTTAGTGTGATATTGACAACAAGTGTTCCACTCATGTAACTTTTTAACAAACCAAGGCTTCAAAGACTGGAATTTTGACAACATCATTTGCACATTAGGATGTTTCTCCTTGAATATTGTAAAAAATTCTAGTTGTAAAACAAAAAAAGACAACAATATGTAAATTTATCCAGCTTGATCATAGATTTTTTAGAAGTGAAAAATAAATTTCACACCCTAGAGACATTACCTACACATTATACTATATGCACAAACCCTGTAGTGACATATTTAAAATCAATTCAAATGTTTTATTTCATAAAACCATAGTTGCAACTTGAACAAGGATTGGATAGACTTCACCACTCAAGTTCTATCCATTAACCCACACATTACAAGAAAGCTAATTGGGTATATTGATAATTTGGTTTAAAATTTATTCTCAAGAAAAAGGTTTTGCCCCACTGAGTTCCATAATATACCTATCAAGCTTGAAAAATCATGTAATTAGAGTTCTTATCATTTTCATTTAAATACCATTGAATTTCAATATATGCACTAGTTAAAAATTCCAAACAAAAAAACATTTAGTTTGCTGCTTTGTATCAAAGAAAAGCCTCGACCCTAATCTAAACAAAATTATGAAAGCACCAGAGCCTTATCACAATCACCCTCCCAAATTTCTCCAAAGCACACACTCATTATAATTATGTTTCATCAAATGACAATGTACATATAGACACTAATTAAGAACTATTTTAGAAACCTTAAATGCATTATAGTTAGTGTTTAGCATCACTTTAGCCTTACCACAATGATGACTCCACAAGTTGTTCCAAAGCACATACTCATTTATTCCATGTCATTTAGTCTAATGTACATCACACAAACACCTTGAACTCAATGGGCAGACATTTTCAATTTAGGAATAGTCCTAACACTTACACTTGGTTCATTTGGTCAATGTTGGCCTTAAGGATTTCCCAAAAAAACATTATTTGCACATGAAAAATTGCACTTTAAAAAGTAGTTAGTACTAAACTAACTAGAAATAGCTCCTGAAATTAGGACTTGGAACTATTCCAAAGGACTTTCTAGAACCTTAGATCACAATGACCATCACAAAGTTTTCTAGAACACATACTCATTATATGTTTCATCAAATGACAATGTAGATATCAACACCAATTAAAAATTATTCTACAAACCTTAAACACATTGTACAATTAGTGTTCAAAACCACTTCAACCTCACCACAATGATGATTTCAAGTTTTTCCAAATCACATATTCATTAATTCCACAAAGTTGGAATTATTCCACATCTCTAGATTGATGTACAAGGCACAAACACCTTGAACTCAATGGGAAGACAAATTTTCAATTTTTGGGAAAAGCCCTAGCACTTGCACCTAATTCATTTGGTCAATGTTGACCATAAAGGTTTTCCAAGGAAACATTGGTTGCACATGAAAACTTGCACTTTTAAAAGTAGTCAAAATTGAACTAAACATAAACAACTTGAATTTAGGACAAGGAACTTTTCCAAAGGACTTGACCATTGATAACTTGTACCTTTACCACCTAAAGTTACTTTCCATGACCACTTAGTGTTGTCTAAACAAATAATGCTTAATTTTATCAACACAAACCACTAGGACTACTTCACAAAACACATACACCTTGAAGCAAATGGACATAAAATTTTCAAGGACTTGAAAGTCCTTACAATTTTGCTTGGGAGATTATCCTAGGAAGAAGTCATTGTAATTTAACAACTAGTACTTGTTAGAACATCCAAAACTAATTCACAAAGTATAAAACCCTTACTATAGTACATGCACCTTTTGTTCCATGACCACACAAGACTTTCCAAGTAAGCATTTTAAATTATGTAGCAAAGAATCCTTTTAAGGCTATATAAATAACTCGTGGTAAGGAAAGGGTATTCTTAATGATCAACACAACAATGAAGCGTTTAGGTGTATGAATATACTTGAGAAACCTAAAGGTAATGTGTAGCATGAACGTCATATTGTTTCGTTCCAGTTCTCCTTCAAGTAACATCCTTACTATTTCGTGAAATAGTGGTCTCTAAAGTCCAAAATGCAACAAACAATTTGTTGGATTGTAGTTTCACACAAAACATCAACACGTTATCCTGTCCTTTTTTGTAGCCAAAATGCATCTCCATTGTTGTCTAAAGCGTGTCGCCTTTTAGTTGCTCTCTTGATGTTCCTGCAATCAACACCTAAACTTTGAACAACTTGTCTATTGTTACTTGTCTTGTTAGATGTTGCTAAAACACAAACACTATCCTTGACCATGACCATGGATGAAGACTTTTGACCTCCCAAGTGGTTTGTCAAGCCACATTTTAGATTCTCTATGACACCTTGGTTCTCTTTTAATTTCTTTAAATCATGTAAGTATTTTGGTACACATTTTCATAACACAAAATTTGCCAAAACCTTCTGAACAAATATACCCCTAAAGAAAATTGAGTTTTCTTTCAAGAATTAAAAAATGAACAAAGATATAGTATTGACTAGTTCAACACTTTGCTTCTAAACTTGTTGCTGACTATTAAGGCTAGAATATGTAGTTATTATAGGCATCACAAGGATGCATGCTAGTTTTATTGCTCGTAATTCTACTTGATGTCATTGACAATTTTTTTGCCATTTCCTTTTATATGCCCTCCTTTTCTCTACATAATCAAATTTTGCATCCTCATCTTCTAGTGTGCCCTCTAATCAATGATCATCAAACATTTCGTTTACACCTTCATCTTCACAAGCAAATTGTACTTTTGGAACCTCAAAGTTGCACGCATTTGAAGGTCTATATTAAGGTTCTTTTGCATCAACATCACAAGGTAGTTGCAATCATTTCCTTTTTCTATTCAAATCCCCCATGTTCATAAGGAAATGGGGCATTGTAGGAATCAATGATGTTGCATTGCATAGTAGTGTATCTTATGAAGTCTTCAACTTGGAAATAGGTTTCATCCCACAAAACTCCCATAATTCATCAAAACCAAAGAAGCCCAAAATTGCTAGAAATAAGTTAAAATCACAAATGTTTCATTAGCTACTTCTATGCACATAGTAGCTGAAACATAACAAATGTTGAAGGAAAAGAACTTCAAACTCAAATTCAATGGTTCCTTTATGTCTAACATCCTTGTAGCCTTTTTGCAACCTCGTTCACCTTCAATTGATACATGTATCTAGAAGAAGATTGCTAAGAGACAATAAAAATGCTACAAGCTTCGCAATAATGACCTAACATCACAACAAATCTATGACGGGCATGGCATTTCATTCTAGGAGTGGCACACAATGATGAGTAGGAGACATTGAAGCTTGTTGCAAAGTGGTGGCAATGGTAAAAGCTTGCCGTTCATGATGATTATTGAGGAGCATACTTTTGTTAAGACATATCATCAAAATCCATGATTTTTAAGGCCAAAAGTACATTTGAACCAAGAACGTCTAAATCTAATGTAAACATGAGTTTATCAAATTTCACAACATAATTATCTTTTAATTATCAATATTAAGATCCCCTCAAATTTTGAGAAAGAATCACCCATGTTTCATATGAGAAAAGGACATTTGAAAAAAAAGAAAAAATTGTCCATAAGTAGATTTTGAATCCTTAAAACATGCAAAAGGACTCTTGAAACATCTTCAATTTGCGTGAAATTTTGATTATTGAAAATTTGCAAATGTTGTAACCCATTTCACGAATTTTTTTGAATTTTCAAATTATTGTCTTCCCATAGTGATTTTTCAAAAATTAATTAATACAATTTTTAAGCATTGTCCATGCATGCTATGGCTCCTTTTGTTGTGATTACACCCGATTCCAAGTTTATGAGGTGACATTGGAGCACGATGCATTGCATGAAGAAATTGGGTACATGTTAAAGAAAATGTCTTCTACTAAAATAAGAAGCTACCAATTAACAAAAGGTATTAGAAGAGGCATTCACAAAGGCCACTGAAGTAGAAAAAGAACACCCAAATTCCATGGAAGATGTTGAATGTTATAATCAAACTTTGATTGACATGAAGGAATAGTATCAAGTTATATTCTTGGTTGGGCTACCACAACAAAAACCATGACTCCCTAGGACTGTCCCAAAAAATTTCAGAACTCCTATGTCCACATGCCTACTTTTAGGTATTAATTTGAATGTCATAGGGTGTCCCCATTCCTGAGTTCACATGTGTGACTAGATGAGCAAGCACACACCAACATGTTGGAGTGATTGGGTGTGTTGTTTTAGGGTTTTCATTTCATCTTCCACCCAAGTGTGTTTGTTTCGATGCATCGTTCCCCCCTTATTGAACATACATTATGCTTGTGCATTTGGCTCTAACTTTCCTTCCAAAGCTTAAGTTTGAACACATTAGAGTGCGCATGTTTGAAAATATGCTTCTCATGCAAAATTCTCGTACAATGTTGAAACCTGACACCATAGCCACTTCAATGATATATCCATGGATTTTTGGAAATATGTTTACCTCTGTCCTTTGTATCATGCGTGTAGAAGTGTACATGCACAAGAAGCATCTTCAACCTCAGATCTTACATTGTCATATGTGAGTCAAAGTTCATATTGAGGTCTTTGGTACATAGTTGTCATAGTAGCTTCACATGGATACTAAATTATCATATGGAATTTGCATTGTTATAGTTAATTAAGGTTTTAAAATTTGCAAATTTTACATTTTACCTGACAAGGATTTTTGTTGCCATGGGTTTGGAAAGGGATGGCAAAGGTTCTTCCTACATTTGATGTTATCTGGTTTGTAGAACATCAAGGTCTTCGTAATGACGTTGAAGATGTGTTGTCATTAACAAGTGATGATGTGAACATTGAAGATATCGACAATTTTTTTGGGCCTAGATTAAACAAGAATGGTTGGAAGTACAATAACCACCTAGATGTAGAGACAGTAAAATTGATAAAGAAGATTTATTGTTTGGTCACTGGGAAGAACAAAGTCTACAACAAGTAGCTCACCATGTCGTTTGCTAAAGCCATTGTTCCAAATCAAGAGGCAAGCATGTGAATTGGGCAACTTTTGGTGCTCACCTCATGAAGCAAAAGTCAATTGTGAGGAATGCGAAACAAAAGGCAGCAAAGATTAGGGCAAGTCAAATTGGAGCAACACGCTCCAAGAAACAATTACAGAAAGAACCAACAACAAAATTTGGCCACACCATTTCTCAAACAAAAGACCAAATGAGTGCTTCGTTGAATGAGGTAGAGGAGCCCATGGACCCTATTTCAGAACAAACAAAAGGTCTAGTCAAAGTTGAAAGGAAGAAAGTTGCACCACCCAATTTTTTTACCCCAACATTAAAGAGTAAAACCTTAAATCTCAAGGCATTACACCTTTCGTCTTGGTTTGTATTAAAGATAGATGCAATTAAGGATCTTCTGCAATTCAAGGAGCTTTTGGAACATATAAAAACCAAGATAGAGAAATTGATTGCAGAAAGGAGTGACCTTGAAGGTTAGCATATATGAATTGAATATGTAACAAAGGACATGCAATTAATGCATTCATAAGTTCATCAAGACTTTGAAGAGTGTGAATCCTATATCTAGTCCTTACAATCTACCTTAAAGGTCAATGAAGAGAGGGAATTAGGTTTGAAGCTCAACTTACAAGATTTGTCAAGATTTAAAGAATATAAGTTGGAAAAAAAGGAATTGGAAAAAGAGCTTGCAAAGTGTAGGGTTCAAATTGTGAGTGAGTCAAATAAGTTGAATGATGAACATATTGATAGAAGCTTGGACTTAAAAAATAAAGATCGATAAGGCCAAAAGCTCCAATTCTATGAAAGGGAATTGAAAGTTTCAAAGGACAAATTATTTGCTTTTGAAGTAGAATTTGAACATGGACATAAAAGTGTCACATTGGTACAAGGAAAGATATAAACCATTGGTGACTAGGTACAAAGGATGAATGGAGGTGGGGGTGGGTGAGTTTTTATCCAGTGCCTTTATTTTGTAACCCCATAGTGTTAGTGAAGAGATCATGTGACCTCAATGCTTGTCCATTGTGTGGACTGTGGTATACTTGCAACAACTTCTTGGCAGTTGAATGTGGACACACATTCCACCCTTGGTGTATGGCAATGTATGTTTTATCTTTATCAAAATTTGCAATTGTTAATTGTGAGTTTTCATTTCCAAAGTAATGGTGTGCAACATGGGGTATACAAAGTTGTCCAGGAATTGATTTTAGTTCTTTTACCAATACCCCTTCTATTGGACAAGACACCACCAGCCCATTCAAAGATCCAACACTTCTATTTTCTTGTAAGTTATTTCCATCTTTTTAAAAATTTCAATATGGTGCATTTCAAACTTAAATCATGACTCTTGGTTATTTTCACTTGTATTTTTGTTGTTTCTTGATTTGTTTGGTTCCTAGTAAACATTTTTTTTTCAAATCTTATGTATTGATGTGTTTTGCTATCCATTCATGTTAGTAATTTGGTTAGACTAGTAGACTTGATTGCACCTTGTAATAAGGACTTGAGTTTGGAATCTTTCCTAACTTGACATGACATTGATAAGACTTTGGACTTACATGGATTGCATTTTTGTTTGTTTAAAAATTGGACTGATGTCTTGAGTATATTGTAAGTTTATTGACTTGTGCAAAACAAAGGATAGATCTATCCTAAACATACTATAAGTCTACAAACTTTTTACCATTCAATGATGGATAGATATCGATATCTTGAACCTTTTAATAAATTCCCTTTAAATATGGCGCATGTTGGATAGGTCTCTTGAGGGTTTGTTAATTCCATATTTGAGTCCTAAAATTGCATTCCAAAAACTTTTGTCTTGAATTATTCATGTACTTCTAGATTACATTTCATGTTCAATCTTGAAACACCCAAATGTCATGATTACATGTTTAGTCCTAAAGTACTTAAATGTCTTGATTACATGTTTAGTCATGAACCACCCATGTGTCATGGAATTTTGTTTTGAACTTTTGCAAATCATCTCATGTTTAGTGATGAAGCTTATGATGTGTCATGATTGTGTTGGATAGGACCTTTTATCTAAACCTTTGTTTTGAACTTCATTTTCAGTTCATGAAGGGTCTTGAAAGCACATGAATTCCATTCCTGTCATGGCTACTAACTTAATATATGTACATGTATCACAATTTGTGAATATGAAATTTGAAGATGTATTTTTTGATCTTTTTTACTTTAGTTTGTTTATTGAACAATATGTACATTAGACTTGAATATGTTGTACATTTGCATAATCAAAATTTGTACCTACTTTCATGTGGTGTAATTTTTTATTGCAGAAATTAGGTCATGTCTCAATGAACATGGTTTTTCAAATTCTGACCGTGGAAGTACTAAGGAGTGTAAATTGCCATTGAATGCAAAATCTGCCTTTGACAACCTTTCTCGAAGTTGATTGCAATCTTTGTCTACCCCTTGTCCACAATAAGATGTGCTAATTGTTTCAAAACCTATTTGGCCTATTGACTATGTTTTTTGTTCTAATCAAACCATCCACAATCTCAATAAAGGTACCTAATATCGTAACTTTCCTACATGAAGTCAATATTGAATTTTTAATGTTTGTTTTAGATTGTTTGTTCTTGATGAATAAATGTTTTTGAAAACACATGATTAGACAATTAAAGGTCACTTTATATATGCATAATTGATTTTTTTCACATATTGAATCTTTAAAAAAAATATACTATAATATTTGATGCAATCTGAATTTGTACCATTCCTTTTGTTACAACCATATGGCCATGCAAACTTGTGTTTTGGTTGTGTCCAAGGTTTAACACATTGTCCAATTTGTGTAGAGGCCATAACTGGTTGGCATTGGAAACTCGCAATTTCCCTAGTGGTAAACCCTTTGGTCCTTTCATTGACAAATGCATTTGATGCATCAAAAGAACTCTAGCTACCTTAGCCAAAGAAAAACAAACCAAGTGTTCCAAAAGGAAGTTCAGCAAAAGCACCAAAGAACGCAATAGTTGAAGATTTATTAGAAAATCAAAATAGTTGGGATTTTGATAATGACACTAACAACAATGAGGAGAATGATGGTTTGGTCCATACATCTTTTTTAGCTCCTCAATTTGGTCCATCATAGTTAGTTGGTCATATTACACATAATGATAATGGTGGATTCCAAATACCAACCACATATTCACTCATAGACAATGTGAATCCATGTCTATCACCTTGCCATGTTTCAAAGGATATTACGTTACCAAATGAGAAGCCTAAACTAGATGTACATGCACTTGCCCCAAAATTTGTTGCAAAAAAGACTACGATTTTGAGTGTACTATCTTTGCCAACTAGTACTCAACCTAAAGTGCAGGAAACAATGCTTAAACCTAGTGTCAGGCAAAGAAATCCCACACTCCCCAATTCGAGAGTTGAACCATGCCTTACACGAGCTAGTGTAGTTTCTACCCCAAAAACAAAAGGATAGAAGAAAAGAAAAATTTAGTAGTCCTACAATTTAGAGCGCATATTTGCATTGTATTTGAGCTTCAAGTTATATATATAGATATAATGCAAATCAAATTTCAGTTCTTTTCATGTTGGCCAATATCCAAGTTGTTTATATTGATGTGGTTTTTAATTTGTTCAACATTACAAGAGAATGGGAAACTAAATTGTGCTTGGTCTTTGCCATTCTAAGTACTTTCCCAAGTGTAGGTATTTAATTGTCCCTTCTACCCATTGAATTATCTAGCAATCCTACACATAGGATTTTTTTGTTCTTATTATAGCATGTAGTAGGTCCATGTTATCCTAGGAGAATGCCACATTGTCTGAAGCTTCAGTTTGAATCACGAGTGGCATGTTAGGTTGGCTATTATGTTTTAGAGTTATTTTTAGTACAATTACCATGCATGGCAACCTATCAACTGAATAGGCCTAATAATTCTTATCTGAAGTTGTTTTTGTAGCTTTTGTCTTGATTTGATTACAAATATCAAACAAAGAGCTAAGAGATTCAAAGACATTTGGATTACAAGTTAGCAAAATATCATTTAGGGCATGGATACATCTAAGATTTTGTAGGTCACAAGTGAGGTGCATATATGTGATGGGCTACTTCAACTTGAACTATCTAATTTTGTGGGAGAAATATGTAGTTCTCATTGCAAATATGAAAGCATCTTGATTGAATTTCAATTGCCTTTGTATACATTTGTGCTTAGAAACTAGGAAAATCTAAATTTTTGTTGTGGGCATTGATTCTCATTGACTTTCAAGACCAAGTTTACTTGTATACAAATGTTTGTAGTTTGTTGGAAAGCTTGAGCCATGGAAATATTTCAATCAACACCAAATGAAAAGTGATAGGGCATAGTGGGGGGTGCATTTGGGGAGGTGAAAGCAATGCAATCAAAACTTGATGCTACAACAAATGTTATTATCACTTTCAAAAGGTTAAATCTTATATCAATCATTGATGGAGGAAAATCCATGGCTTTTCTAATATTGTTTTTTGTTCAAGTCTTATGTTGTATAGTCATGGGATTATGTTATATGTTTAAGGGCTAGGAAATAGATTTCAGTAATGGAAACTTCTAGTTTTGTGTAATGGGTATGCTATAGAATTATCCATAAAACCATCGTTCTGAGTTCATAAATATTTCACAGTTATTTTTGACTTTAATATATCAAATTGTTTAAATTTACAATCCTCACAAACAATAGTGCATACATGTGTAGATTGATCCTACTTAATACACACATATATATTCAACCTAATTTCAATTGTAATGCTAGGCCTTAGTATGTTTTCCAAGTAAGATGCTCACACTTTGTTGACTATGGAAAAGTCATTGTTTTGTGCTTTGAACATATTTTGCATTGTGTGTATTAGTTGGAGGCCCAAAGAATGGGATTGATGATGTTGTGCAAAAGTTGGTGCATCTATGGTAAATCTTCATTTGGCAAGTTCCAATATTCTTGCACTTTGATAGGTGGAATGAATTAATGGTGAACTATGAATGAGAGTTTGTATTGAGGGTTGTCAAGATTGGTTGTTATACTATTCTAGATACAAGGTTGGGAGGATGGAGTAGCTTGAGACATTTTATCAAGCAAAGAAGCGAGGGGGTGTGGTATGGAAATTGATTCCATATCCTATTTTGCCTATGTCAAATGTATGTTCATTTGTGCAGTTTTGGTTGGCCAAAAGATACCTTCAATTCTTAGTTTACAAATACAAATGTTGCAATTTTTTTGGACATACTCAGTTTGGAGACTTTAGGAGTCCAAAGTGTTAAAGTTGCATATCTAAATATGTTTATCTTTGCATACATATGTGATTTTGAGCATTGTTTTGTACCTTCTAGGGAGACTGCATATGATTTATTCTATTTTGTTTGATTGTTCATAGATGGTTAATTGTGATCTTACTCAAGTGATTAGTCCATCAATAAGGCTTGAAGGCAATATAACATGTATTTAATTAATTCCAAACTAAACTATTAATTTTGAACTTTTCAAATTTGGTGGTTAGGATCAAGTTTTCTTAATAAAACATTGGAAATATCTATTTTTTGGATCATTTAATGAGGAAAAAAAATATTAATATCTATTGTTGCATCATATGGTGGTTCCCAAATCAAAGTTTTTTTACCAAATTTTAAATCTCTAAATGGTCATTTGTTAATTTTAAACTATTCACAAGTTCATAATTAATAAATTACATGATATATACGAATTGAGGTAGTTCATCTTCTTACTTTATGTTACAATAATGGAATGGAAACTTCATAGTGTAGCTCTCAATTTCATTCATCCATTTTCATGTTAGAATTAATAGAAAGTTCCAAAAATGCACAAATTTTAATGATTTTTGTACTCCATTTCATATCATTAAAAAATGTACATTTCACAAATGGTGTGAAAGTTTTCCTAATGAAATCCTTGAGTTCATGAATTCCTAACAAAACCTTGGAATGAGTTCTTAAGTATTTGGTTGCCAAGGAGTTATTGAGTTCCTAAATGGTTGGGTTCCTAACTATCAATTCCTAGAAGTTAATTTGGCCTAGGTTCTTGATTGCCAAAAGTTCATGAGTTAAATTGTTTGGGTTCCTAACTATCTAAATTCATGAATTCATCTTGCTTGGATTATTGATTGCCAAAGTTCATGAGTTCCTACTTGGGTTCATGACTATCAAATTCCTGAATTCATCATGCTTGGGTTCTTGGTTCCCAAATTTTCTGATTACTAACACCCCATGCCCCCCCCACCAAGTGCACTTGAAATAGAAGTGTTCAAAATATCTTAGTTATTGAATATTATAACCTAGATGCACCACAAAAGCCATCCATAAAATTATAGAGCATGCAACATAAATTTGTACATGTAATTGTTAGTAATCTCTATTCAATTTTGTAATTGCCAAACACATAAGCTAATAATTCTCTAATGTGCTCACATTCTAGAAAATGCATACTTGTTAAGATTAACAAATGCATGACACATTACAAAACATCTAAACCTAATCTTTACTCATTGTCAAAATATGTAGCCCCATGCTCCTTTTAAACAAACTTAATTTGTTCCAATGTAGTATTAGGTAGATTATAAATAGTGGAACCACCTTTCTATTTGTGCACTACTTGTACCATAGAAAATTTTGAAGCACACATTAAATGAGAGTAGATGAAAGTTGGGCCTCTGTTTTTAATCAACACATAAGATGATTTCCTTGTGCACGATTGCCTATAGTAATGACTGATAACAATTTCATCACCCTTTTCCACAAAATTGCCCTAATCATTTAGCCCTACATCTTTTTGCACAATGTGCATATGCTTGATACATTGTAAGATGAAGAAATCAACACCTTCATTGTTACCAGGTGCTGCCACAATAACAAAATTGTCTCCCACCTTCAAACCTGCAACCAACTCATTGCTATTTACCCCTACCCCCAGTTAGTCTCATCATATTCAACATTATAGATATCATCTCCTAAATGACAAGGCTCCAATGTGACTAACCTCCATGGCTCAATGTAGCCCTTTGAAATACAATCTCTTGCTATAACATTTATGCAATGGTGGCAAAAGTAGGATAATTCTCTCACCTCCAAAAGGACATTATTTAATGCATTGACTACTCGCACTAAATGCATATGTCAAAATCTTGGCATTGTTTTGTAGTCAAAACCTTGAGTTTTATCCACATCCCCAACTTTCACTTCCCAAAAGACCTATTTAACATATTTCTTGGCACCTTCATATGCATCATGAAATTGGCCCATTGTTCTTTGAAGGTATAAAACCACATCATGAACATTTTGTAAATTCTCACCTCTAGGCTTGAATTGCTCTTTCTTGATGGCTTGTTTGAGGTAGGCTCTTGCACCATCATGGGGGCCCTTTCCATGCCCTGTAACTTAGTAATTCCATTACATCATCCAATCGAGAGGGAACTATGCAAAAATGGTTAGCCCAAGATATCTTGCCACATGGAACCAAGAGCATGCACCCTTGAATTAACTAGCACAATTGTCACTCCATACATAGTGCATTTTTGGAAATTGGCCATTTGAAGTTAAGTGATTCCAATGTAAAACAAATGCATGTTGCACAAATAGGTTGTCATGTTTTCGATCATTTGAGAGATAATAGTGATATTTAGTTGTTAATCACATACTATTTTGATCTAAGGGGTCCCATGCTAGATTCATTTAGTAAGTAATATGCACAAAGATGGAAAGTTGAAAATTAAATTAATGTTGTTCTTGTATCTCATCCTAATGTTTGAAAGAATAATTTTCAGCAAAGTTAATGAGTGAGAATACCTCACCTTCCTTGAATGTCTCTAGTAACACCTTATAATGCACATCTTGCCATCTTGTTACATGATTGTGCATAACAAATTCAAGGACTTTTGGGGCAACATACTCCAAGAACTATCTTTGAATTGTTAAGTGATTAACAAGTCAAGCAACCTTTTGTGGTTCACTTGCCTGAGATTCACATGCAGGAACTTTCTAGAAACGCCTCCAAGGCATCAAAACACCATTGTCAAGAGCCAACTTAGAATCACAAAGTGGCAAAATATGAAAGCAACATTTTGGACAATCACCTCTAACATAGTCCAAATTAAACCAATTCTAGCCTGGAGCTTTGGGGTACAAAGTCTTCTCCCATAGGTCAAAAATCTTTGCAAATGTGTGGGAGGTGGCTTGACAAGTAATAGTCCCCAACCCAAAGTTTCCATTTATGGGATTTGCACAAAGTGAGAGGCATCCACACTTACAAGTGGAGTTTTGTTAACCATGATGAATTGCAAAGGCATGCATATTGTTGCACTTTGCTTTTATTTCCACCATCTCCTAATGGTATTTATAACGACAATTATCAAAATCTCATAGTTTTTTCACAAAATATGGCTTCAAATTGTGGAAGGAAATAAAATCAATTTCCACATTTGGGTGCATTGCCTTGAATCTTGTGAAAAAGTTTGGTTGCAAAAAACAATCAATTAGCTACAAATATTTGAGCATGATGGATGAGTAAACAAGTTTAATTAACCTAATTAAATATTATTAGCTTCAAGGATACACATGTGGAGGACATTTAGACCTAACACCTTGCAAGTATATCCTAAGCATTTAAAAACTACCTTTTGATTTGATCCAAAATCTGGAGTCTAATTTTGATGAATTATAGTTATAGTTCAATTAGGGCAAGTAAGGAAAATTTATGTGGTAGAAAGATGCCTACATTGAATTGCATGTTATATGAAAGGTAGACACTACCAAAAATTATTTCACCCTAAATTTTGAGGTAGTGTATGGTCTAATTGAAATTACAAAGGTTGTAAACTTTACTACACCTTGAACATTTTGAGAAAATTTAACATAATGGGAATTATAGATATGAAATACTCAATTGAAGGCAATGAAGATAAATTACATTTTAGTGAAGGCAAGGGAGACAAGATGGATTTGTGATCAAAATTAGAGCTTTTTGATTCAAATTTGGATTCTAACAATTGCACTGGACAACAATCATATGTAGACTTGAATAGGTTTTTGGCAATATTTAACAGTTTGTTGAAAGCAATAATTATTCACATTTGGAAATTCCAAATCTAAAAGATTAATTGACTAATCTTTTAAAATAAAAATGAAGACACAAGCACAACTCCTAGTCATGACCTTGGCCTCAATTAAAATTGTCACTCCAAATATACTTGGATCCAAGATATTTTGCAACCTGGACACCAACATGAAAAGAAACCTCAACTTTGTTATTTAGTTCTAGAAGTCTGACTAGTAAATGTTTTTGTTAACCATGACCAAGATGTAGCAAATTATGTAATTCTAGCAAAGTTGACGACATTATAAGATATTTAATTTCAACAAAAAGTTAATCCAAAGTTCTAAGATAACATATGCATGCAATAACCAATGTAAAATTGAAAATCTTGTGATCTATCATGGACTAGACTTCTATTTTTAAACAGAAGGGGACAAATATTGATTAAACTTTCTATCTTGGACATGAAAGGATGGATTAGACTTTTAGGCTTGAATAGCAAAAGGATTTACAAATGGACTGAACTTCTATCCTTGAATAGGAAGGGGAGGTAGATGGACTAGACTTCAATTCTTGAACTTCTATGGATGAATAGGAAAGGGAAGAGAAATTTGGAATGGAATCCTAGTCTTGAACAAGACCTGAACAAGAAAGCTTAATAGATATGGATACCTAGTCTTGCATTAGATTCTTGCAATGGACTAAATTCCTAGTCCTACATTAGACTCTAGTAATGGACTAGATTCTTATCCTGGACATGCTAGAAAAGGGATATAAGTAAGCAAGATTCCTAGTCCTGAACAAGATAACAATGCAAATGGATTGGACTTTGATTCTTGAACAAGAAAGGGAAGTAGATGGACAAAATAAAGAATGTTTCCTAGATAAGGAAACACAAGTCAAATAATAGACTATCAAAGTCTTGAAGTCCTAAATGGTTAAAAAGTCCTTGGTAATGAACTAATATTACCTTGTACAATAAGGCAAGGAACTTGCCAAGTTGTGAAAAGTTTTGATGTAATGATCCATGGTCCTTTAAAACTAGTATGATGGACAAGTTAATAGGTCCCCATTAAACATTTTTGGTCCAAAGTCTAAAGGAGTCTTTTCTCCAAATTCATTATTTCTTATTAAATGTGTTTTTTTACATTCCTATAGAAGTTATGAAATAGATTAGAATATGTAGTACTAGCAATAAGAATATGCACATGCATATTAGCCATTAGTATTTTTGAATTAAGTTAAGGATCCAAACATTTGGCTTTCAAATTGTGGATATTTTTAGGAACTGGAAGACAATTACAAAATTGAACAAGTCTAAAGATGACTTCAATGAATTTTTTAAAACAAGCAAACAAACAAAATTTTGGTGGGATAGAAACAAATTACCTAGCTCTCTTGTAGGAAATGAGTGGCATGTTTTTCCCAAGTTTTTGTAACAACCAAGCAACAAACAATGCCCTTCATGTTTGGGCCGATTTTAGTCTTTTCAATCCACCACTTTATCACAATACGTTTGACATCTTCATTTAAGGCATTGCTCCTTTGCTTTTTGTCAAATTTGACCCACTTGATGCCTTCAACTTTGTTGTTAAAGAGCTGCTTACATTCCATTGCTTATTGGATGGACTTGTAATTCAACCCCACGCAACTCTCTATTACTTGAATGCCTGAACTACTTTGTGTGGAAACAATTGTTGTTGCAACAATGTGTTGAGTAGAATAATGATTTTTCCCTTCCCCTACTTCAATTCCCCCCACATTGATTTGAGATTTTCACAAATGGCTTCACATTGGAATTTTTTTTTTTGTTTATTACAAAATCAAGCATTACATGTTGTAAAAATGGTTGTTTCAAAATCTTTTTTGTGATTTTTTTGTGATATTTTATCCTTTCATGAGAAGCAAGCTCATGGAGGGTAAAGCTAACTTATTAAGCAAATGTAGAAATTGTTTGATCTTTATTAGACACACCCTTAGAAGTAGTAGGCATAGATCCTTGTAGTGGTGGTTCTTTTGCACATTGTAATGTTCTGTTCTTTTATTTCTTAGCATTTGACTCGAACCTTGCAACCACCTCTACAACAAGTTGATGTCTGCTAGTTTCCCTTACAACTTTTCTTGAATGTCAATTTGCCATCTAGGCCTTTAGGTACAAGAAACATCAATCATTGAAACAAAAATGTTGAAAAGAATAAAATTAGCTTTTGCATTAGATGATTGAATAACACCTATAAGCAATTCGTGCAACAATTTGAATTTAAGAATTTTGTAGAATAGATTCAAATTTGAAACAAAATAACAAAATGTGGGTCCATTTGCTGTAGAATTTTTTTTTACCACTTAGTGAATGTAAGAAACTTTTACATATCATGCATCTATTAAGTCGATTATCAACAAAGCAAACCCATATTAGTTTAAATGGTTTGGTATGGCGATGTCTTACATAAATATGAGAAGCTGCATTGCAAGAAATAAACAATTAGCACCACAATTCAAACAATGAAAAAAGTGGGATGATGCCAAACCTTATGCTTGTACTAAGTCTAAACCATCATTGACAAATTTGCATATAATTATAAATGTAACACTACAAAATTCACAATTTGAAAGAAGTTCGGCAAATTCTTATAATGCACACAATGTATAATACCCAAGCTTGGAATCCAAACCATGATTCAAAGCCATTGTTAATTGAAATCTCCTAAAAGTTATTAAAGTTCACAGATCATGGTTCAAAGATGTGTATAATGTGAGGATGAAGTTTTTTTGAAAGCTTGAGATCACTTGCAAAAAATAGTCCAAAAATGAGAAGATTGCCAAACCTTAAGAAAATGGGATGAGTGCCAAACCCTAACATTGTGAGAAAAAAATGAAAGTAGATATCAACAACATGGAAAGGTAACTAGAATCAATGGTGAAGATTGCATTGACTTAACATTTAAAACAATCTGACAATTTTCAAAGGTCTTCCCCCCAAACACCCCCTGTAGACTCCTTATGACTTAGGATGACCTAAGATGCAAGACATGTCTTAATTTATTCACTAAAACCCCTCTGATTATTGAATTATTTTTACACCATGTAAAATGGTTTTAAACTGTCATGTTTTTTTACCCACATTTGTGGGCCTTCCTTATAGGCCTATTGACACAAAACAACATTTTAATAACCATTTTTAAAGTGTCCTGATCCTTGCAACCAAAATGCTTTATTTTTCTTGAACAATCCTTGTTCCTAGCGCAAAAAGTATTCATTTGTTGTGGTTCATTTCATTGCCAACAAATATACCATGAATAATTTTATTGGTGGCTTAAACCTAATATAATTTGGAACAAAAATAACATTCCTGTTTATTCCTTTTGTCAAAATGTATAGTGGGACAGAGGTCTTGAAATGTTTTTTAGGACATTTAAGGACACTAAAAATTCATCCAAATCACAAATTATTAATACTATTTTAACCATGAAATATGTGGGTGTCTAATGGCCAAATAAAAAGTACTAACCAACAAATGTGGTAAACATAGTGTTCATCCAAAGTGATGACTTTATAATGATTTTCAAGTGAGACATTCCTTTTGTGTACCCCAACCATGAATGTACCCATCAAAAATATGTTGAAATGTTCATGAATGCTACCCTATGAAATTCAAATAACATGCAATTTGCATGTATTTTGGTTGCATCTTGAGTTACATAAATGAAGGTGGAACTCATAAGAACCCAAAAAAAAAACCTTGCAAATGGAAGATTCCGATCACACAGTTTTACAACATGGGGCTTAGGATATAGTCCTAAAATGTTTTCTGATAGTTTACCGAAGATGCAAGAGATTATAAGCGTGGATTGGACGACATATCTTGAATTTGACCAAAAATATGTCATTGCTTTGTTAGAGAAAACATGGGTATTTTTGTGGCCCACACCTCAAGCTTTCACTCAAAATGCCTAATTATACCTTGTTTGTTGTTCCTCATTTGGACTAAAAGGAGAATGGTAATTGGGCACTTGCCAACACATGTACCATATGCAATGCTTAATAACTTTGATGGTGGCAAGGAGGAGTTGTGCATAATGTAGGGTCCCATTCCACTAGTGCCTATATGAACAATTCAGTCTTCAAACAACCATGCCACAACATAGTGAATATAACATGCTTAACACACCCAATAAGCCACAAGCATGGGGTGCAAACATGAAATGGATATGGAATGTTAATATGTTTATTATGACATGGGGGAGTTAATACAACAAATGACAATATGATGAATCCATGATGCAAAAGACATCCAAATTGTTATCCTTTTTAGCAATTGATACACGACATTGTTGGTTTTATCAATTCTTTCAAGGGTGGTATAACCTAAAAACGAACAAATTTGAATATGGTTTTAATCTTGAGTGCATTTGGTACAACATGATGGGGGAGGAAATTAGGTGGGGGTTTAACCCAAGTGATTTTCAGTTTGAAGACCAAGTCAACTTGACATTGGAGGAGACTAGCAAGGGGTTGTGTTTGAAAGATGATGTTGCCTTTGCATTGTTGATTGGATGGATGGGGCAATATGGCCAAACAAGTTGTTTCCCTAAGAGTTTGCCCCAATTGATGTAAACTTGGATGATTACAATCATATGTGAAGTTTTTCAATTGAAAAACAAATTACATGATTGGATTGTGTTTTGAATATTGAATATTCAAATGACAATGTGATTGGAATGATTGAAAAACATGTAATTGTGTATATATGGGGCACTTCACATGGGTTGCTTTCAAAATTGAAAGTTTGAAATTTGAATTATGAAAATGAAACAAAATAATAATAAAAATATAAATATAAGGTCATTATTTTATATGAAATACACCAATTTCCAAATCGGGTCCTGAATCAAATCACCACAATTTTATTACCATTATATATATATATATATATATATATAGTTGGAAAAAAATATGTTTAGACCACCATGTGGATTTGCATATCAAGTTCAACCTACGTGTAAATATTGCCAAACACTAAATGCTTAAGTTTTTAGTGTTTTTAAATAATCCAAGATTGTGAAACCCTTATGATTTGTGACTTGGAAGGATGACTAATTATAGGAATTGGATTTGGGGGTCAAGGTTCATGGTAATTGGTAATTGTTGTCAATTGGGGCTTCAATCACATCATTATGAATGTCGGTGTCATTGTCATCATCATCATTATTGTGCCACTCCTCTATTTTTAAAATGTTCAAATTACAAACTTATAAAAACATGAAATTTTAATAGAATTCATGTGAAAATTGTAAAATAATTCGTTTGTGCAAAATACATAAGCTTAAAATGTAAAAATGGCACAAAAAAATACATATTATTTATATATAAATGATATGTCTTTTCTACTTGTGATGTTTTGATGTGAAGTACGTATGATTTACATTTTAACTAAATCCGTGTAATTATTGTGATGCAATTTTGAATAAAACTATGTGATTTTTGTGTATTAAATGTGAACACTCATGAATGTCATTTAAAACAATGTTGAATATTTAAGATATTGAATACGTACAAATATCATTTTTATGAACCATAACATAAAATTTGTGTGATTTTTGTATAAACCTCTAAAAATCGAATTTTGCACGAAATTTGTATGAACTTATGAAGCCTAATAAGTTTGTGATGAAGTTTCTTCCATGCAAGGTTGTGATGACATTTCACTTTGAACATTTATCACAATTCATTTGTTGGGATGCTGTCTTTCCATATACGAAATGCCATCATCCATGCATCACAAACTTAACATTTCATTATTTAATTTAATGGAAATCATGCAAAATTCATTCATTCGTAATTCGTACATTTAACGCATTGATATCATGCATTGAAAACAATTTTACACAAATTTATAAGACGATGCAAAATTCATGTGACATTTGTTCATTCATAGGTTCTTATTTCATCCGTCAACACATTTATTTGCATTTCAAATGTGTTTTCAATGCATGATATTCATGTGCAAAATGTACAAAGCTATGAATGAACGAACTTCACACGATTTTCATTATTAATTTGTTGTATGCTAAATTTGTGATGTGTGTGGTCATTCATAGTTTTGTTCATTTACAAAATCAAATATTGTTTGATTAGTTGGCTTTTCTTTCATGTAATTCGATGTGTGGATGAGTTTTGAATAGGTGGATGAAGATAATTCATGGAAGCTACCACAATGGTTAGTTTTGACCCCACATCAACTTTGAGCATTGAAAGTGTTGGATGCCATAGGTATTAGTTGATTGGTGCATGATAGTTAAATTTTGAATAATGTTATGTCGACTTTGAAGGTTTTGTAACTTCATGATTAGAAGGATTTGATGCGCAACATGGGTGCACTTGCATTAATGGTCATATGTGGGTGCACATGTGGCTCCAATGTAATATTCATTGTTTTCGATTACAATATTCGTTGGATTGATGAATGGGTTGATTTATATGTCCAAGGTGTTTATTAGTGTGTGTTGTGCATCTGGTTTCAAATTGATGATCAAGCTAATGGTGTGTTTAAACTACTAGGGGGTAGCACTTTGATAGAACCCATTGATTGCATGGGTGTGTGTTGACTTGGGATTGTTGGAGCATGTACATCTAGGGGGGTGCATTGGGCATTAGTCGTTAAATATAGGGATGTTTAAATTTGCATTGTCATTTTTAGATGGTTGAGCTCACCAAATCGTTAAATTAGACAATAATCTTGAAAACAAAATCTTGTCATCATTAGGGAATTCAAAGGGGTCATGTTGGTCTTCATTTTCATCTAACAATATGGGGTTTTTGATTGATGATTTGCTTTCATCTAGATTTTCATCAACATTGGACATTAAATCCCTAGGTGACATATTTTTTTTGTACCATGTTGTGCGGTTGGCACTGGATCATTCTTGCAAGAACTTGCTATTATTGTATATGCACACCAAGTCTTCCACCTGATTTGATGTTAATTGGTTTCACATTTAATTATGGAAAAATGAATATGAACTCCAATTCCATTTGCATGATAATGTAAAACGCATTTGCACCAAAATGTGACAGGCAATGGGTGCAAATGTGCTTCCATTAGCTTTTGTCGCACTCCCAAGTTCCTCGTAGACCCACTTGAGGGTCTAAGTATGTGGCGATGCGGAAGCGGTTGGAACTTGGGGCACGATCCCGACTTCCAGCACTAGAGGGGGGTGAGAGGGGCGTGCTAGAAGCCCTGGGAATGACTAGGAAGAGTGGACAAGCTTGATTCACTCACACGGACCCTCCATGAACCACTCCAAGTGGTTAGTCCAAAGTTGGAGCACCTTTGGTGCTAGGAAGAGCCACGGCCCGGACCTTGGGGAAACCATCACCTTCCCCTTTAGAACTCA
>Ga0116231_10005713_pt1 | contig 24328 bp, 19 predicted proteins | sample S1TSphgellanicum_2_FD_89695 | JGI IMG/M metagenome (GOLD analysis project Ga0116231, IMG submission 89695) | Host-associated microbial communities from peat moss isolated from Minnesota, USA - S1T2_Fd - Sphagnum magellanicum MG | ecosystem: Host-associated > Plants > Peat moss > Unclassified...
GTTAAGCACACTTTTATTAGATATTGGCAATTTCAAGGCTTGCATTTGCCATAATAATAATGGCAATGGATGTCAATTGCCATTTTAGCACACAAACTTAATAGATATATTGGTAATTACAATGATCAGATTGCCCAAAAAAATAATTTTGCCAATAATAATAATATGTTGGATGCCAAAAGTATTATTATGATGCGTGTGAAAATTGGCTGCACTAGAAACACTGACCATTATGAATAGGGAGGCGGTTTGGATATTGGAACTTATCAACATACAAAAACAAAAAAATATCTTTCAACAAATTGATACCTACTAAATAAGTAACTTACTACTTACTTACAAGTTGAACAACGTTGGGGTATATTTGCCATCTTTGGTCTATTCCCATGGTCAGTTATATGTTGCTATCTCACGGGTCACAAGAAGTGCAAACATCAAAAAATTTAGCGACCAGGGTCCTGATGGATACATGCGGAATGTTGTATATAAAGAGGTTTTGGAAATGTAGTTTGTAATTGTAATTTTGTAATATGTACCGTCAAATACACACATACATGTGCATTAGGCATAGGGTTCAAAGTAGTGTGATATATGGCATGTGAATGGAGGGGACACATGGCTAGTGATGATCCTAGAGCTAGTTTGCTTGCTGTAACAAAGGGCAATGGCTCCTTGAAACTAGAAGGTTTCCTAAAACATGATCACTTTGCTTGCAAACTTGCACATTCACATATTAATCAAAAAATAACATTTTAGAATACAAATATTTAAAACATTAGAAGGGAAAAAAAAAATCAAAACAAAGTAACTTACATTTGACATTTTTGTATACACATAAAATAAGAAATATATATATTCACAATAATAAAGGAATATATTTTCCACACACTGAAACTTGCATGCCTCTTCACAAAAACAATATATAAAGTTTTATCCAATCACAAGTGCAACAAATGAACATTGTAAGGAAAAAGTAAGGACATATACACACCATATTCAAGAATCCATGCAAGTTTGTAAATTTCTATTGGAAGCACTTTACAACATGAACTTAAATAAAAGGCCTCCAAAAGCTGGATTGTTGGGAATACTTTACAAGGTATTTTAACAAATTAGAGTAAGGGACACCATCAAGGAGCTTGGAAATGATATGGCATGACATTTAGACATCATAATGCACCAACTTGATGTCTATGACCAACAAAAAAATTGTATTACCTTCAAAAGACATAACACAATTCTAATAAACATCATACATTATGTGACATCCATTATGGCCAATTCAATACATGTCCAAATTTCTTGTTTTTCAAACAATAACATCAAAAAAGTTAACAAACATTTTTTGCAGAAAAATAATGGTTTTAAACAATTTTAGAAGCCCTGAAATTATTATTTTTAAATGCATGAATCAAAGGAAGGTGAATACCAGATTATTTGATCCTAATTTATACTCTTTGGAAACTTCAAATTGCCCACTTCCGAGGTCCACTACATATACAATAAACAAATACCCATGATAAACCATCATAGTTGTGTTATCAACAAAGTGTAATATATTCAATTTATTTGCAAATTTTTCTTTTGTTGTAGAAAGTTATGTTCTTCACCTCACAAAACCCTTGAACCAACCTTGAATCAATGGAATCTTAAAGTCTAAACAAATACCAACAAACAAGCCCAAACTATAAGACTACCAAACTATTGAAGTTGTAAACTTGTGGATCCATCATTCAACATTTTTTCTATCTTTGTCTCTTTATAGAATTCACTAGGGTTTGTCCCACAAACCATAACCCCAATCCCACAAAAAAAACTCATACAAAATTTCATAAAAGAAAAACTAATTGGTTTCTCGCACATACACACACTCCAACCACATTGAAAAATCTATAGAAACAAAATGTATTAATTCCTTTAATTTTTCATGTAATCATTATTACTCATTCTATACTTAACAAAGGAAAGGTACAAACTCCAACTTGTGAAGGAAAAAAAAAAAAACCTAGAAAGTGAGAAGAAGATGGCATCATCTGGAGTTCAAAACTATTGATGGAATTAGAGTTGTCTTTTTCCACAAATTCAAACCACATGTGCATGTACTATTGTTCTCCCATGTTGCTTATTAATATTTCTAAAGAGCTTGCACACTCATCGCTCTCTTTACAAATAAATAAATCAAACAAACATAATGTGTGCGTGCTTTATGCAAAGGACTTTGCTTATATGAAAATTTGCATAACCTTAAAACCCACTTCTTCAAAACAACACCCCACTCCCAAGCCCAAAAAAATGAAAAACAAAAGAAACAAACATCCCACTCCAAAATATTTAATAACATTATAAGAAGTTTTTTTTAAAAAAAATTTGTGATATTGAATAATTTGGCAAATGTTGTCAGAAATTAGCAAACTTACTTGAATTTACACTAGGGGAAAAAAAATAAAAATTGAAAAAATTGTTGAAAAATGACAAATTTTGTTAAGGAAAAAACACTAATTATAATAGAGCAATTGTTCAATTTTTAAAGTTGCACCCTAGAAATAATTTTTTTGTAATTCATAACTTATTATTCGTTTTTTGAAGGAAACAAAAAATAAACAAGAAAATAATAGGCAATCAATTTTCATTTAACATCTTCTACTATAATTTTATTATGACAAGAAATTGTGATTAAAAAAATCATTTAAACCTTAAAAGAATTTTACAAGATTGTTAAATTAGAAAATGATGATTTATAAAATTTTATTGGGTTTTTTGGGGGGTTTTTTTATTGCAAAAAGAAATCCAAGGAAAAAAGGAATTTTTAAATGATTTTTTTTTAAAGGGGAAATTGAATAGATATATGACATTTGGAATTTGGAACCTACCTATAACATAGTAGGTTGGTAAATATCACCAAATGTTAACCAATAATGTGCAAAAGACATTAAACCCTCGTGGGAACATAATTAAACCCACAACCAAGTTTGAAGATCTCAATTGAGATCTCAAATAAAGATGATTGATGTGACTTCACCACCACACATAAGCTTTGGAAATCTCACAAAGCCTCCTCCTCAAAAAATGGAGATTAGGGTTAAGATATCCCAAAATATTTATCCCCTTTTTAATTTCAATGCCACATCATTTGCCAAGTCAAAATTTGTACCCCTTTTGTGTTGATGGGATATTAGTTAATTGTTCAGGTTTTGGCCATTTACCATTTAGGTATGAATGGAATGTTAATTTATTGTTCAAGTTTTTGCCTTTTATGATTTGGGTGTGAATCTAACATTAGGGAATAATAGTAAGATGTGGCCTCTTTTCTAGGAAGGACATTCAATGATGGAAGAGGAAATTTTTGTGAATGTTTTATGAAAGAATAAAGAACAAGGTTAGAGTTTTAAAATTCCTCTCCATAAATTTCTCATTCTTCTTCCTAGAGACCTTGGAAACAATAGTTAAAGATACTAAGTTAATGTAAGGGATCTTCTTGCCAAAACCATGCAATAGTCCATCAAATCATTACTTTCACCTTCTAAACATAATAGTTGAATTGAAAAGGTACATGCATAAAGTAAAATTAGAAACAAATGAAAGGAATACCATAGAGGCAGTGTTCCTTGGTGGAAGGTCAGCATTTTTTTACATTTCCCCCAACAAAGGTTGTCGTCCATGTACTATCATATGTTTTTCATGAACCCACATAATTCAATTGCATTAGATTTTAACACAATTCTAGCACATACATAAGTTCAAGCTTGGGTGGAAGATGTATGATTGACCTAACTGAAATTAACATTTGTGTTATAAAACAATATTAACTTTTGGACAAATTATCTTGTTGAATGTAGGACATTAGCAAAGGGTTATTGATGGATTGATATTTTTTTAATAAGGTGGAAGGGATGTTAAATTAGAAAGGGGTAGTGGATTAGAAGCAAGATGAAGTTGATCGAAAGCTAGATGAAGCCATGGTTTCAATCAGCCAATTACAATCTTGCATGAACAAGTTGATTGCCATGCACAAGGTTATGGCAAAAAAACTCGGGGTCATTATGCTTGTGGATGGCAACTTGGTTTCATTGGAATCAATCCATAAGAGTGAGGTACAACAAGGTCAACAATCACCAATTGGAGTGTTGAAGGACAATGTTGGGAATGGTGGGGATGGGACATTGGTAAGGAGTGAGTTTCTATAGTAGAAACAATCATACCACATCCACATGTTAGGATGATGGGAGAAATTGCTAATTTACAACATGTGGGAGGAAGTGGTGGTGCACAACATGTTCCAAAAAATCAGTCAAAACCCGTTGGGCTTGTGAATAATGCAAGTATGCAATCATCGTTGGGACAAGTTTGTTAACCTCAAAAGGCAAGACCATTCATAAAACTTATATTGAATAACATTCCCCATATATGTAACTACATTATTACATCTGATTGACTTTTATTAAAATATGCATACAAGAGCAAAGGATCGATCTAGTAACATTGAATAACATTCCCCATGCCATTGTTACCTCTAGTTGACTTTTATTAAAATATGCATATAAGAGCAAAGGACCAATCTAGTAAGCAAAACTAAATGACCAAATGTTGCAATAAAAAGCTCCAAGCCAAAATGAACTTAGGTAATTCATTTCATTTTGCCTATTGTGTATTTGTTGGATATGTTTTGAATTTCTCATGCAATTAAGGCTAATTGTAATGCATGATAGGTAGCTAGCATATGTGGATTGAAAGTTGTGTGTATAGCAATTTCAAGATTATAGTGAAGATTGTCTATTTTTAAATTGCATGTAATTGGAAATTGGTATTCAATGTATTAAATTTGATGTGGCAAAATGTGAATATAAACATTGTACCCATTTCTAACCTTAAGTTTATGGCACGTGTAGATCCGCATTGTTCTTGAAGTCATGCTTAAGGACCCCATATCAAAGGGAAAGGCTGGAATAACAATGATATGTGTGCTAAGTGGGAGCAAAGTTGGGGAAAATACCATACCGATTAATTATGTGGCTATTCAAGTCGAGGTTTACATGCCAAATGTCATTTCATTTTTTGTCCATCAAATGACAAATCTTAGATAAACACAAGTTGAGATAATATTGGGGGTTTGTTGTCTTAATTTGGTCTTCATAGTTTTTTATGCTTGTTAAAAATGCACGACAAAGTAGCTAATAGTTCATGTGGTATTTGAAATCCAAAACTTATTAGCTAGATATATTGAATTTAGAAATGCATGTGTACATGACAAGGATTTGTGTGACGTGTTTAAACATAGTGGAAAAGAAATTTTTTTTTATGATAGGTGGGCAAATAGATTATGTGCGAGTTGCCCTTGGATTGGGTACATGTATACAATGATCCCAACATTATAATTCAGGTCTGCCATTTTGCAAGGTTTTTTTTTAAGTTAAATGTTGTGAGTTTTTCATAATTGAAAGTAGATGTACAATTTGGACCTTAAATGATAAACCCACGATCATGAATTTTAACCCTGAATTGGAAACTTAAAACCCTATATCTTAACCTTAAATATGTAAGCCTAATTCCATTAGGGTTTAGGGTTATAACTTTAATTGAAATTCTATAGTTTGTAACTTTAATTTTACAACCCTAAATTTGAAACTCGAACCTTACATTTGGAACCTAACCCTAACCTCAAAAAATGACTTTTGATGTAAACTACATGCCATTTAAAAATAACATGTGTTAAAAATCCACACCTCTTATATATAAACATGTGTCCAATTTTGATTTGCCATATAAATTTCCATGTGTCATTTTGATAAATAATGGAAAATCATATTTGACCATAATTATTTTTAAGCTTTATAAATGTATTGCCATTTGGCATCTTGTAATTATTTAATTATTAACATGTGGCAAATCTTCATTGATTTTGACATTACCATGTGTCGTTTCATAAAAATATATATTACATTAATTTTATATGAATCCAATAGCCAAGATAAAATCCAATCTATCCATAATGACTATAGTCATTGTTAACAGACATAATTTAAAACAATAGTCATGTTGGACGATGGTCATTTTCGACTTTACAAATTTATGACTATAATTGGTAGTTGCGACTATGACCATGGTTTGTGATAAGATTGTCAAAACAATGGGTCTCATTTGACTCCATAGTCATGTAGTCACAAATAGTTATAAACTAAACATATGATTCCATTTGTAATTGTTTTTAGAGTCATTGAAAACACATTTTGGTGTAATGGGTAGGGTTGAGGACATGGGGTGTTGTTGACCCAAGAAGGGAAGAGACAAGAGGGGAAAATGCTCAAGGAATAACACAAAGCACAAAAATGAACAAGTGCAAAAATATGCCTAATAAGTGAATCACCTTGATGTGTGTTCACAAATAAAAAGATGAAAGACAAATTTGTCAAGGGGGAGCGATGACTAAAGAACAAAACAATTGAAGGGCATAAAATAAACAAACAAAAAGGAAAAGTTGAAAGAAACTAGCCTTTTAGTATTCGAAACTTTTAGAAGATGGCCTTATGCAAGAGGTTGTTGAAAACATTCATTACATCCATCTAAAGTAACTTGAATAACATATGCACCTTGTAACCACCCCTAACTGTCATGCCAAATTGATGTGGCGATAGGTGAAAATAGAATGTGTCACAAAATTATAGACTTAAAAGTCCTATTCACTAGCCAATTGAGTGCTTCACCCGTAACAATTGATTGAATGGGCCACTTAAAAGCTTGGCCAAAGGCAAATTCCTAACAACACCAAAATGCAAACCATGGACCATGGGGTGTGATTGAAGGCCACATGGGGATTCAATTGATGGAATTGAATGAAACCATTCGCTAAATCCTTGGGGTCACAAGAATCCTTGAAATGTTTCAAAACCACACTTAATGAATCGCTTGTTGCCAAATGGGCATGCACAAAAAAATTAACTTAAAAAAAATCTAAGGATAATTTCACATCTTTGTCTAGTTGAAAATCCATAAAGGAGTCCGAACAAGGGGAATTTGAATTCAAAGGATGTAAGATTTGTAACGTGTAAATAAAATTTTATAACATTGAAGTCGAGGCAAGAGGGGTGAGAGCCTTGACAACACATGTAAACTTTTCAACATGCCCAAGGGCTAGGCTTTGTCATAATTAATGCGGAGGGGGGTGCAACATGAACATGGTGGGAGAATTAAGTATGTCACTAGACATTATTTCATAGGATTTTTCATAAGTTTCATTTCTTCTTTTGCATTCTATCACTTTGAGCATATTTATTTATTTCATGGGAAAATTGGCCATTAACATTCAATTATTTTTGGCCTAATGGGGTGTTCATTTACACTATGTTCATTAACACAAACAAATGATGGCCATAGTAGAACGTTGTCCCATGGCACACCTTCAATTTGAATCGTGCAATCCCATTGGTGAAAACATTAAAATGGTCCCAAGGGAAAAAATATTCCAAGGGGACTGTAAGGAACAAAAAAGAAACATTAAAAGGCAACAATAGAAGGCTAAAATACATACAACATAATTCAACATTTATTACAAACTAATGAGCCAAAAAATAAATCGTGTGGCACTAAAAGCATTAAGAGAATCCCAATCCAAACAATATGCCCACCGGCATTTCTTTGGCTCTTCATTTGGCCCCACTTTATTAAGTTCTTATACGCAAGGATGTTATAGTTTTCTTTTCTCCAAATTGTATGTATTTATATTTTAATCATTTTTCTCCCCATGTATTTGCATTTGGGAATCAATGATTTGGAGTATCCCAGGATGGATTGAAATGCGTTGAGGTAATCCATTGTTAATTTTTAGGGTTTATTAAAGCAACATTGGGGCATATTTGCTCTACCTTTTTAGAATTAGGTCTTTCCTTCAATGAACATCACCTTCCAATACTCTCGTTCCATTATTATCAATAGTTTCACTGTTTCCCTTGAACATTTGTGTGTCTTTTCAATGTCGTATTGTGTCCAATGTTGGGATTGTTGTCAATATTTTTTAATGCACTATGTAGGGTAATGTTTAGTTTTTTATCTGCTACTAATACTATTTTTATTGCTACATTGTCAACTATATTGATGAAATTTTAGACAAGAGGAAAATTGTATTTGTTTTCCAATTTAGTTATTTATAATCCATTCTTCCCGTGATGTGGGATAACCTTTTTTGCACTATTTTTTTCGTCGCTTCATTTTATCATAATATGTTTTTGTCCTTTTGTGTCTTGCAGTGAATTATTTAGCTTTAGTTCCTCATCTATTTTTCAATTTGAATTCTTGATGCAGTGGCATTTTCTATTTATTTTTGTGATAATAATGTGATATTTATCTTGGTGTTTGCCTTCTCTTTTGATCTTAATGGCTACTTTCCATGTTGTAGGAAAACCAGATCTTTCCATCTTGGTTTCTTATTCTGGAGTTGTCAAAATGATCGAAAATATCCTATGTGCAATGTTTGCATTCCAGTGGGGATTTCTGCATGATTTTAAGGATGTTTCTTATGCCAAAAACAACATTGTTTTAAGTTCTATTTATCAAGTTCTTAATTTTAACTTTGAAGGGATGTTTTGGATGGTCACTAATGGTAAGTATTGAATTGTCGACGAGCATGCGTTCAACAATTTTCAAGATATTGTTTTAACATTGGGAAGAACTACATTAATGGCAAACATTGTTGCAGAAGGCATCATGATGAAGGAAAAACCCAATCTAGTTTCCCACAATTCAAAGTTTTTTGTATTAGTGGCGAAGTTTTCATTTATCGACCTTTGCGATTCTTCTAACAAAGATAGCCCATCCCTTCTTAATGTGATTGTCCCTTTCTGCATGAATTCCCAACTTGTCAAATGATAGTCTCTGCATTCAAGAATGTGGCATAAGCAGTTCCTTTCACCAATGTTGTCGATTCACTGAAAATAATGTTTTTGACCCCGCACGTTTCTTTTGAATTAAAGTCCCTTGATTATGGTGTCATCAAAATTGAGTTTGTGAATTGTTTTCCCACAAAATTCAATGGTGATATTTTATTTGAGCTTCCTCCTAGGCATCATCCGTTGGGACATTTCGAACAATTGCAAAAGTATGGACAAAAAGTACAATGGTCATGTTTAGTGCAAGTTGTAGACCAATAACATCAAAAATGTGTTTGGATTGGGCTTTAGAACGACAAAATGCCTTGGACATTTGAGTTGTTATAATGATTCTTGTCCTATGTTTCAACGTTCTTTTACGCACAATGAAGTTAGTTGGAGTGGTGATTATTCCCAACTATCAATAGTTGGGCAGTGTTTCATGAAATCCCTGGTCTGTACCATCAACTATAAGTTTTGCGACTCTTCACCCACTTGTCTACAAACTTATAGTTCTAAAATGTATTATGTTCACAAATTTCCAAATCTTTCAAGAACCACAATCCAGTTGGGTACCCATTCACATCTAGTTACAAAAAAGATGTGTAGAAAATATTTTTAGGAGATGAATAACATGGTTATAAATGAGGTCTATCGAACGCCAACTATTACATCTTTGATTATTTCTTTGTTTGCAAGTAAGAGTTTTATTTTTTGTCACTTGTTTAACGAGGATGGAAGAGGTCATGTGGAATTCCTCAAAGGTGAAAAGTTAAATCAAATATTGTTAAAGTTCACTCCTTTGTGTTCTTTTGGCATTTGCAATTTGATTGCTTCATTGAAGCATCATCCCAATAACTCAGGCTCCTTTGATTGCATCCTCAAATTAAAAGCACTATTTGGTTATGACTATATTCATGACAATTGTTTTCTTGGTCAATAGGTTGGGCAGAAGGTTTATTTGTTCAAGATGTTTATCGATGGAGTTACATTCGAATTTGATCACGTCTAGCGAATGCAATTGGGTGATGATCTTCAAAATGTGTGGATGATGTTCGATTGCATAAAATGTGTTCAAGGATGGACGACCATGGCCTTGTTTATGACCCAGTTTATTGCAAGGTCATGACGATTACGGTTTGTGACATGCAATTCGAGGACACGAAAGTTTAATGCATCTTGCGGAAGAAGTTGAATGCAGTTGTTGACAGGAAAGGATTAGGTACACCCACTTTCAAGGGGTTCATGGTGTATGGTGCACAAGCAAATTGGAATGTTGTTCGCATTGTTTATGGGATTGGAGATCCTACGGCGAAGATGGTTGACAAAGAATAGATGTGCTTTTTCCATTAGATTCAATCTTTCAACAAACATACTAAGCAGTTGATCGCTCCTAAGTTTCACGACTAACACAAAACCCTTTGTTATGAGTATAAGAAAGTCACGTTCACTAATAGAAAAATTGTCTTTTGCAACTTGTCTTATGCAACTAAAAAATGTCGCATGCAACTCCAAAATAGTTGCATGCGAGATTTTTTAGTTACATAAAACAAGTTGCAAAAGACAATTTTTCTACTAGTGGTTCCTAGAAGAAGCTAACTTTTGATATGCTACCATTTGCTCTTGGTGGTACTTGTTTAAAGCTATAAGCGAGGGTACCATTCACGAGCTCAATAATTGGTTTAGCTTTTAACACTTTCATGTGTGACAATGGGGAGGTTTCTTGTTGGATGTAAGTTCTACTAAACTATTGTGTTCAAATTTTATTTTCCATCTATCTTTCTTAGATTATAACTTCATTCCTTTTATTTGCTTATAAAAATTTTCTTTGGATGAGGAAGTTGATATGCTGACTTGTAATTTATTTGAAATAGTCCATAACATTTGGTTACAATAATCTAGCAAGAGGGGTACTTGCCTCTTTGTTGCAACGTTCAATGATTACATGCGAGCATTCAAGTAATCTTCATAGTATTATGCCTTCTTATAAGGAGGTGCACACGGGACTGGTCCAGACAAAAATGAATTAAGCTTGCATAAAGCTAGTCAGTCTAGGGACCTAATCAAAATTGCTACTTTAGTTGCCAAGTACACCTCAAGCTCTAGTCTTTCCGCTAAAATACCACACTTGGAAGGTGAAGAAATGTTTGGATCAACCAAATGCAAGGTATACCCTCCACTTGGGTCATAAGCAAATTCACACTGGCATGATCAATTGAACTTTTCTTGTCTAAAAGTGGGCAATGCAATGGCTCCAATCAAAGTTGTCAGCTATTGATGTGGGAGAGGGTAGTGGCGCTGATCCTATTGTCACCCACCCATAATGGTGTGGAGGTCCTTGAATGCTTTTGTGGGAACAACATTTTGCGAATTGAACATTGTCCCTTAAAATCAAATAGTCATTGCTTGGTGTTGCAAATAAACACTAAACACTATTGCAAATCTAGAATCATTTCAAAACAAACAGATCGTGGTATTGTAGCTCCCTGTTATTTTGGTTATTGGTTTATAGCCAAAGTTGTATCAATTGAACTACATAATTTTTAGTATTGTCATGATGACCTTATGTGTGTGTGGGAAGGACAAGCAAGAAATATGCACTTGATAGGCCAACCTTGCTTACTTTATGGCATGTGCAAGAAGGGACAAATTTCATTCAAATTGAAATGCTAACGTTGAAGGAGGTTGGTTTCTTGTTTGGAGAAGCCAATATGTCCCCTCATTAATCTGGTTGGGGACGACATATATGCATTTGTGAAACAACCTCTTGAATGTGGTGATATTACTTAAGCCATTGGATCCAAATGCTTGGCCAAAATCAAGGAATGGAAAGAAGATTCATCATCTTAACACTTTCAAACTATCCATTATATAAGAAAACAAGTGGGAGGTGGGACGAACTCTTGAAGCCACATTATTAACTCCTTCAAACATTCCTCCTTCGAGATATGGATGGATTTATCACCTCCTTTCAAGACTATTGGAAAATTGTAAGCAATATGAGGTAACAATTAGTGATTACTTAGCTTGTAGTTGTGTGGATTTTGCTTCCATGATGGCTTCATCCCTAGGCAAATGGGGGCCATGGGCACCATGTAAGCACTTGTATTACATTTTGTAATTTGCCATGTATTTTTGGGATTAGAGAACCATTCATTCACTATCCATACTCAAGTTGGAATGAGGTTTATAGATTATTACATTGTGCCAAAGTCTTGGAGGTAAATTAGGTTATAAAGTCATTAGATTGTTGTTAAATAGGATTGTTATAGGTTTTGTTCTTTTAGAATTTATTCTACTACATAAATGAAAAAATTCTTCAACATTCTGTGTGTGATGCACTATTCATTAATTTCTCAAACGTTTTCCCATTGCATCATTATGTGGATTTCTTACCCTTAACTTATTGTGTGATTTGACTTAATTTAGACAAGTTATTATTTCACTCGTTTATATTGTAATGTAGTTCCATCGAGTTTCACTTTTGCAGATGAAATTGGAAATGAAATTTATGTGAATCTAGTAATTTCCATTCATCATAACGGTTTTGGAATTATTTTCATCCATACACTCAACTAGCCATAAGTTTTATCCAAAAAATTTGTCTACTTTTTATTATCATCCAAAAGTTCATTCATGTTTCATGTTCATCCAAATATTTCATCCTTCATGTAACTTTCATCCATGTAGATGTGATTTTCATTCATCATAACTGTTCTGGAATTAATTCCATCCATGCATTTCAATATGTCAAATGTTTCATCCACATTATTTCTTCAACTTGTAATTATCATTAAAAAAGTTCATTAATGTTCAATTTTCATCCAAACTTTTCATCCATTTTGTGACTTTCATCCATGTACATGTGGAAAAATATTTTCCACGTCATTCCTATGTGGCATAAGGATATTGTAGTAATGTTCTATCCATGTCATCAAAATATTCCAAAAATATCCATTCCTACTCATAAGCTCATCCTCACAGGCTCACGCTCACGTTCACATGCTCACTTCGTAACGTCATTGCTCAAGATGTTATGGGCAGGAAAGGGCTAGAAAAGGTGACCAAAAAACCAATAGGATTATTTGAAGGCAAAACTTGAAAAGTTTAACAATGCTTCTAATGATGGGCCATGCCACAATGTGAAAACAAAACATTGCAACAAGAACAAAGGACGTCACGTTAAACCTTACTCCTACTTTGATGGATGAAGAAAGGCCACATGGGATGCGAATTCGAAAACTCATGCTCCAATTAGAAATGGGTAGAGGCTCAAAAGCTGAAGAGGGTAAGGCTTCCATTGAAAAAATGACCTACCCCATGGCAACCCATAAACCAACCCAAAAGAAAAGGCTACCTAAAAACCCACCACTTTAAGTAGCCCCATCCAAAAAAAACACCATTGGAGCACCATGCACGCTAGACATCCCAGTCATAAACACTAGAAAAAAAAAACCTCATGTTATTAGATTGCCACACCCAACCTAACCATCATTGGGATGACACTTTTCACCGTCATTTGTTAACAATAGAGCTCTATCACCTATTCAATGTTGATCCATTGCTCCTCAACACTCTTCAAAGCTCCCCATTGTTTCCCATGGATCAAGAAGACTTACAATGGTGTAAGTACATGTCACATGGCTAGACATGCTTATACCTCCAAGCAATTGCAATAGGGTGAACATTGGGAAGTACCAATTGGTTCCAATTTTTTTATATAGTTGGTTGGTTCATGGAATATTGAACTAGTAGTTACATTTTGGCAACCTTTAAAGAGCTCAGTTGTAAAGGGAACACAATAAACAATCCTCAAGTAAAGAAAAGTCCAATGTAAGTAGATGACTTTGAACGAAGACCAACTCACAAATGGAGCTTTGATGTTTGGTTGGCACTAAGTCTTTGGCACCATAAACAATCGTTTATGAATCCAACAATACTATCAACCTCATCAAGTCAGATTAGACATCATGCCCATTTAGACCTTCGAACATTTGCAATAAATCACAACATGAACCCTATATACTACATGTATTAACCTATGCCATTTAACAATCATACTCCATAAAACTTGAAGTCCAAATGCTTCCCAATTCTGTTTTGGTGATGACATGCCACCTTAACATGTCAAACCAACCTAAACATCAAAGCTATACAGACAGAATACGAAGTCGCACTTCCAGAAACAGAATAAGATGCAAATGGGGTCTAGGAACACAGACCAGCTAGTGCACCTCCTGGCTTCAAAACCCTGTTTATTTATGCAATTTGTTTCTTGTAACAAAAGGTTGGGGGGGGGGAGGGGGGCGTGAGGGATTAATAATTTAAAGGGTCCCCAAGCCACTGTCGTACGTTTTTCGAAGCTCTAAAAGGAAGTTCCCACACATCATCGTCAACGTGGTTCCCGATTGTTGCTTGCGGCGTTCCCATGTGCGCAGGCCGTTTGGTGTTTTCATTAAACGGGCGCGTCCTTGCCGGCCCATTATCGCTGGCTGGCTGGCTGGCTGTTGTTGTGTTGCAGCTGAGGCACGCAGTGTTGCATCGCAGAATTCCAGATCCCGATCCTTGAGAACGGCGGCCTTAGGAGCTCTTGGCCATGTCTTTCCATACCGCCACTCTTTAACCCTCCTACTGTACTATATCAGTCTCGGTCAAGAAAAGGGAGATCTGGTTGATTGGGTTGAAATAACGTGATTGAGATGTTAGGGTTAGGAGAATGGTACGCGGCCGCTGTGCTGCGGATGGTCTGTTTCTAAGCAGGTACGGGACGATTCTGTCGAGAAATACCACAGGAGCAGCGAAACTGGAGGCGGATCTGGAATGCTGTTGCAACCTGATTGCGACCAGGACGTAAGGGGTAACGGAAGTTTTTGAGGGTTTGTAGTTTGATGTGTTGTCACTTGGTCGGGTCAAGACCTGCAGGATGAGCGTGCTCTTGTTCTCTAGTGTTGCATGAATAAGTCAGTTTGTTATTCCTGCGCCTTGGGGATAAGATCTGTAAGGGGAAAGTTAAGGGAGGACGCGGGATTTGAGAACAGTTTGTTGTGATGGAGGATTTCGCCAACATACTGCAGAGAGATTATGGATTAAAGCCGCAAGGCAAAGCAGCGCCGATGTCTGCATCGGGCCCAAGCCCAGCAGCGGGGAGCAATCGAACAGGCACTTCATCCGGAAAAGGAAACAGCGGGATCGGTGGTACTGGATCTAATCGCTCCAGTCGAGCCCCAGTCGCAGCACATGCTGCGGGAGTGGAGGAAGATGAGCTGTTTTTTGGGAGGACTAATGGCGTCTCTAAGTCTGTGAATCGCGGTGCAGACCCTTCCCTTTTCTTTGGGAGCTCACCTGATAAAGACCATCGGGGTCCGAACATGTAAGTTCTCGACCTCTTTTTTGACAACCAAGTGCACGTCAATTTTTCACTCTGTCTAGAGTGCATTGCGAGCTCTCCAGGTATCGAACTGAGATCACTGCTTTCGTATGGTGCCCTGCTTAGACAACGGTTTGTGAAAAGCCAGCAGAGGTTGTAGGTTGGATTTCTCCAATCAATGCTGGACGATCTTTTTCCAGGTTCGGCTCCAGTTGGGGGGCTTTCTGTTACCGATGGGAATAACTTTCTAACAAAACAGGAAGTCAACCTATCCTACACAGTTGTGTCTCCTGTTGTTATCATGCCTGTCATTATACGCCGCAATGGTTGACATTCTGTGCTCTTGGAGAGGTTACTTCGCCCTGTTGGTAGTCTTCTCTGCTCATCCAAATGACTCTACTCAGTATGCCAATCTTTGCCAAGTCTGACTTTTGTGCTTGGATGTGTGTCAGTCTAGTAAATGTCCATTATGTAGGTGTTAATTTGATCATGCAGTAGATTATATAAAATAATATTTTGTGTTTCCCCCAGAAGAATTTTTCCTGAATGGAGATCTTGTGAGATTGTTGGCTCTGATCAAGTAGAAGATGCCTCTTCAACATTTTTTTCTCTTTCAATTCCAAACAGGCACTGATTAACTTCTGATGTGTTTAGGCTGTTCCAGTGGCAGTTGAAGTAATTGTTTTTGCAGCACTGCCAATGTAGGGGACATTTAGGAAGAAGGGGCTGGCCCAGTAGTTGCTAGGTCTCTATTAGCTCAAAAGTGTTGCCTCTATGTATTGATGGCCACACCTTACACAATGCGCATGTGAACATGCAATCCTAGTATATGCTAACCTGTAAATTGCATTTGGAAGGCTCTTCATTTCTCTTTTTCCAGATGTGGATGTCATGGTATTTGGTCACTACCATTCATGTTTTTATGGTCACTGGTCATGCATGTTTCAGTGGCCATCTTTCAAACTGCCTTTCAGTTTTTCTGTGTTTTTAAGTATTGGGTCTCCTATTTTTCCTGTTTGTTGACATGTTATTAGACCTGAGATCTCTGTAACCTTATTCATGGGTCATTCTGTAATTCTATTCAGGTTGACATAAATTGTTAGTATGGAGAATTTTGAATGCTCAACATATTTGTTTTCTTCTCTTCTCAGTCTGTTAGTATACAATGTGTAAGCTAAATCGTTCTGGTTGGCTGATGTCATGAAGAAGAGGTGCAACTTCTTCCAGGTTGTGAAAAGAATCAATGTAATTGGCTCGTCTGGTGCCATGTTCAAATTTTCTGGAAGCTGATAGGATTTTGTGGCTTACTGATTCATTGAAAAGCCTTTCTAGATCTATAATCAGTCTTTTATAAAAAGATTTACTATTTTTTTGAGCTGTGGCTTAAGAAAGTTAGTTGCCTACCCTCTTCAGAACAGTGCTGTGAAGCATGACTATACTTCTATTGATATGTAGTCTCCCTATGCCTTGCTTGTAGATGGACAAGCTGAACTGGAATGACACTTATTATCCTCACAAGCTTGTTGCAACTTGCACTTACCCTATTGACCTTTTTTTGGCTTTTCCTCTTGAGTGCTAGCCACTGGCATGACTTCATGTTCCTTCCAAAAATGAAATAGAAACTCAGGACACAGATGTTTGTGTAATGGTTTGCCTGAAATTTTGGCCTTGTAATTGTATAATTATCTCTACCCACCATCAGGAGCTGACGAAGTCAGTGGGGAGTGATGTAGCTTGTCACTGCTATTCAAAATGAATCTGATGGTCTGACACTTATGTGAGCAACTCTCATAAATTTATGACTGCACTCATCATTGTGTTACTTTGAAGGTGCTATTATGGATTTTTCTCTGCAATCTCATAGATATTTTCTTGAGATGTTGTAGGAGGATTTCATTCCTAGTGTAACTCCTCATAGATGGGTTGACATAGTTAGCATTTAGCTTTCCCTCCCACACAAGCAAGATATCTCATATTGGGATGTCATAAGGTAATATTCTAATGTGAATACTCAAACCCAGTTTGTCTAGTGAGGGTTACATTTTTCTGAACTGTAACTGCATATTTTGTGGTACCAGAAGCAGCTACAATGATGTGTATGGCGAGCCACCATCAGGGTCTAACTCAAGCACTGGTTTTGGTGATCTATTGGGGGACTTCAATGGCTCATCATCAAGAACAAGAACTCGAACAAGCCAGAGCTCATTCAATGATGATTTGTTGGGTGGATTTGTACCAACAACTATGCAGCCAGCAGCATGGGCTGTATCTGATGATGGCTACTTAGGAAGAGATCCATCTGAACGAGACTTACTGTCAGTATCGAACAAACACTCAGGAACAGATGACCTTCTGGGCTCATTCGGAGTCTCCAAGTCTGGTTTGCAGGCTGGAGCTTTTCATGGTTCCTTTGAGGATGATCTATTGAGGGTTATTCAGACAGCGAAGTCAAGTTCACAAGCTGGTCCTACTCATAGCTCTCTTGATGGGGATCTCTTGGGAGGGTTTAAGAAACCAGAAGCCCAAAAGTCACCGACAACAGTTAAGTCTCCTCCAATGAGCCCCTCTCAATTGGAGCCTGTGTATGATGATTTTCTCCCAGGGTTTGGGGTTGGAGAACCAATGAAGGCAACTAATTCTACTGAGAGCACAGTGGTTCCAAACTCATCTTCAATTGATGACCTTTTCTCATCTCCAGTGGAAGCAGGCATGTTTGCAGGCATTAATTCTAGCTCCGAGTTTACAGTGCCAGCATCTGAAGCATCTGCATTTCCTGACCTACTGGATCCTTCAAGTTATTCTGACCTTGGGTCTGGGAGCTCAGGGCATAAGAGTTCTTCCAGAATGAAATCTGATACAGATGATGGAGCATATGATGGATTCGATGGGTTTACAAAGCCCACTCCTGTAGCTACTGTGAAGGTAAAGGAGCCTTCCAGTCCAAGCAAGACTGTACCAGGTGGTAGGACCTCCTTACAAGGTTCGGTTAATGAAGATGGCATAGTTGGTCAAGTCAGCTTTTCCAACAGCCCTTTTGTTTCAGATCCCATGGACAGCCCTGTCCTGTCCCCTGTGTACCCCAAACAACCTTCAAAAGAAGAGAACGCAGAGATATTCTCTAATGACTCATCACCAATATTTGATGAGCCAGTTGCTGAGGTGCAAACACCATCAGCTGATGCCAGTACCTACCAGTCAGCTACAAATGTCAAGAATTTGACAGGAGAAATTTGGTTGACTATTGATGATGTCAAGCTTGTGACAGAGCCATCTGCTTCTCCACCTCCAACTCGAGCCCCTCCAGATCCTTGTACTGAGAGGGAACAGTCAATTCCTGTTGTCATGCCAGATGTTATCATTGAAGATCTAGGAGAGGTGGTGAAGCCTTTGAGGCAGGAGAGGAGGGGTGACAAGAAGAAAGGGCGTGCAAGGGAGGACGAGTGGGTGAAGGGTGGAAGAGATAGACATGAATCAAGAGATACAGCCTTCTTTGGGGAGCCAGAATTTGAGGCTGAGAGAGGCGTTCCAAAAGACAAAGATCATCAACAAGAAAGGGCTGCACTGGAAAAGGCCACGCAAAAGGTTGAGGTTCAAAGAGAGATTGGAGAGAGAGTGGCAAAGCAAGAGGAGGCAAGGGAGAGGGAGGTGGAGAGACTTGCAGAGAGAACAAAGAAAGCTGCTGAGAGAGTAATGGCAGAAGCAAGGGAGAGGGAAGCTGAGAGAGTTGCAGAAAGAGCAAAGAAAGCTGCTGAGAGAGTAGTGGCAGAAGCAAGGGAAAGAGCTGCAAAAGCTGCAGTTGAGAGGGTGGTTACTGAAGCTCGGGAGAGGGCTGAGAAAGCAGCTGTTCAGAGAGCTGCTGCAGCCAGAGAGCAAGAGCAAGTCAAGGAAAGGGAGAGGGAAAGAGAGAAACAGGAGGCAGAGAAGGAAAGGGAGAAGCAAAGAGAGAGAAAGGAGAAGGAAAGGGAGAGGGAAAGACAGAGAAAGGAGAGAGAAAAAGAGGAGAGAGAGAGGAGAGAGAAGGAGAAAGAAAGAGAGAGAGAGCGTGAAAGAGACAGGGAAAGAGACAGCATGCGAGAGAGGGAGAGAGGGGCAGCAGAGCAACTGCGCAAGGAGTCTGCAAACTTTCGAGCAACTAGTGAACCAAGGCAACGTCCATCAGTTAATCTGCCAGCATCTGGCCTTTTTAGGCCTTCATCAGGAAACTCTGTGAATAGTGGGTCGGGTGTTCCACTGCAGAGACAGTCCTCAGGAGCACAGAAGGTAGTTGATGACTGGACATCTATCTTCACTCAACCTGCACCCTCTGTGGATGAGTTCCAAGGGGAGCCTGCTGAGAGGAGAAGGATTCGGCTTGAAAAGCATCAACGCATAGAGGAACGGGCTGCAAAAGTATTGGATGAGAAGCATCAACGTGATATGGCACTTCAGATGGAGCAAGATGAGAGACACAGGTCAGCTGGAAACTTGGATGCAGAGATACATCGATGGTCCATGGGGAAGGAGGGTAACCTGCGTGCCTTGCTCTCCTCGCTACATCTGATGCTGTGGCCTGAGTGTAACTGGAAACCTGTGTCATTGACTGATCTCATCACTGGTGCTTCAGTGAAAAAGGCTTATCAAAGAGCAATCCTGTGTGTGCACCCAGACAAGGTGCAGCAGAAGGGGGCAACTGTGCAGCAGAAGTACATTGCAGAGAAGGTATTTGATCTTCTCAAGGAAGCATTTGCAAAGTTCAATGCTAGTGAGCTATATTGATCAAACAGTTGCTGCATCCCTGTGTCAAATGTGAACACCTATTGTTTTAAGTCAAGGCTCCAGGGCTCAAGGACACTGCTCTCTCCTTGATGTAATATCCTAGCATCACTACCTTGCAAGTGAATTACTTCTGGGCTGCTGTGTTATGATGCTTGTAACTCTTAGGTTGGCTCCATGTTTTAGTTCACCACTCTTGATTTTTCCTGATCGAAAGTAATAGTGCTTACTTATATTCAAGTCTGAATGAATGGAATAAGTACATTAAAGGGTTTTCTTGCTTGATCCAATTTTTGAATGTACTGAGCTATGCAGTGCATTCTAATGTTAATTTCTTGGTAAAGGTCACAATAGAACAAAGATCTAAAGAGAACTGTATGACTGAGGCGGAATGATGAAGTACGTCTAGTTCATATGAAACTTGCAGGCATTATTCCACCAAGGTTTGCTTTAATAAAAGGAGGTGCACCAATTTATACTCTGTAATACAGCAGTAGATATGATTTTGATGTCCTCAACTTCAAGACTTGTCCTGGACACCAGTGTCGTTTATGTTATTTACATCCAATCAACCCTTTCTGTTCTTCCACCTATGTTCATGCTTGCTGGTTTTCCTTCACAGCATCGACTATTGTCCTCCCTGGGATCAGGAATGCAGTATGGAAGGGAATTGGTGTGTTTAGGAGATAGGCCTAGTCTACATGGTTTGCCCCAAGACAGACTGAGGGGGACTAAATTTCTATCGGTTGCCCTTTGTAGCTCTTCAGTTGAGCTTGATGGGTCTTTGTATGTGCCACTTTTGCTATACATGTATGTGCCTGGATATAAGAGTGATTACAGAAACTAGGCTTGAGCGTTTTATTGCACAGTTAAAACAGGAGTCACATAGGCAGTAGTATCATGTCAGATTTGTTTGCAGAGGCCCTCTTGATTTCTCCTTAGCCAGCATTCTTTGCAGTGCACAAACCCATGCCAGGCAAAGGTAGTAAGACAAGTAGTCCTCTTTCATGCAAGCAAGGCCAGGGCTCTTCATAGGAGTATCCCTTTTGGAGGTGGGCATTTGAGGACTACTGCGGCAATTTCGCCTTCTTTGAATAATCGGTCTTCCTGTTGGATGCCTATAGTTCACAGATGTTTAGCGAAGTTCAAGATGATGTTTGACAGGTCACATGTTTAGCATTGGATTTGTGCATCATAGCAGGTCCAAACCAGTGTTGGTCTTGTATTGACTTTGGAACATACCAGCCTACTCCTGGTATTTTTAAAAAAATCATACCAGCCTGGTTGTAGTACAAGGCTGGTATTGCCTCAGGTCATATCACTCTAGTAGGGTCCTTGATACCAGTGTTCATACAAATGTTGATGCCAGGCACAAGCCGCTAAACCATACCAACATTGGCCCTAACTCCAAACAGAACATTTCAAATTAAATCTGAAATATTTCCTGAAGGTCTTATATGTTTGAAGTGAGAGCAGAGTGAGTAGGAATAGCCAAAACAGGTCCATAGTATGCAGGAAAACACCTGAAGACAACAACAAAGGATTTCCACAATATGTCCTTAACAGTCCAAGGGATCTTGAATATAGTGACAACGTCCATGTATTCAATTAGTGCAGCTAAATGAGCCTGAAATAGTTCACAAGGTAGCCAATGTTAGAAGCCTTGGTACTTTCTTGATAGTTTCAGAGGATGCAAAAGATGGAACGGGATCAGATGTGATCAAGACTAATAAGTTGTTTTGGCTGGACTTTGGCAAGGATGGAATGCCCTAGGTTAGTAGATGAAGGAAATGATGAAGTTTTCAAATCATTGGTTTTAGGAGTTCGCATTCATGACTTGGTACTGGAGAGTGGAGGCACTAAGTCATGGGCATTAGATTTCAAGAGCAGATAATGAACAAGGATGGGAAAATAGGCTGCAATCTGGTGTTGGAGGTCTAACTTCAACACAATATTTCTTTTATGGGCAGATTTTAGCCAAATCCCTGCCTCTAAAAGGGGTTGGCTAAATGTAAGCTTGTGAAAAAGGTTGAAAATTTAAGAAATTTCACCAAATATATTCTTATGAGAAGATCCCATTCACAAGAGAGCCCATGAATAATCAACACATGCTACCATCAAGTGGCCCATATATTCGATATGGATGCATTTGATAGCTCCTTTAGGGTTAGGGCATTTTTTACCTTGCTCAAGAAGGAGCCTTCTTTTTCACTAATCTCCATCGTTGCTTTCATCATATCCATGACCTCACTTGAAATAGAGGAGCATTCAATCTCTACAATTTCTATGCACTTTGACACATTGTCACCTATTGCATTATGATGTGATCAATTGCTAGAGCATTCAACAATGGTGAAGGTTTGTTCGCCTAATGATTCATGCTATTGTATTACATAACTTGTAAGATTTCTAAAACCCACGTCCCTAACCTTAATGTATGAGGCTTGTCACTTGAGCTTTTTTCTAAAACCTTGCTAAGTTGTCAACCACATATGAATGTTCAACAATGCTAACAAGTGAGCATTGAGCAATGATTGGTGAGTGGGTGAGCAAGCTCAACTAATAATCTTCATAAAGTATACCATGCCACATCATCAAATATTCCCAAAATATTCTCTTGCCATGTGGTTATACTTTTTGTGACATGGCAAAAGATTTTTTGCTAATGCAAAAAATATTTTGTCACATGGACAAGGGTCTGACTTCAAAACACCCAAACTACTTTCTTTCAAAGGTATTTATTTGTTAAAATGGTGGTTCAAAATTGTACCCATTAACCTAGGGGTCTTTTAAAAATTGGAAGCCACCTTAGAAACAATCACCAAAACAAAAATGATTAGCATGTCTAAGGATGATAAAAATATAACATATTCCCAAAAATGATATTCATTCCACCATGAAATTAATTTTTCTTACATCATTGTTGGAAGTTCTCCACCAACATTAACATATTGGATTGTGAATAATGAAAATGAAATAAACACTCCAAAACCTGTTGCAAATCCAATTTTATTATAATATCATTGGCTTTCAAATGCTTTAACATGTGCCAACAATTACTAAACCTCATCCGAACTCCACATGGGATAATGAATGAACTCTTCAAATTGCCCACAATACCTTATGTTTTGCAGGATATGATACACATGCTTACATTGCACCCATGTTCCACACCAACCCAAAGAAACTATTAACATGACAACAAAATATATGCAAAAACAACATGGGTAATTTCCAATTGTCACATCGAAATGTTTGTGGCTAGAGAGTATGCTATAAATTCATCCATACCTAGAAGCTTGGACATTTACAGGGAGTAAACCAATAGAAGGACTGAACAATTTACTAACCTTCTAGTTGTTGGTGTGTTATTGCATTAATTTAAACATTAAAAGCCTTCTCATTTTTTTGCCACAACAAAATGTGGGCCAATTACTTCCATCTACAAATTTGATTACATTTAGTATGTAGGTTGAAGGAACCTAAAAATTGCTTTAAGTGAAAGGTTCAACTCTAAATAAACTTAATGGTTGTTCTTGTGTTCAGAATCAAATAGAAACCCAACCTCTTCCAAAGATGATACCTTTTTTTAAGTAAGGTTGACACCACGTTGAACATGCCATACAGTCAAGACATGTAGCCTAACAACAATGTACTTTCGCACACCCGCCCACACAACATTTGAAATCATCTGGACAAAATTAATGCTTATGGTGCTCAAGAGCCCTAGATCAAACTTGGCCCAAAAACCATAATAACATGGAGCTGGCTCCTAGACATCATCTTGTGTGTATTGATTTTTCTTATGCACTTCACATCGGTATTTTTTTGCAATGCAAAACATTGCATTGTAAAGCTAGGAGAACATTAATCAATATGCCAAAAAATCCTTTGACACATGGGCCTTCAATAGGAATTCATTCCTATCAAAACCATGGTTGGATGGATAGCCTTGCAAATGAAGTTGGTATAATGTGGACCATTCAAAAGGACAAACATAGTTGTTGCATGTTGTTGTGCATAAGGAGGTGCAAAAATTTTCAACTACTCCAATTAGATGTTATGCACAATTTCAGCAAGATTACAAATTGGCATGTATGCTCACTCGATGTTGTTAGTGTTCTACATGTATAAGCAAAACAAAATTAGCCCAAAAGTGGAACAATGTAGAGGATGAAAAAAGATCGTTATACATAATTTGTGAAAGAAATTATTACATGAGTCATGAAACCCCCCCCCCCCCCCCCCCCCCCACAATAACAAAAAAAAAAAAGCCCAACCACCCCCCCCCACACAAAATTACCCTCCAAGTAACAACAAAAACAAACCCAAAAAAAAACAACAAATAACAACA
>Ga0116231_10005714_pt1 | contig 24321 bp, 24 predicted proteins | sample S1TSphgellanicum_2_FD_89695 | JGI IMG/M metagenome (GOLD analysis project Ga0116231, IMG submission 89695) | Host-associated microbial communities from peat moss isolated from Minnesota, USA - S1T2_Fd - Sphagnum magellanicum MG | ecosystem: Host-associated > Plants > Peat moss > Unclassified...
AAGGTCATGGAGGTTAGTAGAAGGTCATGGATCATTGGGGAAGGTAACGGAACCTTGTGGAGCTTGGTGGAGGATCAAAGAAGCACGTAGAAGATCATATGACATGAGTGGTAGAAATCTTGGCAGAAAGTGAGGTTGTGGAAAGCTGCATTCTAGTTATTTTCAGAATACCCTCCTTCGCTCTATAAAAGGGGTTGTGGGCAATCAGTTGGTCAGTCTTGTCCAAACCCTTTCCCCAAAAGCAGGAGCAGAACAATGCCGTAGAAAGGAACTTTTCATACCACTATGACGGACAAGGTCCGCGTAGCTCTTTGCTAGTACAAAAGAAACAATCTTCAGCTTTCACAGAAAGACTTGATCAAATGGCTCGAAAACAACCATAGTATCAAAGTTAGCCAAACTACCATCTCTACCACACTGAAACGATCGGCTAAGATTCTCGCCAAGTTTGACAATGAGACCAACCTCAATGCCAAGTGCCAACAGATAGTCAGGTACTCGGAAATGGAGTCCGCGCTGGTCAAGGGTTTCGGGCAAACCAGGAACTGGAAAATGTGAGTGGTGAACTTGTCAAAGAAAGTGCAATGAAGATTCTGGATCAGCTCTATCCTGGGCATGACCCCTTCGAATTTTCAAGTGGCTAGCTTGAGGCGTTCAAATCCCACCATGGCATTAGGTCCTATCGCCGCTTCGACGAAAGTGGCTCTGTCGACATGGCTGCTCTTGCCAACACCCTTCTAGCCATACATGATGTCCTGGATCAGTATGCGTGAAAGGACATCTATAATATGGACGAAACTGGACTTTTCTATCGGATGCAGGTATTGTAAGTTCAGATTTATCTACTGTAAATGTCTAAACATGATATAACTGATTGTGATTGTTTTTTAGGCCGATAACTCTCTTGCAAGCAAGCAGCTTGAGGGTCGTAAGTAGAACAAGGAGCGGATCACTCTCGCCATCTGCTGCAATGGAGATGGTAGCGACAGGTTCTCGCTTTGGGTCATTGGAAAGTATAAGAACTCGTGTTGTTTCAAAAACATAAACAAGAACACGTTTGGGTGCTAGTATTGGAACAACTCCAGTGCTTGGATGACGCGGGAAATTTTTCTGGAGTGGCTCAGGGGGTTTAACCTCCATGTTTCAGGGCGCAAGGTCCTCCTCATCATGGATAACTTCAATGGCCACATTCCCCTTGATCAACTTCCCAACCACATCCAGCTGAGAAATACCACAGTCTTCTACCTGCCCTCAAACACAACCTTGAAGATCCAGCCATGCGATGCTGGGATCATCTGTAGCTTCAAGGCGTACTACCGTCATCGCTTCAACCGGCTTCTTCTACAGTGCTTAGAGGACAATGTCACTGACCCTGAGAAGATCGACATCCTCTATGCCATTCAGATGGCTGTTCGAGCCTGGACATACGAAGTGAAGCCGGAAACAATTTTCAACTGCTTTCGCCACTGCAAGATCCACTCAATAGAAGAGCCAATCGTTGATGCCAGTGAGGAGTGCCCACTGGATCTAGAAGTCATCAAAGACCTCGAGTTGCAAATCTGACAGTTCCACTATCACAACCCAATGGACATCAGGAATCTGCTGAACTACCCAGAGGAGTAGGTCACTGCTTACACACCTAATGTGGACGATGTCATTGAGGATCAACTCCAGGAACAGTCAGGCCTGCAGGTGGAAGTCAATGACGATGAGGCAGATGATAGCTAGGAGCTCCCTGTAGTGAGTGTTGCCGAAGCGTACAGAATGGTTGAGATGCTGGAAAGGTTCTGGATGCAGCAAGACGACTTGGGTATTCCATTCATTGCTGCTTCACAAAAGATGAAGGACAATGTAAGTATGATCAAGACAAAGCAGTTGGTACAAAGGAATATTGATAGCTTCTTCCAACACATCTAGCTCTGTACTTTCGAAGGTGTTTCCTCTTATTTCATCGTTTTTTTGGTGCCATATGTATGATGTATTAGTTTATAAAATGCTATAGGATCGGAAAAAAATATTGAATTTCAATTTATGGAAAATAATTAGATTAAGTATGAAGCCCACCACGGGCCTGTCCCCGCATATTAGTTTAGAGAGAATATTAGTTTACACAATATTAGTTTAGAGAGAGTTTACTGTACGTTGTATTCACCCTCTAACCACATGCCTAGTAATTTGCATACCATATATATAATAATTTTTACATTAATATTATAACCCTTGTTTATATACAAACATGGTAAATAAATAAACAAAAACCTATTTTAATATATAGATGTATTCAATCAACCCACACATTTAAAAATTATTGCAAGTTTTTCTATCTTCATTTTTTAATGTTCATAATTAGGGGTTGTTTGTTTGTGCAATATTTCCAATTCATCCAATTCATAAAGACCACCTTAGATTTTTCTAATGCATTTAAAAGCAAGTTGCAAAGCCTAAAAATCCATAGAACGTTTTGGAAAACTAAACACACATAAGTGTAGGCATTCCATTTTTCAAAATGCTTGCATCATTTTGTTTCTTGTGATAGTTGGTGGATACCTATTAGATACATGTTGGGTATCACATATTCAAAAACAAAATTTGAACATGATCTTTGCACTTAGTGAAACCTTCAACTACTACCTATATCATATTTAAGCTTGCACTTAACTCCATTTGGCATGGGCCCTTATTCCAGTAAAGCACCACAACCTCAAGTTTTACCCTATACAAGTAAACCCAATAGGTATACACACACATATAGATGATCACAAAGTTCTAAATTTTTCTCATGTAAGTGATCATTAAACCTTAGGGATTTGCTCCTTTGGATCATTAAACCCATCGTGAAATACAAGAACAATCTTTTTCTTGGTGGTGGCAACAAAATTATGTCTATGTAACTTCAACTTTTTACATTATTATCAAATTTTGAGATTTGTTTCACTTGTTTTCAATATTTAATTTTTTTGACAAAAATTGTTTATTAATGAGGATTACAATATAGCCACAAACTCTTCAACATCATAATAATCATAAACACTCCAAAATCATTGGCAAATCATATTTGGGTTTCATTGTCACCTTGTGATGTGGTGCATGACGGTAATTTGGTGAAAGATGAAAGTGAAACCATTGAAGTATCACAACTAAACTAATTTTTCTTCCTTTAAAGCAAATCCTTATCCCACACAAAATTGTGGTCCAAATGAGAAAGGTGTAAAAGAAAACGGGTTTTTGCTTGCCTTAACAATACCATCAACAAACCTTTCTGGCTTGAATTCATGTACATCTCCTCCCCACAATTCAAGATCATGGTGAATGGAAAGACTAGGAAAATATAAATTCAATCCCTTTGGAATGTGTAGGTCCCCCAATTCCATGTCCATTGATGTTTTCATATTTTGACTTGAAATTGGTGAAAATAGACGAAGGGTCATTAAAAATCATAGTCAACTGCACCCACATCCAACCACATTGTAAAAATCAAGTTTGTGCTAGGATGTGAGGTAAAAAGAAACTTCAAATGGGTTGACAAAAGATTTGAAGTACTGTTTTTAATTTGTTAAACATGTCTGGATCAATTGGATGATAATTGTGTCCACATACTTCTATGACTTCTTCACGAGCACATTCTTGCCAAGTTGTGTGAGATGCAAACAACATCATAGCCCAGGTGAGACGAGTTGTCGTTGTTTCATGTCCTGCTAAAAAGGTCTTGCAATTGTCCATCAATGGTTGCATGCCAAAATGGACCTTTCCACCTTTGATAGTAATTTCTTCTATTGCTGCACTTAACATGAGACCCAACAAGTCATTTCGATATGAAGTGTTGTTGGCCCTTTTCACCATATCCTTTTGTGATTGAATAATTTGCCTTAAGGAGCTTGATGTGGAAATTTGGGTCAAAATTATTTTGATGTTTAATAATGTTGGAAGACGATTGCAAACACACAATATAACAATTTAGCAATGCAACAACATAAGAAAGCTAGGATTTTTTTGAATATAAAGATTAGATTTTGTTTTAAAAAGTCATATGGTGTTTAACACATCATGATCATCATATCAATGCAACTAAATGGTAGACATTCAAATCCATACAATCAACTAAAAATGATGCATTTGGACACAACAACCCTCTCCAAATTACATTAGTTATGAACAAAAGATATTTAAGGAATAAGACTTGAATGAATAAAGGAACATGTATCCTGGTATTGCACTAAATCGTTGTCTATCTCTTTGACCCATAAGATTGATGGGTGCGACTTGTTGTTGAAGCACTTTCTTTCCTTTTCCATAGTTACTCCCAAATGCAATGACTACAATTATATCAGCTGTCACATGTTTCATGTAATCACCCACTTCAAGCTCCGCATGGCTCCCACTATCCTTCACCTTTTTTGCCCATTCATCTACCATGGATGATGCACTCTTTTCCATTGCTACTATCATTGCCTACAAGTAATAATAATATCCATGCCGATGTCAAAACACATAAAAACACAAGGACTATACGACTACCAATATCTCGATCTAGACTCTTTTTTTTCCTAGACAATTAATTGTTTTTTCATTTTTCAGTTCATAATAATTTTGAAATATTCTTTTTAGAGATTTGTCAAAGACATTTGCAATGTTGCTTTTGTTTATACCTTGAGCTTTTCATGATGAAAGGCAGGGTTCACAATTCGACAATGGAAAGCCCGTTCCTCTCTCCATCAGTTGTCACCAACCCCTTTCAAATAACTGGCTTTGAAGATCTAACCGCCAATGGAGACTTTGTAAACAAAGGATCCTTGTTTGTTAAAACTTGTTTAATGAGATCAAGGTCTGGTATGGTGATCCTTGGCTCCCAAACAAATCACCACAAATAGTTCTTTCTTGGCATGCAAAACATTTAATGAAAGTTTTTGTTCATGCAAACTTATCACTTGCACAAGTTTCATCATGAAGAGATGTCTAGATTGACAAGCTCAAAAACAATTGTCCCCCATACAATCAAACACAATTTGTCCCCTATACAATCACAAATGTTTGATGAAATGACACATGAGAATCCTCACCAAAAAGCTATTGTTACACAAAAGAAAAAACATGTAAGTAAGCTCCATCGCACTCCAAACTCCATTCTTACTTTTATGCAATTTGGTTTGGGTGAAATTGTAAATTTCTTGTGGAAAATTCTCAACATAACCATTGACCTGTTGTGGATGCTCACTCCTCTTTCCAAAAACTGTGAAAACTTGAAAATTCTAGAGATCAATCAGGAGTAATGTACAATCCTAGTGATAATTGCAAGATCAAGAGAAATGAAAATCCCTTGTACTACAATAGAGAGAGATGAGGATGTGGAGCTTGAAGAAAAACCCACCATAAGCGTGGCAGTTCTGAGCATGAAAAGGTAGAACATGAGATACGATGTCATAGTCGCCAGTCTTCATATCCTTCTCTGCTTCTGCCTTCTCAAGCATCCTAATTTCAGGCAAGTTTCCCATCATCAAATGAGAAGAGGGTCCTTTCACGCCCTGGCTATTCATGATTCTCTTGATCCTCATGGGAGTAATCACAAACTTGTATACCATCCCAACAACAATGTAAGCAACCCACAGCAACAGGAGCGTGAGTAGAGATGTAGACAGTGTGGACCATATCTGGTGGTCCAAAAAATAAATTTCCATGGAATTCATGAATGGCAATTCTGATGATCACGTTTATACTTTCAATTTTCACTCCAGATGCTGCAACACTATGAGTACTCCCCCCTCTAGTATTCTCTCTGCTCCTGAATTGGGTCTGCAAAGCAAAAGTTCCCTGGCAGAAGGAAATGAATCAAAATAACAAATGAGCTGGGAAGGAAATTATAGTTACAAAATCCCCAAGTACCCAAGTGCGTAGGGATTTGAAATAGAAACAGAAGAGTTTCATGTGGTGAAATCTTTGATGATTCCCGGAACAAATCACTAAGACTTAAAAAAAGAAGTAGAGCTGAAAACGAATCTCTTCAGAATGTGAGTGGAGCAAAAACTCTTCAGAATGTGGGCTAAGAAAACTTCTACACTTGAGATGGAATTGAGTAACCAGGGAGTTTTTATGTAGAGTTTATATGCGACAAACACCAAAATCTGTGGAACCCAATGAGCTTGCAGATGGAACTTGATGATCTGCAGAGAAAAAAAAGGTGCGGAAAACGATGGTAGTACAAAACGTCAGGATGCTCTTCTTCTGTCATAGATGATGATGCTCATGTGTTTCATAATTAAGAAGCAAGCTACTTGGGAGCGCGTAGTTCCTGAAGGGACCAACATTTGTGAGGAAGCAAAAGTGTAAGCCTGTACATGGAAAACGTCAGCTCAGGCGCAGCCTTGTCTTTGTGAGCATGTCACGTAAGCTGGTTCGTTGTTTGTTCTTGGGTGGCTGCCTCGTGGCCTCCTACCCAATTTCGCAGATCTCCCAAGAAGAGGTCCTCCACCAAGCCCCCCTAGTTGGGCCTCTAGAAGGCAGATGATCACTAAACCCTAGGGTTTGCTGCTCTCTGCGAGAGAGAGAGAGAGATGTGTGTGTGTTGGGGTGTGGGACGATGGAGGTGATGGCAGGAGCAAGGAGGAGCGTGGAGGAGATGCAGCGGCGGGGAGAAGCCTTGGAAAATGAGATTATGTTGCTGCCGTCGGTGGTGCTAGGGGATGACGCCCGGGCTCGCCTGCTGAAGATGGTGCAGGCTGAGCGCAAATTCGTGGAGCGTCTGGCGTCTTGCAGCAGCGACAGGGCACTCATGGACTCCGATGCACATCTCCGCAGGTAGGAAGGATCTCTGAAATACATACAGTGCTGCTGCGTATTTCTTCTTTTGCATTCATTCCTGTGGAGAAAATCACGTCGATTGTCTCATTCTGAAGAAGGTTCCAGCCCAATTGTGTCATGCATGGTGGAGAAAACGACGCCAATTGTACGCTTCTGAACAAGGAAGGATTGAATCCATTCTTTCCCTGTTGAGAAAATGACAGGCGGTCGTATATGTATCCTTCTGAGAAAGGAATTGAGTCCTTTGTATAATTGAGAAGAAGCATGATTTGCAACAGAAAAACCCTAATTTTTTATTCTTCTGAACAAGGATTGAACCCATTCTTTCCCTGTCAAGAAAAATGATGAGCAGTTGTATGTATCTTTCTGAGAAAGGAATTGAGTCCTTTGTATAATTGAGAAGAAGCATGATGCCAATTGTTTGCAACAGAGAAACCCTAATTTTGTATTCTTCTGAACAGGGATGGGTTGAACCCATTCTTTCCCTGTTGAGAAAATGACAAGCAGTTGTGTGTATGTATCCTTCTGAGAAAGGAATTGAGTCCTTTGTATAATTGTGAAGAAGCATGATGCCAATTGCTTGCAAGAGACAAACCCTAATTTTGATATTTTGATCACTTCAAAACTGCCATTATTTTGCTCATGAATCTCCGTGATCTGTCATCCTTGCAGCACAAACTTTGGGCATTTTGAAGGCATTGTACATGTACTACAGCATTCGGGTTTGCTTGTTGCTGGAGCTAATGCGGTGATGAAGTCCATTAGCATCATCAGGACGCCAACAGCAACAGCAACTGGTGATTCTGCGGTGGTTGCAACTACTGTGCATGTTGATATTGTCTGCACACTTTTGGGACAACCTGCATGGGTGGTGGTGTTGAATAGTAGCCCTAGGAATAGGTCTTGGTATGATGATGATGATGGCAAGAGAAAGGGTCTCCGATCTCGTATACATGGTTTACAGCATGCAGCTTCTTCTTTGAATACAGTTGCTGCGAGACCATCCACCCTTGTGCTTGCTGTTCGGGAGGATCTGGATGTCAAAATGCGAACTCAGTTACAGGAGGAATTTCAGGCTGTTGTATTACCTAGTAGGGGTTTATCAAAACCTAACCATGCAGTGGAGGTATCCTCCTCCATGGAAACAGGAACAGAGTGCTTCATCTTCTCTGAAAGTGAACATGAAGATTGGGTCTACATTCACTCTTTGAAAACTGCTACACACTGGACAAGCTATTGGATTGAATTGAAAACTCCATATCATCAGAATAAAATGTCACCACCAGATGTTTTGGAGATGGATAAATTAGCACAATCCTTTTCTGTACCAGGGGGTCGCTACCATGCTGCTTCAGGGCAAGGAGAATCAGATCCTTTGGTTGGCCATAGCACTACCGCATGTGTGGTGGAAGATTCCCAGACACCCCCCAAGAGTACTCTGCTGCCCATGTTGCTTGAATCCATGAGGCATCTTTGGGGCAGATCCATCAGTTCTGAGGAGATGCAAAGACATGGAAATCTAGTAAATCTGGACACCACAGCTCTGGTTGCACTTGTTTCTGAATTGACAAACGGTGGCGCTCGGGCACTGATCCAAATGACATCTGAGGAGAGAGAAAAGCAGTTTCCATCTATGGCCAAATTCGTAGTTGACCAGGTTTTTCCCCTTTACCAGCAGCCTTCATTGTTTCAAAGTCTTGGTTTTTCAGTATCTCAGAAGAAGCATCAAGCCAGCAGTCTAGATCTCAAGATGGTTGAGGAACTTCAAGTATGTGAAGATATTGACAGTCAATCCAGCTATAATTGGGTTCATACTGTCCACCTAAAAGGCAACAGTAGTTCTAAGAGTAAGAGGTAATTGACCCATGTGTATCTGTCAGGCAGATTGGTGTCGAAATCCTTCTTTCCACAGAGCATAATACCAAAGCAAAGTTCACAGGTTTTTTTTGACATTGCCCTTTGGTACAGGCACAATCAGAGCTGGAGAGGCCACTTCTACCTGAATTTCAAGAAATTCTTCTTCACAGACTTCCTATAATCTCTGAGTACGTGCTTGATGAGTTCAGGTCAATAGTTCTGGCAAATGGAGGAACTTGCGAAAATCAGCGAGCTGAGGAACTACTGGGTTGCTTGAAGTATGTACATCTTCCTGCATTTTCAGAGTGTACTACAAATCCCTGCCATTTGCTATGCTGAGTTTTTCTTCATGTTACATTCTTCCAGTTGCACCATGGAATTTCACTCAACCATTCTGCAATGATCTGCAGGGTAGTCCCAACCATGGCATCTGTGCGAGTGAATGCGCTTGGTGAGACGGGCAAGATCAAACCACGGCACAAGCTTGTGTTTGGCACCGGCGACTTCTGGCAGGCTCCCACATTAACTGCAAACATGGGCTTTGTACGTGCTGTACATCAAACTGGCATGGCCCTTGCCATTATTCAGCACCGACCTTGTGCTCTCATGGGTAGGTAGGTTGTACAGGATTCATCAAGGATATTGCAATGTAGAACATCTTGTGATGTAGCCACAAGTGTTGCTACATCACACTGGCGATCATCCACATTAGGAATTAGCCAAATTTGGGTACATTTCAGAGATGAAAGTAGACAATTTTAAAGAATTTAAGAACCCTTTTGAATAACAAATGTGTACAAAGTTGGTTCTACTGCCAATTTCTGGAAGTGTAAAAAACTTATTGCCTGAGATTATAGACAAAAATGGGTACTGATGAGTCCTTTAGCAGTTGTGCACCATGAACTGATCCTTGCACCATTTTTTTTCCTTAATGGATGATCCTTTGATGGCTTGCACCTACATCTCTGCAAATTGAAGGGCTTGTTGCTGTAAATTCTTTTCTTATGCCTAATCTTTTCAAATAGGTGTGAAGCTGAAGAGTTGGCAACAGTGGGGAAAAAAACCCTAATTTTATTTTTTGAAAGATGCATCAGCATTTTTCTTGGTGTGAAAATTTGTCAAAATGTGAAAAAAGAAAAAAGGAAATATTCTATCAATATTCCCAGTCTTTTCTTTAAAATATCGCCAAATTTCAAAAGAAATTTTGGCTACATACTAGATATGAAAAATCCAAAAAAAACCAAAATCCTTTTATATTCTTGGCTACCTTTGCAAACTTACCATAAAAATCTGGCAATTTGGAATTTGTTTCTTTGAAATCTGGCGAATTTGGGTCATTTTTCTCATGAAAAATCCTTTGCATAGGTCGAAATCATATTTTTCAGGTTGAAATTTGGCAAAATTTTGTCCCAAAAAACCGTTGATTTAGACAGGTTCAAAAAAAACCCGTCACAATTTAATGCTTAAGAGGATGCTAGTCATCCACACAATTTATTTTTTCTTCAATTTTCTCATGTTGCTCCAAAAGTGACAATCAGCCACAAGAGGATTTAGCCAAATCTGGCTACAAGACAAATAAAGAATTAGAAAATCTAGAAACACAATTACATGATTATGAACCACTAGAACCTATCACCTAAGTAGAGCAATTTCAAAAGGAAAAAAAAGCTTAAAAATCTGCCCAAATCCTCCCAAAAAATTCTTGGGGGTGATTTCAAAAAACTTTCTTCATTGAAATGTTGCAATTTTTTTTGGGGAAATTTTCAAAAAAGTTTCATCAAATTGAAGCCAGTTACAACTACTAGTCAATGGGCCAGTTGCATGGAGCACTGTTGCTGGTGCAGATGTTGTCAGGGAGCTACTGGGTCATCACCAAAGCAGCACTCATAAGTGTAGCCTGGGACGAAATCACACTCTGCTTTTACAGAGATGTTGTTGCCATCATCTTCCTCATTCCTGCTGCCTTTCTCATTGACATGTTTTTCACCTCTTACCTTCAAATCTGAAGATTGTAAAACACATATAAACTATTAGTGGAATGCACAACCAATTCAATTTTGGTTCACATGGTTGCAAGTCTCTTCACCATATCATTCTTTGAATCTCATCTCGTGGTCATGTGTAAGAGAGTCCACCAAATTACAATAGCATGATTAACATACTAGAGTTATCCGTAACATCATGATCATAACCCAGTCCAGCCTTATTTTGTACCCTTGTGATCCCTTATTTGTCCTGACTTTGCTTCTGACTTTGCTCCTGTTGTTAGATGAGCATTAAATTTGTAAATATGTAAATTTGTATCCCTTTGTTTGTTGATGAATCTGGAAGAAGCTCAAGACGGGAACAACAACACCAGTTTCATCCTCTCTGTTTTGTGGGAGAAATGCGCTAAGGCTATCTTGGGATGTAATTGGATCTAGACAGTTCTTTGATTAAGATACACTACATCTTTCTTCTTTGTGTTAGACCTCTGTTTGGTGATGAATCTGGAGGAAGCTGACAAGAACAATGGTGGTTTCCTTTTTTCTCTGTTGTTTTGTAGGAGAAATGCACCAATGCTATCTTGAGATGTGATTTGGAGGCTGTTCTTGCTTGGTTTTAACTGGGTATGAAGCTTCATGTACAAATCCGAAAGCTATCATAATATATGTATGCTATGGATAGATAAATGCTAGAAGTCTCTGCACACAGGTTTCACAATATGTTGAAGTGCTCAATTATGTCACGACTTGGGGATTTTGGCTGTCTGGACGGCAGGGTGTTCAGGAGCCAGTTGTTGCTGTTCTTGGGCATTGACTTCACATTTGTGCGATTTTCATCAGAATTTGAACAATCAACTCCAGTCCTGACAGCAGCCATTGCCATTGTGTTTGGGTGTACTTTTTACATTTAACGCAATCTTATGCTGCCTAGGGTTCATTCATTCAATATATATCATTTTTTTCTTATGCATTGTTACATACCAGTGCACAACCTGTTTGCTCCACAGTCCTAGCACTCATCTTCTTGGGCAAAACTGTCTATCTTGACAGGTAATTTCATTCCCTCATGTGTTATCATGCAGCACAACATTTCAGTTTTGGTTGAATAATGAACTGTGAATTTCTCCCTCAGTTTGCAAGGTTTCAGGCTTAGGGCTCAATAGTTGCAACTAGCAATTTCCTGTGGTAGAGTTTCTAAATTGATTACCATCTGAATCTTGCACAGTGGACTTGGGACATGCTTGATTGATCATCTTGGGGCTGTTGTTGGTGTGTTGGGCTTGTGAGGAATCAGTGAGACTAGGTACTGTGTCACTACATATTGAGAGCACTGTTCCATATTATTATGGTAACCAAATGGAGACTCTTGACCTAGGCCTTAGGGAACCATTATTTGAGGTAAGTGGTTCAATTCATAAATGCTTTAATATCAATGCATTGATCAGAAACGGCTTAGCCAGACCTCTTGAAAAACTTTTGAAAAACTGGCTGTGCATCTAAGGCCTGGACATCAAACTTTCTTTGAGAAGTTTGTCAGCTGGTTATAATAAGTAAAAATACTGAATCATAAATTCTCATTTATCAGAATCTGATTACCCAGACCTCTCCAAACTTTTGAAAAGCTGGCTATGCAACCAAGGCCTGAAAATCTAGTTTTCTTTGAGAAGTTTTTCAGCGGGTATTACTAAAAATACTGATCAGTAAATTCTCATTCATCAAGAATCTGCTGAGCCAGACCTCTCCAATCTTTTGAAAAACTGTCTAAGCATCTAATGCCCAAAAATCTAGTCTTCTTTGGAAAGTTTGTCATCTGATATAACAAATTTAACTTCTGAACCGTAAACTCTCATTGATCAGAATCTGCTTAGCAAGACCTGAGCTTGAAAATCTAGTTTCTTTGAAATTTAGTTTGTCAGTTGGTATTTCTAGAAATACTGAACTGCAAAACTCTTGAAACCAACTCTTTAATTTCTTAAATGTGGATGACTTGATCTTACACTTTGCAGTTATTGCAGGCATAAATGTCTGTCTCTTGATCTGGCCATGAAGGATGGGGCAAAATATACCCATGTACCGTTTTGCATGATCTTCACTGTTGGTCTCTTCTCTCAATGTGTATATGAGGATTGCAAGGCCAGCCTCTGTTCTCTTCCTGCACAAACTTCTGGTGCAGTCACTTCACCCTTCAAAGTTTTTCGACAAGCTGTTAGGAATAAGAACATTTAGTGATATGCCAATTTTCTCTGCCAAAAAAGTGTGAAATTTTTCTTTGCAACAGCCAGCCATTTGCAGCTGATAAAGATAATTCTTTTGTGTAAGTAATCAATGTGTTGCATGGTGTCTGAAGTGCACAAGCTGACATTGCTCTTTGTATTCTACGCTTAAAATTATCATGGCATCTCAACCTGACATCCTCACGAAGATGATGAAGATCTTGGATGTAATATTGATGCTATAGTTTCATCTTATTATTGTACACTAGGCTAGGTTTTGAAGAACCTCCAAATTGAACACTCACAAATTTATGCCCATAACTTTCTTAGTGAAGAAACGATGCCTGGTATGTAGGAGGAGTTGGTCGTTGCAAGCTACTCCCGAATTGATAACTGCTGTATGTGGCAGCAGAAGGATTATTGTAACCTGTAGTAGGTCCATAAGCTTGTGAACTATAGCCATGCTCTGCTGAGTAAATTTGAGAACTTGAGAGTGAAACAGGGGTTCGGTTGCCACTGACATATGTTGTTGAATAAGCACCCTGCTGATGGCCACTCCGATCATAGTTATTATTCTGTGGTGAAAAGCTGTAGGAAGAGACACCTACACCATGGCCATATTGGCTGGGCTGGCTCCTGTCTGATGGTCGATAATAGCTTCTGTTGTCATAATTATTACTATTATTGTTAGAACCTGATCCACCACCATATCCACCACACCCATGAGTGGCATTGCTGGTTCGTGGCCGTTTTGTATGGCCCGCCTTGACTGCAACTGCTGCCCTCTTCCTGTCTGACTTGGCCTTCTCCAATTGAACAACACGCTTTTGGAGTGGCATTGAAGGATAATGATTCTCTAGGTGGTACTCTTCAATACAATTCAATACTGCTTTCAATGCTGCTAACTCCTTCAGTGCTGCATCATTCTGCTACAACACCCAAAAAAAACATCCTTTATTCATCATAAGAAAATGCAAAATGCCAAACATCTACAACACCAAAAAACATCCAGCTTTATTACATATCATCATAAGAAAATGCAAAATGAGAAATGTGTCCATCAGGCATCTGTCTCTTGTCCCATTTTCTGACTTGGAAAGAGAAAAAACCTGTAACTGCAGAGCAGCTATTTGTTGGTATTCCCATTACCTGTGCAGCCATTGAGCTGTTTCCATTCTTCAAGATGGATTGTGCTGTTTTGCGAGCTTCCTTCAAATAACTCTTAAGCAAGAGGACAGGCTGAATGCGATTCATAATCCCAAATGCATGGGCAAATGAAAGTGCCTCAATCTGTTTGCCCTCTTTGGCCAGCCTATCCACCACATCTGCAGTGGGACAAAGGATGAAGAAGGATCACAGAAATTGATGAGTAATCTTTCAAGCACTACTATGGGGGGACAAGATGTTCAACCAGCTGGAGAACTCCAAGCTACAGTTTTAATCAAAACCCCAAGGTAGAGTCCCACAGATTAAAAACCAGCCCTGTAACCACATCTATAGCTGGTTCAGTTCCATGAACTGAACCAGCATGAACTGAACAGAACTGCAACCACACAGGAAGCAATTTTGCCAGTGCACTGGTAATCATAGTAACCACCAGATAAACATTCATCAACAGTGGGCTTGTTCATTGAGACCAAGTCTGTTCAAGAAGATTGTAGCTTTGTAAGTATATAGAGCCAATCTTCTTGTGAATGACGAAGTTAGAAGCCAAGGGGAATTAGTCACTCTACTTACAACCAACCCAGAATTGTGATCAGACACACAAATGTATTTGTAGAATTGCAGAGAAATCTCCACAATAATGATCTGAAGGTAACATGACAATGAATGCAGTCATAACCTTATGAGAGTCTCTCACAAAGTGTCAGATCATCAACTTCATCATGAATAGCAGTGATGAGATGCCATGACTACTCACTGATTTCATCGACTCCCCCATGGCAATTGGTGTAGATAAGTATGTAATGGTTCACCCAAAATTTCAGACAAACCATTATACAAAATCTGTGTCCTGAGTTTCTGTTGCATTTTGAGAAGCAACAACAAGACTCAGTCATGACGTTGGCTGCCACTCAAGAGACATAGCTATCAAGCTGCAACAAGCTTGTAAGCTTTGTTCCATTTTAGCTTGACCCTGTAAAAGCATCTAAGCTGAAGGCATAGAGAGGCCTACATAGCTTGGGTAATGATTGGGGCCTCCTGAGTACATCCTTTAATGTCACCACTGGTGACTACTTAGCCCCGCAAGGGGTTCACCCTGGTGACTACTTAGATGCAGAACTTCTGCTAAAGCCAAAACACTTACCTTTGAAATTGAATAGAAATCTCAACACACAGTGCAAGAACTAGAAATGCTCTTGGCTTTTCCTTCTGCTAGAAAATGCATGCAGCATGAGGTGAAATGAGTAAATGCTTCAATGCACGTGTTAGATGAAGTGATTTAGCCTGGCATTGATCAGGATCAACAAGGAGAGGAGGAGAGACAAAAGTCCCACATCCAGAGAAAATATTTTGGCCTCAAAAAGAAAATTGGTCCACTGCAAATGGCAACATGAAACTCTGTCTTGAGAACAGGAAAAGCCATCTGAGGAAGTGGACCAGCTGAGTAAGGGACAGGATAATTAGGGTACTGCTCATATATGAGCTTGGAATGATGGAATTCCACATGATGGAATTTGATGTTAACAAAGATGGAGGGCCCTGCAGAAGGGGTTCCCATCATTTGAGAAGAGGCACCACCAACCTGGTATCTTGGGTGAGAGTCCAAGAGAGCAGCAGAACAGGGGGGTTTGCCCTGTGCCTGGAAAATGCAGTGACAAGTTTGCACATTGGAAGAAGTCCAAAATGGATTTCACCCATTGAAAACTGCCAGCTGTGTGGCAGATTCCTTGACATTGGACAGCAGCACTGGGTGATCAGCTCCCAAAACAGGGTCTGCCAAGACCACATCGAGGCATTCAAGAAGAAGAATACAAGCCCATCAGTTTGCCAAAGCTCCTGAATCCTTATTCTTGTTTGCCCCTGGCTGGACTTTTGTTGCCGTTTCCTGGCTCTGGAACATGGTACCCATCCAAAGCCCCCAGCACAATGCATGCTGGGTCAATTGCAAATTGCAGAGCAGAGGGGCAGCTCATTTCTCAAAGGTCCAACATCCTTGCAGTGAACAACTATGTACTTCCTCAATCCATCTCCACCCATGTTTTCACACATTGCCTCGAGCTGTCACCGCATCCTCACTTCAGGCACTAGGGGTTTAGGGTAGGGATTGATGGCAGTACCCTCAGGAGCGGGATTGCTGTTCTCATTTTTTTGTGTCATTCTGGCTATCGTGCTTGTTATCTTGCTGACTAACCTGCTTGTTAGCAATAACTGATACATGAGCAGCAGCAGCAAGAGCAAGAGCACCTTCAGAAGATGCGGTCACAGTTGTGATTCCTGCAAGTTTGGAGGCAGCAGCAGCAGCATCTACCTCCATGGCTTGAGAGGGAAGAGCAGGGTCATTGGGAGCAACTGGAGCACTATTTACAGGCTCATCAGTTGTAGTGGTGGTGACTCCTACAACACTCTTAGGAACAGCTGCTGCCACATGAGGAGACTTTTCAGCAGCAGCTTGACCAGTTCCTGCATGGCGAGTTCTTCTCTCTTCCAGCCACTTGCGCTTCTCTTCAAGCAAAGAAGAAATGGCAGAGTCTTTCTGTTGTTGTACCCTAGAAAGCATAGCTTGCTCTCTAGCGGACACAGTTTCTTCCCTCTTGTCAAGGACTTGTCGCAGTTGCTGGCTCTTGCTCTCCAAGGCCTTTTCCTTGGCAATCAGATGTTGGAATCGCTTCTGCAAACTGCTCTCAAGCTCCGCAAAGCAATCCATGATTTCTTTCCACTCAAGGCTACAGTTCTCTATCGCTACTCTCTGGATCTCCAGATTGGCAATTACCTTGTGCAGGCGGTCCTTTCTCTCGGAGCCAGCCTTGAAGGCCAGAGATATCGGATCCTCGTCCTCCAGCATCATTCCGACCACCTTTACCCTAAGCAGATCCCTCTCTTCTCTGTTTCTATGTCTGTCTTTCTGTCTCTCTATGTCTTGTATCCCTCTGTGTCTGTGTGTGTCTCTCTCTGTGTTTCTCTCTCTCTCTCTCACACACACACAAATACCTTACCACCTTCACCTATACAATTCCATACAAATTATCCAATAATTCCATGCAAAGGAAGAATGAGGTCAGGAGTCCTATGGAGTGAAGACGAAGAACAGAAAGAGGAGGATTGTCGAGCTTGTTATCGCCCGCCGTTCCTCCCTTCCACGCACCAAAAGTCGAAGAAAAAACGCCACACAGCACCAAAAGTTGCCATAAAAAAACCGATCTGCAGACCAGGAGAGCACCTGAAAAGGAAAGAAATACAAGGACGGCAAGGAAGCCAGCCAAGCGCTGCGAGAAAAACAGAAAAAAATTCCCGCAATAGGCAACAAGGACGAAACAGCAGTTGGAAGGTCTTCAGCGGATCGTCTTTCTTCCTCGGACAAGAAGAGCTTCTCCCTCGACGCCTCCCTGCACCATCCGATTCTCCATGGAGCGGCCAGGATCCAATTTCAGCTTTTTTCCCTGGCCTGCACTCCTTCATGATTGGCAACCGCCATCATCCACAGGTCCGTCCATCCATCTGTCTTAAAATGCTCACAAGGTCTTTTACATCCATCTGTGTTAAAATGCTCACAAATGTTTTTTACATCCATCTGTGTGAAATTGCTTCTAGAACCTCGTGGCCCAGAAAAAAAAATCTGGATTTATTAAACTTACTCTAATAGTTTTTTTTTAAAAATTATTTTAAATTTTAAATTTTAAATTTCAGTTTTAAGCTTCACTTTGAAATTTTAATTCAAGAGGTCGGAATAATGGTAAATTAGATGGAGGTTTATAATTAAATTTAAATAATATTCTTTATAAATATAAATTCTATGATCCTGTACACTCTAATAGTTTTTAAAATTTTAATTTTAAGGTTCACTTTGAAGTGAAAGGGAAGATTTCAAGGGGTACGTGAGAAAGAGATAAAGATAATGGTAAAAGGTAGAGATGTTGAAAGGGTTTTTGAAAAGTAATTGTAGAGGTTTTGAGAGGAGTTAGGTGGCTAGGCTTGGAAGAGGTAGTTATTATGTGAAGTTATATACAAATTGAACTTTGTTTAAGAAGAAGACAACTTGAGATTCTATAAGTTGTAGTCATCACTTGGATAGTTTTAAATTGGATTTGTTTAGCCCATTCCAAAGTAAAGTGGTGTTATTTTTTGGATATATATGTAATTTTATTATAATTTTATTTTTTTCAACATCATATTCATGAACAAACTTTCAATATTTCCTTCATCAATTTTCATCCCATTTTTTTTAAAAACTAAATCTTAATGCAATTGTTGATTTGAATTGAGTTAATTGGAATTAAATTCAATTAAATTCAAATTATTCCACTCAATTCAATTCAAGTTGCATGCAATGTCATTCAATATTTTCATTTGAATGCAACTTAATTTTTAGAAATTCATTTTTCTCATCAATTGATTAGTTGACCATTAGTGGTAGTGTGCAACAATGCGACGCCCAAGTTTTATAGCATATACATATATACATAAATGATGACAAAAATTAGGTGACTATGTGGCAGATTGCTTAAAACCATAGTCCAAAAAACAAAACAAATGTTTCAACCTATAGGGTTTTTTTTGTTTTTCTCAAATTTGTGAGGTAAGTGGATTTGGCTAGAGGCAACAGAGTGAAAATTAATCATTTTTGGAACCCTTGTATTTTTTAGAAGCTATGGTCTGAATCTAGTTGATATCTAATGATATCAATTTATATTTCCTTGAAATATGGCAACTATTAAAAAAATTGCCTTCATTAGACCTAACACATTGAGGAGTTCTTCATTTAAAACAATAATTTTCTTTTTAAAAAAATTCTACAATTTTGCACAGCAAAGAAGCTTTTCATTAAAATCAATTCTCCAAAAAGATGCAAATACATAAATCCAAACACATACAATTCCATATTAACAAACCCATTAAAGTTAAACACAAAAGTTGAAAGTATCTTAGGGATGTATGATTGCCCTAGATTACCAAAACAAACACAATTTTGGAAATGGAAGCAGTTGGGCTAACCAAGTAAGGGTACAATGGGCCATCAATCATGCCAAACTCTAGCTATTATAGGCTATAGAGCATATACATAAATTTACCAATCCATGAAAGCTATTACTTAGAGCTTGGCTATAACATGTATGTCAACTCCTCCTCAATTCAAAATTTAAAACTTTGAACAATCTGTGGATGCCCACCCAATTCAGTGATGCACTTGGTCAAAAACCATTTGATGGTTTGCTTGCGCAATGTTACCAATGATACTTGCAGGCACTCCATTCACCAAAGTACTTAATATGGTGAGACAATACAATCTAGGTTCTAGGTACACATATAAGAAATTCTCAAGAGCCAACACAAACTCTATAGTTCCATTACCATTGGCTTCTACGAAGTGGAATGTAATGCTTGGAAACACATAACTTGAAGCATTTGTAGCATTGAAATATATTAGTGAAAGATAAGGTATTATGGTATGGTTCACTTGTGGCAATTTTATTAGCTTCTGAAGTTCTTGCAATCATTTTACACACAAGCAAAAGGGGGAGTCCTTTCCTTTACTTAGGCATTTCTTAACTTGATTGTCCTTTATAGCTATGGTCAACCCACACCCACTAGCACATCATGGAGGATGGATGATGGATGATGTGTGGACATGAAACACCCTTTCATTTTGTTCTTGTCCCATAGTTAACATAGTGGTAAAATATGTATCAACTAGCTACATATATTTACCTACCTTAGCCATCAAGTGCTTTATTTACATACCTACCTTGATATTAACAACTTACATTCCCTACCTACTGAAGGTGTGTTCACACTTGGTGTTAGGGACTCTAGTGTTGAATCCCCTAACACCATGCTAGTCATTTAGGACTTAAACATATTTACCATGAAGATTTTACCTTAAGCTAACATTCATTTAACATTAAGCTATCACCCTTTTAACATTGGGTGCCACCTAAAATGCCATGTAGATTTTCATTTAACACTAACTTAACATCAAGTGTGAATGCACCATGATCAGTTATCTACAGTATCCAATGTTGGTAGGTTTTTAATTTTATACAAGTGTTAAAGGTCAGGTTCTAGGGGCTTTGGACTATAGGTTCCACATTTTTTAGTGGAATCATCAATAGAACCAAATTGGGTAATTGGCCTTGAAAAAACTTTGAACTTGACCTAAGGGTGTTATCCCTTCTTTAACAAATTCAGGTTCTTTCTTGTTGTAGGAGATCTATCAAAATACACATAATAATCAAAGGATAGTTGTTATGTATAAAAGAAGGGCTTGTACTTGGGTTTTTTTCTTACATAAAACAAAGTTAAGATTTTTTCACTTTTTGTTTTTGAGGGGCAAAGGGGGCTTTTGTGTCCTAGTGTTTTGGGGGTAGCCTTTTTTTGTATGGCTCCCTCTTTGCGTCTTCCATCAATTCAAGATGCCCTTTGCCCCCACTAGTTTGGCCTTTACATTTCAAGCAGCCTTTCGAGGCATGTTAAGAGTGGTCACCTTCATACCATCCTTGTCTCCTAGGTTAGCTAGGTTGCTTTGTTTTTGCAAGTGTCATCTCCTCTTGTGTTACACTTTGGTTTTATCCCCCTTGCTTCTTAGGGTTGGCTTCATGTTCAATCTAACTTAATTTTGGGGTTGTTTGAGGCTTGTTTCACGTGCCCTCGTCTATTTCATAGGATCCTTCAAACCATCCATGATGAGGTCAAACATGTTTTTTGTTTACCCCTTGATTAAATTGCTCAAGATCTAATGGATGAATTAGCATGGTTCCTTTTCCTCATGTTGCCTCATTGATGTTTGCACTATACTCGAGGAGGTTGCTTAGGTTAACAAAAGATTTTTATTTGCCTTAGGAGGTTTATGGTGAGCAACTAATCTTCTTTTCAGGAGGAGTCCTTTCATGCCTCTTGTGCTTCTCATTCCCACCACTTATTGGACGATTCTTTAACCATTCATCTTCATTGATGTTTAATTTTGGGTAAAATCAGAAAGTATAGTCAAGTTGCTAAAACTCTTCAACCCATGTCACTAGCTATTCCCATGGAAGACACAATTGCAATTATGTGTCAACTGCACCCCTTTCCCTTAGACCATGTCCCTCCATTTATTTTTTATTATGAGCTTGAACACATCTTTGTTGTAGATTAGATTTTGTTTACACAAGCTTTAACCATTGCTCCCCATTTGTTTTCAGGTGGGCTATTTAGGATGGTTTATGAACATTTCTTGGGATGCTTCATACTAGAGGACCCATCCTCAGAGTTTTCAAAATTATTCCAAGTTGTTATTATTGCCCATGGTGATATCCCTAGGTTGGTGGCCCTGGTGTTAGGGGTTACTAGATTGTTGGCAATAGCGAAAGACACGGGAAGTTTTCGCCCTATTGCCATAGGCGAGATGTTTCTTCAGCTTATTAGTCACTCCATTGTCTTACAGCTTTGGGGGTTATTTCAAGAACACCTATCCCCTCATCAGTTTGGAGTTTTGACCCCTAGAGGTTGTGAAACCATCCCTTTTGGGATTTAAACTTTCCTTGACATACACTTCAGTTGGGTCATGATGTAAATCAACGTAAAAAATATTTTTAATATCGCTTTTTGAGTTGTTATGTTTAAAAGATTATGAAATGTTGGAAGACTTTTGGTGAACATTGTCCCTTTTATGAAGTTGTTTTATGGTGTTCATTCTTCTTCTTTCTATTAGCATGGGTAGCATGAGGAAGGGATCATTGTTATTGAATCATCTTCAGGCACGAGGTAGGGTGACCCTCCAAGTGGTCCTTTATTTGCCCTGACCCATTATCAAACATTCCTAAAGACCATTGTGCGAACCCCCAATTGTGTATTTCCATCCTTAGCAGATGATACCCACATCGTGTGCCTTATGAATGAGGTTGTTCTTGCCTTTGACCACCTTTTAACCCAATTAACCCTAATTGGGCTTAAGGTCAAAGTGTTAAAGTCTAAGCTTTGGAATCCATCAAGGAATTCTTTAAGCATAAAAGTTATTTAAGGTTGCACTTTGGTCACAAATGGCTTATGCATTTTGGGTGCATCAATGGGTTCTCAAGACTTTGTCATGCATTTTTTGGATGAGGTTTTAGTTCAGGATTTGCCATGTATTGATGATCTTCTTCTTTTGGGAAACTCCCAGGTCGCATATATTTGTGATAGTGAATGTTTCGTAAGCCACATTGCCTTCAATGAATATTGTCCCACTTCCGTATCCAACAAAGTATTTGCATTTGGTGTCTTCGCAATTACTTGGACTTCCTGCAATCTTTGGGTCATCAATAAAAACCTGGTGAAGAAAACATCAAAGAGTTATTATCAACTTAATTTGCAGGCTTTTCAGGCTTCCATCATTTGGGACGTGTCAAAGCGAAAAAGAATTCTTTGGGTTAATTTTTAGTGGAGGTAGGCCTAAGGGCTCAAAACGCAATTTGAAATTTCAAAAGTGCCACGTGATCACAAGCACTTTCACAATAAATTTCTTTTTCTTGGTGCTTTCCTTTCACAGCCCTGTGGCCACAAGCACCTTCAAATTTTTTTATTTTTTATTTTGCTACCTTTCACAGCCCTTGAATTAATGTGACAGTCATTAATTACATTGACAATAAAAGGAATTCAATAACTATTCATTTTTTTTTATGTTGTCATAAGTATAAGTATAGTAGGTGGTCGGGGTGGGCTTGTTTTTTTCTTGCTATCATAATTACAATAATGGAAGGTTTGGGTTTGTTTTTTTCTTGTTGCCATAAGTACAGTAGGTGGTGAGATTTATTTGCCTTTTGATCACAAGCACTTTCATAATAAATTTTTTTGTCTTGCTACCTTCCTTTCACAACCCTTGAATTATTGTGACAGTCATTAATTACATTGATAATAAAAAGAATTCAATAGTTATTTGTTTTTTTTGTGTTGTCATAAGTATAAGTATAGTAGGTGGTTGGGGTGGGCTCGTTTTTCTCTTGTTATCATAATTACAATAATGGAAGGTTTTTTTATCTTGCTGCCATAAATACAGTAGGTGGTGGGATTTATTTGCGTCTTGATCACAAACACCTTCACAATAATTTTTTTGTCTTGCTACTTTCTTTTCACAACCCTTGAATTATTGTGACAATCATCAATTACATTGACAATAAAAGGAATTCAATAACTATTCTTTTTTTTTGTGTTGTCATAAGTTCAGTAGGTGGTCGGGATGGGCTCATTTTCTTCTTGCTATCATAATTACAATAATGGAAGGTTTGGGATTTTTTTTTTCTTGCTGCCATAAGTATAGAACGTGGTGGGATTTATTTGCGTTTTGTCTCACGGTTCAATGATGGAGAGGAGCAACAGGTTTTTGACAAAGGATGAAATTTCAACATTTTTGAGCTTGCTTGCTTTACAAGCAGCCCGTCCAAAGGCTTTCAAGAGCACTGTAATAAATTCCTTTGAAATTGCTGTCAATCTTTCAATGTGAAGGGTAATTTTTTAAAAAGTTTTTCAAAAAGTGAATGGCACATGGGCTATTCATGTTTAATGCCTGCTAGGATTTAGTGCATGTTGTTTGGGATTTCCCCAACATAAAGGTGTGACTTTCTTTGCCCAGTGCTTGACCAATTCTTTTGGACATTGAAAAAATTGAAATCCAAAAACAAACAAGGAATTCCTCATGTTTTGATGTGGCTCAAAGTGATAATTAAAAAAACCATCAAACACCAAAACAATCCTTATAGTGTAATACCAACCCATGACCACCAAACCTTAAATGTTTCATCTAATTTCACAAGGCTACACAAACACAAAAACTTGGGAAACGTGTTTGTAGTGTTGTTACAGGTAGCATGCTCAAGCCTCCTTTCCATTCAATGTGCAAATTGAGCGTATTTTTCTAGGTTCAAATCCTAGGTTGAGTTATATCTTTAAAAAATCTAAGATGTCATTTCTTACAAAATTCCCAATTGACTAGCCGAATGACAAATTTAATAACTTTCCTTGTGTCATTATGACCTTGGTTTCATGAACCATTGGAACAAAACAAACAAACAACCTTTCTTCATTTATATAGATATTTAAAAAATTCATTTGAACTTTTATTTGCTCATGATTGTTCTAAGTTTAATTTTTTAAAGAATTAATATGAGATGTACCCACATCTAATTAATAAAATCAATAATAGGCAATCCAAATTTCAATGAGTGTTAATTGGATTTTGGTGTTTCAATTTCCAAAACCAACCACAATATTAAAACACACATTACTTTTAGAATCATTACACACCTTATAGAATTTTGATTTTTTATAAAAATATGAATTGAGATGCCCTTCACCCACTTTGC
>Ga0116231_10005715_pt1 | contig 24320 bp, 21 predicted proteins | sample S1TSphgellanicum_2_FD_89695 | JGI IMG/M metagenome (GOLD analysis project Ga0116231, IMG submission 89695) | Host-associated microbial communities from peat moss isolated from Minnesota, USA - S1T2_Fd - Sphagnum magellanicum MG | ecosystem: Host-associated > Plants > Peat moss > Unclassified...
AAAAAATTTAATTTTAAATTAATTGTGTTTTTTTTTTTAGTTAATAAAAAATTTTTTTTTTACTATTTTTGAAAAAAAAAAAAAAAACTTTAAAAAAAATTTGTTTTTTTATTGGAAAGAAACAATGGGTTGATGATCCTCTTGCTATGATTTTTTGAAATTTTTTTAAAATTTTTTTTATTGCCATGCCGTAAGACTATTTATTTGAGGAACAATGCTTCTTGTCTACTCGTGCTGCACGAGTGAGTGAGTAAGTGAGTGAGTGACTGTCTGTTGGTTCCTTTTTGCAGCAGAGAGATGAAACCTCCCTCTCTGGTGCTCACTGCAAAGCAACCACCATTCGTACGTACTAACTATGTGGTGTGTTTCGTACTAAGTTATATAGGCTATCCAGGTCTGAGCACCACCAATGTTTTACTCCAATCCAACTCTGTATTCTTTTTGTGTTTTGAATACTCTCGTATTTTACCTTCTGCCCAGTTTGCAGATGTGCAATCTTTTATGGGGCAACCCACAAAATTTTTTTTGTTAAAAATGACGACATATGCAATTATTGGATGCTGCATGAGAACAGATGCATCCCTCCTTCACAGACCGCATTCAGTTTTTCCCAGTCTCAGTAAACAACAACAACAACAACAACAATAATAATAATAATAATGCAGTGTCATTAGTTTCAACCAGTGTTGGGTCTGGTATATATCAACTTCTGAATGTATCTGTGGATCCTGGGTATTGTGTACCCTTTTAAGGTTTTCATACCAGTCGTGTGTGGTCTCTTCAGAGACATCTGATACCAGTCGTGTGTGATGATGTTTATTGGGAGCATGTGATGTGAAAGTAATTCAGCAGTTACAACATTGTCTTATGTTTCTTCATAATTCAGTGCTCCAATCTACTTGGCTGCAGACCCTACCCCCTAATGGCATAAGATGATGGATCAGACGCCCTCTGGATCTCCTCTCTCACTGGACTATATTGTGCTCTTCTGATGTGACATAGAAAACAGACAATGCTTTAAAACTTCCACATGGAATTCCCATCCTGCTTACAAGAAATGTACGACAACGCATATTGATTCTTTTGCAATAACAATTTGTGAGACACTTACAAGCAAAACGTCCCAAACACCTAGTAACTCCAAGAATTTATCTCTCTTATGTCTGCAGTAACTTCCCAATGGTCAACACCTCTATTTGGAGCTCCTATATTCTAGTTATTCAATCTCCCAATGCATGCACAAAACTGCAACTCAAATAAACAATCAAAACATACTTTGACTTGAACAACAAAATGCCACAAACATATCGGCCCATATTCGATCCCTTAAAGCCTCTCATCCACTCCATCTATGCCTCTAAGAATTCATTTAATTTCATCTACTAGATTATCGAATCTCCTATATAGCAAAGATCAAGGAGATTGGCACTCGTGTTGATAACATTTCACACCAAAGCATTATTTTCTTCAATGTGGCTACAACATAAATCACAACGAAAGCAAATCATCAATCTTACTTTTTTAAAAACAAAGATGCAGATTCAGTACTTAGCTTCTCAAAGATTAGCCATTTATTCTAGTTGTCCACTAGCCTTGCTCCATTTGGAACACCAATTGCAACCACACACAAGAAAAAAAACAACAAGCCATGTCAATCCCAAAAACATTGCTCTTTCATAAATCAACACCATCACTATCACAACCTCCACAAATCATAGCACACTCTAATGAATGATAAAAGATAAAATAAGAAGTCGTTTCCGATGTTTACACAAGGACAAGTGAATCCTTTTCACACCACAAACCCTAAAAGAGTAATTGGAAACAATTTCAGGATATAGTTGGTTTTGGAAAAAACCATTTGAGAGATTGGGATCATTGTTGGGTGGTTGTTAGAAATGGCGCCTTGTTATGCTTCCTAGCGTACATTTCATGCCCAAACCATCCATTAATCCTAGGCCCACATGTGTATGGGCATCACCCCCATATCTTTTGGGGAAAACATGAATCAAGTTAAAGGCAAATCATGAAAAAGAAATACAATAGTATTCGTATGTAGTGCCTACATTTATGACTTGCGGTTAATGAGGTGAGCTGGTATGTGTAAAACAAATCCAATGTTTTTCCCATTTAAAGGTGGGGATGGAGACCTTGAATTTTTTCCGAATTCAAGATTTTTGTTCCTTCCTATGATGATGATGATAATAATAAATAGATCCAAGTCTTTAGTCTGGTATGGATACCAAATGTGAAAAGATTGAAAATGAGGCCTAAAAGCACAAAATTACTCCAAGGTTAGCTATTACAATTTTGAGTTTTCAAAAGATTAGATTGGTCTTTTAAACTTTTCACAAATTGGAGCAATGAATGTCTCTAGAAAGCTATGGTGACCATGTTTTGGCTTTCTTTGAATTCAATCAAAAATTTCAAGATTGCATTGTTCTTTTCAAATTTTCATTTCTCTTTCTAACAATGTTCATTTCCTTTCTATAGTTTGAGCTTTTAATCGCTCTCAATAATCAAGTGTGATTTGTTCAAAGGGTGATGGTTTCTAGGGTTTAATGTTTATGTCTCTAACCTTCTTGTTTTGTTTAGCTGTAAAATCCCTTTAAATTTGTGGGTGGCATTTTGATGTTTTGCAAGTAATGGCCTCATTTAAATAAGTGTTGCAAGTTTTGGCTCCTCCTTTTTATGGACATGATAATATGTCTACATTACAACAAGGGGCTCAAATAATGAAAACACTAACATGGTGGAGGCAAGCACAATTATAAAAACCCTTGGCACAAAACTAACATGCACATGCTAACTTAATGCATTTTAGGTTTGCTTAGATAAATGTTGATGTTGTATTTCTATTGTAACCATAAGAACTTGTTGATTCATGATATGGATCAAGTATTGCAAGAAGACATGTTGATGGAGGTGCTTTAGTAAAAAATCGAATACCATTATGAACATACAATAATTGGTAGCTTTGTAAACTCCAAAATCCTTGCACATTGAATTGTTGACTAGGTTGTGCTAATGAATGCAATAGCGAAGGTTAGGGTTACCAACTTCTGTATGGACACAAAGTGTGGTTTAATGTATTTGTGTTTTACAACTTTCGAAGGAACCAAAAAATTACTAATGATGATTCCATAAGACATTATGGGGAATAACAATCTACCAAGAATGGGTGTTGAAGTTCAACCTAAAGTTCATGCAAGGCTTGAGGATCCCAATATGGTGCACTTTAAAAATAATGTTGCTTGATTACAAAACTCTAAAAGGTAGGATTGCTACAATACTTGGAAAAGTTTTGGGAAAAAGCCCCAACAACCATAAAAGAGGAGATCCTAGATTTTGTGTGATTATGGATCCAAAATGGGAATGGGTCTCCTCAATCAACATGTTAGGGGTGAAAGGAGAAATGGCAGAAACCTCTATTGACTTTGAATGAAAACTTTTGTGATTGTTTACTTCGTGACCTTGTAGGTGATTATCAAGCTTTTTGGTCACAAAAGAATACATCGAGATGTGCACTAGACATTAACAATAGAGGAAAAACAAATGTAGGTAAAAAGGAAAATAAATATATCCAAAACAATAGCGAGATGCATAAAATTTAAATCAACAATTTGAAACGTGAACCAAAGGACGTTCAAGGTTAAACAACCAATCAAGGGGAGGGCAAAGGTAAATAATGAATGTTTTATGGAGGTGGTTAGGAGAAAACAAAAGATCAAAGCCAAAGTTGTCCCAACAATTTATCAAGTTCAACACTAACCATGATAATCACAACATATTGGAAGGAAGGAGTATTTTTGTGCTCTTACATGACCATGCCCAAATGTAATGTGTGCAAAAATGGCACATAAGTCAAGAATAGTAGGAGACTTTTAAAAGACAAGAAATTATAAGTTTAACAAGGCCAAAACCACAAAATAAGAAGTGACAATATTTAATATGAAAATCAAGCAAGTTGAGGAGGCACTAATGGAAGTCATTCCTATGGTTTAATCTTCTAGGAAGATGGAGGGCAACAAAAGAACAATAGTTGAAATGGAAAGTTTTGAAAGAAATGAAAACAAAGGGGAGGACCATAATTCAATCTTTATAAACAACCCATGTAGTGGCAATTGTGGACGCAACATTCAAAAGTACTAACAACTATGGGGTCGACTTTGAGAAGGAACATTCACCCTAGTAACAAAAAAACCTTATAAAAATAAATTACTATAAAAAATCCAATTGCAATAACCAATGACAATATCACTACCTCACATGACTTAAAGTCATCTAGTTTGATCTTTTTCAAACAAAAGAACTTTCATAATCCATTGGTCAAACTTACTCCAACCGCCTTAACTATCATGCAAGAAATTGGCCTTGGTTTTTGGTTATGAAGAAGCATATCAATTTGAAGATGTTCAAACCACCCAATTGTTCCCAACTTGACAAACATAAGACAAGGATTATGTCATGTCATGGCCCCTTAAAGATCTAAACATAAAAGAAGGAGTTATAGTTTCGAACAAATATATGTTAAGCTCAACTTTGGTAAAAATTAAGGGGACCAATAATGAAAGGAGTGACAAGAGGCAACAAAGGGTCCATTTCTTCAAGGAATGATAACATATCACAACCATAGTCAATTTATTACTTGTGGGGTTTTGGGAAGCATTCACCAAATGGACAATGGGATGGGAACTTGTGTACTACCTTCAAAAACACAAGTAGAGCCTCATAAAAATATCTCTAATGTCATATAATGTTTGTGGTGTCAACATGGAAGGAAAAGTTCATTACAAATTATGTAACTTTTTCCAAGGATTATCATCACAAGTTGATGTCATCTCCCTACATGAAGATAAATTTTGGAAAAATAAAACCGAATCAATTGGGAAATTCTTTGAGCCAAGAGCTCATACTTGTTTGTGGAAGTTAGTGGGAATTACACAATATAGTTCCAACAAACAAGAAATTTCCTAGGAAGTTCTTAAGTTAGCCCTAGACCTTCAAAAACTCACAAGAATTTGTGTAGGTCTTCAATACTCTTGGGACAACCTAAGAAGTGGCAAAAACATAATAATGACTAAGCTTGACAAATTTTACATCTTTAACTACCTCTTTCAAAACCAAGACAACATAATTTTTTGATACACAATCAAAGGTGATGGGATGGGGCCAAATTTAACCACCATCCTAATTTGATATATAATGGAGATTTCAATTGTTTCCAAATGGCATTTAAAAAAAATTGAACATTAGGCTTTTAGAGGAAGTAAAAGAGTAGATCCACAACTTGTGGCATGTTCAACTAGAAGTATCTTCTTTTTTTTCATTGTGTTGTGTGCTACCATATTGACACTTACAACTATTGATATCCACACACACGTCAACCAAATAACATAAATCACCTTAAATGGTGTTTCACCTCCAAACCAATTTTTTTACATTGTAGTTTTTTTGTGTTTGTATGTAAGTTTTTTCACAAATGGACTTATGTTGTTTTCTATTTAATGTTTTGGGCTTGGATTCTTGCTTGTTTGCAAATGAACCATATTTTGAATCACCAAAACAGATTTGAGAACCCACAACTTGGGATCATATCCCAAACATTAAATATCTTGAACCTAGTTCACACTTGAATTGGTTTCAAACTAATAACACAATTAACTACATTAACTTGGTTTAACACTAATCTAATTAAAATTTAAATGGATAGTTAATAACATTTTTAACACCTAGTTGCATATGGTTCTTGAGATTTAAAAAAAACCCCAATGAACTTAACAACCATTGAGTTGCATTAGTAACCACCAAGTTTTAATACAACCCAATGATTCTTGTGTTGCATATGGTCCCCGAAATTAAACAAAAGGCCAATGAGAACTCAACAACCATTAAGTAGTATTAGTTACCCCCAAGTTCTAATACAACCTAATGACCACCATGAACTCAATAACCATCAAGTCGTATTAGTAGCCTACATATGGTCCCTAAACCCAAAGAAACAAAATCTAAAGTTTGTTCAGTTGTAGAGCTTATAACCACCAAATTGGATGAAAACATGGGGTTTGTTAAGATAACCCAATGGTTGTTAGGTTGCATATTGTATTAAAAAATAATAATGCTTCCATTTTTTTAACATTAGGATTTTCTTTCTTCAAACTCCAAAACAAGAAATTTTTTTTGAAAATAATGTATGATGTCCACCTATTATTTTTCCCTTTAACTATCATATATGTATATAATTGAAAAAAAAGGAAAGAATTTTAACTAGGTAGCAATATTTGTAAAGGAGAAATTGTTGTAAACATCATTGAAAATGTTTATATTACACACAAATCCCAGTAGGAAACATTTAAAAAATTTATAATTTTTAAAAAGAGTTTTGAAAATTAAAAATAATAATTAAAATAAAAAGGGAATGATTCATTTTGAAATTGTAAAAGTGGAATTTTCATTTAGTCATTGATGAGAATTCAACTATAGCCAATGCATATGGGATAAATGTGGTGGCATTAGGAACAAGCTGAGAAATGCATTGTATAAAATTAATTTTTGCACTAGATTCCACCTACTATTGCTTAAACTTATCCATTAAACCTACCTTTGATTTTTTGCCCCCAATACCCACCCAAATGGAGTTCCCCCAATGCCTTTATCCCAAGTTTGGGACAAAACCAACGAGATAATGAACAATCAAAAAACATTATTTATCCAATAAATCATAAAATGGTTAAGAGACAAATAATGTGTGACAAAACATTGACATGAATGTGCAATAGACTAAAACTCAAAATGATAATTGAAAAAGGAGCAATATCAAGCACCAAGAGGAAGTGGTCAAAAATAAAAACAATGTGGCCAAAATTTCAAAAAAGTAAACATGAAAAATAAGTGATAGAAGAAAACAAGTAGTAGGAACAAAGGGTTGGATGGAAAGTTTATGTAATCATTTACATGGTCCCAATTTACATTAAACAACATTACTATAAATGTCTTGAAATTTTAAATTGTCACACACCCTTCATCCCCTCCCTCTGATAACAATGAATCTATTTATTAATTTGGTAGGTAAGGTAAAAACATTTCCATTAATGAATTATATCATTTAAACATATGAAGAATAATGATATAACTATGTGAAATTTGACTTTGGAATTGCACTTTTGCATAGTATATTATGTTATTATTTAGGGTTGTATTAACAAAATGATTACCTTCAATTGGTTGATCATAGTGATTGGCCCAATTGGGTCAAAACACAATTGGGATACCCTTTTTGGAACACTAAGGATTCACTTTTAGGACATTCAAATTCACCTTTTTCTTCTTTTTTTCTATGACCTATATTAGATTTCCGCCCTTTTTTTTCATGTCAAGTGAAATAATTTTGTTTCAAATTTTATACAAGCGTTTATAATATTTATTTTTTTCACTTATGAAAGTGAAAATAATAAAATTTATCCAATGTGGGCCATGTTCTATCAATGGCCCAAAATTCCCAAAAAAAACACTTTATGAAACTTTTTACATTGCAATAAGGCTCTTGGTTTTTGTCACACTCATACATTTTATGTACATTAGTACCTAAAGTGTTTGTGGTAAGAATCTTGGGTCAAATTTTAAAAAACAATCCTTATGAGTCCTTGAACCTTTTTTTTCTCAAGAGACAAAGTTTTAGATTTTTTTCCAAGACTTGATAAGAAACTTGTTCAAATTTGACATGTTATGCATAGAATAGTACCTTAATAATGTATCTATCCATAAAAAAAATTCAAAATTTCAATATGAATGTGCCACTGAGTTTATAACATGTTTTAAGTGAGAGTCCATTAGATATAAAAGGAAATGGTCCTTTTTGGTGCCCCAAGCATGCTTTAACCCAGTTGTCAAAATTTAAATGGTTTTTTAGTAAAATGCAATCAAAAAATCATGCTTATGGGTGGGGTGTGAAAACATTTAATCAACATTTAATATCTATGGTGAATGCAACAAATATTAATATTGGCCCAATTAGTGGAAATGTTAAAATCATCATTAACCATTAAAATAAACAACGTGATTCAAATAATTTTTTATTTCTCCACATAAATATTTGTTTTAAGAAAAAAATTATTAGAATTCAATCCAAGTGAAATCATTTTTTTGATTTTTTTGGAAATTAATTATGATTTCTTATGCAAATTTGGTAAAATAACCTATTATTGTTGTTAGGCCACTCCATGAATCATGATTCAAGAACCTTAAATCTCCATTCAAAGTCCTTAATATAACCAAAAATCATGATCAAATGTGCAAAAACCTGAAAATAATGTTTTAAAAATTAACCACACCTATATCAAAAGTTGTCTATCAAGGAATCAATTTCACAATTTCAAATTTCAAATACTTAAATACTTTTGTGAATTCATTCAAGTTATGCCATTGGGGTGCAAATAACATACAATGAACAAATGATGTTATATTCAACAAAGATTGCATATCCTTTGATTAAAAATAAAAGTTTAATACAATGTAATTTTTGAGTGAAATATTTTGCAAATTGTTAAAAAAAATGTTTATATTTGTTTCAATACATGACATGTTTTTAAAAAAAATTATTATCATTTTTGAGTAAGTATGAAAATTTGAGAATGTGTAAATTCCTTGTAGATTTTTTGTCATGTCCTTTTAAAATGATAACAATTTCAAATCTAACAGAAAAATCATTTAAAAATTAGTTTTTCTTGCATAATAAGCTACAACATTTTTTAACACATCATGTACATTATACTACATTTATAGGTGGTAAATGATTTTTGAATTAAAAAAATTTGGAACAATTTAAAAAAGTTCTTTGAATTTGTAAATCTTAAAATTCCACATTTTTTGGAGTATAATTTTTTTTGAATGTAATTTTTAAAAATTATCATTTTTTTCCCATCAAAAGTTATTTTATTATATAAATCCTTTTGATAATCCTTTGTAAAATTGACTTTTAATACAATAGGTGTTCATTTTCAAATGTCCCAAATCAAAACTTAAATTTAAAACTTTATCAAATGAATTTTTGGTTTGAATTGACAAACAACAAGTTGTCATGATTGCCATGTTTTTAAATGAAAAAAATGAAAAAAATATAATTTTTAAAAATTATTTTTGTGTGCATATGCCTTTTTTGATTCACTGGATTGTGACTGCACCCATTGGTAAAAAATGGTCTTTCAATAGGTTGAATTTCACAATTTTAATAAAATTCATTCCTTATTATGCCATGAGTTATATTTATTTTCAATTTTTAATGCACCTTTAATGAATAAAATATTATTGTTGAACCACATGATAGGGTCATCAATACCTTTTTAAAAGTATTTAAAATTGAAAATTTTTTAAACATGGGGGTTTTGCAAAACATCACACATGGTATTTGAAGTTCACACTAAGTCTCACTTCATCATACTTTCATGGTTTATGGTGACCTTACCTTAGGTTATGGACTATTTGCCATTGTAATGTAGATGATGGAACATGTATGTAGGCACGAAAATTGAGTTCCAAGTTAGGGCGTGTAGCCAATGTCTAGGGAACAACCACAAGTGAACCTTGGGTTGGCTTTTTAAAAACCTCTCACCTAAGTCTATTGGAATCAACAAATTTTAGTTTTGAAATTTCTAACCCTCTACATTTTGAATTATTTATGTTGATATGAAAGCACGACTTTGATATATAATTATTACATTTTAACTTTAGTGGTTGGATTTTTTTTTATTGATCTGATGAATCATTTAATGCACAACAAATAAAAATGTTTAGTTACCATACAATGGGGCCAAAATCCCTTAAGCTACTATACTCTATAATGAATCTAAAACCAATATCCTTGCCTTGGTAGGCAAAGGCCAACAAATCACCTCCGTTGAAAGCCACTTTCTAACCATCATTTAGCAAGGGCAATGCAATTGCCGAATCTTCTTGCAAGGGTTGATGCTTCTTGGGTTGGGTACCCACATAGTTTTCCATGACTAGTTTACCTTGTAAATCTTAAGTTAAGATTGGGCTTCATTACAATTGGCAACATCTAACATTGCCTAGGAGTGAATTGAACCCACAAGCATCCCTAAGTCCCCACTCCCAACCATGGGTACTTGAAACAATTAAAAAGGTCTAAAGGCAATTCTAAGAACAATATAACCTCTAATTGTGACCCGCCCTTTCACAACATTAAAAATTGACATAAATCACTTGAAAGAATTTCCTCTTATGTTTGGAAGGCATCTTATTATATTCATGAATATCCCTCCTATAAAAGAGGAGGGATAACATGTCTACTCCTTAAGAGTGGGATGGATCTTACAATCTTACACCTACTTTGTAAGCATAAGTTGTGATGGAAGACCTCTCACCTTCCTATGTCTTGTGATTTTACCTATGTATAGGTTAGTGTTAATTTTGCCTTGTGATTTATGATGGGTATAGGCTTAGGGAAGGTATTAAGTGATCTTTGGGTCCATAAACAACAACTCCCTTTTATTTTTATGTGTATTTTGAGGGATCTCCCCCAATAGGAGGAACCCTAGGGTGTTATGCTAGTGGAGCTTCCTCAAATTTATATGTTCCCACGTTCCCTTGGAAATATTTCTTTTTATGAAATGAGAAAGAAGCAAGGAAATATAAAGAGAGTTGTTTACATAAAGGGGGTTCCCATACTCATGATGGGTTCTCTCCTAAGGTAAGAGTTTTAAGTTGTTTTTAAAAAATAGATGTTATCCCTAATTTATCAAAAATTTTATGTCCAACCTAAAAAAAAGCATTAGCTACCCAATGCCTAACAAAGAGAAAACTTAGCTTTGTTAATTTCCATCAAAATATAAAATAATTTGATACCTAGCTTAATTCATTGCTTAAATAATTATTACTTTGTTTCATTGATATATTTCATACCCAATGTCTATACCGAATAAGATACACCTAGTCATCAACGAAGATATCACATAAATTAAAAATAAAAGGTACCCATGTTGCAACTTATCATTATCAAGGTGGGTTTCAAGTTTCAACATACAATAATAAATGGCAAATATTTTGAGCCTATCGACAATTGAGGACATTGATAATCTACAAAAGAGTAATTTACCTACTTGGATTAGGTTAACCATTTGATAGCAATCATGTTGAATTTGCATATTCATCAATTTTCAATTTCATTAAACTTGCAAAGATAGGGTTGAGAAAGTTTTGGAAATGCCCTTTTCTTGAGGCATTCATCTCATTGGATTTAAAAATTTATTAAAATGTTCCAACTTCCAAGGTTTTTTTTTTGGACAAATTTTCACCACCTGATGACCAAAAAAAAAAAGGCTGGTGAATCCAACAAATGGATTTTTGAGAATTAAAAAATAATAATTTGCCATATCTCGAGAAAAAAAAGTTAAAAATCGGGATCTAAACAATGTGTTCCATTAGGTCGCCAAAACTAGGCAGGATTCCAAAAAGATCTACTAGTCCACCAAGACGACAATTGCCATTTATTGTTAATTAATGTTGAGGATCCTCGCCAATATACCTACTTCAAGAATTTGAAAAAAAAAAATCCTAGTTCCAACCAATGTTGGAGTGGAAGCACGATAAAGTAGATCCAACAAAAAAAACTTAGTCCATTCAAAATTCAATTTACTTGTATGACAATTTCAAATATAAACATAAGAAAATAGATTTCATATATTTTTAAGTTTTCAATTGAATTTATAGTAAATGGAATACAAAATTAAAAAATTTAATAAAAATAAGTAACAAGTACATTTGAAATTGTAATAGTCAATATTAATGTTCTCTCATACTTTTATACTAGAAGTTGGACATATTTGAATTATAAATGAAAAAGTTGAAAACTCATAAATACATTATATTAAAAAATTAATTTGAAAATTTAAAAATCAATATTTTATTTGCTTGCATCTACTTTTTGACCTATTTTTTAATATTTTGTGATATCAACTAGAATATTGAAATCTACTTAAACTTACTTTAAACACATGGTGCACATGTAATGTACTTAAACATGTAATTTAAATAGTTTAAACCAAGTGCACAAGTAATATGGAAGATTCCTATTAGTAAATAATATTATTGAGTGAATTGTTAATTCACTCAAGATAACTAAGAAAACAAACTCAAACCACAAAATGTAGGAATCTCATTGGCTTGAAAAAAAAATCTTTGAGCTTACACACAACCCTACTATGCTGAACATTGAAAATAATGATCCTTTTTTTAATCATTTTCATTGATGCTCTAAAATTCTCACAAACCTACCAAACCCTTATTACACATTTAATTATTAGTTCACTTAAAATAATTGAGAGAATTTTTTTTTTGAACAACCAAATCAAGCGCATTCATTGGCCATAACAAATAAAAAACAAAAAAAATTCACACATACACACAAGCCTATTCAAACACCCTCTTTTGATTAGTATGCTTGTTACCAAGCTAGGCACACAAAAAAAACATTAACCATTCCCAATGGTTAATTTCATTTCATTTCGCTATTTTGAGGATTCTTTAATGATGAAACTGACCTTAGGGTAAGGTAATCAAGCTAGTCCAAGTTTTAGTTTTAGGTTGAAGGTCTCATAAATTATTACTCTTTTGAAGACAAAATTGTGTTCATGGGTTATGCAAAATTTTGCATTTTGCATACCAATTTGGGGACACATTTCCATAATTCTAATGGATTTGTGATTAGATTCAATATAGATTTGAATAACTGGAACTGGAACCTTTATTTTCAACCCACAAAAACTTTGCTTAAAATCCATTCATAGAACAACAAGGGGGTTGTGTCACAAGGGGTGTGGCCTTGCCATTTCCATTAAAAAGTATCTTAAGGCAAAAGAAGAAGAATTATGAAAATTCAAATATTTCACCGTGCAAAAATATACCTAATCTTCAAAAAAAAAATCCTCTAAAAGAAAAACCAAAATCCTTCAAAGATATTATAACTCTATAACTATTAATCTCAAGTTTTAACAACAGCCAAAATATCATCTTTCAAAAATCCTAGTTTAAAAATAGATCTACGATCTAAGGGGGGCCAAAATCCCTTAAGCTATTATACTTTATAATGAATCTAAACACAATATCCTTGCCTTTTTGGTAGGGAAGGCCAATAAAAAATAATTTATTATTATGTGGTGGTAAGACAATTTGTACATCATTTGAAGTTATATGCCCAATTTGGGCATAATCTACTAAAGGTAGGAGATATACATGGGAATGGTGCACCCACTAGGCTAAGCAAAGCCCACCATAATCTAAACTCTTAAGGTAAAGCCAAATCTTGTGGGCCAAATTAGGTGTTAAGTACTTGGATGCATTGGGTTTAGGGTTTAGGGTTTAGGTTCCAGGTTTAGCCACTTTGGGTGCATTTTGTCACCTACAAGTGTGGCTGCCAAAATCCAGTACAAATTTAGCCCCCTCAAGATCTGGCTTCACAAAACCCAAAGGAATTGGGGTTTTGTTTGTCCTTTTTGGCTCTGACTTGAATCCTCCTCCCTTCTTGTCCTTTGTGTTCCCCCTTTGCTGGGTGCTTTGTTTAATGGAGTTTGCCAGGGTTTTCATCAAACCGAATGGTGTGAATGAATTAGGAAAAAACATCTCCAAAAACTTTGGGGGTTTATATTATGATCCTGGGAAGAAATAGGGTTTAGGGTTTATATATGGCTGGTCCAATTGAATAGGGGAAAAAAAGATCAAGCAGCCTAAAATCTGAAATCCTTGTTGATGAAACTGAAATGAGTGTGAGCTTTCTCAGCTTCACATAAAAAAATGCATTTCAAGCTCGATCATAGGCAACATCTTTTAAACTAAGATCAAACATAGTTTAAAAGATGTTGCCTAAGGTTTTGCCAAATTTGTCACCTTCAAGTAATGGGTTGTGACAACCCTTGCTTAAACTCAAAAATACGAGCCGTTGATTTCACCAAGATCATATGGCTGTGAATTAAGACTAGTTGGTCATGGACTTGACGGGGGAACTACTCACTCACCAATGGAAGCTCCTCATCACACTCTATGGTTGCTCTCATTTGATGTAGCCCTCGAACATTAGCTCTCACATACAACCTACCATCATCACTAATTCTAGCTAGATCTTCCCCTACCCAAAATAAAACTTGTTGGCATTGGGAATCAAAACTTTGAGTTTAGGTCATTGCTTCTCACATACCCTCCAAAATTTTAGGTTGCCACAAGGAGAGCTCCTGGAACTTGGAAAATTTGCAATCCATTGCTTGTTGAGCTTGGTGAGGTTAGATGTAGCTATCAATGCAATGTAAAGGGAATCTCCAAGGTGACTTTGCACACTTATGAGCAACTTTCATTCTTTCATTTATTTTGTTATTCAATGCACCATAGCACCTTTGAAACTCAAGTTTTTTTCCTTTATCAATGTTCTTGATGTTGTTGATATTCCTTCAATAGGTCCACTTGGGTATTGTCATTGTTTGCAAAGCATTTGGTTGCATCAAGTCCATGTTGATGTAGAGTTTGGCATTCAAGAATGTTGTGTTGCAAGCCAAGTTTTGAGTCTAGATCCATTGCCTAAGGTTAAACTAATGGAGAAAAAAAAAAAAAGGAAAATTAATAAGGATTTTCAAGATGTTTGGGCAACAAAGCTTCCATGGGCAAAACTTGTGGTTGGTTCCAATGAGAAAGTGAATATGGGTAGGTGTCATGTTTGTAGGAGAGAAAAGCTTTTGGTTCCTAAATTTAAAAACCTTGATAAGCATGTTGGAAGGTGCAAATACAAGGTTGTAAGATATAATTACAACATAAAACAATATTACATGTTTATAAGATCACAACATGCAAAACATGAAGACTTGTTTTAAAATAGGGAAAAAGACATAGTGACAGAAACAATGGTTATGGGGGATGTGGTTGGAGAGATGAAAAGGAAGTTCAAACAATTTGTTGCATCTTTTTGGCTTTTGTCCTCTCACTCATTTTTGAAATGAAAATGTTGTTTCAATTTTTGACAAACACCCAAAAAACATTGGAATGATAATGTTGGATGGGAGATTATAGAAGTTGTGCATTGCATTGTTGTCATGGCAACTAATGTTGGTATTCATGTAACAAGGTACCTTGCTATTAGTTGTAATGAGGTGACAACGATCAATAATCAAGCTTGGGTTAGTCCATACTTGTTTTACCTTATGGAAGGCTTGAAGCACATGCCAATTTTGTTGAATTTGGAAAGGTTTCTTGATGATGGCATGATCAACAACTTGACCAACATGATCCAAAATTCATTACTAGCCTATGGGGGCTTGACTATGGAGGAAATTATTAGCAAATTGGTTTTGATGGTGTCAATGTGTTTATATGTATTCATAATTGGTGTGACAACACAAATTTGAAAAAGAGAAGCTCCTTTCATGCTTGTTTTCCAATGTGTTGTGCATTGGACGAACCTAATTATGCAAGCACTTTTCGAGCAATCCTTAGGTCAAAGTTTATAGGTCTCTTATAAACCACATACTCTTATTTTTCCTCTTCACCCAAGAGGCACCGTGAGTAGTGAAAGTTTTCACAATTGTTCGAAACCAAGGGGAATAAATTATTTTTATGTTGTTTCTTGTTAAAACACGATTAAAAAGGTTTTTGTGTAATATAAGTCTTTGGCCATCGAAATGAATGATAATCTCCATGCTTGAAACTATGAAAACTAGTCTTCAATTCTTCTGGGATGTTGAAGTTGTCATGGGCTTCATTTGCATCATGCCCATGTTGAAGGCAATGCATGAACTCATTAAATTTGCTCAAAGCCATGACACTTTTTTTTGGTGACTTCATGAGAGTTGTGAAGATGTGCTATGAAGATTTATAAATATTTTATTACAATCTGGAAAAGATGTACAATGATGAATAATTGAAGGGTTCTATGGATCTTGTGAATTATAACAATTACGAGTTATTGTCATCTTGGTGGATTCATGTGGACACAAACATTCAATGTAGTATTTTTAATTTTTAGGGTTGACAATATTAGATCTTTTGCAAGTGCCTCTCAACTAGGGTCTTTGCTATGTGTAAATGTGATGATTGGTATATTGTTGTCAAAAAAGCGAATGTGCAATGTTCAATTGTAATTACTAGCGTCATTGAAAAGTTTGCTCGAAAGTTTCTTAACCAAGAATTCATAAATATTATTAAGGTTATTCATCCCCAACATTCGTTAAATTTTAATGCAAAGAACACATTTCTTAGACTCTTAGCTTGAAGTTTCAGCTGGACTAATGACACAATATTGTTTTGAGAAAGAGTTTGATAGTGAAAGCTTGAAGGTACTTGCTTTTACTGAAGGAACCTAAGCTTGACATGAGAACTTCCCATTTTAAGGTCAATATGTAAGCAAATTGTAAACATGCTTTGGAGCTTCCTTTGACATGAAATCCCAAGACCAAGATGTGGTCCAATCTGTCCTCTAATAATGTTGTGCTACAACAACAATTGTTAGAACTTTTTTCTGCACAACATGTACAGCCAACTAGGAGACCTCGAGCAAATGAAGAAAAATAAAATGCAGATAAAAGGTTGTATCTATGATGGCCATTAAAAACCACAATAGTGATTGGAAGGTATCTTGGTGAATACTACCAAAAAACTTGAGTACATGTTTCAGGTTTGTACTTTGAACCAGTGTTGCGTGGTAATTTGAATTTTCAAAGAACCGCGTGTTCCAGTTTTCACAGAATACCCAATACCAGGACCAGGCTGATAAGTTCAAAAGTCAATACCATACCAAAGCTGGTTTGATTAAAATAACTTTCACAAGATTTGAGAAATACCCTCTATACTAGTAAGAGGCCGGAACAACATCAAAAAACTTTAAACTTCGCCTTGAAGTCAAGTAAGAACTTCTAGATAAGGACTCAATAGCCATCACAATCAAATCACAATATCTGGGGACATGGGAAGAAGCCTTACAAGGTCTACAGCCGTTGGGTCTGGGCACCAATCTTTGCAGAGATGTAGACTGCATTTCGTGAACTGCTTTCTCAAAATACATCTTGCTTCACATAATACATTAATCTTACTGCTCATGGAATCAAAACCTGTAAATTAATTGCTTCATAATACTCTCCAATGCGAATCTGACTGGCCTCCAACCAAGAAAATATCTTGGGATTAACCCAAGACAGATTCTGGGGCGAGCAACTACATGGATTTTCTCTAGGGATGTGATGCTACTCTAGTTAACCCTAGCTAAATCACATGACACTCCAATATGTCATAGGGGATTCCATTTTATAGGTCCCATCCTCAATATCATGATGTGGACCAAGATCAAACCTGGTCACCTGAAGACATTCTAAATCTGGTTGCCTGGACAGAATCAAGGATGTGGTTCTCACATTTGCTCATGGGAATGAGACAACCTATAAGGATTATCATGTCTCTATCGAACACTGATGGCAACTCACAGAACTTTGTCACTTCAGATTTATCTTTGGCTGTTATCTTCTGGGGGTTTAGTGTGTTTTGTGTGAAAAAAATCAAGAAGAAACTGTCTCTGTTAATGACTAAGTCATCAATCTGTCTGTAACAGACAGATTGCTATTTCCAAGACAGAGTCTATACAGGAGAATTGATACTAACAGTTGAGAAGCCATTGCACGAGGGAGATTCAATTCTAATTACATAAGTCAAATAAAGTATATAACCTAAGTTGGAGTCTTGCCAAGTACATCGGATAAGGAGAAATTATGAAATGGAGCACCTGCAAAAACAACATAACCCACACCAGAAATCATTGCTTTGCTCACTCTTTGCACACGCAAAACTCACCAAACTTTCAGGAGCAGTGGTGAGAGTAGAGTGTGATCATGACCTTCAGCCAAAACTTCTTGTTCTGCATTAATGGAGTTCAATACTCTAAACATGAAATATAACAGTAAATTCTGAGTGTGGAATTCTGTAATTTGTACCTTCATTCCCTCCCAGAAGATAAAAAGGGATTGATGCCACTGCTTTGGTTCCACCTTGGCTCCACTGCACACTGCCAGGGCGATTCAGGTATCCAGTGGAAGGGCCCAAAACCGAGGAGCAGATTGCAGGCTCATGCATGAGCCCTAGATAGTCACGTGCACGTCTCCACACTGACTTGTCCAGGACTTGATGAGATCGTGCAACCTTGTTGACAGGAGTCAAGTCAAGACACAGGGCAAGAGAACATTATCAGAAAGAGTATACTTGCTGGAAACTATTCTGAGCTAGTTGCAAGTTTAAAGATCAGTGACTATACACACCTTGGCCAGGCACACACGAGCTCTGGGAGATAGCTCCCGATGGCAGGTTGCAAGCTTAGCAATGGCAGTGACTACAAAACAGAGAAGACGGGACTGGGAAGCAACTGCAATTAAGGCTCCTTCATCCTTCTGTTCCAGATCTGCCTTCATAGTAGTCATTCGCCTGTCCACAAACAATTCTCATAATCAAGATCATATAACTGTGGACTTTCATGCAGGCCTAGAGAAAGTCAGCAAGTGTACTGTTGGTCAATCCAAGAGTCAGAGGTAAGGTGAAAGAAAGAAGAGTGACCTTGATGAGAGATTCTCATAAAGCAATAGCTCAAGGGTCTCAAAAAGTTCACGAGCAGCAGCTTTATGAGCAAGGCCCCCTCCACCATGTTCACCCACTGCCCAACACAACTGCAAAGCTAGCTCTGTCTGCAGATACCAAGAACCGAAAAAAGTGAATAGAAAAGTACCATTGTAGTTCGAATTGCAAACATGTGCCATCACTGAGACAGTGCCATGACAGAACACTGGGATAGAAAAAGACAAAGATGCATATTGTTCTTCACTCAAGAAAAACTTCCCTTCTAGCTCTAGCTTTCACAAAGCACAATCTCCTAAACACATCCATCAAAATGTAGCTGTGCAGCCCTTGCACAGCAGAAACTGTAGGAAGAAAACAGAGTGCTCCTAGACTCATGAAAAACTTCCCTCCTTGCTCTAGATTTTGCAAAACATAATTTACCAATAGAACAATACAACCTAAATGGACATCCCCTCACACACCAGAATCTCTAAGAAGAAAATGGAGAGAGTGAGATACTTTTGCTGTGCTGGTGTATGGTTGCCCAATCCTATCCATGATTGGTTTCTGCATTCAAATCAAATTTTGTATTTTATCAGACAATGTGAAGCAGTCATACCAGAACCACAGTGGATCATTTAACATATCATATTACTATAAAATGAATGGTACAAGTAAAAACTGAGAATTTAATTGGTGTGTGCAATATAATGCAACAACAATTATAACTGAAACTCAGACCATAACCATTCAACTAATCTCTTACACAGCAATTTCTGCAATCATTAAGAACACTGCAAGGTACTGAAATATGGCTGTGGGGAGGAAGAATTTACCTTAAGCACAGCAATGAAATGGGGTGACTGATGAAATGCTGCCAGCACAAACTCGAGCAAAATTTTTCGGCACTGCAAAGTCCAACCCCACTAACTCAATACAACCTTCTGTTAAGCATGTTCATAACAGCATACATGCATTCTGCTACACAACATTAACTTGGTTGACCTGTACAGCACCAAGGCTGAGAAAACAAAGCCCAGCTCCACCTAAGCTCATCTCCAATATAGATTTGGTTAACTCACCTCCAAAGAGAACTTTGGATCAGGGAACATGGCATCCACTCTTGCGAACACAAATGGCAATAAAGCACTCATTAATGCTGCTCCACCCCATTTCCATGTAAGTGGCAACTTGAGGACCATATCCAACCACTCAATGCCTTCAATTTTCTTTACCAAGTGACCCCCAGACCTTGCATTCAACACATCTCTTTCTAGGATCCAAGCGCTTGTTGCCAAGATCAATCCACAAATTGACAATAACCACACCTAAAACTAATGGTGGTGTAAGGTGAAACTTACAATCATTCACATCCCGTAATGCCACAGCAAAGTAGACAGAAAGTAATGAGGGTGTCAATGACAAAGCATGTTGCAGGCGCTGTGATTGGACTGACCCCATAAGGGATTGCAAGGCAGCAGCCATCCCTGGGTATGACCAATGACGTTCCTGAAAATAGCCCAGACCAACAAATGCATATAGATGAGCAAAATTGTCCCCGTGATGGTGATTCACCCACAGGGAAACCAACATTGGCAATTCCTGATGAAAGAATCATCAGCAAAGGTCAAAAGGTCAATGTGTTCAGAACCTACCGCCAGGCCCTCGTTCTCATCTCTCAAGAGTTCTGAACACAATGCATCAGCTTCATCCCTGGCACTTGGTTGACCATCATCCCCTGGTTCAGCACCCACATCAGCAATTGCAGACCCAGTGTATGCTTCATCCATCAAAGCCAGCAATGCCTGTCATGAGACACGTGATTCTAGTTACAAGTGCTGATTGTGGAAGAATGAACAAGCACACTTCTCTACACTATTTGTCTCCACAAAGATTGCAAAATTGTTGCACCTCAACAAGTGATGGACCAAAAAGTCAAAACAACAGCCCTCATACAGCAACCTGAGGAAATAGATGAGAGAGGGAAAAAAGGAAGGATCACAAATGCTCACTTCAGGTGCAGGACTCTTCTTATTGGGTGCAGTGCTAGCCCCTGGAGCAGAACCAGAACGACTCTCCAACTTTTCTAAAGCTAATACCAATGCTGCAATGCACAAGAATGTCTGTTACACTTCAATATAGACCCTTTGAAAAAGGCTATTATTGCCTAAAAGAATTCAATGCTCAAAAGTCAATTCCAAAGATCCTAAGAACAAAAGCTTGAAAACAAAAAAATGGCATTCCAGAAAAATTTCTCCCTTTTACATAACAAAACATGCTTAAGCATACAGGAGCAGCTTACCTGGCAGGTCAAGCAATGCAGGGAACAATGGTAGAAAAGAGGAAGGTCCCATCAAAGCAGGCAGCAGTTCAAGGAATGGTTTATCTAACCTGTCAAGAGCACAAGATCAGAAATCATCAGCCTTTGATAATCGCATCCAGTACCATTCAACACACAAAGTAGATGCCTTCCTCAGACACAAAATCTCTTTGCACAGGCTATTAGATCTGTAGTTCCTGTTTGTTATACATCCAATCAGAAACCAATACACAATATTGAAGATGTATGGATATGAGTATTTTACGAATTGCTGCCCCAAGCCACCACCTTCAAGAGGAGTGGGAAATACTGCACCGCACACACCCCATGAACATGTCAGCCTTAGAGAGAAAGGATGCCGTGGTGTAATCATTCCATTGGTCACTGCTCTGATCAGCTATCTGCAACCATACCCAAAGGAGAAGGGCCACTGTGTACCTGTGGAAGCAAGGTTGCATGAGCCAGCAGAAGCTTTGTTTTGTTCTGGTTGAGAAAATCAATGGTTGCAGCTGCCACAATTGGATCCGCATACTGCCTGGCACCAAAACAATCTGGCATTTTCATTATAGCCTAATTGCATAAACCCTTGGCCTAAACTTTGACTGATAATCAGGAATCCTAAACCCTAAACAATAAGCACATCCAGTGTCAGAGATTTCTCAACCCTAATCCAATGTAGGTTGGGGTCAGAGAGCAACACACCGGCTCAGGAAAGAGCGAAAGAAGGTTCGCAGGCTAGGATCGCCATCATGAAGTACAAATTCACCGAAATCCAGAAAAAATTGCAATATGGTCTGCTCAAATGTCACAGCATCCCAACCAAAGAAAGTGAAAGATTAGAGACGCTGGAGCAGCAGCATCGCCGCGACAAGGCCAGCTGAAAATCACAGACAGACGCCAATTTCTGATCGTGGTTCGGAAAACAGATTAGTCACAGAAAATAAACACGTACCAAGAGAAGAAGACCTGTGCTCGATCGCTGCGATGAAACAACAGATGCACAGCAGCGCTGGAACAGTTTTGTAAGTGGTGGATAAACTCTAGCCACCAAGTCACCACCTCCTCCGATCTTACAGAGCTCGTGCAGCTTCCTCACCTAAAAGAAGCACCACGAATTCACCAAGGAAAACTACAATGAAGCAAAGGTAATCTAGAAAATTGAAAATAGGACTTCGGAACGTGGGGGCTCACGTTCTGGGATCAAGAAGAAGATGAAAGGAAGGAAGGAAGGAAGGAAGGAAAGGGATCTCTACCGCTTGAAGAACAGCGGTGTCATCAGTAGATGCAGAAACAGAAGTGTCACGAACAGAGTGAGACAATAAACGCAACCATATCGCCCAGTCGCGTTCATCTCCGCCTGATCCTCCACCACCGTCTCCTCCTTCCGTCATATCTAAACCTCGTTATTGTGCAAAAGTCTTGTCATGGATGAGGGGAGAGCAAAGGGGAGGGGACGCGAGGGGAGGGCAGGTGGGGGGTGGAGATCAATCTTGCTCTAATCCTTTCTCCAGCAACAATCGCGCAAAACTTCTGTCAATTAGATTTCCTCAGGTTGGAACGTCGATCTGAATCGTAAACAACAAACAAAGAAATGCCCTCAGAAGGATTTGAATCCACGGCGACGACACTCCTCACTCACTGCTTCCACGACATTAGCGCACGAAGCTCAGAACCGAGCTTTTAGGGTTTAGAGGTCAGAACAGAAAATTTTAGGGTTTGGAGCTCACATCCAGAATTTTAGGGTTTCAAACGTAGAGCATCTTTCTCACCCAGACCCTCAAATTGGGCCTCAATTAGGATGAGCATCAAAGGACTTGAAAAAGTGGGCTTGAAAGAGGAAGCTTTGAAATAGGTTTTGGGCTTGACAGAACAATCTTCAAATATATGTCTTGGGCTTGAAGGAGAGGAAGCTTGAAAAAGGTCTTGGGGCTTGAAAGAACGATCTTGAAATACGTCTTGGGCTTGAAAGAAAGAGCTTGAACGATGTTTCAAACTTAAAATAAGTTGAAATAATGAGCTTGAAAAAGGTCTTGGGCTTGAAAGAGAGAGCTTGAATGATGTTTCAAACTTGAAATAAGTTGAAATAATGGGCTTGAAGAAGGTCTTGGGCTTGAAAGAACAATCTTCAAATACGTCTTTTGTGTGTGTGTGTGGTCTATTTTCACCTTTTGTTGCAAACTTTGTGAAATTGTGCAAACCATAGCCATCACTTTGTTAGTTCAATTTCACAATTTGGGAAACTTTCTTCTTGTGTGTGTGTGGTCTATTTCCACCTTTTGTTGCAAACTTTGTGAAATCGTGCAAACCCTAGTCATCACTTTGTTAGCTCAATTTCTTGAGAAAATTCCCTCACACCATCTAGTACAAATAGAATTTCCATTCAAATCTTATCAACCCACCACATGTTCTTGTAATCTTAACTTGGAATTTTGCTTGAAAAAGGAATAGACCTTGTTGCCTCCTATCACAAATTGCATTGTAATTGCACACATTTTCCTATGTTTGCCATTGACCCCTTCCATGTTTTGGTACCTTGGTTGAATAACTAATGCATGTTTTGCCATTGTAGGCAAGAATGTCTGTTGGAATGCATTTGGTGTTGGTGAGAATTGATCATAAGTCTCACCTTCAATCAATTGCAAATAATGATATTTTGAGGTAGTCTTTTCAAAAGCATTTTGAAGTTTGAGCTTGAATGCTTGAAGGCATGCTTGTAATCACCCCACCTTACATAATTCAAATTTCGATTATTTTGATTACACTTCTAGTGGTTGAAAAATCCCACATAGATCCATGTTGTGAATGACATCATATCATTGTGATGTTTTAAAGGCCATTAAATTATGTTACAATACTCCATTTCCATATGCTTTAAATTGATTTGATTTGAATTGAGTTAGTTTGATTTGAATTGATTTGATTTGAAGATGGTATTATCCCTAGACCTCTACAAACTTTTCTAAATCTTCCCTTGGACATTGTTTATATCCTTTTTTATTTGTTATTCTTTCTAAACCTCTCCAACCTCCTTCTTGTCCCTATACCCCCTTGATTTTGATAGGTTTTCCTAAACATTCACAAACCTTCCTAAACCTTCATAGACCTCTTGAGCCCTCCCTAGATCTTTGTAGACCCCCTATTGATCCTTAGACCTCCCTGAGAACCCCCTTCAACTTCTTATGACTCTCTTTATGGATTTCTTATCATTTTCAAATTTCTTTTTATATGAATTTATTTTTTGTGTTTTTCTTAATATTTGGAGTTCCTTTATAATTTTTTCCTCTTTGAGTTTTTTTTTTTTTTTTTAAATTTTTTTATTTTTTTTTATTTTTTATTTTTTCTTGTTACAGAAACTGTTGGATCATCCATTGATTTAACCCATTGACTTGATTCAATTGAACATGAACGAACAGTTTCT
>Ga0116231_10005716_pt1 | contig 24317 bp, 23 predicted proteins | sample S1TSphgellanicum_2_FD_89695 | JGI IMG/M metagenome (GOLD analysis project Ga0116231, IMG submission 89695) | Host-associated microbial communities from peat moss isolated from Minnesota, USA - S1T2_Fd - Sphagnum magellanicum MG | ecosystem: Host-associated > Plants > Peat moss > Unclassified...
GTTGTCTAAGAAGAGTGAACAAAGATTAATTGTACCATAAATTAACAGCCCCATCCAATTGAAAGCTATTCTTATATTTTAGTCATAAACTGGGAGGAAGATGTATAGATGAATATGTATAGAGACAAGACACCATCGAAAACTACCACAACTATTAAGAATCTTGTCTTTGGATCTTCTTGGGAAGAGACAATGTTTGTGTCAATTGATGTCCCCTCTCATAGGTTTCTCAAACTTATCTTCAATTTGATGATCATAATATACTCAAGGTTGCCTTTTGTAGAAAATACATGTTGATTCACTTTCATTTCAGCTACATATATGACAATGTTGAACTCTTTGTGAATTTGTAACTTCAAACTCTCTTTAGTACTCCACATGATCCATCACATGATCCAAATCCATGGCATTTACACATTCTTATTGACAACAAATTTATTACATGAATTTAATGCTTGAATTATATTACATCAAGAGACTTATGAAATCTTTGTCACAAATCATATTATAGCTCTCTCGTAATTATATATGCAACAGAGTCAAAAAGTTCAACTCAAAGCATGGGAAGCAACATCTATCGATCAAGCAAAAGAGGCATTGGCAAAAGTGGGAATTGGCAGTTCATCAACAAGAGCAAAAAGGTGCTGAAAGTTTATGACCACATTTTTTTCCATGTATCAATTACAGAAGGAGAAAAAGTCTCCAAATCACTCTACAGTTTTTTGATCAAGTCAAGATTTATATCATGCTTTGCATTAGTTGTCAAGTCCATTTAATCATTTCATGAAGTTCAGCTTTTAGCGTTTGTGGATACACTCCACATTTAAATATCATAAATGTGCTTGTATTGGGTCCCAATCCAATATGTTTGAATTTGTAACTAATTTTTATTGTATGTCGTGTTGAGTGAAACACATAATTCAGGCACAAGAAATTGGATCAATTGCAACATGCTGCTGAACAGAATGTTGACAAAGTTACTGATCTGCTTTCTCAAGAAGCCCGCATGTTGCGAATGCTCTTACACCGAAAGATTCATGAGGCTAAAAACCATGGAAGCTCAACAACTTTTCCAGACCTCCATGAACTTCACTCAAAGTTTCTGGATGACACATCGATGCTCTTAGGTGCAAGACAAAATGCTGAAGTGGAATCTGTTCAGTTCTTGTTCTTGGATGCACAATGTATGAGCAAGGTTGTGGGAGTGGGACTGCAGCATGCCTTGGTTACAGTCACAAATGATAATGATGTGAAAGTGGAGCACCTAAGTGAAAGTACTTGGGAAACTTCATTGGACTCTATGTTCAAGGATGTCAAAGATCAGGGAGATTTTGAACTCATTGGTTTCGAGTTGCCAAAGATGAAAGTGAAGAGTATCCAACCCAAGAGGTTGCCAGCAAAAGAAGTGACAAAATTTGGAGTTAATGTGAAGGACTTCCGTCAAGATCACATCATTACAAGGGAGCAAAGTAAAATACTTTTTCCTCTTATATGGAAGGTAGTTGGATCATACAGGGCATTCAGACGTCCTGAACAAGCTTCAGTAGGTGAATCAGCTACAGATGCTTCATCTAGTGGGGGCGGGGAAGTTGGAAACTCACAAGGTGATGGAGATGGAGAGGATGATGGTGAGGGTGGTGGAAGTGACCCACCAGAGGAGAATCAACCACGTGTTGTTGAGCTTTTACAACAGGAAGTGAGTTTCAAAGTGACTATCTATCCAGGCTTGGGAGGCAGCTTCCAAGGTGTTCATCCAATTCCAGAACACATGAGGACAGCATCTATCATGTCAACACTTATTGTTGAATTTTCTCAAGAGACAACTGGGGCTAAATTCATTCATGTCACAACACAAACACAATGCAATCTTGGTCGCAATGGAAATTCTCGAAATTACTTTGGATGCTTCCAAGATGATGTTACCATTTCTTTTGGGGAGTCTGATCCAGCAATTGGAGGAACAGAACTACTATTTTTCGCTGCATCTGATCTAAGGGAGAACGATGGAGTACTCACAACAGATACAACCAGCCAAACTGTAGCGGAAACCAGAAGCTCTTCTAACCAAGTGTCAACAAACTCTTCTGGTCAACTTCTTATTGCAGGTTCTGGAGGTCAAGTTCAAAATCGTGAAGACACAACAAGTAGGCAGGAGAGAAATTTTTCAAGAGCTCACACCCAGGAAATACCAAATGTCCAACAGATTGATGGTTTCAATGTCCACCAACGCAATTTTGGAAATGAGCTAATTTACAACTTTTGCATACCACCAGATATCAGGAATAGCAACAACCCTGTAAGGATCTTGCGGTATCGCGATACTTTCACACCAAAAGTTGTTGGCAAGTGGAGTGTCCCCATGCAGAGTGACTTAGACTTAGCCCCCTTCACCTTCAAGGTAGAAAGGCTCCTGTTTCCCATCAAATCAGGTGAGGTCAATTTTGGGACAGGCCGTGGGCAAGATTATAAGCTCTCAATGCTCATTAATCTTAAAATGTCACACTTGGATGCTTTTGATGCAGTTGAAGAAATTGAGCTTCGTGGCCCAACCCTGGCGCTGGAAGGGGTGATACATGTGTTTCGTCATTGGGGTTGACATTGGTCAAAGAATACCAATAATCCCCATGTAACTTTTTTCAACAGCATAGCATGATATGGACCTACATCTTCCTATGTTTTTTGAAATGCCAGGTGTATGATGTGTGTAAATCAAATCATGTTTTCTCCTAGTCAAGGTAAACTTCAATACTTGACCAGAGTTGATTTTAGTGCATACGTGCATAGTATTAAAGTTTACCAAAATCGACTCTGTTCAAGTTTCTTGTGGTTTGTTGTTCCTTCTCAGTTTGCCATTCAAGTCAACCTTTGATAAATATTTTTAAATTTCTAGTCATGAAGTTTCAATCCTTGTGCCAAATTCTGAAAAAGACATCCAGTAGCATTGCACTCAATCAATGAAGTTCAAGTTGATGAAGGGGCTACCACTGTGGGCACTAGCAATAGCAGCAAACACATCCTGTTATGGAGCAAAACACCACTCAAATCATTTGTTGGTGATTTCTTTCTCATGTTGTAGAGGGTTTAGGGTTTAGGGTTTAAATGAAAATTGATCACATTAGCTAGTCCAAAAGTCTGCAAGTAAGTTTGACCTCACTTATCAACAGTAACTTAATAAAATTTCATCTCTGAACTGGTTTCATTGATCTTTGTTCTGATTGAGATCTAAACAAATTTGGGAAAATGATGTGCAATTGGATCTTCTAGATGTTAATGTAAATTAAAGAAAGACCATTTAAATGAAAGATTGGTATTTTTCAGGAAAGTTTGATCAGAAATCCTAAGGTTAAGCCACAAGAGTTGACTATTATGGCTTTTATCAAATCTTTGATTCAATGTTCTGACCTCAAATTAATTTGAAATTAAGAAAACAATGTTCTGTTATTTTAGAGAATGAATATACCCATCCCAGGGTTTTTTTCCCCCACTTTTGTGGTGTAACCAGAGTGGCAATCATCTAGAGGAGGATCAATTATCTATATGAAGTTATGCCTGGAGGAAGAGGGGCAAAAGCCTTGAACATGTGTATCTTCTTGCCCAAAATAACCTGGTCAGCCAAAGTGACCTCTAAAGCTATTTGGGGGGTTAATCAAGGGAGCCTTCCAGGGTTCAATCAAATAAGCTTGATGCAACAGCACCAAAAAAAAATCATTCCTATTAAATTGAATTTTTTTACATGGAAATTGTATAGATTGGAATTGAAAACTTCCATTCCAAATTTCCAATCTCAACCCTTGAATTCAACATACTCATGCCCTTCATACTTGAACTTGTATCCATAAAAAGCTTGCAGAGAAAATCCTGAAACTGGGTTCACTGAAAATTCAAGTTTCAAACAAATGTTCCTTTGTCTTTGAGCTTGCACTAAATCCTCTTAATCCTAAATTTGAGAAACCAAGCATTTCAACTTTCAATGAACTACAAACAATTCATAACCCACTGTAATGAACATCTCGATGCCCTGATTGCCTTTTAGGTCACAATCTACACGGATAACCTCCAACCTTCTTTTCATTCATTAAGCAACTACTACTCAACACAAGGTATCAATCAGTGTTGTTTTATTCTTGATTTCAAAAGGAACCTTTGGTCTCGGCTCATAAATTAAACTTAATTTAATTTTTTTTAATGGAACCTCTGGTTTGGTCTTCAGATGGTTGTGTGGGTTTCTAAAATCTCTGATTCCACCCATTTTCACAAAGAATTTGAAACTGGTCTGATTTAAGACAAGGTCTCTGGTTCCATCTCCATGACACAACACTAAATAAAATTTAAAAATGTGTAATTAATTCATTCAACTAATGCACACATTCCAACATAAAGATTATGTAATTTTAATTATGTGCAATCAATCAAATGCGATAACTTGTCTAAAATGTAAGACCCAATTTTTATACATATTGAATAAAATTGTATCTCATAATCCAATTTCCAAGCAAGCTTACAATTTTCTTCAAAGGGTTAAAGAAAAAATTTGTGTTTTATTCTGCCAGTGACGACTTATGTTTGGTCGAGTCTTCACCAGATCCATTTGTACAATTTTGTAGCACACCTCTCCAAAATTGTGCAATCTCTCCAAAGATGAGATTGCACAATTGCAAATTGGTGGGTACTTATTTTGTGTTTTGTACTCTACTGACGGAGAATTTGTCCACTACTTGCTAATTAGAACAATGAATTGCGCACATAAGTTAGTTAGTTCAATTCTGAGTAAGTACTTTCCTCGCTTAATATGTTATGCAACATGAACCCACGCAGCTTCACTGGGAACTCCGTTGGCCACTGCAAACAACATAGCGTAACCTGCAGGTAAGATGACTGCACTGGGTGGTGCTCTTGTGGCGATTGCGTAACCACCAGCAGCTGTTCTCACTGGAGCACCTACTCCGAGCTGCAACAGCCTTTGTCCCTGTACAGCACATCCCAGAGCAAGACATGACCACAATTTCCAAGTGAAGAAAAAAGTTTGAAGCTTTAATTGAAGGATTTTAAGCTCGACAACTGCAATTTGGACGAGGAGAGGGAAAACCAGATTCCATACACACACACACAGAGATACACACAATATGTTCTTCTTCTTACCTGAGCATAAGAGTGAGTGACAAAAGGTGCGGTGAGGAGATTGAGCTCGATGTCGCCTCTGGGGACAGCAGCGTACTCGACTTCCACGACGAAAATTTGGCCATATCCTAGGGCGCCGGGTGCGGCAACAATTGCCGGACGGGCACCTGCAGCCAGATACGGTGGAGAGAACGCCTCGATTCTGAGCTCTGTTGGGAACACTGGGGAGAAGGTGTAGAATTCATGGGTGTTGCTACCGGCGACCAGGATCCGTCCATCCGGGAGCAAATTTGCAGTGGAGTGGTAAACCCTAGCGATGTTTGTTGCTGTTAATGTGTCGAAGCGAGTGCCAGGAGCCAATGCCGGGTTGTACAAAACTGGGTTCAGAACAGCATTGGACGCGAATCCCCATCCTTGAGACCCGTTTTCAGCCCCGTTGATGATCAGAACCTGGCAATGTTTTTTTTTTTGCTTTGTCAATTTTGTGATGTAGCCAAAGTGGCAATCATCCATAAGAAGATTTAGCCAAATTTGGCTACAAGCTAAACACGAAAGTCAGACAAATTTAAACATCCTTCTATATTTTTGGCTACACACTTTGCTCTGAACCATGTGTAGAAATCTGGCGATTAAAATGTTAAAACTTGGTGTATTTATGGCTATTGAATTTAGCGCTTTTAATTTTGATTTTCTCGTTTTGGCTATATAGACAAATATATTTAGCCAGCCAAAAAAAAGGCTGGTTCAACTTCAAACTGGTGTGTAGAGAGAAGGACCATGTCTCCCATATTGAGCCACAATTGGCATGTTCTGCATGGCGATTCTTTTCAAAAATTTGGTAGAATTGTGGCTTTTTATATAATAAAAATATTTTAATAATACTACTTTAAATTATTAATTTATCTTTTTGGCTATACATAGCTAGCCAAAAAAAAGAAGTGGTTGGTTGAACTTCAACCTGGCGTGTGGGGAGAAGGACCATGTCTCCCATGTTGCGTCGTATGGGCATGTTCTCCATCGCCCACTCCGGGTTCGCCGCCAACGGTAGAATGCGACCGCAGGTCTGGCTGGCAGGGAGCCGTGCAGGGGGGTCCAGGAAGGCGCCGAACTCGGAACCACCGCAGATCAAAATCTCGGCTGTTGCCCAATTGTCGGCAGCCGAGAGCGGCAACATCACTGAGCTGCCAGCTGAAGGATAGTTTCTCGGCCCCCCAGGGATGGTGGGCAATCCCTTCACAGTGATTTGTCGTTCCCAGTTGTATAAGATGGAGTCCCTGTTGGCGAAGATGTAGAGCAGGTTGTTGGGTAAGAGGTGCACGAATGGATAGAAGTTGTCATTCTGGGCATCATTTGTCTGCAAACAAAAAAAAAACCCCACAAAGCTCTCTCTCAAGATTCTTGTCCGTTAGCAATTCACATCAGGATTCACTTGTATGCAAATATATTATAAGAGGTGCTCAGTATGTGGCCCTGTAAATATATTTCTCACATACAAGTTTATTTGTTTTCACTTTTTTCCAATGCCACCCGTAAAACTAAAACTGGGATTGCAAATAGATGGGGGACTACTAATAGCAACCCACCTAGCCGGCCAATCAGAAACAGGGAGCAGCACTCATATCATATTTATCACACTCTTCTTCTATGGCAGGTGTTAAAAGCTTTTGCTGTGCCTTTTTACCAAGCCTCAGCAAACAGTGCCAAAATGTTGGGTCAAAACCATTTTGCTGAGCTAGCATGTTCTGACTTTTCTTCATCTAATTTTCATATACAGTGTTACACACTGCGCATCGGTGGAGTTGCCCTAATAGTTAGGTGTGATTTCTGAACATACCTCTGTCAGGAGAGGTAGGTGGTATTGGCCACGGCCGTTGGCGGGTACGAACTCCGCTGTGAAGGCGCCGCGGCCACCCACCACGATTGCAGTGCCGTCCGGAAGCTGCTGGTTGGATGCATACCACCTTCCTTGCTGCAGGTTTGTTTCGGTTTCCACCCAATTGCAATCTCCTCCAGATGCACATGGAGTGAATGTCCGAATCTGCAAAAAATAATAATATAAGCGCGCAGTTGATGATCATCAGCAGCACATGAGCTTGATATCAGCAGATCTACTAGAGCTAGTATACATTTGTGAGCTTGATCCAGAGCAGCAGCTGCCAGGGATCTGCTGATCAGTTTCTGATCTTCTCGAGACTCGAGCTCTACCACCCTGCAGTCATGTTCTTCAAAGGTTAACTTCGAGAGTGGAATTCATTATACTAAGATTTCTCATCACCTTGCTGAATCCGTCGAGATTTCCACCTGTTTGGACCAAAGTTCCGTCCGCACGAAACTGACCAGAAGAGCACCAAGTGTCGGTGAAGACGAAGAGAGGCCTGACTTCGTTTGTTCCTGGAGTGTAGAGAGCGGAATGAGCAGTACAATCATGCTTCGATGCCTGCAGCTCAAACATTCATAATTGTCAGTATAAAGACAATACTGCAGTACTTACTGCAAGTCCTCGAAGCAGCTGGTGAAGAATCAGACATGTCCCGGAACAAGGACTAGAACTATGATCGAGCGGATCGTGTGATTGATCATGGGTGGTTCTTGTTGGGTATGCAAAGTTCTAAGAATTCTCGAAACAGAAGAGTAGAATGATATTCTTGAAGGCAGATTGATCGACAGCTTACTTTGTCGAGGTGATTATCGCGGCAGATGCCATTGGGTAGGGGAAGAAGTGAAGGACCGATGTTGGTTCTGTCGAGCAACACCACATTGCCGAAATGTGTCACTGCTGTATGCATTGACGCGATTCCCGCATCTCGTACCACTACTTCCCACGATCCACCACCTGCTGCATCAACTAATTGCAGACCCGGCGAGTTATATTGCCATATTGCAGATTGCGCGACCAGCACCAGAAATATGGTGAACAAAATCCGATCAACACGTCCTGAAACCTTGCGCAACCCCATGAACAATATAATTCTTGCTACACTAACAAGTTACAACACGCACATGTAAGCAGCAACTGGATCATCAACACACTTCTGAATCTCTCTAGATTGTCTCTCTTGAGCTCATAAAAATTCCCAAAAACAGAAGCAAAAACAATGTAATTTAGTCCTGTGGAATTCTAGGACTAGTGATCGATCAGGTTTGCAGCAGCAGTAGCAGTCTTCGGTTCCATGGGCTGCCGTTGAAGACTCTTATTGCCTCTAGATTGGCTGTCGTGAGATCGAATCTAGTGCAAAGCGTTTAGGGGAAGGTTGGAGAATAAAGGTTAAAGGTAGTGGCGTACTTACAACATTATTTCATATTGTAATAATTATGTTGCACCTTTGAATACCTCAATAAGGGAAGTATTATATGCCTCACAAAATTTCAATTCTTTCAGTTCATTCTGTTTGTTTGTTTGTTTGTTTTTTTTTTTTTGGGAGGACATTATTATATTATCATGCTAGTTTGGTGAACAATAATCTTTGATTTGTTTTGTCCCCATGCAGTTGTTGATGTTGAGTTTTTTTCCTTTGGGTGGAGGGTGGAGGGTGGAGGGTGGGGTGTGGGGAGGGGGGAAGGGAGGTGTTTCACCAGAAAAAAATGATTTAAAGTTAAGTTTTACAAAGGATTCTTAATGGAAAAATTTCCCCTATTTGCAAGATTTATAAATAAATAAGTTGGAACAGGGAAAGGGGGGGGGGTGGGTTTGTTGGGTCTCTAGTTCATGCGTTCATGCTAACACAATTATAAAGCATATAATAAACACAAGTGCATTGCTTGAATGGGATTTCCTTTTAAAACAGGGTACTATATTTTCTTTTGGATTGCAATCCAAAAAACACTATTCCCCAAGTCCCAGAATTCTCAAGGTTTGCCCCATAGTGTGTACACATAGTCACCCTTGAATGAATATCCTTGAAATTATGTATTTTACAAACATAGACCAAAGACCGACCTGCATTTGCATTGATTCGTGTCACATCCCACCTACTGATGCCTCTTGAAGTTTTACGACAAGATTCATAATGCAATATCACCACCCCAATATACACACATTCCAGTTACAAACTTTTATCGACAAATTGACAAAAGTGTAGCAAAAATTGATAATGTGAGACATATGTCCACAAGAGGGCTGAATTGGCCACATGTGTATAGTATGGAATATGAGAATATGACATAAGCCAAGATTGTGAGTTTTGTTCAAGGTTCATATTTACTCAAGGGACCCAAAGGCAACCTCTACCAACATTATGTGCAAAATCATTCTGTGCATGGTAAGTTAGCTTCTGATCAGCCTTCATGTGCGAGGCAATCATGGAGAATTGTTCTAGTGTTGGATGTGGCAAACACTGGTAGAGGCCAAAATAGAGAGGTGGTGTGTGTGGATGGCATCTCCACTCCCACACTGGCAAACACCCCTTTTCATGAAATCTTGCAGCAGGATAGTGCAAATCCTGCTGCTCTCTATATTGATGGCGCGTTTTGCAGTGGCCATTTTAACCCCTTTAAAAGATTTTTTCAACTATGGATTTGGACAATGACTATTACTCATCCAGATGTACAGACATAAATGGTCTTTGAGTGTTTAAAGGGATTTTTTATGACGTTTGTGAGTGCGGACAGTAATCATTAAACAGTATTCTACTCTAAATTAAAGGAGTTGTTTATAGTTTTGGTGTTGAGATGCTGTAAGAGCATGCACATTGGTAGCCCTCTATCTGTATTTAGCACATCCAGTGTGCACTGTTTAGTTTCTCCCCCATCCCCACCCATGATAGTTTTGGTGTGGAGATGCTGTAAGAGCATGCACATTGGTAGCCCTCTATCTGTATTTAGTACATCCAGTGTGCACTGTTTAGTTTCTCCCCCATCCCCACCCATGAACCAAAAAAGATGGACCGGAAAAACTTCAAAGTGAGAGACTGTTTAACTCTCACCATCTGCACCAATCATTGTAGTTAGCCAATAAGAAACAATCATCTATTGCTGAGAAACAGCCATTTCCTGCTACTGGGGCTGCAGGAGGGCCTTGGTAACATGTGCTAAACCAAATTTGAACCCATCTTGGCTTTCTATTGGATGTGCGCTCCAAAAAGTGTAGAAGTAGTTCATATCCAAAATTCAAAAAATTCCCACTTACCACACATAATGGATAAATGCACAACACATATAGTATGCAATCAAGTATGCAGTTAAGAAACTTTTTAAAAAACTGCATTTGTGAATTTAACAGATTTCGCAAAAGGTGTATTCCCCCCAACATTAATATCAACCACCAACTTGAAAATGGATGGATTATAAGTATTATCATCCTAAGATGGAAAGGGCGTTTCGGACATCAAGTGAAATGAACCACTTTGTTCAATGCTAAAAGCCACTCATTGAATGAAGTGGCCTACAGCCCATGGAGCTTCAATATTGAATGTTTTTCCAAATTTCCCAATTTTGGAGTCATCCTTCTTTTTTGAAAGGCATGAATTGAAAACATGACTAGTTTAATGGATTTTTACATATGGTCGTGTTTAGGGTTTAGTTGCATTTGGCCTTGACTTGGGGGAAATAACCTGCGAGAAATATGGTTGATTACTTACTCATAATAGCATTTGGAATTGACATCTAGTTGGGTTGCATACAAAAAGTTTTCTAACTTGTTTGTAGCAGATTATGGAATGTCCTCAAGGGTACTAAAGTCATCTTGTTCCCTTGAAAGAAGTGGTGATAGATCAGAAGGACAGAACTGAGTCCAAAATATGAGATGCCTCTATTTCCACTTGATTCTATTTAACCTAAAAGTGGAATGTTGGAAACTTGAAAGTTCAAGGTTGAATGCAAAAGTTGGGTGTGCAATATGTGCTATTTGCAGCTTATCCAACACAAATGGTGTTCCCCCACATTGTGTCCTTTTTGTACCTTGTCTGAAAATGTTGTATGGATAGATAGGTCAACAAGGTGTTACATATATGGAAAAAGCTTCACATGATTGCACTTTGTAACACCAAAATGGTACAAAAGGAAACTTGAGTGAAAAACAAAAGTTGGTCAATTCCCACATAACATTATTATGCTGTCACATTTTTTAAAAAAAGGGTTTATTTATATTCCTTGTTTGGGGCCACTTTCGTGCTTTTGAATATATTCAACACCGTTGTGGTTTTGTATATTCAAGTAGCATCCTATCAATTTATTTTTTTCAATTTTGCAATATCACTAAGATGGCAATCATCCATAAGCTGATTTAGCCAAATTACACTATTGAAAATATGAAAAGGAAAAAAATTCCTTTATGGTTTTTGGCTACCTACTTGAACCTCGTATAGAAATCAATCAAGAGATTTTTTAATGACTTTTTTTAAAATTTAAAAAAACATTGAATTTTCAACAAATGTTTTTCAAAGATTTCAGAACTGTGTGAAATTTGGCTCCAAAGAGAAAAGGCTACATCATATGGTAGAGCAAAAGACATAATATTGGCATCATTACCAAAACATTTTCTTCCTTTTTTCCCAAGTTTCCAATGACCTCCTCAAAGCAAGCTACTAAGAAATATTCGCTTAATGACATTATTGACTTCAGAATCATGTAAGTCTTTCTATCAACCTCCCCTGAATGAAAAGAGTTCCCAAAAGTTCCCAATCATCGGTTCAATATTCCAAACAAATTCTCACAAGTTTTCAATTATATGTGTAAGGAAGGGCCCCTGGGGCCTGGACTAGGCACTCCTGATCTGAAAAGTCCAAGTCACATGTTAATTTTCTTGTGGTGTGATGTAAGGGATGTCCATGGAAAGATTCTACATGCCCATGATCAAACCCTAAAACCTCCTCCTCATCATTCCCATCACCAAACCCTAAACTCTATAAAACATCCGAATATAATTGTGGAAATCCCCCTCCAAATGGTAATTCATTAGTGGCCTTCGTGCCTTTTGGGCTCTAACTCTCTAACCCCAAATTATGTAGGAACCTTAATCTTATAGCCACGTAACACATCATTGTCTTGCTAGAATTAAGATTTATTGTCACACAATTGTGGACTTGTTGGTCTTGAGATGCCAATCTTTTTTGACAAAATTTGTTGTTTTTCTGACAAAAAGAGTTGGAAATTTTTGGAGATTTTTATTTTTTTCCGTATAAATTCGAATTTTTGCTACACTTGTGGAAACAATTGCCAAATTTTTCATATCACAAAACTGAAAAAAAAAACCCCTAACCAAGTTATGATATATTTGTGCAATACATGCAAGCAACAGGTAAACTCCAATTTATTGTAGCCAAGGGTATCATGTAGTATTTTACTTTATATTTTCTATGAAAATATTTCCTATGCAAAAAGTGGTGAAGTTTTGTTGAAAGCCACATATAATGGTAAAAAAACATGTTCTCCAAGTTTTTTCCCCAAAAGAACCTCAAATTAGCAATAAATGATCACAAGAAGAATTCACTCTGAGCAAAGTTTGGAATCCAAATTCATGGAGAGAATGACATGCACTCTACTAATAAATGGATCCTTAGGGTTTTTGAAATTAGTTTTTTTCTATTTGAAACTTGAGTTAAAGCATTTTTTCTCCCCTAACATTATGACCTTCTTTAGTGATGCAATGTTGAAGAGCAATTCTAGTAATTGAAATACATACATAGCAGCCACATGTGATGTACCTTCAATGAATCATTGCATTAGGAATACATAGGTCACCAAGAAAAAAAAGGTAAGGAAAAACAAAAGGTGGGTAGTAAAAATAATGCTAGAATCAGCTGCCGATTACACCACCCAATAAGCCCAAGGAATGCATGAATTGATTCATAGTTAAATTAACATTTATATGATATACATTATCATTTACACAATATTTGCACTTATACAAAAATTAACAAAATTAATATGAAACCAATAAATAACCAAGAGAATAAATTCAAACAATTTTTATTTATGGAAAATAGTAATAAAATCTAAATGTGCTCAAAGAGGATGTAAAAATCATGTTGTTGATAATTAATGAAAACCCCCCAAAAAAAGTGCCAAAATAATTTATATTTAATAGTTAATCACGATAATTTGAACACATCCATAATGACAACATGCATTGCAAACTATGAAAATGCATTTATGATATCCAATGATTTTGGTGCATTATTTATTTTTATCTACTTCAAAATAATTACCCTCCTTTAGGTGAGGGTTAACTTCAAATGTATATTTAGGTCATCTCCAACATTCACATGAATAGCCTTTTAATGGCACTTTCCAAGGTTGACCTTTTCATGGCATTTTCTAAGGTTGGCCATTGTGCTTATTTGTGGAACCCCATCATTTATGCATTACTTCAAAAGCCAACTGAAGCTTACAATTTTTTCTCCTCAACTCCATATTTTGCAATAACATACCTACCAACAATCAACATTTTCATTTGCTTTTACTAACATTGCCAACCTCTCAATCCAACCCATATGATGTCATTAGTGCTTGGGGATATTGTTTACCTAATCATAGTTCACTACTACAAAAATAAATTATTTTGATTAAAGAATCTAGTTAAGAAGGATCTCATTTGGATAGATGTCAAAAAAATCATCTTGTCAATCTAAACAAGTTGATTAAAACTTGTTTTGTGTGACTGGGATGGTCTTTTTGACTAGTAGACAATTGTACCAATTGACTAGTCATTTTGACTATTGCATAGTGAACCATTTTATTGGTTAAATTTGTACCCAATTTTTTTTGGATTATTATCAAAAACAATTTGTGTAGGTAGGTCTAGGTAGGTAGGTAGGTAGGTTGTATATAAGTTTAAATAGATCATAAAAAGGTAATTAGGTAGGTGGTAGCCTAGCCTACCTAACTTGGTTTAGTGTTAACTTTTTAAGGTAACCTAATTTAACCTACTTACCCTACCCCTTTAAGCATGTATATAGGTTACAATTGAACCCCTCAACCTCCCCAATGATAAATTAAATCCTGACCAATGGACTACACCTTCCAAAGTTGACAAATTTTGTTAAGTTTTTTATTTCATTTGTTTATTTCACATCATTAGTTATGTAAGTAAATAAGAAAGTTAGGTAATTAGTAGGTAGGTTGCATGATGTCTGGTAGGTAAACGGGTAGGAAAATAAACAAATGGGTAGGTAGGTAGGGTTTTCGAATGGTGGGTGGGAAATACGAAGTAGGTAGGTAGGTATGTAAGATATTAGGTGGGAAATAGGAAGTAGGTGGGTATATAGGTAAGTAGGTTGGCAAGTAAGGATGTAGGATGGTAGGTGGAAAGTATGAGGTAGGTAAATAGGTAGCCATGTAGGATAGTAGGTGGGAAGTAGGAGGTGGGTAGTAGGAAGTAGGTAAGTAAATTGGTATGTAATTAAGCCTAGGCTATTGCCTAGCCTAGTTATATTGATTAATTAAGTAACGTAAGATGTCCCGTTTAACTAGAACACCATTGTCCATCTTGACCAAAAATGTCATTTTGTTTTGTCCAACTTGAATAGATGTCCTACTTGACTAGAAATCATTGGTCATTTTGACCAAGGTGGTCATTCTTTTGCCCAACTTGTTTAGATGTTCAATTTGAGATATAATCAAATAGGTCATTTTAATCAAGTTTACCAATTAAAAAAAACACATGTCATCCAAGCCTTAGGCTTGTAGTCAAAATGTACATTTCCATTAGTAAAAAAAATTTGTTAATCAACTTGGACCTTTTGAAAAACCATGAATTGCAATAATGGTTATTGTTGTGAAGAAGAGGGAAAATTTTATCTTGGAAAAAGAACGACAACTTGTTTGCGCATTATTGCACATATCTCAAAATGGGGGATTATTAAACATGATGTCAACAAGTTCATTGGAGCTTTTGGTAATGTGTAAGCTTTGTGTGAATTTGGAATAAACATAGAATACACTTTGCTTAAGGCATTGGAATTGTATAAAACAAAGCACTCACGAAACTTAATCTTCACATTTATACATTATTGGTTGGTCTTGGAAAATTTGTCACGTTAAGGCAACGTTTGCAATAAAACCAAAAGAAGCATTCCAATAATGAATTGCAAGATTTTAATTATGCCTAATGTTGCTTTTGATGTTAATGAACACAAAGTTGAAATAGTGGATGTTAAACCAAATTATATAACTTGTGTGCATCAAAATGACCACAAGGCGCAAAGGGAGTTAAAAAACATAAACAAATTCTACACATGTCTAAATGCATTGCCAAGGTCCAAGTTCAAGCCACATTAGACATGGCAACTACCACATTAAAGAAGGTTACAATTATGGAGGATTAGAGCGTGATGGCTTTCTTCACCATGCTAGAAACATCATCAATGTTGGAATAAAATTATGAATACTTCCAAACTCAAAGGACCAAAAATCGACAATACTTCCAACTTCAAAATATTTGAAATTCATGTATAGTTTGTTGGAATATTGATTAGTGAAGATAGATGCCATCCATTAATAAGTAGTACCTTGAATATTTATTCCCATTTGCTTGAAACCCGAATTCATTGCATGCACCACTCAATATATTAGCAACCAAAGGAAAAAAATCCAAAACATTTGGATCATTATTCTCATCCAATAATCCAAAGTAAACATGCCAAAACCAAAGTTTTTTGTCTACCGTGGCTTCAAGGATTATATTATAATTCTTGTCTTTGTCAAAAAATTGAAAAGACCATGTTGTTGGGAAATGTTCCATTTGTAATGCATACAATCTAAGGAAGTAAACATTCATGGAAACCCACACTTAAAATTAATCCCAAGTTGATTTTCAAAATCATTCCTATGGGTTGTCGAAGGTACATAGGTTTGAAAATTTCCCTAATGTTTTAATAAAAATGTTTCAAACAAATGGTCATTTTCAATATTTAGATGCAATTACAACAATGACACACCCCCAAACTCTTTAAGAGACCCAAATGTGGCTCCTAGAATGAGAAAACAAAAAAAATAAAATAGTCAAAACACGTTCTTTAACTTGTAGCATTTCTGGGGTAGGAGCACATGTTAGAGCTTTGGGATGGGACTAGGTAAAGGACTATTATAATGTCCTTGTTTAAACCAAAGCCCCAAATTCAATTTAATGAAATTTTTATTTGAATTCTTCAACATTCATATTAATTATGTAGCACAACTCAAAATGAGTAACATAATTTTTAAATGTAAAAAAAAAAAAAACATATGTAAAAAGTTCATAGTTTTCACCACTATTTCACATGGTTTTTGGCTTTTATCTTTGTACTCACACCCATAAGCAAGAATTCAAAATGAAAACTTGCACAACTAATGTGAAAATATGATTATTACAAATTAAACCCAAGTGGTGTAGTGGATTTAATAGGGATAACCTTAAGCACAAGCTTTACATGACTCACAACCTTTGTGAAGAAGCACCACTCCTTTTCCTATAGTATATTCTTTGATTCTCCACAAAGGTTACATCCAAATGGCACTTTTTCCCAGTACTCCCAAAATTGGGATTCTTGCTATTTTAAAACTTTGGACATTCATATCTTCTTCAAATCAAACTTTTTGAAACATACAAGGAAAAAATCTTATAACCTTCAAAAATATCTTTCCAACTCCGTATTGCATGCCCCAATCAAAAATCATTTGACCTTTGTTTTAAAGGGATTTGTGGTTGAAAGTCAAATTTTCAATTTGACTTCCGATTTTTTTAGGATCATAACTCATGCATTTAAGTTTAAATGAACAATGTGAAGGCACTTTAGGCATCTACACTTCAAGACCTTTCCAATGGTATCCTAAAAGCTTAATTTGGTATTTTTTTTCCTTTTGAACTAAGGCTTTAAATATTCGGAACTCTCGCACATATGCAACTCCCAAAGTGGGAGTGCACTTGGGAATCATTGGGCTCCATCTTTTGCACTCTCCCCATTTGAAAGAGTTTGTTTCACTCCCAAACACATTCTCTTGGCCTCATATGTCCTTGCACTTCACACTTAGTCATGAACCCGATGTTAAGGTTGTCACAAACAACACTTTAGCATGCCACAAATCTACTATAATTAAAACTAGAAAGAAGTTCACAAGAACGACAAAGAAAAAGAAAGTAAAAATTAGAACTAGAAAAGCTCTCAATGCAAAGAGAAAAAAATAGGAAAAAAATCAAAATTAGAGAGAGAAAAAAAAGGTCTCAAAAGAAAAAAAAAAACAAGAAAAAAATCAAGTGACAAAGGAATAAAATGAAAGAAATGACATAAAAGTGAAAATTGATGATTAGATGATGAGGTTGGATTATGTCATTAAGGCTAGACCTATATGAACCATCGGCATGAACACTTTTAGTTTGATATTTATAAGGTAGTTTGGACAATTGTTGTTGTTTAGAGATGCCTTTAACATCAAATAAAATGAAAATAAGGTAAATTAATTTTTTTTTAAGTCATGTAAAATAATTAAAATGATAGCAAAAAAATTTGACCAACTACATATGATATACATCATCTACCTTGTATTAGTGTGGCATGTGTCAAATCGAGCACATTTTATATAATATTTAACATGCCTTGCAAGGGAAAATGTCAAAACTTCTTTAACTTTAGTTTCAAATCTAATTTCCATTCAATGTTTAAAAAATAAAATTGATTCAATTTACAATGACAAAAGCTCCTCATTTTCTTTGATATCTCCCACACATTAAATCTACAAATTACAATATTAAATGCATGGAAATAGGTGTTAATTGAGGGCTTTCCAAAAGTACTAAGGAGGGTGCCCTAAATGCCCTCTAATTTTTAATTTTGATTTTATTAAAATTTCTATTACAAGATAGGTTCAAATATATACCTTGTATATGCCCATGGATATATCAATATATATTTTTTGCCCATTGAACATTAGTGATTACTTTTCATTTTGTGTGATGCAAAAAAATGAATTCAATCAAAATGTTATGGCTTCAAGTGCAAGTACTCATACCACACTTTTTCATTTCTTCCATATGATAAGGGTATTGAGTTAGATTTTTCAACACATTATCAAAGGTGATTTTTATGTTTTTTGTAGCTTTTGATTTAATATACATTTACAAAATTCAACAAAAAAGTGTTCTAAATCCATTTTTACAAACATGAAACAAGTAATTGGTGTTAAATCTCCTTTTAGAACTCATGTTTTGCATATATGCTAAATTGAAATCAAGGATTTTTTTTTCTTTCAATTTTGTCATGTATCACAAGTTGCAATCATCCATAACTTGACTTAACCAAATTTTGTCACAAATGCCCTACTTGTATGACCATTTCTTTTCAACATATCCAAATTTTTAATGCATTTATAGCAAAAGGAAGGAAGACTTATGGCTTTCACATTTTTAACAACTATTTTATATAGTTTTCCCAACACTTTCCAAATTGATAAATGTTGAAACCACACTTTGTGCAAGGTGTTTGATTTACAAGGTCAATAGGGTTTTGACTAATGTTGGTTTGGGATCATGTTTCATTAAATATTAAAAACTCCTAGGCATGGAGAACTTCAACGAAACATTGGAGCTAAAAATTTTCATCAACATGGTTTCTTTGACCATCCATTTGAAAATAATCATTCATCATCATCCTTTTTTTTGTAATGGATGAATTTCGTTCATCAATGTTCATTTCCTTTCAATAACATTCACTTTTCATCCGTATTAAAAATGTGTTTCTACCAAGGACAATGAACCTTATGGAAGGTCCTATTGAAACTTTTCATATGACCTAGCCATTTGAATATGTATAATGCCACCCATTCCCTTTGATTTGATCAATATTAATTTAAAATAAAATTACAAACTAGTTAAGTTATTCATCTTCATGTACCAAGTACAACTTAAACAAAACATTTCATGTGATGATCAAATACATGTGACAACACATTTCATGTTCCAAATGACCAATGTTTTCACTCAATACAAGTTTTGTCCTTGTTTGTCCAAAAATGAAGCTCAAATGTTCATATAACACATTTGTGAAAATTATTTCATTTATTTCCAAACATAGTTTTTTTTGGGGAAATTTTTTGCAAATTTTCAATTTTCAACTTGAAAAATATGAATTGGGTTTATACAAAGGATTTTCATGAAAAGAAAACCCAATTTGGCCATATTTTGAAAAACAAATTCAAATCATTAGATTTTTATGATAAATTTTAGTAAGTAGTCAAGAATATAAAACAATCATCACAAATTTATCATGTGACGAATTAATAATGAAAGTCATGTGAAATTTATTCACATAAGTTCATACATTTTACACATGAATATCATGTGTTGAAAACACGTTTGACATGCGAATAAATTTGTTGATGGATGAAGTATGAACCTATGAATGAACAAATGTCACACGAATTTCACATCTTCCTATGAATATGTGTGTCAAATGTATTTTCAATGCATAATATTAATGCATGAAATGTATGAATTATGAATGAACAAATTTTATATGATTTCCATTACTAAATTGTGAGATGTTAAATTTGTGATGATACAAGTTTTTTTTACTTTCATATTTAGTATGTAATCAAATCTAGCTAAATCATTTTATGGATGATTGTCATTGTAGCTACATCACAAAATTAAAAAACTAATCAATTACATAAACTTTGGTAATGAAATAACTCATCAATTCCTTAAAATTAAACTTTGGCCCAAACAATTTTTTTGATGTAGGAATAGGTGGTGAGCATCCCAAGATAGAATCTAGATATAACATTTATTGATGACAATTTATAAAAACTTGACATTTAAAAAAAAATTGGGTTAGCATAGGCGGCAAATCTTTTTATGACATAGTAACACACATGGCAACTTTTGTTTGATGAAATGGAAAATTCCATTAAAATGTTGAATTTTAAATTCACAATTGGGCTATCAATTTTTTTCATGTGTCATTTATAATTGGCAAGAACCCATTTTGGTGGGTTCATATGCATATGCTACTTAGAGTGAAACCATGTCATTAAGATGGTTATGAAGGAAATTATTTTTTCAATTGAATGATTACTTGGGGTTTCTTGATGTCAATTAAGTGGCTATTGAGATTTTTCACTTGTAAGTTAACATTTAGTTGGTTATTTCAAGGTTCAACACAACAAAAATGCTTATTACTAATTAATGGTTAGTAACCCACTGACCCCCAAAAACATTACTTCACCTACATTTGATCCTAACAATTATGCATTCCAAAAAGTTCAAACCTTGCACTTGTAGGCATTAGGATATATCATATGAAGGAGAAATTGGAACTAACTTTTAAGTTCTAAGTAATTACTTTGGAGTTTGGATTCCATTCACTTTTAGCTTTGTGTGACAACTTGTTGTTCAATGTTCATTAAACAATTTGTTTCTAAGTTATAAATTATAATGGCTCTAAACTCTAGAATCCACCCCTTTAACAATTATGACAAGTTTCCATTAACAAGAATTCAAACAAAGAAATGTTCCTTGAAGTTTTGTGAAAAATTAAAATGTATTCGTAATCTAGTTGCTGGTAGGTCTGTAATGCACATTGTAATGATAGTTAAAATTTGGCGAACATTCTTAGAGTTTAGAACTTCTAAGTTTGCAAGGTTTTTCTTTGGAAGTTGGAGCATTCAAGATTCAAGTTTACACAATGTTGATGTCATTATCCACACCTAGGGGAAGTGAACCCTAACTCTTATAAGCATTGCCTTTTGCAAATGGGTGTGCGTGTGCACCCACAACCCATATAACCCACCAAAACACATCAACATGCCCCAAAAAACACAACAAAAAATGTAGCCACTTGCCCACCCCAAGTGACATCCCAACCTCACTCCTTTAGAGTTTCCAAAATATAAATGCCAATTGCTTAGTGACCCACTATCCAACCTCCAAGGGCCAAGAGTTTGAACAAAATCCATATTACAATAGCAAACTTACTACCAAAAAGTTGATGCAATACATGTCACCTACAATCACAAAAAACCTAAAACACACAACCACTGTCAAGCATATTACAAAAATTAAACATAAAGCTTCATGTGTTATAATCATATTGTTTCTTAGTTTTCTTCTAAACAAAAATGCATCACTATAAGTGAAGTTATTTAGCATGACCTTTTTTTGAACAAACATGCACACTACTAAATCTAAGTGGTCAATAAGCCTATTTCATAACTTACTTTTCATGAAAGATAGTGTAAAAGAACATCTTTCATCTTTCACATTTCCAATCATTTGGGCAACAACAATTTTTCTCACCTTGATATATTTCGGAATCTTAAAAGTTAGAATATGGGATGAAGTCAAATTCCATTAGAATTTAATGACAAGGTTCAAGTCATATTGTAATTCCTTTAATGTATATTTTGCATTGTTTTTTATGGTGATTTTGAAAAGATTAGTTTGTCACTTCCACCATATTAATCATCCGTGAAATGCCATATGCACCCTCCATGACTTCTAAGTGTTTGGAGAAAGATGTTTCAACATTTTTTTGAAATTAATTATATTGAAAATAAAAATATCCACAAGGCATCTATCACAATTTGGGCTGGGAACCTTGCTTCCAATTTGTCCACAAGGGTTGCTCTAAAATTGCAATGATGTTTTTCATAAAAAATCAAAATTTTAAACATTTATTTAATCACCCAAAACACACCATTACTATCAAATCCTTATGCATAACCCATATGTGTTTCCTTGAACAATCAAAATTTAAGTGATTAGTCCTTTTAGTTAGATCTATGATCCACTTCATCATGATGCCTTCATGTTTAACCTCAACCAAAGGATTGAAATTGTGAGTGGACTTGAAAATTATGGTTGAGTTATAATATAGGGTAAAAACATCTTACTAGAAAAAACCCATACTGTGACTTGTCCAAGGTAATCAAAAGTGTCATTTGCAACTATTTTGGTCTATTTTGGCAACCAAAATACTCACAAACAACACTTCTAGATGCCTTGAACAAGTCGCAATATGGGCTTTTTCTACTAGTGCAAGAACAAAACAAAAACATAACTTGGAGAAGACTATATCAATTTAACAAATAAAGAATTCGACAATGAATAATAGCTAAATGATTTTATTGTTTGAATAAAAAATGATGAAAGCTAGGCATGATATGAATTAAAGGTGCAAGATCAAAACTAATGTTGGTGAGATTAATGGGTGATGCCTTTTGGACCTCTTCTTATATCATCCAATAAAACATCCTAAAAGTTCATATTAATATTTTACAAAGTTCTACCAATTAAACATTTTATTATTTTTTACTAAATAATTTTTAAAAATATTTTGCTGATTACATATTTTAAAAACTTCCATGAACTAATCTTTTAGAAAAATATTATTTTAACCATAGTTTCTAGGAACTTTTAATATCAATTATTTAGAACTTCACTAGTTCTACATCCTTTAAAAGTATTCAAACATTTTTTTTTGAAGGATCTTTCTAAAAATATCTACAAAATTCCAAACATTTTTTTGATGGATATTTTTGAAAATTTTTTAAAAAAATTTAACATATTTTTTCAAAGATCTTTCAGAAAACTTCTAAAACTTCTTTTATTGTTTATTGTCCATGACACATTCCCATGGCATATTTTGATTACAACAATGAAATACCACACAAATACATTTTACATTCAATTAAACTTGATAATGTTATGCAATATTTCAAAAATGGAAGCACACAGGACAAACCAAGTAAAACTTTCACATGCACCAAGTGTTCCAAGTTAGAAATAACCTTAACCTTTATTGGTGCATCAGACCCTATCTTTAATAACAATGCACAATATTCCTCCGTCGCCCATTTTGTTAGAGTTAACATATTGATTTACTTAATGTTCACATTCCTCAATTTTATTTTATTTTTCCTCCATCATTTCCATCAACTTTTGAAATTTGAGATCACATTTAAAGCTATGGGCAAAAATAGGCATATAGTTATAAGAATATACCTTGTAGCCTTGAAATAAGGGACAAGTGACTAAAGTTTACACTACTAATTTATGTGGTGTGCCATATAATCCATTCCCACCATGTGAGGTGCATGTTTCTAAAAAATATGCATAGTTAATTAATGTAGATGTTTTGAAACATAGCCACCTTATCGACTCCAAATTAAACAAGTTTATGGGTCATATTTTCCTTGCTCAATGCACCTTGTGTTATTAGGGCTTCAGTGATCAATTTATCATGTTTGTTACATTTGCACCATTAACCACACATTCCAAAGAAAACAAGATAAGTACTTTCCTCCAATCTTGAACAACATAAACATACATAAACCTTTGCTCTAAACATTTTGTTGAGGCAAATGTTGTGTAGAAAAACAATGAATCTACAATCTAATTTCAATTTCTTTTTTTTGGGTCCCCATGGTGTGAAAATTTGCCTAAGAAAACACCAAGCTACCCAAGCTCTTGTGGCAATGATATTGATTAGTCTAATAAACTAAAGTTCCATTAGACCAAACAACTATACCCTCCATATACTTATTCAAAGAGAACTTTTAATAAAAAACTAATTGAATTGAGCTAAAATATATTAAACAATATGCTAAATTGCTAGTCAACCAATATTGACTATTCTCAAGAGCAACTAATTATTAAGGCACGCAAAGGCCTTCCCTATAACTTGTTGGTGTTACAAGCTATAACTTGGTCTCAATTGGCAATAATCTTATAGACTGAATATGTTTCAAGCCAAGTTTTCAATGCACAAACCACGCTAACCGTGCAAAGAAATTGATCACATCTAATATCAATAACTTTCAATCTCTTTTCATCATGCCATGAGCACGCCACTTTCCTCCATTCATGAGAAACATTGTCATGAAATCTTAATAATGAAGGGAAAAGCACTTCACTCAGCTTTGTTCACATGGAATTTGAAAGGAAATGGGAGTCTACTAGCTTGCAAGCATGCCTTCATGATAGCATATATTTTTCATTGAAAAGCTAGGCTTCTAAAATTGCATAATGACCCTATAACCTACCATGGACCTAACATTTGGCTTTGTCTACCATTGGCAATGCCTACAATAATTTGCATCTTCATAAGAGTCAAGCAGTATAGGAATGATATACACATGTGGAGGCAACGAAAAGGATTCAAGCATATTTTTTTGGGGGGTAAGGGGGGGGGGGGGCAGTCAGGGCCAATTGGAATTGGTTTTTCAGAGGACTATTGGGTGGCTGGTTTTTGTTTTTTCTGTAGTTACTTTGCTGCCCACCTTTTACATAA